>Ga0102588_1000043_pt1 | contig 328344 bp, 304 predicted proteins | sample AraplaMF_Col_mMS_FD_76854 | JGI IMG/M metagenome (GOLD analysis project Ga0102588, IMG submission 76854) | Arabidopsis root microbial communities from the University of North Carolina, USA - plate scrape MF_Col_mMS (SPADES assembly) (version 2) | ecosystem: Host-associated > Plants > Roots >... | reverse complement strand
AGCACCGCGAGACGCTGAAGGAAATCGCCAATCATTGCTCGACGCCGATCGCGCTTGGCGAGCGTCTCTATTCGCGCTGGGATTTCAAGTCTGTGTTGTCCGATGGCTACGTCGATATCATCCAGCCCGATCTGAGCCACGCTGGCGGCATTACCGAATGCCGCAAGATCGCGGCGATGGCGGAAGCCTATGATGTGGCGGTCGCCCCGCATTGCCCGCTTGGTCCAATCGCGCTTGCGGCCTGCCTGCAGGTCGATGCCGTCAGCTACAATGCCTTCATCCAGGAGCAAAGCCTCGGCATTCACTACAACAAGAGCAACGACATCCTCGACTACATCTCTAATAAGGAGGTGTTCCACTATGCCGATGGTTTCGTGTCTATCCCGCAGGGCCCCGGCCTTGGCATCGAGGTGGACGAGGCCTATGTGATCGAACGTGCGAAAGAGGGGCATCGCTGGCGCAACCCGATCTGGCGTCACGAGGACGGCAGTTTCGCCGAGTGGTAAGGGTGTCCGTCATGTCCAATCGTCTGCTCGACAAGCGTATAATGATTACCGGCGCGGCGCAGGGCATCGGCCTTGCGATTGCAAAGGCATTCGCGCGGGAAGGCGCGAGCCTGTTTCTGATCGATCGCGACGAGGCGTTACTCCAAGAAGAAACTGCGAAGCTTAAGGATGAGGGCTATCGCGTCAGCGTGCGCTCGGCCGATATCGCCGATGCCAAGGCAATTGTTGCGGCCGTCAGCGCGGCGGAAACCGAGATCGGGCGCATCAACGCGCTGGTCAACAATGCTGGCGTCAACGTGTTTTCCGAGCCGCTGGAGACCAGCGACGAGGAATGGAACCGCTGCTTCGACATCAATCTTAAGGGCGCATGGAACTGCTCGAAGGCGGTTCTGCCTGGGCTGATCGAACAAGGCGGAGGCGTGATCCTTAACATCGCCTCGACCCATGCCTTTACCATCATCCCGCATACGTTTCCCTATCCGCTGGCAAAGCATGCGCTGCTGGGCATGACCAAGTCGCTGGGGCTCGAATATGCGCCGAAGAACGTCCGCGTGAATGCGCTGGCGCCCGGCTATGTCGCGACCCAGAAGGTCATCGATTATTGGAATGGTTTCCCCGATCCTGAGGCGGCAAAGGCCGAAACGATGAAGTTGCACCCCGGTGGACGTATCGCCACCCCGCAGGAGATCGCCATGGCGGCCGTATTCATGATTTCGGACGAATGCCCGTTCATGAACGCCACCTGCCTGACGGTGGATGGCGGTCTGAGCGTCCAGCAGCATCCTGCCTGAGCCCAGTTCGCGTAAACACCTTGCCTAAGCATCGGGCGGTAGCATAGACCTGTGTCGTGTCAAACGTCAGCGGGGCGATATAAGCCCCGGGAGAAAATCCCCGATATGAATGATCATGCGCCGTCCGATATCTATGCAGTTGCTGACATTCATGGACGCGCTGATCTGCTTGAGGTTCTACTGCGCCACATTGCCACCGTCGCTGAGGAACGCCGATCAAAACCAATCGTGATTTTCCTCGGTGATCTGATCGATAGAGGCCCGCAAAGTCCAGCTGTGCTTGATCTGGTCGCCTCGACACTTGAGCTGTACCCCGGTTCGCAGCTCATCCTCGGCAACCACGATTTTTATCTGCGCTCGTTGCTTCGCGGGGAATTGTCTCCGGCGGACGCCGTCAACTGGATGGACTGGGGAGGGGTGGCAACCCTCAGCGCCTATTCGCGGCGGCCGGTGCCTGATTTCAAGGCTATAGCCGCAGACATACGAAGCGCTTTCCCACATCACGCTGTTTTGCTCGATAACGCGCTGACCTATAGGCAGATCGGCGGGTTTTGTTTCGTACATGCGGGAATACGCCCCGGTCTTCCCCTCGCCGAACAGGACGAATACGATCTGCGCTGGATCCGGGCGGGCTTTCTCGACCACATTGACCCTTTCGACCATATGGTCGTGCATGGTCATACGATCACAAACTCGCTGCGCCCGGAAGTTTATGACAACCGTATCGCGCTTGATACCGCAGCCTATAGGACTGGTCGTCTGAGTGCTGCCGTTATTCGGCAAGACAGACTGTCGCATTTCATCTGCACGGCACTGAGCGCGCGCGGGGAGATCTCCGTTGAAGAGTGGGGTGCGAGCATTGTAACTCGCGCTGCTTCCTGACCAGAAGCGATGGTTCTTAAAGATCGGTCGCAGGGCCGGCCGATCCTGTGGGATGCGCAATAAATGTCCCATTCGCGGTCACTTCGTCGCTCGTGGGGAGCTTTCAGCGCGAACTGCCGGACGGGCGTTAAAGTTTACTTAGCCACCTTGATTGGTGCGCTAACGACCACAGGAACCGACTGGCAGCTTGGAACTTTATCCCGACAAGGTTGTTGGAAGGTTGTGGATCACGCTTGATCTCGCCTAAAACGATCTGGAGTGCGCACTTCCGCTTTTGACCTGGGTCTTTGGCCCTGGGGCTCATGCCCTTTCAGGACATAACGGAGGAGAAAATGATGTACTTGAAATCAACGATTGCCATACTGGCCGCCGGCTGCGCCAGCGTCCTCGTTCCACCGCAGGCAGCGGCGTTTGACGTCGGAGGATCGAACGGGATCAGCATCAACGGCAATGGCGGCGGGCTCAACGTGTCCATCGGCGGCGCCAACGGCGTCAATGCCACGGTTGGTGGCGGTTCGAACCTCGCCAATGTCTCCGTCGGCGGGGCCGGCGGTGTGAACGCTGATGTCGGCGGTAATTCGACCGGCGGCCTTGGCGTGAATGCGACAGTTGGTGGCTCCGGTGGCATCAACAGCGCCACAACGGTCGGCGGCAACAATTCGTCCGGTGGCCTCGGTGTTGGAACGACAGCAACGATCGGTGGAGCAAGCGGCGTCAACGCCGATGTCGGCGCAACCGTCGGCGGGTCCAGCATCGCGAATGTGGATGCCGTGGTCAATGTTGGTGCCGGTGACAACACGCTTGCCGATGTCAACGCCAACCTCGGTGTTGGCGGCACCTCCGGCGGTAGCGGCACAAACAGCATCGTCGATCTCGGAACAAACGCCAACATCGGCGGCGTGAATGGCGTCAACGCGGATGTCGGTGCGACGGTTGGCGGATCGAACCTCGCGACTGTCGGCGCTATCGCCAATGTTGGGGCGGGCGACAATACGCTCGCCGACATAAACGCCAATGCCACGGTCGGTGGGGGCTCAACCGGAAGCGGTTCGACAAGCGGCGGTCTAGTTGACGCTGACGTCACCGCGAGTATCGGCGGTACGAATGGTGTCAACGCCGGTGTTGGCGCAAACGTTGGCGGTTCTGGCCCCAGTGTCGCTGCCATGGCCAACGTCGGTTTGGGTGATAACACGCTAGCCGAAATCAGCCTCGCAATTCCCGGTTCCGGATCGGGGGGCACGGATCCAGGTACACCAGGTGTCCCCGGTACGCCTGGAACACCTGGCAATCCCGGAGGCCCCGGCGCAACCAATCCCGGCGATGATGCCAATGGCGATACCGGCGGCGACCGCAGCCGCAGCCTGGCGATGATCAACGACATGTCCGCCAGAGACCGCGCCAAGGCCAAGGCTAGCTGCAAGGACGTTGTACGCTCCGGCGGCTTCGAGGCAGGCCTCGTCAGCCTCTGCAAAATGGTGATGGCAAGCCGCTGATTTCGCTGAAAGTCACAAGGGCGTCGGTTTCGACGCCCTTTCTGCGTTCACTCGAACAGGTCTGGATGATCCGCTTCGATCTGCGGCAGGTCCGACAGAATGCCGTTGAGGTGCGCGCGCATGGCAGCCACCGCGGCGTCCGCATCGCGTCCGTCGATGGCCGTGATGATGGCCTCATGCTCGGTGATCAGCCGCATCATGGAATCGGGGTGGCGAAGCTGCAGATTGCAGACGCGGTCCATATGCGCCTTGATGTCGGCGATGGCACTCCAGGCAAGACTGCAGCCGGCGCCCTCCGCGATCGCGATATGGAACTGCTCGTCCTCGCGGCGGAATGCGTTGTGGTCATGTGCTTCCATGGCCATCCGCTGCTTGCCGATGATCGTGTCGATCCGGCGGCGCGTCCAGCTGTCGAAGGTCTCACTTGCGCGGCGTGCAACGGCGGTCTCCAGCGCCTCGCGCACGAAGCGCGCCTCCATCATCTGCCGCGCCGAGATGCGAACGACGACCGTGCCCCGGTTTGGGCGCACATCGACCAGCTTTGATCTCCCGAGCGCGATCAGGGCCTCGCGCACCGGCTGGCGCGAGACACCCATGCGGGTGGCGATCTCCTGCTCGGAAAGTCGCGTGCCCGGCGCCAGTTCCAGCTTGATGATCTGCTCGCGCAGGTCACGCTCCACTTGGGCCGCAGCGGTTTCGCCGGTCTCAATCTTCAAGGATTCGAGGTTCATGTCTTTCGTCGCCGTCATGCGTTGACATCCAATTTAAACCACCATACAGTACCATACAATTCAAACGCAACATAAATCCGGTGGTCTGAAACCGGATAAAAAGGGAGGGCCGACACGATGTGTCGGCTTTAAGGGAAACGTGCTGTCCAATTTCATTGCGCCTGATTCCGGTGATCCGCGGCTGAACATTAAATCCCGCTACCAGATGCTTGTCGATGGCAAGTCGGTAGATGCCGCGTCTGGTCGCACGATTGACCGTGTCAGCCCCGGTCACGCGGGCGTCGTCGTTGGTGCCTGGCCGGAAGCCTCGGCCGATGATGTCCGCCTGGCGGTTGCGGCTGCCCGCCGGGCCTTCGATACAGGCCCATGGCCGCGCATTTCCGGTGCGGAACGCTCGCGGCTCATGTTCAAGGTGGCCGATCTCATCCTCGCGCACCAAGAAGAGCTGGCTCTGGCCGAAAGCCTTGAGGTTGGCAAGCCGATCGCGCAGGCACGCGGCGAGATCGGCTTCTGCGCCGACCTCTGGTCCTATGCCGCCGGTCAGGCGCGTGCACTGGAAGGCCAGGCCCACAACAATATCGGCGACGATCGCTTAGGCCTGGTGCTGCGCGAAGCCGTCGGCGTCGTCGGGATCATCACCCCGTGGAATTTCCCCTTCATCATCGCTTCCGAGCGCGTGCCGTGGGCGATCGGTGCCGGTTGTACCGTCGTCCTCAAGCCGTCCGAATTCACCTCGGGCACGTCGGTCCGCATGGCGGAACTGGCGCGTGAGGCCGGTATTCCCGATGGCGTCTTCAACGTCGTCACCGGCTACGGCGATCCGGCCGGCCAGGTGCTCGCCGAAGATCCCGGCGTCGACATGGTTGCCTTCACCGGTTCGGTGCGCGTCGGCACAAAGCTTGGCGAGATCGCCGCGCGCAGCGTCAAGCGCGTCGGGCTGGAGCTTGGCGGCAAGGGGCCGCAGATCGTCTTTGCCGATGCGGACCTTGAGGCTGCCGCCGATGGCATCGCCTATGGCGTCTACCACAATGGCGGGCAGTGCTGCATATCAGGCAGCCGGCTCCTGGTTCAGGAAGGCATACGCGACGCATTGATGGAGCGCCTGCTCGACATCTCGCGCAAAGTGACATTCGGCGATCCGCTGAACGATCGCACCAAGATCGGCGCGATGATCTCCGAAGCCCATGTCGGCAAGGTCCATTCTTACGTGGAAGCCGGCATCGCATCCGGTGCCGAACTGTTGCTCGGCGGCGAGCGCGTCGGCAAGGACAAGGGCATCTATTACGCCCCTACCGTGTTTGCCGGCGTGAAGCCCGAGATGTCGATTGCCCGCGAGGAGATTTTCGGACCGGTGCTTTCGACCTTGACCTTCAAGACCGCGGATGAAGCCGTCGCGCTCGCCAATGCCAGCGAGTTCGGTCTTTCCGCCTCGGTCTGGTCGACCAATCTCGAAAACGCCATGCAGAGCATACGCCGCATTCGCGCCGGCCGCTGCTGGATCAACAGCGTCATCGACGGCACGCCGGAACTGCCGATCGGCGGTTACAAGAAAAGCGGCCTCGGCCGCGAACTCGGCCGCTATGGCTTCGATGAGTATTCCCAGTTCAAGGGCGTGCACGTGACGTTCGGGCGACCGACGCCGTGGTTCGGCTGACAGGGAGGTAAGGGATAGGGCGTTTCGCTTTTGGGAGAAGGCGAGACGTCTGGGAGGAAAATCTCGGCCGGCGTGATCTTTGGTCGGAGCCCGCCAGCCGAGACTTGGGTCTTTCGACCCACATTGCACATCCATAAGGGAGGATACGCAAATGAAATTGACCAGGTTGAAAACCGCAGCACTTGCCGCGGGTATCGCCACGATGATGACATCTACGGCATTGGCCGCCGACGTCAAGGCAACGATGATCATCTATCTCGATCCGAGTGTCCAGTTCTTCAACCCTGTGGTGAAGGGCGCCAAGGACGCGGCGGCACAATTTGGCGTCGATCTCGACGTGCAATATGCCAATAACGATCCGGTTCGCCAGAACGACCTGATCGAAAGCGCGACGGCAGCAGGCGTCGATGGTATCGCCGTCGCCATTTCGTCGTCGGATGCCTTCGACGAGAGCATCTGCGCGGCGGTCAAGGCCGGTATCGTCGTCATCGGCTTCAACAATGACGATCTGGAAGGCGCCAAGGGCAATTGCCGCCAGGCCTATGTCGGCATGAACGAATTTTCTTCCGGCTACGAGCTCGGCAACCGGATGATCAAGGAATTCGGCCTGAAATCCGGCGACGTCGTCTTCAACCCGCGCGAGATCCCCGAGGCCAGCTTCGCGGTCGCGCGCGGTGGCGGCATCGAGAAGGCGATGAAGGAAAACGGCATCAAGGTCGAGACAGTTCGCGCCGGGCTTGATCCGGCCGAGGCGCAGAACATCATGGCGCAGTTCCTGATCGCCAACCCGGGCGTCAAGGCCGTGTTCGGCACGGGCTCGGTCACTTCGACCGTCGGTGCCGGCGCCATCAAGGATGCAGGTGTAAAGGTCCCGTTCGGCGGGTTTGACCTTGCGGTCGAGATCGTCAATGCGGTCGAGTCTGGTGCGATGTTCGCGACCATGGACCAGCAGCCTTATCTCCAAGGCTACTACCCGATCGCGCAGATCGCGCTGTCGAAGAAGTACGGACTGACCCCGACTGACGTCGACACCGGCCAGGGCGCCTTCCTCGACAAGTCGCGCATCAGCTCGGTCAAGCCGCTGATCGGCAGCTTCCGCTAACCGCGTTTCGTGGGGGCCTGCCGGCCAGGCCGGCAGGTTCTCCGTCTCCAATCGATCGAGTACCAGACCGTGACACCAATTCTTGAGACCAGTGCCGCGCCCCGGTCGCGGACGCAGAAACAACCGATGATCCGGCAGATCATGGCAATGCCGGCAGGCGCGATTTTCCTCGTCTTCATGACGCTGCAGATCGTGTGCATCGCAGGCGCCTTGCTCTATCCTGATCAGTTCCGCTACCTTTCGCCACAAAACCTGACGATCCTGATGAAGGCGATCCCTGTGCTGGGCTGCCTGGCGCTCGGCGCCGGCGTGCTGATGATCGCGGGCGAATTCGACCTTTCCATCGGTTCGGTCTACACCTTCACCGCCATCTTGATGGCAAGCCTTGTCGGCGCCGGAATGAGTGCCTTCATAGCCGCGCCGCTCGGCGTCTTGGCCGGGATCATGATCGGCCTCTTGAACGGCCACATCACGCTGCGCTTCGGGCTGCCGTCCTTTATCGTGACGCTTGGCGGCCTTTTGTTCTGGCGCGGCGCGGTGCTGCTCTATAACGGCGCGGTCCAGGTTCGCTTCGATCCGGAGCCGATCTTCACCAGCCTGTTTTCCGGCACGCTGCTTGGCATCAATGCCGCTTTCATCTGGATCGTTTTATTCGTCGTCGGCTTCCACTACCTCGTCCATCGTCACCGCTTCGGCAACCATGTGTTCGCTACCGGCGGCAATCGCGGTGCGGCCGAGGCGATCGGCATCAACACCAACCGCGTCAAGCTGGTAGCCTTCGCGATCGCCGGCGGCATGGCGGCGGTGGCCGGCATCATTGCAACCGCGCGTGTTGGCAGCGTGCAGCCGGGGCAGGGCGCCGGACTGGAGCTTCAGGCGATCGCGGCTTGCGTCATCGGCGGATTGTCGCTTCGCGGCGGCCGGGGCTCGATCATCGGCATCTTCCTTGGCGTGCTCTTGATCCACACCATCACCGACGTGCTTTTGCTGCTGCGTGCGCCGGGCTTTTATCTCGACATGTTCATCGCGACGCTGATCGTGCTGGCCGCCATCTTCAACCATCTTATCGAGCGGCGAGGTCTTGCGTGATGTCGGCCCCCAATCTTCTTGAACTGCACAACATTTCGAAAAGCTTCGGCGCGCTGACCGCGCTGCGCAATCTGAGCTTCCATATCGGCGAAGGCGAAGTGGTGGGGTTGCTCGGTGACAACGGCGCCGGCAAGTCGACAACAGTCAATCTGATCTCAGGCATCCACAAGCCGACGGACGGCTATCTCAGCGTCGACGGCAAGAAGACGGCGTTCACCTGCCGATCGGACTCCGCCGATGCCGGTATCGAGACCATCTATCAGCATACGGCGCTGGTGGATTCGCTTTCGATCACCCGCAACATCTTCATGGGCCGCGAACTTACCGATCGTTTCGGCTTCCTGCGTCAGCGTGAAATGCGCGAGATTGCCATGGAGGTGTTGCAAAACGCGGTGCACATTTCCGGCATCGATAGCCCCGATACACTCGTCGGCAATCTCTCCGGCGGCCAGAAACAGGCTGTCGCCATCGCCCGCGCCGTCTATTTCAAGAAGCGCGTGCTGCTCCTCGACGAGCCGACGTCTGCGCTGTCGGTGCGCGAAACTGAGGCGCTCTTGAACCAGGTGCTGAAGCTCAAGGCGGAAAACGTCTCGAGCGTGCTCGTCACCCACAACATCTACCACGCCTATCAGGTCTGCGACCGCTTCGTCATCATGAGCCACGGCACCAAGGTGTTCGATGTCGACAAGGCGGACACGACGATCAACCAGCTGACCGAATATGTCGTGCTCACCTGATCCCACCCAACACACAGAAGGGGCATCGCCCGTGACCATTTCAGTATCAGTACGCCAGGTCGTCGGACCCGAAGATACCGCACGGCGCAACACGCAGGGCCTGCGCGACGGTTTCGTGATCGAGGATCTGTTTCGGCCAGGTGAAGTCAATCTCACCTACAGCCATCTCGATCGCATGATCGTCGGCGGTGTCATGCCGGACACGATGCCGCTTGAGATCGCTGCCATTGCTGAGACCGGCACAGAGCGTTTTCTCGACCGGCGCGAGGCCGCCATCGTCAATATCGGCGGTGCGGGCACGGTCAGCGTCGCGGGCAAGCCTTACGAACTTGGCTTCCAGGAGGCGCTCTATGTCGGAATGGGCGAGGGCGCCTTGAGCTTCGCCAGCAAGGACCCGGCGGCGCCGGCGCTCTTTTACGTCTTGAGCGCGCCAGCGCACCGCACATACCCCACGGTGCACATCACCGGCGAGATGGCGAGGAAAGTGATCGTGGGCTCGGCGGAAGAATCCAACGCCCGCACGATCAACCAATACGTCCACCCCGATGTCTGCGACAGCTGCCAATTGCTGGTGGGGCTGACGAGGTTCGAGCCGGGTTCGGTGTGGAACACCATGCCGGCGCATGTTCATGATCGCCGCATGGAGGTTTATCTCTACTTCGGCATGCAGGAGCAGACACGCATCTTCCATTTCATGGGCGAGCCCAGCGAAACGCGGCATGTCGTCTTGAAGAACCACGATGCCGTGCTGTCGCCCGGCTGGTCAATCCACTCTGGCGCCGGAACCGGCCGCTACGCCTTCATCTGGGCGATGGCTGGCGATAATATGAGCTTTACCGACATGGACAAGGTGCCGATGGAAGACCTGAGATGAGCCTGTTCGATCTCACCGGCCGCTGGGCTATCGTCACCGGCGCCAACACCGGCATCGGCCAGGCTATCGCGGTTGGTTTCGCGCAGGCGGGCGCCGATATCGTCGGTGTCGGCCGCTCGGCAATGGACGAGACAGCGGACGCGGTCATATCGACGGGGCGCCGGTTCGTATCGCTCAAGGCGGACCTGTCCGATACCGGGGAGGCGAGGGACGTCATCGAACGCGCCCTAGCCGCCGGCGCCTCGCCCGATATCCTCGTCAACAATGCCGGCATCATCCGTCGCGCCGATGCGCTGGAGTTTACGGAAGAGGATTGGGATGCGGTCCTCGACACTAACCTGAAATCCGTCTTTTTCCTCTGCCAGGCTTTCGCGAGGGCTGCATTGGCACGACAGTCGCCGGCAAAGATCATCAACATCGCTTCGCTTCTTTCTTTCCAGGGCGGTATACGCATTCCGTCCTATACGGCGGCGAAGAGTGGGCTGGCCGGGATCACCCGGCTTATGGCGAACGAGTGGGCCTCGAAGGGCATCAATGTGAACGCCATTGCGCCCGGTTATGTCGAGACCAGCAACACCGAGGCGCTTCGCGCCGATGCCGAGCGCAGCGCCGACATCTTGAAGCGCATTCCGGCCGCCCGATGGGCCAAGGCGGAGGATATGGCCGGCACGGCGGTTTACCTCGCTTCACGCGCTTCCGATTATGTTCATGGCACTGTATTGCCAGTCGATGGCGGCTGGCTTGCCCGATAGGAGACTATGATGGCCGATCACTACACACTTCCCGATGACATCACCTGGACAGAAGTCGCGCCCGGCAACAATCGCGCCGTGCTATCGCATCGCCCCGAGGCGATGCTGGTCGCTTTCCGCTTTGAGCCAGGTGCGATCGGCGCGCTGCATTCGCATCCTCACACGCAGGTAAGTTATGTCGCAGAGGGTGCTTTCGACGTGACAATTGACGGAGTGACAACCAGGCTCGATGCCGGTTCCAGTTTCATCGTCGCGCCGAACCTTGTTCACGGCGTGGTCGCACTGGAGAAGGGACTATTGATCGATACCTTCACGCCAAGGCGCGATGACTTCCTGTAAGGCGCGGGGCGACGCTCGACCTGACAGCGTCTAGGCCGATTGTCTAAGAATGATCTCGGCATTCAATAGGACCTGCTCGGGCACGCTCAAAGCCGATCCCTCTGTTTCCTGGTCGAGCTTTTGCAGCAACAACTGCATGGCAATGCGGCCGATGTCGTTGTAGCTCTGGGCGACGGTGGTGATCGGCGGGCAGGCGTAGCGCGACAAAGGGTGGTCGTCGTGGCCGGCGATGCGCAGGCTGCAGTCGGGCGTGCGGCCGATTTTCACGCCTGCCTGAAAGGCTGCTGCGATGGCGCCGAATGCCACGCGGTCATTGGCGCAAAGAACGGTTGCGGTCGGGAAGCCCCCGCCTTCGAGAATGCGCTTCGTTTCTTCATAGCCAAATTTCTCGAAGTCCCAGCCCGCCGCCTTTTCGATCGGCAGCACGATCGGCTCCATCCGAAGTTCGGTCATCGCCTCGATATAGGCCGTCTCGCGGGTCGACGCGTTGGTGTTGACCGACGGCATGCCGAGATAGCACGGCGGCTCTCCGGACCGGCACAGATAGTCAACGATCAGTTGAAAGCTCTGGCGGTTGTTGGTGCCGACAAAGGGAGAGACGTCGTCCAGTGGCGAGTCAACAAAGATCAGCGGGATCGACGCAGACAGCGCAAGCAGGGTCTCATGGTGTGATTGCACGCCAAGCGGTGCAATGATGGCACCTGCGACGTTCATCGACTTCAGCGTTTCGATGGCGCGTGCTTCCATCAGGGCATTGCCATCCGACGACAGCACAAAGGCGAGAAAGCCGGCATCATTGGCGATGAGCTCGACCCGGCGCGTCAGCGCCATGTAGAACGGGTCGGTGGAGTTGGGAATGATGATGCCGATGATGTTGCTGCGTCGGCGATTGAGATTGACCGCAAAGAGGTTGGGACGGAAGCCGCTCTCCTTGAGGGCAGCTTCGATGATGTCGCGGGTCTTGCGCCGCACGGAGCCCGGGTCGTTGAAGTACTTCGAAACGGTCGGCCGCGAAAGGCCGACATACTCGGAAAAGTCCTCCATGGTTCTGATCGGCCTGTCTGACAAACGCGCGTCCCACTCATTCTTATTTAATCGATTGAAATATTTGACGCATTTCAATCAAAACTTTTGCGCCGGTGCAAGCCGCGCCTTTAGGCGCGGCAGGCTTCAAAGTAATCTTCCAACACGCGGTCGACGGCGGCAAGCGCTAGCGAACGTGCGTCCGGCTTGACCTTGCCGTCGCGCACGCCGACATAGGCGCCGGTCAGATACTGGTTGATCAGGGTTTCGGGGATCTGCACGCCATCAAGCAATGAGAATAGTGCCTTTACGGCCGTGTCGATCTCCGGCTGCGGCCAGTAGTAGCGAATACGGTCGCTGTAGCTGAAGTGACGCTGAATGTGCTTATCGTCGTCCGAACCGTGGTAATATTTGTCCCAGTTCTTCGGATCGGCCGTCAGAACACGCTCGATGGTGGCGATCAGCGTCTCCTTGCGCTTGTCTGGAAACAGGAACTCAGCGATCTGGTCGAGCCCGTAATAGGCTTCGCGCAGTGCAAAGGTCAGGCCGGGGCCAACTTTCAAAATAGCGAAACCATCCATGACGAGCCGCCGAAGCATGTCGCGGGTCTGGTAGTCGGTGGAGTGGGCCTCAAAAACCATGCCTGGCATGTCTGAAAGCGTGGCGCTCAGTGCAGCCGCTTTTTCCGGAGCGTAGGCGATGACGTTTTCATTGCCGAATTCCACGCCAGGCTGGACAACCGCGCCGACAACTCGAGTGAAAGCGTCGGATACGCCAGCGGCCACGAAAGCCTGGCGGTGAATGGCGATGGTTTCGCGCGCGGCTTCCGGCTTGGTCACCTCAAGTTCTTCGATCTCTTCCATGGCGCCGCCGGGGATCGGCACTTCGGTGCCGACGATGTAGACAGGCTTGATGCCGTCCATGCCCTTCAGCGCCGCCTCGGCCACGGCAGCGAGCTTGGCAGCGCGCTCAGCGGTGATCGCGTCGGGCAGGGCAACCGGCTCGCCGGCGCAGCCCATGCTGGTGTCGAGATGCAGTTTGGTGAAGCCGGCCTTGGCAAAGGCCTCGATCATGGTGGAGGCTTTCGCCATTGCCTCGTCAGCGGGCAGGCTCCTCCATGGATTGGGACCGAGATGGTCGCCGCCGAGGATCAGCTTTTCAAGCGGGAAACCAGTACCGGCGGCGATCTTTTCCACGAAGGCGCGGAAATCGGCCGGCGTCATGCCGGTATAGCCGCCATCCTGATTCACCTGGTTGCAGGTGGCTTCGACGAGTAGGTGGGCGCCCTGCTTCAGAGCATGCAGCATCGATGCCTCAATAACGAGGGGATGGGCCGAGCAGATCGAGGGAATGCCCTTGACGCCGCTGCCGTGGCGCCATTGTGCGATATCCGTAAGGTAGCTTTTCTGCATGTCAGGCTTGTCCTTGCGCTTTAATGAGGGCGTCGAGTTCGGCTTGGGTCGATGCGCCTTCCATCGGGCCGGCCTTGGTGACGGCGCGGGCGCCGGATGCGTTGGCGTAACGCAACGCTTCGGCGGGATGCATTCCCTTCAGCCAGAAGGTGACGAAGGTCGCGCCGAAGCAGTCGCCGGCGCCGGTGGGATCCACTTCCTTGACTTTGTAGCCCTCGAGATTGATCTGGGTGGTCCTGTCGAAGTAGCTGGAGCCCTTTTCGCCGCGCTTGATGACGATCGCCTTGATGCCCTTGGCGAGCAATTCGGCGACCGCCTCCTTCTCCGTCTTTGCCTCGGCGAACAGGAAGAGTTCCTCGCCGCTCGGCATGAATAGATCGGTCACTGAGAGCACGGTCTGCAGCGCCTCGCGCATGCCCGGACTATCGAGGATTTCAGGGCGCAGATTGGGATCGAAGGACACGGTGCCGCCGGCGGCCTTGATGCGTTCGACTGCTGACAGGATACTCCTCACCACGCTCGGGGCATAGAGAGCGGTGCCCATGACGTGCATGTGGGTGCAGCCGTCGATCAGAGCCAGCGTCTTGTCCGATAACTCGATCTCACCGCATGCGCTGTGGCGGATGTTGAAGACGAAGGCGCGGCTGCCGTCCTCGCGGTAGCGCACGAAGGCGCTGCCGGTTGTGCCATGTGCAACGATCTCGATGCCGGAGACATCGACGCCGTCCGCGGTCAGGCGGTTGATGTTGACCCAGCCGAAATCGTCATCGCCGACGCGCGAGATGATCGCGCAATCCTGGGCGAGCTTGCCGACCTGATCGATGAAGATGGCCGGTGCGCCCGAAGGAAAAGGACCGATCAGTGGCACGGCTTCACGAAAGCCGTTGCCGCGATTGGTAGCGACGATTTCGACCAGAATTTCGCCGATGGTGAGGATTTTCGACATGGCTTCTTGCTCTTGAGGATTACTGCTTGGCGCGCTTGGAGCGCACGTCGAGATAGACGGCGACGAGGATGACGAGGCCCTTGACGATGAGCTGGTAGAAGTAAGGCACTGACAGCATGTTCATGCCGTTGTTGAGCACGCCGATGATAAGGGCGCCGATCAGCGTGCCGATCATGGTGCCGACGCCGCCGGCAAGGCTGGTGCCGCCGAGAACGGCTGCTGCGATGGCGTCGAGCTCGTAGCTCATGCCCGCGTTGGTCTGGGCGGAGAACAGACGCGAGGAAAGCAGGATGCCGCTGATCGCCGCCATGATGCCCGAGATCATGAAGATGATGATCTTCAGGCGATCGACCTTGATGCCGGAATACAGAGCCGCCTCGCGGTTGCCGCCGGTCAGATAAGCGCGTCGGCCGAACTTGGTCTTGCTCAGCAGGATGTGGTTGAACAGGAAGAGTACTGCGACGACCCAGATGACGATCGGGATGCCGATGAAGCTCTGGGTGCCAATGGCCGTCCAGGTCGGCTCCATGATCATGGCAGGCGCGCCGTTCGTCGGCAGGCTGACCATGCCGCGATAGATGCCCATCGTGGCCACCGTGACGATGAAGGACGGCAGCAGGAATTTCGCCGTCAGCACGCCGTTGGCGAGACCCAAAAGCGCGCCGGCTGCGAGCGTCAGGACGAGTGCTGGAACGAAACCCATACCGAACGCGAAACATTGCGCGCCGACCATGCCGGCGACCGCGATGATCGATCCGATCGACAGGTCGATCTCACCGAGCAGGATCACCCAGGTCATCCCGAAGGCGGCGATCGCGATGACCGAGACCTGTTGCAGCACGTTCAGAAAGTTGGCAACGGACATAAACCGTTGATTGGTGATCGAAAAGATCACGCAAAGGACGATCAGCGATAGGAAAATACCGCCATACTGCTTCATTACCTGCCGGAATGCGGCATTGGCTGCGTGTCTGTCGCTCATGATACAAATCCCGTAGCAAAGCTCATGATCTTCTCCGGTGTCATCTGATCGCCTGCAACGATGGCGGTGGCCCGCCCTTCGCTCATGACGACGGCGCGGTCGCTCATGCCGATGACTTCGGGAAGTTCGGACGACACCAGCAGGATTGCCGTGCCTTCCGCCGCCAGTTGGCGGATGATCTTGTAAATTTCAAACTTGGCGCCGACATCGACGCCGCGTGTCGGCTCGTCGAGGATGAGGATCCTCGGCTTGGTCAGCAGCCACTTGGCCAACACGATCTTCTGCTGGTTGCCGCCGGACAGTGATCCCGCCGAGGTCTCGAGCGACGCGGTCTTGATGGCTAGCCGGCCGACTTCCACCTTCGCGTCGTCGCGTTCGCGGCGGCGCTTGAGGAAGCCGAAGGGGCTGGAATAGTTGTCCAGCGCCACCATCGAGATGTTACTCTCGACGCTGTGGCTGAGCACCAGCCCCTCTTCCTTGCGGTTCTCGGTGACGAAGCCGATACGCCGGTTAATGGCATCGACGGGGGAGGTGATCGTTACCGCGCTGCCGTCGATCGAGATGGTGCCCGATGTCGGCTGCGTCATGCCGAAGAGGGTCTTCATCACCTCCGAACGGCCGGAACCGATCAGGCCGAAGAAGCCGAGGATCTCGCCCGGGCGCACATCGAAGGAGATATCCTCAAACTCGTCGTGGCTGGAAAGCCCGCTCACTGCCAGCACCGGCTTTTCGTCAAGCGCTGGAGCCGGCACGTCGCGCGGAGGGTAAATCTCATTCATGTCGCGGCCGACCATCAGGGCGATCAGTTCGTCGATCGTGGCTTCGGACTTATCGCGCGTGGTGATGTAGCTGCCGTCGCGCACGACGGTGATGTCGTCGCTTAGCCGCATGATCTCTTCCATGCGGTGCGAGATGTAGATTACGGCCACGCCGCGCGCTTTCAGTTGCGCGATGATCTCGAACAGGATCTCGGCTTCGCTGTCGCTGAGCGAGGACGTCGGCTCGTCGAGGATAACGACCTTGGCGTCGATGCTCAGCCCCTTGGCGATCTCTACCAGCTGGCGCTGGGCGATCGACAGGTCGCCGACGCGCTCCTGGACGGATATCGGCAGCTTCAGATCGGCAACAATCGCCGCGGCCTGGCGCACGAGTGCCTTGTCGTTGATGAAGCCGGCCCTTGTCGGCTCGCGGGTCGCGAGAATATTCTCGGCGACGCTCAAATTGTTGCAGAGGCTGAGTTCCTGGAAGACGATCGTCAGGCCCGCTGCCGCCGCGTCCTGCGGGTTGGCCGGCGCATAGGGCTTGCCGTCGAGAAGGATCGAGCCCGATGTCGGCTGGTAGACGCCGGCGAGGATCTTCATCAGCGTCGATTTTCCGGCGCCGTTTTCACCGAGGATCGTGTGAACCCTGCCGGGACGAACCTTCAGCTGCATGTTCTTCAACGCGGTCACCGCACCGAAGACTTTCGTAATGTCCTTGATCTCTAGGATCGCGTTGTCGCCGCAGCTTTGCATGGCGTCACCTTTCACCAAGAGCCGCAGGCATCGGGCGGATGCGTGGGGCGCTCTGACTTGTCGCGAGGATATCGCTGCTTTCCGGCGGCCAGCCCTTCAAAAGAACCCGGCCGCCGGAAGGAGCGGTCACTGTGCGAGACTTGGGACCTTCGCACAGTGCGGCTTGGGAGGACTTTACTGCTTCTTGACGTAGACGCCGGGGACGATCGGCTGCTCAGCAGGCACGTCTTTGCCGGCCTTGAGGTCCAGCGCGGTATCGACGGCGAGCTTGCCCATCTGGTCCGGGAACTGCTGGATGACGCCGACCATGTCAGGATCGCTGTCGACCGCCTTGATCGCCTCAGGCATGCCGTCGAAGCCGATGACCTTGACCTTGCCAGTGAGGCCGGAAGACTTGACCGCAACCGCTGCAGCAAGAGCCGCGTCGTCACCGAAGCCGAAGATGCCGTTGATGTCGGGGTTTGCCTGCAACATGTTCTGCGCGACGGCCAGAGCCTCGGCGCGGGTGATGCCGGTCTGGATCGACACGATCTTGATGTCAGGGTGCTTGGCAATGGCTTCCTTGAAGCCGTTGACGCGGTTCACGACCGACTGGACCAGCGGATAGTCGATGATCGCGACATTGCCCTTGCCGCCGAGCTGCTCAGCCATCAGTTCGCCGGCCTTGACGCCACCGGCGTAGTTGTCGGTGCCGATGTAGGATGAAACCTTGGCGCCTTCGACCGGAACGTCGACAGTGATAACCTTGATGCCTGCTGCCTCAGCGCGGGCGACGGCTGCGAGCGCGCCCTTGCTGTCGACTGGCGACATGATGATGACGTCAACGCCCTTGACGATGAAGTCTTCAATGTCGGCAAGCTGCTTGTTCAGATCCTGATTGGCGATCGCGATCTCGACCGAGACGTTCTTGGCCTTGGCTTCAGCGGTGATCGCCTTTGCGAGCTCGTTGTAGAAAGGATGCTGCTGCGTCAGCAGCGACGCGCCAATGCCTTCTGCCTGCGCGGTAACGGCGGCGAGCGTGAAAGCGGCGGAAACGAGCAGCGACTTTGCAATGCGAGAAATAATCAATTTTTCCTCCCGGAAACCTATCGAGGCTTGTGCTTGGGACCGCCGGACCTGGCCGCCTCCTGAGCCAACCGACGTCGCCTATTCATCATTAAACTTTCCGCGCGTCAACTTTAAAATCGATATGCGTTAAATTAGGTGAGGATTGCGCGTGTTTGTTTGTGCCGCTCATGCCGATGCACGCGCGGCTTGGTTCCGCGTCGTTAATAAGATAACGGGATAAGTATCCTCAGCGCTTCAGGCGGTTGCTGGCCATCGCGGCGGCACAGCCTAGAAACTCGTTACGAGGTTCATCTGGATGGCGTTGGAGCGCAGGCCTTTGCCGAATTCGCCGGAATAGTTCAGCGTCAGCCGCGCCGACTTTGAAAGCTTCGCGGAGACGCCGATCTCCGCCACGACGGAATCGCGGGGCATCTCGGTACCTTCGATTATAAAGGGCGAGCCACCAGAAAACGCCATACGCGAGTATGGCGTTACATCGCCTGCGATATGCCGCCAGCCCAGCAATCCGGAAACGGAGAGGGGCAATTCGTTCTCCGGCCAGTCCATAGCCCAGCGCAATCCGACCGTCGAAGAGGTGATTGCGGCGTTTGCGCCGGCTGCAGAGAGTGCGGCGTCGCCACCCTTCTCCTCAAAGCTATCAGTGTCGAGATTGATGTAGGCGAGACTTGCGAAGGGTTGAACCTTGAGCGCGTCCCACTCGTAAGTCCATGAAAGATCGGCAAAGACCTGGCTGGTGGCGCTCGCATAGTTTGCCGATAGGTGGTCCGTAAATGTGCCGAATGCGATATCGCGCTGCGTGGATGCGTCATTGTGTGCGTAGATGGCGCCTCCGGCCAGTTGCACCGGGCCGATATCGCCCATGGCGTAAAGCCCGGCGTAATAGGAGTTTGCGTCGACCTGGGCGAACGATTGTTGACCAACGCCGACCACACCGCCGACACGCCAGTGATCGGACACTGGTGCATCGGCCCCGAACAGGGCGCCGTCGACGCGGGTGTCGATCCCGGCTGCGTTGTTGCCTCCCGACAGGACGTTGGACGACAGAAACCCTGAGGTCCAGAAGGTGACGTCGGTCTCCCGCTGGTGCGGCCCCCAGGCGATCTCGTCGAGAATCGCTTCCCGCGGAAAGCGGCTTTGCCATAGCAACGCGCTTTTGACAGAGGCATGGGCTTCGCCGCTCAGCTGCGCAAAGGCACTCGCGGCCGTGGCGGAATCAAGCGACAGAACCGCGTCGTAGACCACACGGCCCGATCCCATCTGTTCGACGGCCGCAGCGGCAGCCCGGCCATTTGCCGTATTTGCCACATCAGCGAATTGGACGCTATTGCGGTCCAGTCGCATGTCGATGGTGGTGACGTCGTATGTCAGGGTTGGCGACAGAAAGGCGAAGTCGCTTGTCACAGTGTCGAACGTACCCGCAATGCTGCCGCCGGTCAGGATCGTGTAGCTGGTTGCTGCGGCGTAATTGCCGGTCGCTGCCTTGACGGCAAGCGTTCCGCCCTGGATGGAAACAGCTCCCGTGGCATCGACCTTGTCGGAGACGCCTCCCGTCGCAATGTCGACCTGGTAGGTGGATCCGGCGGCGAAGGTTACGTCCCCATTGACGCCAAGCGTTGCAATCCCTGGCCCTGGCGCCAATACGCCGCCTGCATTCACTAGGATGGCGCCGACATTGCCGCTACCAGAGAGAAGGCCGCCGTCGTCTATGCTGACGGCGCCCGATATGGTGCCATCGTTGACGAGCGAGCCGCCGGAAACAGTTGCCGCGCCTGAAATCGTACCGGTGTTGGAGAATGTCCCGGCATTGTTCTGGAGTGCTGCAATCGTTCCGTCGTTTGCAGCCATTCCTGAATTCGTCACGGTAGCGGCCGTCGCGCCGCTGTTGTTGACGAAGGTGCCGGCAGCGCCGACATCGACATTCGCCAATGTCGCATTGTTGACGACGCTGCCTCCGGCCACTGTCGTTGCGCCCGTAACTGCTCCACCCGCATTATTGGTGAATATCCCGCCGTCGTTCCGGACGGAGGCGATCGTTCCGGCATTAATGACCGTCCCGGCATTTGTAACGACGCCGGCTGTCGCGCCGGTGTTGTTGACGAAGGCTGCCGTGGCAGCGACATCAGCATTGGTGATGACAAAGTTGTTCGTCACCGTTCCGCTTTTGACGGTGGTTGTTCCTGTAATCGTGCCGCCGGCATTGTTGGTGAAGCTGCCGGCGGTGTTGGTCAGGCTCGCGATGGTGCCGGCATTGGATGCCGTGCCGGCATTGGTGACAGCGCCTGCGGTGGCCCCGCTGGTGTTGGTGAACGTGCCGGCTGTGCCGACATCGACGCTATTGAGGCTGGCATTGTTGGTGACGCTGCCGCCGGCGATGTTCGTGTCACCGGTAACGGTTCCGCCAAAATTGTTGGTGAACGTCCCGGCGTCGTTCTGCACGGAGGCGATCGTCCCGGCATTGGTGGTGGTCCCGGCGTTTGTGATGGCGCCGGCGGTGGCGCCGGTGTTGTTGACGAAGGCTGCTGCCGCGGCGACATCAGCGTCGGTGATAACGAAATTGTTGGTAACCGTTCCGCCTTCGACAATGGTCTTCCCGGTTATAGTGCCGCCGGCATTGTTGGTGAAGCTGCCTGCCGTGTTGGTGAGGCTTGCGACTGTACCGGCATTGGACGCTGTGCCGGCATTCGTGACCGTTGCGGCGGTGGCCCCACTATTGTTGACGAAGGTTGCGGCCGCGGCGACATCGGCGTCGGTGATGACGAAGTTATTCGTGACCGTTCCGCCCGAGACGGTCGTTTTTCCCGTCACGGTGCCATCGTTTGTGAAACTGCCTGCAGTGTTTGTGACGCTGCCAACGGTTCCCGCATTTGACGTCGTGCCCGCGTTTGTCACCGCGTCGATGGTCGCTGCGCCATTGTTGACGAGCGTTGCGCCTGTGGAGACGTTGACCTGGCCTGTGGTGCCGTTGTTCGTGAGTGCGGTTCCTGTTGCGACAATGGCACTGCCGAGCGTGCCGTTGACTGAGACATTGCCATTGTTGAGATTGAGCTGTCCGTTGAGTTGGCCATCGAGGGACAAGCTGCCGCCATCGAGACTGACGTCGGAGTTCATCACGCCACCGCTGTTGATGCTGACGCTGCCTGACGTGATCGTCGTGCCATTCGTGCTGGTCAAAACGCCGGTATTGCTGATGGTGACGTTGCCGCCATTCACGTCCAGATGACCGACGGTCGCATCATTGGAAACTTGTGGAGACCCCGCGTCGACGTGTGCTGTATCGTTGGCGTCGGGCGCCGTTGGGGTCCAATTCGCCGCGTTACTGAAATCGTTGTCTGTTGCCCCGGACCAGGCCGATTGCGCGAAGCCATGCGCGGGCAGCGCGATGGACGCCAGTGCCGTAAACAAGCCTAGACGGCGATAGAATGCCGGGAGTAGTTGTTTCATCTGCAGGCCGACGCTTAGCGGGCACCCACCTGATGTCGGCGGGATGATCAATAATTTCTAGCGCCCACATGGTTAACGAAGCGTTAACCATGTGGGCGCGTATCGCCATTCGATGGTGAATATCTTTTTCTCGAGCCCCTCGTTTCGCTTTTCGCGATATGGGCCGATGTATCCCGCGAAAGTCTTCACTCGGCTTGCGGAAACCAACTTTGATCCAGACGAAAAGACGCGCGAATAATCACAAACAGACGCCGGGGATCGGCAGCCTGATTTCCGGATTGACGTCCGCAGGCAAGCCTCGCGCTTCAGACGGTCGCTTACAACGCAACCTCATCCTTGCACAATCTGCTCAAATGTTGCCGATCCGCCTTATTTCCATACAGGCATCCTCCAAAGCACCGGCCCTGGACACGACTGCCCTTTAGCAAAAACCGTTGAGCTTCAGGATCCGGTAGGCTTCGATTGTCGCCCGCAGGCGATCTTCTGATTTGCGGTCACCACTGTTCGCGTCGGGATGATCGGCTTTCAGGCGCTCTTTATATCGGCTTTTGATCTCTTCAGACGTTGCAACCTGTTCGAGCCCCAGGACTTCGAACGCCTTGACCTCAAGTGGTTTGAGCTTGATCTGCGGTGCTGATGCCGCCGCGTGGGACCTGTTCGCTATCCCTCGGGCTCTGAGTGATTTCGCTGATCCCGACGGGATAGATGACGGTAGTGGAGCCTCGCGGTGTTCCCGATCGGTCCTCACCCCGCGCGTGGCAATTTTACCCGCAGCTGCGTCAAGCTGGTACCGCGCGACGACGGGATCCGAATGGCTGGGATAGAAACTGTAACCCTTGGCGTAAATCTTTGAATGCTTCACACAGAAAGACAGGTAAAGCCCCTCTGCGGCGCTCCCGACCGGCGCTCTTTGGACACCAGGGCTATCGCAGCCATCCCACTGGCACCGGGGCGCGCTCGGTTGGGCTGGTTTGTCGCTGCTACTGCGGATAGGCCGAATGCCCACGAAAATCTTCGAGTCTGTCATCCGCGCGTTATATGGTGGGCACTCTTTTCTAAGCAAGCTTCAACGCTCATCTAGTTGAAGATCAGTTCGAGATTTGTGATCGCCGAATGATCGACGTAACCCCTGAGCGTAAACGGAATGATTTGCCGATATGCACTGAACTGAGGCTACCTGCGGTTTGAAGACTTGTCCTAAAGTTGTTCGACGGCGACCCGCCAGCGCCGTGGTTGGCCCCTGTGGCAAGCACAGGGGTGAGGGTGGAGAGGTTGGCGGCCAAGAGCTTTCACTGCTCGCAAAAGAACGCTCCCTCAGAACCCGAAAGCTAAGATCCCGCCGCTTTTGACGCAAAGTACTGGCTTTCTTGCGGACGCAGAGCTGTCGCGGCATTCAACACAGTTCAATGCCTGTGGACGCACCTCAACGCGGCATCATCAAGATTTGCTTCTTTGCTTGCAACAGGGTTTGCCACCGGGCTATGCATCTGCCGAACAATTGGGCATCGGCGTGGTGAGGCGAACCGTGTACCGGCGTTGCCGCTAGAACCGCGTCACAATATGGCGTCACGGAGCGCCTTGAAAATCATGAACAAGCAGGCGGCTCTTGTCGCGGGCGGAAACGCCGTGTTGGTTGGTATCGCATTAATGCTCGTCGGCGACTTCATGTTCGCCCTTAACGACGCTATGGGCAAATGGCTCGTGGCCAGCTTTTCGGTCGGTCAGGTTCTGCTGGTTCGCTCGCTCGGCGCGTTTTTCGTGCTCGGGCCGATGTTGTCGCGCCAACCGGTCGCGGCACTCTATAGGGTGGAGAAGCCGCAATGGCAGCTCGCGCGCGTCATCCTCGCTACCGCTGACACCGGGCTATTTTATGCCGCCGTCGCCTATCTTCCGCTGGCCGACGTCATGACCTTCTACATGGCCGGTCCGATCTACGTCGCTGCTCTATCGCATTTCCTGCTTGGCGAACGGATCGGCTGGCGGCGCTGGCTGGCGGTGCTGATCGGCTTCATCGGCGTCGTCATCGCGCTGCGCCCATCTTCTGCGATGTTGTCCTGGCCCTCGATGTTCGGTCTCGTCGGCAGCATTTCGTTCTCGTTGACACTGGTGCTTGGTCGTGTCCTGCGATCCACGCCTGACGCCACGCTGGTTACGTTGCAGACGCTTGGATGTCTCGCTGTCGGGGCGGTGCTTAGCGTCGGGAGCTGGAGCGCTTTCAGCACAAGCCAGTTGCTGGCGCTACTACTGCTCGGCGTGGTGTCGTGCTCCGCGCATCTGATGATTACCCGCTCGCTGAAGCTTGCACCTGCCTCGCTGCTGGCCCCGCTTCAGTACACGTTGCTGCTGTGGGCGATCATCTTCGGCTGGATGTTTTTCGGCGAGTTTCCCGATCGACAGACGTTGATTGGCGCTGCCGTGATCGTACTGGCAGGGCTGTTCATTTTCCACCGTGCCAAGGTCAAGGATGTGGAGCCGCTGGTGCCCAACGACGCGAGCCACGGATAAGACATGGCCGTGGCTGTGCCAATCCATGTGTTATGGTTTCGGGATGCGCGGCAATCGCGCTAGATCCCGGATCCATCGAGCTGGAGAATATCGTCGCCTTCCCATGGGGAGGGCAGCGAGCTCTGGCCGACATTGGCCAAAGGCATCGGCATCCAACATTTCAGCTCCGGATCGGGATATTCGATGATACGGCCGGGGACAGAATCGGATGAGCGCCAGCCTTCCGAACCAAACCGATCGCCGTTAGACCAATAGGCAAGATCGACCTGCGCCGGTCCCTGTTCGGATGGATGGATCGTCACGAGAATCCGGCTGCCGTCCTTCGGGGCGCTTGCCATGTGGCGCCACTGGTTTGGGTCTTCCATCAACGTCCTCCCACATTGCTGTAGTTCACAAGTGTGGCGTCGCCGTTGAAAACGTCAACTCAAACTTCGCGAAATGCCCTCGGCATTTCGCCGATTTCAAACTGGCAGTGGCGGCATCGGCGGTGCTTCGAGCCCATGGAAAGGGTCGCGCCAGGCGTCAATCTCAGTCAGTCGGTTCGACCAGCGCTGAATGGAGGGATAGTCCGACACCGGCAATTTTGCGGCATCATTGAACGGCAGGAAGGTTGCCATGCGAAAATCCGCGAAGGAGATCGTGTCGCCAACGAGCCACATGCGATCGGCAAGCTCGGTCTCAAGCAGGGCTGCGGCCCTGTGGAACTGCTTCAGTCCGCTTTCGACCTGCGCTTCATCACAGCTACCAATGCCATAACGCGGTTTTGTCCCGCGCTCCCAATGGACCGTGTCACATGCCTTCACAAAATTGTCCTTCGCCCAACTGATCCAGCGGATCATCTCCGGTTCATCATCATCGGTACGCCAGAAATTCGAACCGGTATGTCGGGAAAGGTAACAGGCAATCGCGTCGGTTTCCCATAGCGATCGTCCCGGGCGCTCGAGAATTGGAAGCAGGAGATTGGGGTTAAGTGGCAGGTAGCGTTCCGATTGCCCAGGCTCCAGAGGAGACGCGAATTCAAATTCGATGTTTGCGTCCAGGTGCCTGGCAACGGCAACGGCCAGACGTGGATTTGGATTTCTGCTGAAATAGAGCTTCATGGGGATCTCCTCCGATGATCTTACCTTTCAAGGACGAACCAGGATCTGTCGTGCCGACACTGTCGGATGAAGATCCTAAATGAGGATTACACCGAAGCACCGGGAGGGCCGAAGACTATTCGATCCTCCCGGTGCGGCGCAGGGCGATATCGTTCTCCGCATCGGGTCAGGCTCAGGGCTGCGCGAGCATTGAGCGGACCAGCGGGATAACCTTGGTGCCGTATAGGGCGATGCTGTTCATCAGCTTTTCGTGCTCCATCGGACCAGCCGAATACTTCATCTGGAAGCGCGAAATACCAAGTGTTCTGACGAGGTTGACGATCTTCTTCGCGACCGTTTCCGGCGATCCCGCGTAAAGCGATCCGTGTTCGATCTCGTTGTCGAAATCACGCTCTGTTACCGGCGGCCAGCCGCGCTCCCTGCCGAGGCGATCACGGATCTTCTTGAAATGCGGAAACAGATCGCGGCGAGCCTCTTCATCGCTTTCGGCGATATAGCCAGGCGAGTGGACGCCAACTTCACGCGCGGGCCGGCCCGCCTGCTCGGACGCTTTCTTGTAGAGATCCACATAGGGCACAAAGCGTTGCGGGTTGCCGCCGATGATCGCCAGCATCAGCCGCATGTCGTACCTTACTGCGCGGATCACCGATTCGGGACTGCCGCCTACGCCGATCCACGTCTTCAGCTGGCCGTCGCCGATCGGAGGGTAGATGCGCTGGTCCTTCAAGGGCGGTCGCCAGTCTCCCTCGTAATCGATGACATCCTTGGTGACGAGTTCAGAGAAGAGGTCGAGCTTCTGTTCGAACAGTTCTTCGTATTTCGACAGATCGTAGCCGAAAAGCGGGAAGGATTCGATGAAGGAGCCACGGCCCAGAATAACCTCGGCGCGTCCGTTGGAGATTGCGTCGAGCGTGGAGAACCGCTGGAAGACGCGTATGGGGTCGTCTGAGCTCAACACGGTGACTGCTGATCCCAATCGTATGCGTTCTGTGCGCGCCGCAATCGCCGAGAGAACAACCTCGGGAGCGGACACGGCAAAATCTTTTCGGTGGTGTTCGCCGATGCCGAAAAAATCGATGCCATGCCGGTCGGCTAGAACGGCCTCTTCGATCACGTTGCGGATGACTTGAGGTTGCGCAAGAAGCTGACCGTCTGCCGCCGTGGTGACGTCTCCAAATGTGTCGAGGCCAAATTCGAGGGTTGAAGTCATTGGTTTTCCTGCTGGTTTTGTGAATGATTAGGAGTGGACGCACTATCGCCCTTGTGGTCAACGGGGTTCCGTGCCGCCTTTCGACGCCCTGGACCATGGCCACTGACCGTCGATCTCGGCTTCCAGAGAGAAGCTGAGGAAGGTCCTGATCAGGACGATCAGCCCGAGCAGGCCGACGCTTTCCCAGGTCAAGGGCGATATGATCGTCGCGATAATGTCGGCGCCGATCAGGATTTCGAGCCCGAGCAAGATGCCGCGTCCAAGGTTCGCGCGATATCTGTCGTAGGCGTCATGCTTGGCAGGTGACATCAGATCTCGCGCGTAACTCACCGTCGCGACAACCACGCCGACCAGAATGACGCCGACACCGAAGAATTCGAGGCCCGATGCCATCGGCTTGAGGATCGGTGCGATCAGACTTGCCAACCCGCCGACTTCGCCAATTGTGTCCATTGCGGTCTTCCTTCTTCTTTGGTCCAATAGTCGTGAGAGTGAGAATTATGCGTCGGCACCTGCAGTGCTGGCGAAGAGTGCGATTGTGGCCAGAATGGCTGGCAGGGTGAAGGCTGCGGCGGGAGCAAACATGTAACCGGCGGCACCGAGGCCACAGCCGAGTGCGAACGTGACGACGGCCATGCCCATTTTCAAGATCCGTGCCCTCAGTGCTGCCGTCTCTTCCGGTTTCGCGCTGACCAGGAGATCTGCTAGATCGAGCATGATCTGCGTTGTCGTTCCGGTCATCAAGGTGGAGGGAGGCGCCTTCGACAGATGGGCTCTGTGCAGCCCGTTTTGGATGGCCATCGCGCAAACGAGAGCAAGTCCGACGACAAGCGTCACGATGTTTTCGTCCGCGTGAAATGGTCCATGATAGAGCGCGAAAATCGCGACACCGGCGAGGAAAGCCAGCTTCACGATCAGCATCGGGCGGATCGGGGAACGATCCACAGCCTGCAATTTCAAACACGTCAGGCGCGATGCGAAGACGACGAAGCAGAACACGGGAAGTGCCAATAGCTTCGACAACGCTCCGCCCAGACCGAGTGCCGCCGTTGCGCCGAGCGTGACGAAGTTCCCGGTGACGTGGGCGGTGAAGAGACCCGATAGCGCTAGAAAACCGAGCGTGTCCACATAGCCTGCGTTGAAGCTCAGGAGTTGGGGTAGGGAGGGCAACTTCATGATCTCAATCTCAATTCTCAAGTGGCGACGAGCTGAACGGCGGCTTGAAGCCGCCCTGGCGAACCTCGCGTTCGTCTGATGAGGAGATATTGAAGGGAAGAGCTCGCGCAAACAATTGCACGAATGATTTCGATTTAATTGCGCTAGCTGCAATTATCAGGCCGCTTCAGTTCTAACGAACCGAGCTCGATTGGTAATCGCGTGTCACCTTCAAGTGCGCTGGAGGATGCGGGATGGTTGGGAGGTGATAGCCGAAGCGCATGACCGCTGTCGGCGCAATGGCGCCGTTATCTTCTATGATATCTGCATCGGCGCGATGGTGTTTGTCAGACGGTCGTTTCCGTACTGGGTGTTTCCGACAACGGCCGTTTGATCAGCGACACGGCCCGCAACACCAGGGGGCTCAGCCCGTTTTCATCCTGCTCCAGTATCTCGAACAGTTGCCGGCGCATGCGCGGCTCCCAGAACTTGTTGATATGCGAGGCCACGCCCTGTGCGGCCTCGCCTTCGGGCTGGGTCGCGAAGAAGCCCGCGATTTGGTTGGCCATATAGACGAGCTTGTCGTTGGTGCTGTGTGACATGGTTTACTCCGCCGCTTCGAGCTTGCCCGAGATCCGGCGGCTCTGCCGCGCCTGCTCATCATACTCGACCTGCCAGTCTGTCGGGCCGTTGGAAGGCGAGACCTGGACCGCGGTCACCTTGTACTCGGGACAGTTGGTTGCCCAGTCGGAGAAGTCGGTGGTGATCACGTTAGCCTGCGTGTCCGGATGGTGGAAAGTTGTATAGACCACGCCGGGCGAGACGCGATCGGTGATCAGCGCGCGCAGTGTCGTATCGCCCGAGCGGCTCATCAGCTTCACCCAGTCGCCATCGCGGATGCCGCGCTGTTCGGCATCATGCGGATGGACCTCCAGCCGGTCCTCGGAGTGCCATACGACATTCTCGGTGCGGCGCGTCTGGGCTCCGACATTATATTGGCTGAGAATTCGCCCTGTCGTCAAAAGCAGCGGGAAGCGCGGGCCGGTGCGTTCATCGGTGGCGATGTATTCGGTGCGGATGAACTTGCCTTTCCCACGCACAAAACCATCGACATGCATGATCGGCGATCCCTCGGGGTGCGCTTCATTGCACGGCCACTGCACAGACCCCATCTTTTCCAGATAGTCGTAGGAGACCATTGCGAAGCTCGGCGTTGTTACCGCGATCTCATCCATGATTTCGGACGGATGCTCGTAGTTCCAGGCAAGGCCGATCGCCTGCGCCAGCTTTTGCGTCACTTCCCAGTCAGCATAGCCGTTCTTCGGGCTCATGACCTTGCGCACGCGGTTGATGCGTCGCTCGGCATTGGTGAATGTGCCGTCCTTCTCGAGGAAACTCGAGCCCGGCAGGAAGACGTGCGCATAGTTTGCCGTCTCGTTCAGGAAGAGATCGTGGACTACGACGCATTCCATGGCCGCCAGCCCCGCCGCCACATGCTTGGTGTCAGGGTCGGACTGGAGGATGTCCTCGCCCTGAACATAGAGCCCTTTGAAAGACCCATCGACGGCGGCATCCAGCATGTTGGGAATGCGCAGGCCCGGCTCGTCGCTGATTTTGACGCCCCAGAGCTTCTCGAAGATGTCGCGTGTCGCATCGTCGGAGACATGGCGATAGCCCGGCAATTCGTGCGGGAAGGAGCCCATGTCGCAGGAACCCTGCACGTTGTTCTGGCCGCGCAAGGGGTTCACGCCGACGCCGGGACGGCCGATATTGCCGGTTACCATTGCAAGGTTGGCGATTGCCATGACCGTTGTCGAGCCCTGGCTGTGCTCGGTTACGCCAAGCCCGTAATAAATCGCGCCGTTGCCACCTGTGGCATAGAGGCGGGCAGCTCCGCGAAGCATATCTGCAGGCACGCCGGTCAGCGCCTCAGTCGCCTCGGGGCTATGGTTTGGCTCGGCCACGAACGCCGCCCAGTCTTCGAACTCCGACCAGTCGCAGCGCTCGCGGATGAAGCGCTCGTCGAACAGCCCTTCGGTGACGATCACATGCGCCAGCGAGGTCATGACCGCGACGTTGGTGCCCGGCTTCAGCGGCAAATGATAGGCTGCCTCGACATGCGGCGAGCGAACGATATCGGTGCGGCGCGGATCGATGACGATCAGCTTGGCGCCCTGCCGCAGCCGCTTTTTCAGGCGAGACCCGAAAACCGGGTGCCCATCCGTTGGGTTGGCGCCGATGATGACGATCACATCGCTCTTTTCGACGCTGTCGAAGTTCTGTGTGCCGGCCGAGGTGCCGAAGGCCTGGCCGAGACCGTAGCCCGTCGGTGAATGACAGACGCGGGCGCAGGTGTCGACATTGTTGTTGCGGAAGCCAGCGCGCACCAGCTTCTGCACGAGGTAGGTCTCTTCATTGGTGCAGCGAGAGGAGGTGATGCCGCCGATCGAATCGCGGCCGTACTGGTACTGGATACGACGGAACTCGGAGGCCACATGTGCGAAGGCCTCCTCCCAGGTCACTTCGCGCCACGGATCGGTGATTTTCTCGCGCACCATCGGGTTCAAGATGCGGTCCTTGTGGCTGGAATAGCCGTAGGCGAAGCGACCCTTTACGCAGGAATGTCCGCGGTTCGCCTGCCCATCCTTCCACGGCACCATGCGCACCAGTTCTTCGCCGCGCATTTCCGCCTTGAACGAACAGCCAACGCCGCAATAGGCGCAGGTGGTAACGACCGAATGCTCGGGCTGGCCGATCTCGATCACCGACTTCTCGGTCAGCGTCGCGGTTGGGCAGGCCTGCACGCAGGCGCCGCACGAGACGCATTCCGAAGAGACGAAATCCTCATGCATCCCGGCCGAAACCCGCGAGCCGAAGCCCCGGCCCTCGATGGTTAGCGCGAAGGTGCCTTGCACCTCCTCGCAGGCGCGCACGCAGCGCGAACAGACGATGCATTTGGCCGGATCGAAGGTAAAATAGGGATTGCTTTCGTCCTTCGGCGCCCACTTGGCATTGAGCCCGCCATTATCGCGCGCCTTGACGTGGTTTTCGCCATCGTAGCCGTAGCGCACATCGCGCAGACCGACGGCGCCGGCCATGTCCTGCAGCTCGCAATCGCCATTCGCAGCACAGGTAAGACAGTCAAGCGGGTGGTCGGAGATATAGAGTTCCATCACGCCGCGGCGGACGTCCTTGAGCCGGTTCGTCTGCGTCGAAACCACCATGCCAGCCGCAACCGGCGTGGTGCAGGACGCGGGCAGGCCGTTGCGTCCCTGGATCTCGACAAGACAGAGCCGGCAGGAGCCGAAGGCGTCGATCATGTCGGTGGCGCAGAGCTTCGGGATCTCGATGCCTGCATCCATCGAGGCACGCATGATCGAGGTACCCTCGGGCACAGTGATCTGGTTGCCGTCGATGGTGAGCGTCACCATGGTTTCGGAGGCGGAGGCCGGCGTGCCGTAGTCGATTTCATGAACGAGGGACATGGTGTGCCTCCTGTCTGGACCTGTATGAACGGTTTGATGCGATGGGATCGAAGCCTCTGCGCCGAGCGCTGTTCGCCCAGCGCGAAGTCTCCCGCGCAAGCCGTGAGATTGGCTCTGCGCATCCGTCCAATCCGCTGGGGCAGGCTGGCGCTGCGCCGGCCACTTTATGATCTACCTGCATGTTCGGTTGAGCGTCGGCAGCGTAAAGCGGGGTTTGGGTAGCGTCAGCGCGCATCATTCCGCAGCCTCCACTATCGACCCAGGCGCAAAATCGTCAGGAAAATGCGCCATGGCGCTCAAGACGGGATAGGGCGTGAAACCACCGAGCGCACAAAGCGAACCAAACTTCATTGTGTTGCACAGATCGGCCAGCAGCGCCCGATTCTTATCCGGCTCGATACCTTTGGCGATCTTGTCGGCCGTCTCCACCCCGCGTGTCGAGCCGATGCGGCAGGGTGTACACTTGCCACAGCTCTCCACGGCGCAGAACTCCATCGCAAACCGCGCCTGCTTCAGCATGTCGGCGCTGTCGTCAAAGACAACGATCCCTGCATGCCCGATCAGCCCGTCCTTGGCAGCGAAGGCTTCGTAGTCGAACGGCGTGTCGAACAGCGCGCGTGGGAAGTAAGCGCCCAGCGGCCCGCCCACCTGCACCGCCTTGACCGGCAGTCCCGATGCGGTGCCGCCGGCGATGTCGTCGACGATTTCTCCCAAGGTCAGCCCAAAGGCCGCCTCATAAAGTCCGGGGTGCTTCACATTGCCGGCGATCTGCAGCGGGATCGTGCCGCGAGAACGGCCCATGCCGAAGTCACGGTAATGGGCAGCTCCCTTTTCCATGATCACGGGCACGGAAGCGAGTGAGATCACATTGTTGATGACAGTGGGACAGTCGAACAGCCCCTTATGCGCCGGCAGTGGCGGCTTGGCGCGCACGATGCCGCGCTTTCCCTCCAGGCTGTTTAGGAGCGCCGTTTCCTCGCCGCAGACATAGGCGCCGGCGCCAGCACGGATCTCGATATCGAACGCCTTGCCGGAACCGAGTACCGAAGGGCCGAGCACGCCAGCGCGCGCCGCGATCTCCACCGCCTCCGTCATGGCGGCAATCGCATGCGGATATTCCGAGCGGATATAGACGAAGCCTTTGGTGGCACCGGTCGCGAGCCCCGCGATCACCATACCCTCGACGAGCACGAAGGGGTCGCCCTCCATGATCATTCGGTCGGCGAACGTACCGCTGTCGCCTTCGTCGGCATTGCAGACGATATATTTTCGCGCTCCCGGTGCATCGAGAACGGTGTTCCACTTTATGCCCGTCGGAAAACCCGCGCCGCCGCGGCCGCGCAGACCGGATTGGGTGACGTCACTGACGATATCGGCCGGCTGCATCGTGACGGCACGACGCAGGCCGCAAAGCCCGCCATGCGCCTCATAATCGGGAAGCGACAGCGGGTCGATCACGCCGCAACGGGAAAATGTCAGTCGTGTCTGTTGCTTGAGAAACGCGATCTTCTCGACCGCGCCAAGACAGAGCCGGTGATCGCCGCCAGATATCATCCCCGCGTCGAACAAGGACGCCACATCGCTCGTCTTCACAGGGCCGTAGCCGATCCGCTCGCCGGCCACCTCGACTTCGACCAGCGGCTCGAGCCAGTGCATGCCGCGCGAACCGTTGCGCACGATGACGGCATCGATCCTGCGATCGGCGATCTGCCTGGCAACCGCATCTGCGACCTTGTCGGCACCCAGCGCCAGCGCTGCCGCATCGCGCGGAATATAAATCCGAACGCTCATCGGCGTGCCTCCGCGATCATCTCTTCGATATCGGCGAGATCGACCCGGCCATGCACCTCGCCGTCCAACATCGCGGACGGCGAGCACGAACAGAGCCCGAGACAGAAGACCGGCTCCAGCGTGATCGCCCCATCCGGCGTCGTGCCATGCCAATCGATGCCGAGCACCGCCTTCACCCGATCCGCCAGACGGTCCGCGCCCATCGACTGACAGGATTCCGCGCGACAGATTTTTAGCACATGTCGGCCGGCCGGGTGGTTGCGATAGTCATGATAGAAGGTAACAACACCGTGGACTTCGGCCCGCGAAAGATTGAGCCCCTGCGCGATAACGGGAAGCGCCTCAGATGGCACGTAGCCAAACACGTCCTGGATCTCGTGGAGGATCGGCAGCATCGGCCCCTCGAGCGTCTTGAGACGCTCGACGATATCACGCACCCGGTCGGGAATATCGCCGTTGGCGACACGAATATTCATCAGCGGCCCTCCCAGACCAACAGCGACGCTCACAGACGTTCGGCAAGCCTCCTCCAGAAGCCGTTGGCCGACGATGTGGAACCGTCAAATCATTATAGAACTTTCTCAGGGAAGGACGAAGCGATCAATAAAGCTGTCCCGTCGGCCGATAGGATTTTCCTATTGAACGTCCGGCTTGTCGGTGAGTATGCGCGCCTCGTGAAGCAGCGCGGAGACCAGAGGCGTGAAGGGCTCACGGTGCGTTGCGACCAGGCCGACGACATGATGCGCCTGCGGCTCGGTAATCGGGATCATCCGGATCTCGGCGGGAAAGCCGAATGATTTCGCGACATTGCGCGGCATGATGCTGGCCCATCGGCCGGTACGCACGTGGGAAAACAGGACGATCATCGAGTTGGATTCGAGCGTGGGCTGTGCCGTTACCCCTGCATGCGACAGCAACTGATTGATAATACGTCGATTTTGCATGTCGGCTGTCAATAGACAGAGCCTGATGTCGCCGACCTCTTTCCAGGTGACACTGTCGCGATCGGACAAAGGGCTACCTGCGGCGGTGATGAGATTATACTGTTCGGCATAGAGCGGAACGCTCGTCACGCGCCCGAGCGGCTCGTTTTCGAGATAGGTTATACCGGCATCGATCTCCAGGTTCTCAAGCATGCTGAGCACCTGCAATGAATTGCGCGAGACGATCGAGAAGGTGACGTCTGGGTGGCGCTCCTGAAAGGGCGCGGTCAGCTGCGGCAGCATGGAAAGCGCCGTCGGTATAGCGGCGATCCTTATATGACCGGCAAGGCCAGCGCGCGCAGCGCGCATTTCCTCGCGCAAGGTGCGAGCATCACCAACAATTCGACGCGCCCATTCTAGCACGCGCTGACCTTCCGGTGTCAGGCCCTGAAAACGCGAACCACGCTGCACGAGGATGACGCCCAGCTGATCTTCCAGCTGGCGAATGGCTGCGGAAAGGGAGGGTTGGGATATACCGCATTCCTGGGCAGCACGGCCAAAATGCTTTTCGGTGGCAACCGCGATGAAGAATTCCAGTTTGTCGATCATGCGGCCTCCCTGCCGGAAGCGAGCTTATCGCCACAAGATCAAATCGTGAAGTCTGTAATCGTCGCAACGAGCCCTGCCATGCGCGCAGCATGGCAGGGCTCAATGCACGCTTCGTGTTAATGCGCCTTAGTTACAGACGCGTACCGACTCGACATGAGAACCGCCGTCATAGGCGTTCTCGACCTCGCGATCCTCATACCAGCAACGCGGACGCGGCGGTGGCGGATCGACGTAACGGGGGCCGGAGTTCGCAATAGCGCCACCAATCAGTCCGCCAACGACGCCTGCGGCAACTCCGCCGGCGATAGCGCGTCCTGTGTTGTCATGATGATGGTGGTCGCGCGCCATCACCGGGCTAAAACCTCCGACGAGTACGATTGTTGCAGCAAAAACTGCGGCTAACGTCCTTTTCATCGGACCGCTCCTTTCTGAAAATCATAGTAACTCAACGTCGCAAACGCGGATTGGTTCGATCTCTCAAGGGAGCAAGGCTTTCCGGTGCATAGCCACGCCTCAGCCAAAAACTCCCGCGAACATGTCGCGGGAGCCTGTCATCGGATGCTCCTTGCGTGGCTCAAAGGCCGTGCGTGCCGTCATAGCCGTTGACCTTAGGCGCGCTCCAGTCTTGCGGGGTGCGGGCCGGCTTGTAGATCTCGACCACCAGCGGATAGCAGGCGACAGCGTCTGAGGAATGCTCGGACGAGCAATCGCCGCCGGGGCAGGCCGACATGCAGCCGAGAAGATCAATCTCGGCGAAGAACTCGAGATAATCGCCGGGGCGAACAGGGCTGGCCTTCATGAAATACTGACCGGTATCACGCGTGAAGCCTGTGCACATGAAGACATTGAGCACGTCGTGAATGTAGGTGCCAGCCTCCTGCAGCGATTTGCCAGTCTTCGCGGCAAAAGCGCGCGTGAGGTTGGAATGGCAGCAGTGGTGATACTGGCCGCCGTTGCTGAGCAGATTGTGCGTATAGGGGTCGCAGCGCGTTCCGATGACGTCGTGAACCGAGCCACCAAATTCGTCGAAGCCATACCAGTCGAGCGTGTCGTGGGTGATCGTCGCAATCGGGCGCAGATAGGGCATATTGGAGAAGAGCTGGTCGCCTAGGCCGACATGTGTGCCGTTCAGCGCCCGGGTCTTGCCGGTGAAGAGGCGTTCTTCGAGGTTGTTGGCGTTAAAAAGGTTCAGATCGCCCACCTGCGAGCCTTCACTTGAAAGGATGCGGCAGAAATGGCCGGCAGGCACGGTCCAGCAGGCCGCATCACGCGGCGGCACGACCACGCGCTCGACGAACTCCAGATCGTCGCGCAACGCGCGGTACGCCGCAAGGTCCGGGCGGGGCAGCGTCTCGACGGGATAACAGATAACCGGCTTGATCGCCTTGCGGCTTGCTGCGTCTTGCGGTGTGCTGGTAATCGGCTGGGGCTTCATCCGTCATTTTCTCCTGATATGCCGGGCGGGCTGCCGTCAATCGGCGGGCGCCGCCAATGTTTTGGTGGGGCGGGGCAGGCTTTGCGCGCGGGCAGCTTCCAGCACCACACGTTCGGATTCCTGCAAATAGAGTTCCAGTGCTCGGGTGGCTGCCGTGCGGTCGCCATCGCAGAGCAGACCGCAAATCTCTACATCGCGTGCCACCCACGGCTCCTGGAACCGGCGAGCATCTGGCGCCAGCGAGAAGGCGAGGCGGGCCTGGGCTGCGACAGTCGCAAACACGTCGTTCAATCGCGGGCTGCCGATGAAATGGACGATCTGCTGGTGAAATTCTAGCGAAGCGGTGCCGCACTGCTGCCAGTCCTTGGCAAGCGCAGCGCGCTGAACCGCCTCGACGCGGGCAACGAGTTCCGACATCGCCTCCTGCGAGGCATAGGCGCTGCATGTAACACCGCGCAGTTCGAGGGTCATGCGGATCGCATAGATCTCGCTGATCTCGGTTGAATTCAGCGCCCGCACGGTCGCGCCGTAATGGGCGCGATGTTCGATCAACCCCTCTGCAACCAGATCGCGCAGCGCCTCACGCAGCGTATTGCGCGAAACGTTCAGCGCCTCCGCCCACACAACCTCACGCAGCGGTGCGCCGGGCGCAAGCTCTCCACGCAAAATCTTGTCGCGCAGCAGGCCAGCGGCGGTCTGCGTTAGGACAAGCGGTCGGTCGGCGGGATTCTGGTTGCTCAATGCGGTCTCCTTGGTCCATGATTTTTGTTGAACAACTTACGCATGTCAAGAGAGGCGCTGCTCCCATATCAGGATGTCGACCGTGGCGCAGGAGATTTTTACAGGCGCCAAGGTCATGGGGTCTTTCTTTCGATGAACGCCGGATCCAGTGCATGCTGCTTGTGAACTGGATGTGTCGTTGCGGCGTGTTTTTTGGTCTATTGACATGCTGTCGCTGAAGAATCTCGTTTTATTTCGACATTTCAGTTGCTTGCCCGGTGCACGTCAAGCGCCTTTGCCGAGACGCGGGCTATCGATCTGCTCGAAATCCGCCCCTTGATGAAACTTTATGCATAGCAGGGGATTGCAATCTCAAAATTGTTCAACAAAAATGAGCCATCAATCGAGAGGAACAGTCCGTGAAAAAACTCCTTGCTGGTATCATCATGTTGGCGGCGCCCCTGACCGCGGCCCATGCGGAAACGCTGAAGATCGGTGTCGATCTGACCTATCCGCCCTACAATTACTTCGACGACGCCAACCAGCCGGCCGGCTTCGACGTCGAGCTGATGAAGCTGATCGGCAAGAAGACCGGCAGCGACGTTTCCTTTCATGACACACGTTTCGAAAACCTGATCCTCGGCGTTTCAAGTGCTCAGTTCAACGTCATCGCCTCCACGCTTTACGTGACGGCGGCGCGCGCCAAGCAGATCGACTATATCCCCTACATGAAGACGGGCGTCTCGATCGCGGTTTCGGCCGCCGGCGGCCAGAGCTTTGTCAAGCCTGAAGAACTTTGCGGCAAGCGCGTCGGCTCCATCAAGGGTGCGGCCTGGATCCCGGAACTCGAGAAGCTAAACGCATCGGTATGCTCGGCCAACCCGATCGATTCCCGCGAATTCCCAACTTCGCCCGAGGCAACCCAGGCCGTGATGTCTGGTGGCGTCGATGCTCAGCTGGAAAACTCGGCGGTGCTTGCCGATGCCGCCAAGAAGCTGAACGGCCGCCTCAAGGTCACCTCCACCGAACAGCTCTACCCGGTTATTGTCGGCTTCGGCGTGAAAAAGGGCAACACTGAGGTCGCATCGTTCCTGCGCGATACGTTGGCGAAGCTTGACGGCGATGCCGACTACGAGGCGCTTTTTGCCAAGTATGGCGTGGCCAAGTCGACCGAAGCCGAATTCAAGGCGGCTGTCGGGCAGTAAGCGTTGCGGGCGGGCGCCGGTGGGGCGCTCGCCTGACCAATCAACACCGGAATGCGCGGCGCTTCGGCGCCGCTGCTCTTTTGGGGATACCCGCCCATGAATTTCGACTGGAACTACCTCCTCAGCCTCTTTCTTTATCCCGACTTCTGGCGCGCGACAGCGCTCGTGGCGTGGCTCGGCGTTTTGACCTGGGTCATCGGTACTGTGCTCGGCTTCCTGCTCGCGCTTGCGCGGCAATCGAGCCTTCGTGCGGTGCGCTGGTTTGCCAAGACCTATATCTGGCTGTTTCGCAGCCTGCCGCTGCTGGTGCTGCTGATCTTCGTCTATAATCTCCCCCAGTTCATGCCGGCACTTGGGCCGGTGCTTTCGGTCCCCTTTTGGGCCGGTTTGATCGCGCTGGTCATATCCGAAACCGCCTATCTTGCGGAAATCCACCGTGCCGGCCTTATCGCCGTCGATCCGGGGCAGCATGAGGCAGCGCACGCGCTCGGCGTACGCCCCGTCGGCAAATACCGGCATATCATCCTGCCGCAGGCAATTCGCGTGGCGCTCCCCTCGCTTGGCAACGAGTTCATCACCATCGTCAAGCTGACTTCGCTTGTCTCGGTCATCTCGCTTGCGGAAATACTGCTCGTCGGCCAGCGGCTCTACACCCGCAACTTCATGGTCATCGAAACGCTGGTCGCGGTGTCGTTCTATTATGTTTTCGTCGTCTCGATCTTCAGCTTCTTCCTGGCCCGCCTCGAGGGTCGTCTCGATATTTCCAGGATGACCGGCGCCGAGATCGCGGTGCCGGCAGCTGTGGCCCACGCGGGCGCTGCGGGCGATGAACGCCGCGTCGGTGAAGAGGTCGTGGTCGGCATCGACCGTATAGCCAAGAGCTTCGGCGACAAGCGGGCTTTGGCCGATATATCGCTCGAGGTGCGCAAGGGCGAGGTGCTCAGCATCATCGGCCCCTCGGGCTCGGGCAAGACTACTCTCATTCGTACGATCAACGCCCTGCAGGACATCGACGACGGCTGCATCACGCTCGATGGAAACGAGTGGATCACGGCAGATGCCAAGGGTTACCGCATGGTGACCGGTTTCCATCACCGCGTGACCTGTCTCGGCATGGTTTTCCAGTCGTTCAACCTCTTCCCGCATATGACAGCGCTTGAGAACGTGACCTTCGGCCCGCGCTATCACGGCAATCGCGACAAGCAGGCTGTGCGCGCGGCGGCGATGAACCATCTGGCCCGTGTCGGTCTGGCAGCGCATGCCAACAAGTATCCGCACCAGCTCTCGGGTGGCCAGAAGCAGCGTGTCGCCATTGCCCGCGCGCTCGCCATGGACCCTGAGATCATGCTGTTCGACGAGCCGACCTCTGCGCTCGATCCTGAATTGGTCGGAGAGGTGCTGCAGGTCATCGAGGGTCTTGCCAGAGAGGGAATGACGATGATCATCGTTACGCACGAAATGCGTTTCGTCAGCCGCGTCAGCGATCGCGTCGTGATGATGGAAAACGGTCATGTCGTCGTGAACATGACGGCGCAGGAGCTGGAAAGCTCTCCGGCCGACAGCCGCATCCAGCAGTTCATGCGGCAGAGCTGATCGCTCTTTTATCATCTGAACAAAAGACGCCGGCGGATCGCAAGACCCGCCGGCGTCTTTATTTTGAGCTATCGTTGTCCTTACACGATAATACCCAGTTCCGCGCCGAGGCCGACACTATCTCCGACCTTGGCGCTGAGCTTGATTGTGCCGGCCCTGGTCGCCGCAACGCGCGTCTCCATCTTCATGGCTTCGATGACCGCAACGATTTCGCCTTCGGCAACCGTCGCATTGTCGTCGACCAGCCACTGCCGGAAGGTGCCTGGGATGGGAGCGGTCACGGCGCCCTCGCGCTCATGGGATGCCTGGGGCGCAGCTGTTTGAGGGGTAACGGCGAGGCCGGAAAACAGCGCCGCCGGCAAGCCGATCTCATGGCGCTTGCCGTCGATCTCGATGAAGCTGCGGATGAGACTGCCATCGGTAGGCTCTATTCTCGGCGAGGAGGCAACGCCGCGGAATTCGGTCTCGATCCAGTTGGTAAAGACCTTGAAGCCGTCCTCGCCGGTAAAGGCCTTTTCCTCGAGAACGGCACGGTGGAACGGCAGCACGGATGCCACGCCTTCGATCCGGAATTCAGCGAGCGCGCGGCGGGCACGGACCAGCGCTTCCTCGCGGGTTGCACCTGTCACGATCAGCTTGGCCATCATGGAATCGTAGAGGCCGGGGATTTCCGAACCACTCTCCACCCCGGTGTCGAGGCGTATGCCTGGACCGGACGGTGCGCGGAAGCGCGTGATGAGGCCGGGCGTCGGCATGAAGCCGCGGCCCGGATCTTCGGCGTTGATACGGAACTCGAAGGCGTGGCCACGCGGTGCAGGCGTCTCTGTCACCGAAAGTTGTTCGCCATCGGCAATTCGCAGCTGTTCGATGACGATATCGATGCCGGTGGTTTCCTCGGTCACCGGATGCTCGACCTGCAGGCGCGTATTGACCTCGAGGAAGGAAATCGTGCCGTTCTGTGAGAGCAGGAACTCGACCGTACCGGCACCGGTATAGCCGGCTTTGGCGCAGATCGCGCGGGCGGCATCATGGATGCGCTGGCGCTGCTCTTCGGTGATGAAGGGCGCCGGTGCCTCTTCGACGAGTTTCTGGTTGCGGCGCTGGAGAGAGCAGTCGCGGGTACCGAGGACGACCGTATTGCCGTGGCTATCGGCAATCACCTGCGCTTCGATGTGGCGCGGTTTTTCCAGGAACTGTTCGGCGTAGCATTCGCCGCGGCCGAAGGCTTCGACGGCCTCGCGAACGGCGGAATCGAAGAGCTCGCCGACTTCGTCAATATGGTGCGCCACCTTCATACCGCGCCCGCCGCCGCCGAATGCGGCCTTGATCGCCAGCGGCAATCCAGCTTCGCGGGCAAAGGCGACGGCCTCGGCGGCAGAGGCCAGCGGGCCGGCGGAGCCCTTTACGAGCGGTGCGCCCACGCTTTCGGCAATCCGCCGTGCCTCGACCTTGTCGCCAAGGGCCCTGATGACATCAGGCGCGGGCCCAACCCAGATCAGCCCGGCGTCGATGACGGCCTGCGCGAACTCCGCGCGTTCCGAAAGAAAACCATAGCCCGGATGCACGGCATCGGCGCCAGCCCGTTTGGCGATTTCGAGGATCCTCTCAATATTAAGATAGGTGTCGACAGGTCGTCCAGCGCCAAGACCGTAGGCTTCGTCGGCAAGTTCGGCATGAAGCGAGCTTGCGTCGGCGTCCGAATAAATCGCAACCGAGGCGACGCCGTAGTCGCGGGCGGCGCGGATGATGCGGATGGCGATTTCGCCGCGATTGGCAATGAGCAGCTTTTTCATGAAATCAGTGTCCTGTTCGGCACTGTGCCGGCGATGACCTCTCGCGGCTCAAAGGCGGAGATCGGATTGAAACGAATGCGGGCCCCGATTGGGATCTGGCCGGCGAGGTCGAGATGGTGGCTGGCGACGACGCCTATGACGGGATAGCCGCCTGTCAGGGGGTGATCGGCAAGGAAGAGCACGGGCTGGCCGCTATGCGGCACCTGGATCGCGCCGAGTGCCGTGCCTTCGGAAGGCAGTTCCGCATTGTCGGAACGCTCGATCGCCACCGTGCCGTCAAGGCGCATGCCGACGCGGCTGGATTGAGGCGTCACGTCCCATTCCTGCGATGTCAGCGTCGCGACGCCCTGCTCGGTGAACCAGTCGGTGCGCGGGCCGAGTACGATGTCGAGCGTCACGACTTCGCCGGCGCGCGGCAGGCGCCGCTGCGCGGCGTGGGTCTGCAAAACAGCAAGTGATCGACGCTCGGCCGCAACCAGAATGTCGCCGGACGCGATCGGCGCCGGGCCGACCTTGGCGAGCGTGTCTGTGGCCGCCGATCCGAGAACCGGCTGTACACCAAATCCACCGCGCAGGGCGAGGTAGCTCATCATGCCCTCGGGTGGAATGCCCAGCACAAGTTCGTCGCCGGCATCAAGGGCGATCGGACTTGCGAAATTGGCGCTGCTCTCGCCACCAGCCGCGCTACGGATCGTCAAAGGGCAGGGCGCGCCGGTTGCCGCAACGGTCACCGGCCGATCGGCTTTGATGGCGAAGCCACCGAAAAGCACTTCGATTACGGCGGCATCGCGCGGGTTTCCGAGGCAGCGATTGGCCTCGATCATCGAGGTGCGATCGAGCGCGCCGGATTCCGAGACGCCCTGGCTGGCAAGGCCCGGTCGGCCGAGATCCTGGAACAACGCCGGACGATCCGCGCGGGTGACCCGCAATCCGGCTTTCTGCACTAGGACCTTGTTGACCGGCGGCTTGCGCAAAGAGACAGGGATGACAGCGCCTTTGGCGATGTCACGAAAGCGAACGCGGTCGCCGGGCGCCAGCAGCGCCGCCCGTTCCCGTGACGTGTCCCACATCGCGAGCGGCGTCTTGCCGAGCAGTTGCCAGCCGCCGGGGCTGTCGGACGGATAGATGCCGCCGAACTTGCCGGCGATGGCAACCGAGTCAGCCGGGATTTTTACGCGAGGGCTCTTCCGTCGAGGGACATCGAAGCGTGGATCGTCTGAGGTCATATAGGCGAAGCCAGGGGCAAAGCCGGTGAAGGCGACTGTGTACGTCGCCTCGGTGTGGCGCTGGATGACCTCTTCGATCGTGCAGCCGAGCATCTCGGCCACATCCCCAAGGTCTTCGCCATCATAGGTGACCGGGATTTCGAATAGTTCGCCGCCACGTGACGAGCGCGTGGAAAGGTCCAGGGCGGTGATCTTTTCGCAAAGCCCTGCGACGTTTGTCAGCCACGGATCGAAGCGCACCATGACGGTGCGCGCACCCGGGATGACTTCACGCACGCCTTCGATCCCCGCCGCCAGTATGGCGTCGAGCAGGGTCAGGGTGGCGGCGAGATCGTCGAGTTCGACGAGGAAACTGTCGCTGCCTGAAGGCAGGAAACGCAGGCGCTCGCTCATGACGACATATCGACAAAGGACTTCAGCTCGACGCCGCGCGCTTCCAGCGTCTGCCGGAGCGTGCGGGCGATCGAGATGGCAGCAGGCGTATCGCCGTGAATGCAGATCGACTGCGCGTCGAGCGCGATCACGGTTCCGTCGATTGCCACAACGCGGCTTTCGTTGACCATGCGCAGCATGCGCTCGGCGACGGCTTGCGGGTCGTGGATCACCGAGCCGTCCAGCCGGCGGCTGACGAGGCTGCCGTCAATGTTATAGGCGCGGTCGGCGAAGGCTTCGCAAACGACGGTGAGCCCGGCCTTTCGCGCTTGTTCCACGATGGGAGCGCCGGCCAGTGCCATCAGCACGAGGTCGGGGTCGACGGCCTTGATGCCTTCGATGACGTCGGCTGCCTGGCGGGCGTCATGGGCAATAGTGTTGTAGAGCGCGCCGTGCGGCTTCACGTAGCGCACTTTCGTTCCCGCCGCTTTCGCCAGGCCTTGCAGTGCGCCGATCTGGTAGACCGTGTCGCCGACGAGTTCGGCGCTCGACGGATCCATGTTGCGCCGGCCGAAGCCGACGAGATCGCGGTAACCGATATGGGCCCCGACGGCCACGCCACGGAGCGCGGCTTCCTTGAGAACCGTCAGGATTCCCGCGGGATCGCCGGCATGAAAGCCGCAGGCGATGTTGGCGCTAGTCACCGTCGCCAGCATGGCGGCGTCGTCGCCCATCGGCCACGGACCGAAGCTCTCGCCGAGATCGCTGTTCAGATCGATTGCCGCCATGTTCCATCTCCATTGAAAATACCGACGTCACAGATTATTGTTCAATAAAGCAATATCGATTGTTGAACAATATGTGCGGTGCGTGTTTTTGAAGCGTGCTGCGGAGTGGGTGGTAGGCCCGGCTCGCATGCGCTCAGGTCGATATGGTGTCTCGGATTTGCAGGGAAAGGGCATTGAGAATGTCTGCGGCGATTGCTGAAATGGACGACGCACCGCTCACGGCGCAGATTGCGGGAAAGATCCGCGAGATGCTTATCTCAGGCGAACTGGCGCCGGGCGCCAAGCTTTCCGAACAGCAGATCGCCGGCCAGTTCGGGATCTCGCGCAACACACTGCGCGAAATTTTCCGGCTGCTGACCAGCCAGAACCTGCTGGTTCACATACCCAACCGCGGGGTCTTCGTTGCCACTCCGGGCGAGGCTTCCGTCGTGGACATCTACAGGGTGAGGCATGTCATCCAGAAAGGCGCCGTTCGCGCCGCTGTGCGCACACACCCGGCATTGGCGCGCATGAGGGAACTCCTGACGCGCACCGAGGCGTCGCGTGAGGCTGGCGACTGGAGAAGCGTCGGCACGATCAATATGGAGTTTCATCGTTCGATGGTCGAGCTATGCGATAGCCCGCGGCTAAGCGCATCTTTTGAGCTTGTTCTGGCGGAGCTCCGCTTGGTGTTCGCTCAGTTCGAGGATACCGCCCATCTGCACGATCCCTACATCGCCCTGAACTGTGAGCTTCTTGTATTGCTAGAGGCCGGGGACATCGAGGCGGCATCGGATAAATTGGACGCGTATCTTGCGCGCTCGGAGAGATCCGTTCTTGCGGCTCTACAAACCGCCAAGCAGAAGACGTCTCCTCGCATATGACGATTGGGTCATCTCACCGCCACCAAACCAGGCGCCTGTCCGCTGCGACCAAAAGGCCGTAGAGCGAAAGGCTCGTCAAGGATGATACAAGAATGGCCGACCAGACCGTCTGCGAGTCCATCTCTGCGGTGGCGCGATAGACGATCTGACCTATACCCTTGTAAGCGCCGAGCATCTCGGCGACGATTACCGCGATAGTGCTGCGTGCAAGACCAATGCGCAAGCCAGTTGCGATGGACGGCATGGCAGCCGGAAGCTGCAGGCGCCACAGAAGCGCAAACGGACCAGCGCCAAAGCTGCGCAGAAGATTAAGATGTCCGTTTTCAGTGCGCGAGAAACCTTCCAGTGCCGACAACAACACCGCGAAACTAACGGCGAGAGCTGCAATTGCGACCTTCGAGGCGGCACCCATGCCGAACCACAACAGCGCGAGTGGCACGAAGGCGATCGACGGAACCGTGTTCAAGGCGATAATCAGAGGAAGTAGCAGGATGCGCAGCGTCGGCATGAGAAGAAACAAACAGGCAAACAGCAAACCGAGCGCCGACCCAAGTATGAAGCCGGAAATGGCCTCGAGCGTGGTCAGCCAGAGGCCGTCGGCAATGTGTGGTAGCGACGTCATGGTGGCTGACGCTATGGCGCTTGGTGCGGGCAAGACATATTGCGGTATGTTGCCGAAGGACGCAGCAACCTCCCAGACGATGAGAAGCATTGCGATGGCGAAAAGGACAGGAACAGCCTCGGTGGCCACGGTTTTCAGACGATTCGCCACCAGACGTACTTCCTTTCAAGGAGAGCTAGAAGACCATAAAGCAGCGCCCCAAGCAGACCGCAGATGACGATCAAGGCCCAGACCCGCTCTACCTGTTCAAAATAGAGTGCCTGCAACAACATGACGCCAAGTCCAACATTATCGCCGAACCACTCGCCCACGATGGCTCCGATCAGGCTGAGCGACACGCCGAGCTTCAGACCGGTGACGACCGAGGGCATCGCAGTAGGCAAGGCGAGGCGCCAGAAGATCTGGGCCCTCGATGCGCCGAAACTCAAAAACAGCGCGACGCGCTTTTCGTCGACCATCTGCAAGCCGCGCAGAGTGGCAACCGAAACAGGAAAGAAGGTGAGGTAAAGTGCTATAGCGACTTTGGCGAGAATGCCATTGCCGAACCAGATGACGACAATGGCGCCGAAAGCGATCACGGGAACGCTTTGCAGCGCAACGAAGAGTGGCAATACCGAGCGCTCGAGGAACCGGCTACTGGAGAAAAGGACGCCGAAACCGGCCCCCATCGCCACGCCAGCGACGAAGCCGAGCACGGTCTCGACCAGAGTGTGCAGGAAACTGTTCCAAAGTTCGGAGCTGACGGATGCGGCGTCAGCGATCACGCGCCCGAGCGCCGGAAGATAGCGCGGTGGCACGTCAAAAAGCGGCACGAGCACCAGCCAAGCGAAAACCGCAAGCACGATGCCGGCCGCTGGGTGCTCAAGGAAAAGACGTCGCCTCATGAAAACTCCTGAGATATAGGCCACACCGGCCCAAGCCGCGCGGCAGCGTGAGCGAGCGGTTCTCCACACCACGCGTATTTGACGTTCGAGACGGGAGCGGACCCAAATAGGATCCGCTTCCGATTGGTTCGATTACATCGATTTCGCGGATGCTGGCGTCTTGCCCCAGAAAGTCTGATCGAAGGCGGCTTCCAGATCGACCGGCTTCTTCAGTGCCTTGTATTCGATCAGACTGTCGTGAACGGCTTTGATCGATGTCATGTCGATGGCGCCCAGGCCCTGGCTGCCGCCGAGCTTGGCGCGCATCAGCTTTTCGATTTCATCAAGCATAAGCTCCTGGTGCTTGCGCTCGAGACCGGAACCTGCCGCCATTATGATATCCGTGGCTTCGGCCTTGTTTTCGAAGGCGTACTTCCATCCCTTGAGCGTCGCGTCGAGAAAGGCCTGAACGACTTCTGGCTTCTCCTTGATCATCTTTTCCGAAGTGACGATCGAATCCTGCTGCGTCGTCACGCCGGAATCGTCGGGTAGGAAGGTTTTAATGTTGTTGATGCCTTGTTCCTTCAGCGTATTCAGCTCGTTGTAGAGCGTCACGGTCGCGACCTCGTACTGCTTGTCGATGAAGGGCTGCATAGAGAAGGGCTGTGAGACGACATTGACGTCGCTCTGCGACAAACCTTCATGCGCGAGCACGGAGTAGAGCGTGAACTGCGGCCCGGTCATCCAGGTTGCGACCGACTTGCCCTTGAAATCCTTGACCGAGTTGATGCCTGAACTGTCGTAGGTAACATAGGCGAATGGTGTCATCTGCTGCGACATGCCGATGCAGATCAGCGGCAGGCCCTTTTCGCGTGCATAGAGAACGCCTTCAGTGCCACTGGCGATACCGAATGTGTCCGCGCCTGAGGCAACCAGTGTTTCGACGTTAATGTTCGGGCCGCCGGGGCTGATCGTCGCGTCGAGACCGGCGTCTTTGTAGAAGCCCTTGGCCTTAGCGACGTAGACGCCGGCGAACTGCGCCTGGGCGACCCATTTTAGCCGAATGGAAATGGCCTCCGCGGCATGGGTCGAGACCGAGCCACCGATTGCGGCGGCAAGAAATGCAAGTGAGAAAACACTATGCTTGAAATTGCGCTTCATGATGTAGTTCCCCATTTTGTGTATGCAGAAAAATGATTGCAATATACATGCCAATTCAAGACTCGGCCTTTTTGCCTGAAAACGGACTGTTCATGCGGATGAGCGGTGCATAATCCGGTCCTCGCTGATTAGAAAATGCGATATTTGCCTAATATGTATTCAATTTTGACAAGTGTGATTTTTTAGGCTGAATTGAGTGCGCCTATGCCGTATCGAACATGCAAAAAAGGATGACTGATGAGTAACGAGCCCCTGTGGTCTGCCGAATTTACCCAGCTTGGAGAGGTCATGCGCAGGGGGGCGGTTTCCTCGGTTGCGTTGACAGAACTCATGCTTGAGCGGATCTCTACGCATGACGGGGCACTACACTCCTATGCCGCCGTTGCGCGGGACGTGGCTCTCGCCGCAGCGCGCAACGCGGATGCCGAGATTAAGGCTGGGAACTGGCGCGGACCACTGCATGGAATTCCGCTAGCCGTTAAGGATGCCTTCGCCACCGCCGACATTCCGACGGGTTTTGGCAGTCCTGTCTTCGCCGGTCAGGAGATAGGCGAGGACTCGACTGCGACGGCGCGTCTGCGGGCAGCGGGTGCCGTGATGCTTGGCAAGCTGACTTTGACCGAGGGCGTCTATGCCGATCACCATCCGTCGATCATACCGCCTATCAATCCTTTTGGCGCCGCGCACTGGACCGGAACGTCGTCATCGGGTTCGGGCGTGGCGGTCACGTCGGGCCTTGCCTATGGCACACTCGGCACCGACACGGGCGGCTCCATTCGCCTACCGTCGTCCTGCTGCGGTGTCGTTGGCATCAAGCCGACATGGGGGCGCGTGAGCCGCCACGGCGTCTTTCCCCTTGCGAACTCTCTCGATCACGTCGGGCCGATGGCCCGCAGCGTGTCCGATGCGTCGGCTCTTCTCGGCGCCATCGCCGGGCCGGACGCGGCGGATCCGACCGCCGCGCAGGTTCCCGTCGATGACTATCTCGCCGCTGCTCTGTCCGCCGATGCCAACGGCCTGACGATCGGCATCGATCGGGCCTTCATTGCGTCACGCGCGACGGACGAGGTGGTGGCGTCGATCGAGGCGGCGGTCGAGGTGATGCGCGGGCTTGGCGCCCGTTTCGTGGATGTCAGCTTTCCCGATCCCGATATGGTGCTGCGCGGCTGGGCCGTGCAGTGCGCGGTCGAATGCGCGATGGCGCATGAAGCGACCTATCCGGCGCGCAAGGCGGAGTATGGCAAGCGACTGTCCGCTCTTTTGGAGCGCGGCCGTGCCTACACGGCGCGCGACATGGCGGTAGCGCTGGAGGATCGCCGCGAGTTCAACGGCCGGATCGCGCGCATGTTCGCCGATATCGACCTGCTCATGGTGCCCGGATTGCCGGTTGCCGGCCCCTCTTTGGAGTTCATGTCATCGCTCGGCGAAGACCCCGCCGCGATCCTTGCGATCGGGCCGTTCACGGCGCCCTTCGACGTTTGTGGCTACCCGACGATCACCATGCCTTGCGGTGAGAGCACCAAGGGAATTCCCGTCGGCTTCCAGTTCGTCGGTCGCCCCTTCGCCGAGGCTTTGTTGTGCCGGGCAGGCGGAGCCTACCAGACGAGGACGTCGTTCCACCGCAGACGTCCGACGCTTCGGGGCGAGGTTTCAGAGTGAGGTCGACCCGGGTCAGTAGCCGCGCGCGGGATCGACCAGCGCCTCGAGCTCTTCGCCTTTCAGATAGGCGTCGAGGTTCTTCATCAACCGGTGCTGGAAAGCCTGGTCCTGATCACCGCCCGCCCATGAAATGTGCGGGCTGATGAAGACATTGGGCAGGGTGTAGAGCGGGTGACCGTCCGGCAGCGGCTCCGGCGTCGTCACGTCGAGAGTCGCGCTGCCGATACCTCCCGCAACGATTGCCGCTACCAGCGCTTCCTGATCGATGAGGCCGCCGCGGGATATGTTGACGAGATGCAGGCCCGGCCTGGCGGCGCGGAGTAGGTCGGCACCGATCATGCCCTCTGTCTCCACGGTCAGCGGCGCGGCGATGACGAGGTGGTCGGCGGTCGCGAAGATCTCGTCGATCCCGGCCGCCGCGATGCCCCGCTCACCCTCCCAGGCCGTGCGGCGGTTGACCATGACATTCATGTCGAAGGCAAGCGCCCGGCGGGCGATCGCCTGGCCGAGGCTTCCGTAGCCGATGAGGCCGAGCGTCTTGCCATATAGGCGGCCGATGTCGTGCCGGCGCCAGTCCGCCTCGCTGCGGGCACGCGTCTCTTCCAGCCGCTTTTCGCTGCGCAGTATCGCCGCGAAGACGAACTCGGCGATCGGCAGTGCGTTCAGTCCGCGCCCGCAGGTCATGACCCGATCCCGCAGGAGGGTCGGTGGATAGATCTCGATGCCCGTCGTCTGCGATTGCACCCATTTCAGCCGCTCTGGAAACCGCCAGTCGCGCGGCGCCTGTTTCCAGTTAGCAAAGCCTCCCGTCACAAGAATGTCGGCCTCGGGCACGATCTTCCATGGCTCGTCCGGAAAGGAACTCTGGATCACGACGGGTCGGGAAGGATGCTCCTTGAGCGTCTTGCCGAGTTCCGGGCCAAGCTGGTTGAGGATCACGGGGCGTTCTGATACGGGCATATGTTTCCTCCTCCCGCGCGACGATTGCCGCGCGGTCTCCTTGCGAGCGCGAAGCTCGTTCGTGTTACTGAGCGCGGCTCATATGTGCCGGCAGCGACGAAATGAAATCGGTCAGCTGATCGCCGAGCAGCTGGACGTGATCGCTGGCCGCCTTGCGCGCCCCTTCCGGATCACCGGCATCGATCGCGTCCATGATGCGGACGTGCTCGGTCAGCGTGCTCAGCATGCGGCCAGGCTGGTAGGTGGCGCGCATGCGGTAGGCACCGATGCGGCGGCGAAGCTGGATCGCCTGGTCGGCGATGAAATGCGTGTGGGCCGCCTCGTAAAGCTGGTCGTGGAACTTCTGGTTCACCTTGTAGAAGGCGACAGGGTCACCGGAATTGTAGGCTTCGACCAGTTCCTCGTGCACCTTGCGCATACCAGCGCGCTCCGCAGGTGTCGCGCGGCGGGCGGCGAGCCGGGCGCAGAGACCTTCAAGAGCCGACATCACGTCGAACATCTCGATCAGCGCCGGAATGGAGAGCAGGGCAACATGGGTGCCCTGCCGGCCGCGCGTCTCGACGAGCCCTATCGCCAGCAGCGCCTTGATTGCTTCGCGCACCGGCGTGCGTGACAGGCCGAAGCGGCGCGCGAGCTCCATCTCGTCCAGCCGCTCGCCGGGTTCGAGCCTGCCGTCAAGGATCATCTGCTCGAGCTGCTCACGCAGCTCGCCGGCGCGGGTCGGAGCGCGCATCCCGTTTGCCGCCTCGGGCAGACGCGTGTCATCCTGATCCAATGCGGTCACTCCTCTCGCGGAACTGCGAATGGCCAATTTGTATTTTGCTGGCGGCATTTATACTTTTCTTTTCGCTCTGCATTCAATGGGTGGTGAGTGGGTATACGAATGTAGCAAGGCAGGTTCGGAGCTTTTCCACAATCATCACGGGAGCTTCGATCATCGGAAAGTGACCAGAGTCGTATTCGACGACATCGGTGCTGCTGAAACAGTCCATTGGCGCCGGATCCGCCAGTCGCGCGACCCAGGCCGAATTGAGCATCACGGCGGGACAGGCGACCAGCGGCCAGCGCTCTTGCGCGTCCCAGGCGAAGAGGTCGTCCTTGACGTCAAGCGCGAAGGCGGCGGGAGCCGAGGCGATCATGCTGTCGGTGATCGACTGGCGCATAGCCTCGTCGGTGGAGGGATGCACAATGATGTCGATCATGGCGCGCATGCGGCCCGCGTAGTCGGCGGCGAATTCCTCGTGGCGTCTGACGAGCTCGTCGTCGGGAACACGACCGTAATAGTCGCGGTCCGTCAACGTATCGAGGCCGATCAAGGCGCTCACGCGGTCCGGTGCGATGATCGCCACCTCGGTCATGATCGGGCCGCCCATCGAGTGACCGATCAACGTCGCTCCTTCGATGCTAAGATGAGCCAGGAGATGTGCGACTGCAGCGCCCATCGCGCGGATCGTCTGGCCGGCTGGCGGCGGCGGGAGCGTGCCACCGAAACCGGGATGCGAGACCGCCAGCACGCGGTGGTCTCGCGCCAGTTCGGGCGCGATCGCGTTCCAATGCTCGGCATTGCCGCACCAGCCGTGGATTAGCACGAGCCAATCGCCTTCGCTTCCGAAGACGCGATAGCCGATCTGTCCGCCCATCGGGGCGTCCAGTGTCGAAAGCTGGGCAAGGCCGCGTGCCGGTGCGTTCATGGCCTAGCCTTTGATCCCGCTGGTGGTCATGCCCTGCGTGAAATACTTCTGTAACAGCAGGAAGAGCAGGATGAGCGGAACGGTAGCGACAGTCGCGCCGGCAAAGGTTTCGCCCCAGTTCGGCAACTGTGTCGGCGAGCCCTGCTGGGCAATCGCCACCTGGATGACCTGGATTGCCGGATCCTGGATGATGACGAGTGGCCACAGGAAGCTGTTCCACGAAAACAGGAAGGTGATGAGACCGAGCGTCAGCATCGGCACCTTCACGTTCGGGAGCACGATCGAAAAGAAGATGCGCACATGACCGGCGCCGTCGATCCGCGCGGCGTCCTCGAGTTCGACCGGCAGTTCCTCGAACGCCTGCTTCAGCAGGAACAGACCGAACGGGCTGGCGATCCAGGGGATCATGACGCCGAGCAGCGTGTTGGAGAGGCCGAGGCCGGAAACCACCTGATAGAGGGGCACCATCATCGCCTCGATCGGTAGCAGGAAAGTGAGGAGGATCAGCACGAAAACGATCTTCGCGCCGGGAAAGCGGATGCGCGTCAGCGAATAGGCTGCCATCGAGCAGAGCAGCAGCGTCAGAGCCACCTGCCCGCCGGCAACGATGGCGGTGTTCATCAGCGCGGTCAGCACGTTGGTGCGCTCGAACAGCGTGCGATAGTTTTCGAACGTTCCCTCGACGGGCAGGAAGGCGCGCCAGGAGAGCGGCGTAACGTCGTTAAACAGCGTCAGCTGGTTCTTGAAGGACGACGAGACGATCCAGGCATAGGGCGCCAGGAAGCAGCACAGGATGACGACGATGACGAGGGCGACCATGGCGCCGCGCCGGAGATGTTGCTTCTTCATGTCAGTAATTCCAGCGGGAGCGCAGCAGGGCCATCTGCGCCATGGAGATGGCAAGCACCACAAGCAGCAGCGCAACGGATAGTGCCGAGGCATAGCCGGCCTGCTGCATGATGAAGGCGCTGTTGTAGATGTGGTAGACGATCAGGTTGGTGCTGTCCTGCGGTCCGCCCTGGGTCATCAGGAAGGCCGGCGCGAAGGCCTGCAGTGAAAACACCGTCATGATCACGACGACGAAGAGCGTCGTGCGGGAGAGGAGCGGGATCGTCACGTTCCAGAGAACCTGGCGGCGCGTGGCGCCGTCGATACGGGCGGCCTCGGTCAGTTCTACCGGCAGGCCTTGCAGGCCGGCGAGGAAGAGGATGGCGCCGAAGCCGACCTGCTGCCAGAGCGTCATGGCGATGAGGGCCGGAAGCGCCTGGCTCGTCGACGTCAGGAAGGGCTGGTTGCCGATGCCGACGATGTTCAGCACGCCGTTGATCAGGCCGTTCGATGGGTCGAGCAGGAAAGACCACATGGTGGCGACAACCACCGACGAGGTCACGACCGGCAGCATGATCATGGTGCGGACAAGGCCGCGCGCCGGGAGCTTCGAATTGAGAAACAATGCCAGCGAGAAGGCCACCGGGATGACGAAGACGACGACGCCAAGCGCGAAGAGAAAGGTGACGCCGAAGGAGACGGCGGCATCGTCATAGTCGATCATGTCGGTGAAGTTGCGCAACCCGACGAACTTGGCGGCGGCCGGGTTGAGCAGGGAGTAATCATAGACGCTGTTGCGGGCCATGACGAGCAAGGGCACGTACTGGAAGACCAGCAACAGGATCATGAACGGCGCAAGGAAGCCGGCCGCAAACAGCCAATCGCGCTTCTGCCGCTTCGTGGCGGGCTTTCGCGTCTTTGGTTTGGCCGAAGCCGTGGATAGGGTATTTGAGACCGACATTCTTGCGTCCAATGCTTAGCGATCGAGAACTCGCTGTACTTTCTTCTCGGCGTCCGCCATCAGGTCGGCTGGATTACCGCCGAAGGCCACGGCACGCAGAGCATCGGTAACGAGCTTGTCGTACTGGGCGAACTTCGGACCCGGAGGACGCGGCTGGCCCCATTCCTGCAGCTGATCGACGAAGACCTTCATCGGATAAGAGTTGTAGGTCTCGAAGCGTGGAAAGAGGCTCTTCAGCGTCGGCAGGTTGCCGCGCTGGCTGACGTTCATGTAGGCGTATTCACCCGTGGACATGTCGACCACGAACTTTGCGGCGATATCGGGATGCTTGGAACGCGCCGTGGCGCCGATCGTGGTCGAGCCGGTATGAACGATCGGGGTCTTGAAGTACGGGATCGGGGTGATGCCCCACTCGATCTTCGGATCCTTGATCAGCGCGCTGCCGGCTGCCGGCGTATCGATGTAGAAGCATGCCTTGCCGTCGAAGAAGGCGTTCGGAATGCCGACCTTTGGCGCGACACCTTCGGAATTGAACAGCGACTGGTAAAACTTCAGCGCTTCGATCGCTTCCGGCGTGTTCAGGTATCCCTCGACCGACTTGCCGTCCTTGGAGAGTGCCCAGAATGTCTTGTAGGCGGAGCTTTCCGGATCGGCCTTCGGGTCGCCTGCTGAACGCTGGTAGATCAGGTCCTGATAGACGAGGCCGGGCTGGCCGTTGCCGAAGCGGGTCGGGCCGAGACCCCAGACGCTCGGTGCGCCGGCCGGGCCCTGCTGGCAGGCCTTGAAAGCAGCCAGTGCTTCCGGCCAGGTCCAGGCCTTGTCGAGCGTCTGCGGCGGCTTGATGCCTGCGGCTTCAACGAGCTTCTTGTTGTAGTACATGGCGACGGTGGTCTGCTCGATGCCGGGCGAATAGACTTCGCCCTCGTAGCTGTGCTCGGCCTTGGTCGCGGGCAGGATATCTTCGTCCCAGCCCTTCGGTAGGTACTTGGTGATGGGCAGCAGGATGCCGGAGGCGGCGTAGGACTGGGTGTTCGGACCGTCGTAAACCAGAACGTCAGGCGGATTGGAGCTCGCGGCCTGAACGGAGATGGTGTCAGCAAGCTGGGCGAATGGAACTTCGTTGATCTCGAACTTAACGCAGGGATTTTCCTTCTGCCAGGCATCCATCGGCGCCGGATAGGGGTAGTTCCCCGGCGTGCGCAGAATGCGCAGCGTCACGGTCTCGCCGGTACAGGCAGCGCTGTCTTGGGCAAATGCGCCGGTGCCGCCAAGCGCGGTGGCGCCAAGCAGGCCGGCGAGAAAGAGTATGCGGGCATTCATCAGCTGTTCTCCTTGATTTTATGTCGTGCAGGCGGTGGTCGCGTCAGATGGCGCGACCGGTATTCGGGTCGAAGAGGGACATGCGATCACGGGCGATGCGCAGCGACTGCGCCTGCCCCTCGGCCGCGGCGAGCTCCGGCGGCAGCATGGCGGAACAGGAGACGCCTTCCAGCGTGAAATGAACGAGCGTCGTCGGGCCGAGCAGTTCGGCCATGTCGACCGGTACCGTGATTTCGGTTGCGCCGTCGGCCAGGAAATGTTCGGGGCGCAGAGCGATCTCGACACGGCGGCCGGCGAAGGCCTTCAAGGCTTCGAGCTTGTCGGTCGGAGCGGTAAGCGTGGCGCCAGCGAACTTCAGCGTCGGCGTTTCGCCTTCCATAACGACGTCGGCCGGCAGGAAATTCATGGTCGGGCTGCCGATGAAGCCGGCGACGAAGCGGGTTGCGGGACGTTCGTAGAGTTCCTGGGGCGTACCCTGCTGCTCGATCAGGCCCTTGTTCAACACCACCACGCGGTCCGCCAGCGTCATGGCCTCCACCTGGTCGTGGGTAACGTAAACGGTGGTCGCCTTCAGCCGCTTGTGCAGGCGGCGGATTTCCGCACGCATCTGCCCGCGCAGCTTCGCATCTAGGTTGGAGAGCGGCTCGTCGAACAGGAAGACTGCAGGATCGCGAACCATCGCGCGACCCATGGCGACGCGCTGGCGCTGGCCGCCTGAGAGCTGCTTGGGCCGCCGCTCCAGCAGGGCTGAGATATCCAGGACCTTTGCTGCCTCCTCGACACGGCGGCGAATCTCTGCCTTATCCATGCCCGAAAGCTTCAAGCCGAAGCTCATGTTCTGCGCCACTGTCATGTGCGGATAGAGCGCGTAGTTCTGGAAGACCATGGCGATGTTGCGATCGCGCGGCTCCAGTTCGTCCACACGCCGGTCGCCGATCCAGATTTCGCCGTCCGTCAGTTCCTCAAGGCCCGCCAGCATCCGCAGTGTCGTCGACTTGCCGCAGCCCGACGGGCCGACAAGCACCACGAACTCACCGCTGCGAATGTCCAGGTTCAGGTTCTCGATCGTGTTCGCCGAGGCGTTTTCGTAAGTCTTCCCCACATTCTTGAGGGACACATCTGCCATGAGGATATTCCAGCCGTCTGTTTCAGGTGTCGTTCGTGCCCGAAGGCGTGAATGTGACATTATGTCATTTCAGTATTCGCGCAATAGATATTCGTATACACAAAATACGTTTTCTTAAATAAATGCGATATTGCCGATAAAATGGACTCCGTGCCTTTTCGATTTGCAAAGGTTGCGAATAAATTCCCCAAGTCGCTGATAGTGAGCAAAAATTTTCGATATTTTAGTAACGCGCCTATGGACATGATGATAAAACGGCGTATGCAAGAAAGCGAAATATGTATTCACACAGGAGATGCAGGTGGAACTTAATCTTGCTGGAAAGACGGCGCTGATCACTGGAGCCTCGCAGGGCATTGGTCATGCCATCGCGAAGGTACTGGCCGCTGAAGGATGTCACCTTCACCTCGCTGCCCGTAACGGCGCGGCGATGGCGGAGCTGAAGGCCGAACTGGCGCAGTATCCGGTCAACGTTACCGTACATGAAGCCGATCTCGGCACGACTGAGGCCATGGTTGCGCTCGACAAGGCTTGCGGCGACTACGACATCTTGATGAACAACGCCGGCGATATCCCGGCCGGTTCGATCGAGGACGTTACCGACGAATCGATCCGCCGCGGCTTCGATCTCAAGGTGTTCGGCTACATCACGCTGGCACGCGAATTCTGGAAGCGCCGTAAGGGCAAGGGTGGCGTCATCATCAACGTCATCGGCAATTCCGGCGAAAACTGGGACGCTGCCTACTTCGCCGGCTCCACCGGCAATGCCGCTCTGATGAGCTTCACCAAGGCGCTCGGCGGCCGCAGCATGGATGAAGGCATCCGCGTCGTCGGCGTCAATCCGGGCCCGGTCGATACCCCGCGCATGTTCAAGATCATGAAGCGCAAGGCCATCGACATGCTCGGCGACGAAAGCCGCTGGGAAGAGCTTTACGACAAGTATCCGGGCAAGCGTCCGGCGACCGCCGAGGAAGTCGCCGATCTGTGCGTCTTCCTGGCATCGCCCAAAGCCGCTTATATCAGCGGCACGGTCGTCACGATCGACGGCGGCATTGCAGCGCGCGGCTCGGTGATCTGATCCATGGCTGACGCACGCACCCGCAACCGCTACTTCGACGATCTGTTCTCCACGCCTGACCTGGCGTGGATGGGGCAAAACACCAACCACGTGCCCGCCCATCCGGCGGTCGCGCAAGCCATGATCCGCTCGGTCGAAGCCGGCGAGTTCAATGCCTATGCCCCACCGATGGGCTTCGAGGCGCTGCGCAGCGCGATCGTTGCCGACCTCGGCGTTGCCGGAACCTCGGCCGAAGCGCTTGTCACCGAAGGCGGCGTCAATGCGCTTGCCATGATCTGCAAGGCGCGCGCAAAGCCGGGCACCACGCTTGTCACCACCGACCCGACCTGGAAGTGGCCCTGCATGTTCGCCGAGCAGGCCGGCGCCGAAGTGGTGCAGATTCCGATCTACGACGCCTCGGTCAACTACAAGCTGACGCCGGACGCGCTGCGTGCCAACGTCGATGAGCGTTGCGCCATCATCTACATCGTTGATCCGAACAATCCGCTCGGCATCCGCTATGAGCGCAAAGAGATCGAAGCTTTTGCAGAAATCGCGCGCTCGGTTGGCGCACTTCTGATCCACGATTGCACCTATCGCGATTTCGCCGACGGCCATACGCCGGTGTTGCAGGTCGCGCCCGAGGGCACGGTGGTTTCGCTGTCGTTCTCCAAGTGGCTCGGTCTCGCCGGCATGCGCATCGGCGCTCTCGTCGCGGAGCCGAAGCTCGTCGACGAGTTCTCGGCCGCCTCCACCTCGGTGCTTGGCGCATCGGTCGTGGCCCAGCGCGCTGCGATGGCCGGGCTTTCGGTGAAGAATGAGTGGATGAAGGACGTGCGTCGCATCGACAGCGCCAACAAGGCAATGATCATCGAAGCGGCAAAAGCCACCGGCCTTTCGGTTCCGATCCCAGTCTCGCACGGCAATTTCCTGGTTCTCGAGACCGCCTCTACCGGCGTTTCTCCCGAGGCCATCGTCGAGGCTGCCCGCCGCGAGGGCGTAATGATCCGCCAGGGTCGCTATCACACGGCCGCTTTTGGCGATCGGTTCATCAAGGTCTCGACCTCGGTGCCATCGGCTTGGGCCGAGCGTTTCTGCGAGGGCCTGCCGCGCTATATCGAGACCGCGCGCACGCTTAACGACGTACCGGCCCTTTTCTAGGGCCGGCAGATCCATCGACGATACGAGGCAAAGAGGCTTTCAGATGTACGCGACCGCCAAGGATGGAACAAAGCTTTACTACGAGACGGCAGGAGAGGGCGGAAAGCCGATCCTGTTCATCCACGAGTTCGGCGGCAACTACGATGCGTGGGAACCGCAGATGAGCTTCTTTGCCCGTCGTCACCGCTGCATCACCTATGCGGCCCGTGGCTATGCGCCATCCGATATTCCTGCGGATGTGGAGATGTATTCGCAAGCCAACGCCGCCGACGATGCAGTTGCCGTGCTCGATGCGCTCGGCATCGAGAAGGCACATATCGTCGGCCTGTCGATGGGCGGCTTCGCCACCCTGCATTTCGGCCTTCGCACGCCGGAGCGCGCGCTGTCGCTGACGGTTGCAGGTGCCGGTTACGGCACGGAGCGGGAAACGGCTGATTACTTCCGCACTACCTCGCTGAAGGTTGCCGATAATTTCGAGAAGGATCCGGCCGGGTTCTCAACGATCTATTCGCTCGGCGCCAGCCGGGTTCAGTTCCAGGACAAGGATCCTCGCGGCTGGGCGGCTTTTGCCGAGCGCCTGTCGCATCACTCGGCTATCGGCGCCGCCAATACCATGCGCGGTGTCCAGTGCCGCCGCCCCTCCTTCTGGGATCTCGAAGAGCAGTTGAAGGCGATGATGGTGCCAACGCTGGTCATGACCGGCGACGAGGACGACCATTGCCTGCAGCCGTCGATCTACTTGAAGAAGATGCTGCCGGCCGCAGGTCTCGCCATCTTCCCAAAAACAGGTCACACGCTGAACCTCGAAGAGCCGATGCTGTTCAATTCCCTCGTGTCCGATTTCATCGCCCAGGTCGAGCAGGGCGCATGGAAGGTGCGCGATCCGCGTGCCGATCCCGGTCAGGTGATGCGGACGGAGTAAAAGACATGGTGAGGCCCGCAATCTCTCCCGACCGGCTCTGGACCCGCCTGATGGCGCTCGGCGAGGATGGCGCGCTGCCGGGAGGCGGCGTCAACCGGCAGGCACTGTCGGGTGAGGAAATACTGGCTTGGCGGCGGATCATTGCTTGGGGTGCCGAGGCTGGCCTCGAGCCTTCGACCGATCCGGCGGGCAATCTGTTTCTCACGCTCGAAGGATTACTTCCCCAACTGGCGCCTGTCGTCGCCGGCAGTCACATCGACAGCCAGCCGACAGGCGGTCTTTTTGATGGGGCCTTCGGCGTGCTCGCGGCCCTGGAGGCGGTGACCGCGATATCGGAAGCAGGCCTGACACCGGAGCGTTCCATCACGGTCGTCGGCTGGATGAATGAAGAGGGAAGTCGCTTCGCTCCCGGCATGATGGGCTCCGAACTCTTCGCCGGCCTGCGTACATCTGAGGACGTGATGGCGGTGCGCGATGCCGATGGCGTCAGCGTCGGCGATGCCCTTGGCGAGCTTCGTGCAGCGTTCCCCGCGCTGCCCCGTCGCGCGCTCGGCTTTCCCATTCACGCCTATATCGAGCCGCATATCGAGCAGGCCGATGTGCTGGAAACGCAAGGCGCCGTCATTGGCGTCGTTTCCGGCATCCAGGGCAAGAAAACCTACGACATCACGATCACCGGCCGCGAGGCGCATGCCGGCACCGAACCGATGAGCCGCCGGCAGGATACTGTGCAGGCGTTCGCGCGCATGGCGACGCGGATGCATGATGCGATGGCTGACGAGGATGTAATCAAGTTCACCATCGGCCGTGTCGTGGTCGAGCCTAATGCGCCGTCAGTCGTCCCGGCCAAGGTCATCTTCCGCATCGATCTGCGCCATCCCGACAATACGGTTTTGGAAGCGTGCGGCGCCCGCCTTGAGGAAATCGCACGCGAAGAAGCCGGCGCCTGCCGGGTAGAGATCCGTCGCCTCGTCGATGCGCCCTCGAACGATTTCGACGAAGGGCTGAAGCAGGCGATCCGGGTTTCGGCGGACCGGCGTGGTTTGTCGCGCTTGGACGTTCTTTCCGCAGCCGGACACGATGCCCGGCAGATGGCGCCGCTGACGCGGTCCGCCATGATATTCATTCCCTGCCGGGGCGGCATCAGCCACCACCCGGACGAATGGTCCGAACCGGATCATGTTGCAGCCGGGGCGTCCGTTCTTCTCGACCTGCTTCTGGAGGAAGCGGGTGTTTCGTTCAACAAAGGAGATGCATGATGAGCACAGCCAACGACATGGCCGAAATGCCGGTCCAACTGCCGCGTGAGCCTGCCAACGCGGCGGAGGCGCGCAGCCGCTATTTCAATTCCGGCAATGCCTTCAATATAAAGCTTCCGGCGGTGCCTGGGCACATCTTCATGGACGAGCCGGCTGAAGCGATGAAGATGGAGAAGACCGGCTTCATCAACTGCGACCAGTCCCAGCAGATGGAATGCGGCTTTGCCGCAACGACGCCACTGATGCTGGCGCGCTATGGTGTGGTCAAGGCCGGTGAAACACTGGATACGACACTCGTGAACACAGCGTCGATCTGGTACGTCATCACGGGCAGTTCCAGCCTCGTTGTCGGTGACGAGAAGGCGACGCTCGGCAAGGGCGATGTCTTCCTTCTGCCGGGTGGCATCAGGTCAGCGATCACTGCCAAGGATGATTGCGTCTTCTGGGCTGTCGGCAACGATCCGCAGCTGAAGTTCGATACCTCCGCGCCGGTCACCGGCAAGGAAGCCGCGGTGCAGTTCGTGCATTATCCGGCCGATGAAATCACACATCAGCTCGATGTGGTCTACAGCTCGAACGCCAATGCCTCGACATCCGGTCACGCACTGATCTTCTCGGCCGAGAAGACCGAAGCGGCCCGCAACATAACGCCGACCATGACGCTCTCGCTGAACACGCTGAAACCGAAGAGCGCGCAGCCTCCGCACAAGCACAATTCGGCCGCCATCACGCTGGTCGTTGCCGGCGATCCCGCTTACTCCCTGGTTGCCGAAGAGAAATGCGACTGGTCGCCCTGGGCAACGCTGGTGACACCCGCCGCCGCCAAGCACAGCCATCACAATGATGGCAACACCCGCGCCGAGTTTTTGATCGTGCAGGATGGTGGGCTCTACTATCATGCCCGCACCATGGGATTCGAGTTCTACTGATGCGGCTGATTATCGATACCGATACCGCAGGGGATGATACCTATTCGCTGCTGCTGGCGATGAAGACGCCGGGGTCGACGCTAGAGGCGGTCACCGTCTGCGTCGGCAACGTGCCCTTCGACCAGCAGGTGGAAAACGCGCTGGCGACCATCGAGGCCGCCGGCTTCTCCGGAAAGGTTCCGGTTTACTGCGGCGCGCGCCGGCCGATGGTCAAGCCGTGGGAAGCATCCACCATGCACGGCAATGACGGGATGAGCGGCGCCAACCTTCCGATCGCCCGCCAGCGGCCCGAGACGATGCATGCTGTCGATGCGATCATCGAGAAGGTGATGGCGGAGCCCGGTGAGATAGACATCCTCGCCCAGGCGCCGCTGACCAACATCGCGCTGGCGGTGATGAAGGAGCCGCGTATCGCCAAGGCTGTTCGCCATCTCTGGATTATGGGTGGCACCGACAACTCGGTCGGCAACATCACGCCCTGCGCGGAATACAACTTCTTCATTGACCCGGAAGCGGCGAAGATCGTCTTCGAGGCGGGCTTCAACATCACGCTCTCGACCTGGACGCTCACCATGCGCTCCAGCCTGTTCGAAGCGGACCAGCTCGATGAAATCTTCGGCATGAAGACGCCGCTTTCGGAATTCTACCGCAAGGTTTCGGCTACGCCTCGCCAGACGGCCGAGGTGCGGTATGGTCGCCCCATCAGCACGCATCCAGACTCCCTGACCTGCGCCATGGCGCTTAATCCCGATCTGATCGAGATTGCGCGCGACGCGGTTGTCCGGATCGAGACCGCGGGTGAAATCACCCGGGGGTTCTCCGCCGTTCATCCGCCGGTTCTCGGTAATCGTTGGCCTGAGTTCAAGGTCAACGCCCGCGTTGTCGAGAAGGCATCCAACAATGGTTTCTTCGAGATGATGAAGCGGGCGCTCTCCTAGGTCCAGGCCTTCTTTGTCAACTTTCGAGGACCGGGGACGATTTCGTTCCCGGTCTTTTTTGTGCAAGCGATCCGCCAACGCGGCTATTTGCCGAGAGTTCGAACCTTGATGCCTGGTGGCTAAAAAATACACACGTCGTGCACAACAAATAGCGCATCGAGAACACGAATATCTATTATGTGCATGCATAAAACCATAATTCTGTATAACTACTACGTCGAAGTGGAGCTTCTCAGCGTGGTGGCCGCTCCTTTCCTGGGCGGAGGTCTGTTTTTGAGGGAAAAAATACGGGGTTCTGCATCTGGCATGGGGCTTGCTTGTATTTCTTCGACAAAGATTTGCATACGTGACAGGAGTCGTGCTCATGACTGACAGGGCGATAACGCCAACGGAACTCTTCCCTCGTGGTTCGGCATCCGGCGCCATGGGGTTGATCGAGTTGCTGAAGCCGCAAAAGGCGCGGGCCGCCCTGCCGGCGCCTGCCTTGCTTGAATCCGGCGATGCGGTTGATGACGGAAAGCCACTCATCGAGTTGCGGAACGTCTCCAAGACCTTCGGCGCGACGAAGGCGCTGAGCGATCTCGAGGTGTCCATTCGCCCCGGCGAGCTGGTTACCGTGGTCGGCCCGTCCGGCTGCGGCAAGAGCACGCTCTTCAACATCCTTGCCGGTCTGGAAGAGCCTGATGCGGGTAATATCCTGCGCCTCAAGGGTGTCAGCTCCACGGCTTCCGATCTGCTCGGCAAGGTCTCGTTCATGCCGCAGCGCGATCTGCTGCTGCCGTGGCGCAATGTCATCGACAACGCCATCATCGCCCTTGAAATCGAGGGCATGCCGCGTGCGGAGGCGCGCAAGCTGGCAATGGACATGCTTCCCGAGTTCGGCCTCGCCGGCTTCGAGAAGCAGTATCCCAACCAGCTCTCCGGCGGCATGCGCCAGCGCGTGGCGCTGATGCGCACCTTCCTGTTCAAGCGCGACCTGATGCTGCTTGATGAACCGTTCGGCGCGCTCGATGCGCTCACCCGCACGATGATGCAGCGCTGGCTGCTCGATGTCTGGCAGAAGCACAAGCGTACGGTGCTGTTCATCACTCACGACGTCGACGAGGCGATTTTCCTCGGCGACCGCGTGCTGGTCATGACGGCGCGCCCGGGCAAGGTCAAGCTGGAACAGGTTGTAGATCTGCCACGTCCGCGCAAGGCCGATATCGTCACGTCTCCCGAATTCATTGCGCTGAAGAAGACCCTTCTCGAGGCAATCGAGGAGGAAAGCATGAAATCCTTCCAGGTCGCTGGGCACTGATTGAAGCATGAGGAAACAGATTATGACAGACCACTATTCGGGTCGCCCGGCCCATATCGCCGAAGACGAATGGAAGGCGCGCGTCGATCTCGCCGCCTGCTACCGCATGGTTGCCCGCCTCGGCATGGACGATCTGATCTACAACCACATCTCGATGCGCGTGCCTGGCCACGAGGATCAGTTCCTTCTGAACCCCTACGGCTTCCTGTTCGAGGAGATCACTGCGTCGAGCCTGGTGAAGATCGACATAGAGGGCAACAAGCTCGACGACACGCCCTATACGGTCAACAAGGCCGCCTTCGTCATCCACGGCGCGCTGCACAAGTCGAGCCACGATGCCGTTTGCGTGCTGCACACACACTCCGATTCCAGCGTCGCGGTATCGTGCCAGAAGGACGGCCTGCTGCCGCTCAGCCAGTTTGCCATGCGCTTCTATCAGCGCCAGGCTTTCCACGCCTATGAGGGCGTCGCCATCGATCTGGCAGAGCAGGAGCGCCTTATCAGCCATCTCGGTGGTAACAAAGTGATGCTGATGCGCAATCACGGCATCCTCACCATCGGCCGCACGCCCGGCGAAGCCTTCATGCTGCTCTACTATTTCGAGCGCGCCGCGCGCATCCAGCTCGATCTTCAGGCTGCGAGCGCTTCGGGTGCCGAGCTCGTCATCCCCCCGCACGATGTTTGCGAGAAGGCGGCACGCCAGTTCTGGGAGAGCAAGGGCGACATTCTTATTGCCGGCGAACGGGAGTGGCCGGCGTTCCTGCGCCAGCTGGACAGGGAAGGCTCTGACTTCCGGCAGTAAGCACATCAATGGGAGGGCAACGACAAGTCACGACGATAAAAGAGGGTTTCATGCTTAACAGACGTAACGTGATCGCAGCATTTGCTGCCGCCGCCATAACGCTTCCGGCACTCGGCATGGGTGCCGCTCCGGCCGCCGCGCAGGATATGGCCGATGCCAGCCTGCGCCTGAAGTGGCTTACACAGGCTCAGTTCGCCGGCTTCTATGTCGCTCTCGAAAAGGGCTACTACAAGGATGAAGGCATCAACCTTACCATCAATCCTGGTGGACCGAACCTTCTGACCGAAAACCTCGTCGCGACCGGCGCCGATACCTTCGGTCTCTCCGGCGGCACCGACAGCGTGTTCGCCGGACGCGACAAGGGCCTGCCGATCGTCTGCATCGGCGTTGCCCACCAGCTCACGCCGTTCGTCTTCGTTTCGCACAAGGACGGGGCGGTTCAAAGCGTCGCCGATTTCAAGGGCAAGAAGATCACCACCTGGTTCACCGGCGCCAATCACGTGCTTTCGGCCATGCTGTCGAAGGCCGGCATCGATCCGAAGGAAGCCGATATCCAGCCCCAGCAGGTTTCCGTCACCCCCTTCGTCGATAAGCAGGTCGATGTCGTGACCGCCACCCGCTACAACGAGCTCTACGTCATCAACCAGCGCGTCGGTAAGGAAAACCTCAACCTCTTCGTGCCCGAGGACAGCGGCGTCTCCTTCCCGCGCGATACGCTGATCGTTTCCGAACAGACCGCCGCCGAAAAGCCTGAACTCGTCGAGAAGTTCCTGCGCGCCAGCGTAAAGGGCTGGAAGGAAGCCTTCGCCAACGAGAAGGAAGCGATCGACATCATCATGAAGATCGCCCCTACGCTCGACCGTGCCCAGCAGGAATTCATGCTGTCGGAGATCAAGACGCTGATGACGGCAGGCAAGGCTTCGACCGACGGCATCTTCACGATCGACAAGGCAGCCGTCGGCTCGGCCAACGATCTGCTCGCCAAGTATGGCGTGATCTCCAAGCCCGTCGATCTCGACAGGGCGTTCAACGCCTCCTTCATCGACAAGATCCCGGCCGAGGAACGACGCCTGTGACTGGAATGAATGCATCCGCGACAAGCCTGCCCGTAATTACGACGGGCAGGATCTACGCCGCGGTAAAGCCTATCCTGTGGCTGGCCGTAGGGCTGCTGGCGATCGAAGTGATCGTCATGGCCTTCGGCATCCGCCCCTATTATCTACCGCGCCCAAGCGCCATTGCCGTCAACATAATGGCGACACCCGGCGCCTATCTTGCCGGACTGTGGCGGACCTTCCTTGAGACTGCGCTCGGCTTCGTCGCCGGCAGCCTGTTCGGCGTGGCGGTCGCGGTCGTCTTCCATCGCTGGACGGCGCTTCGCGAACTGTTCTTTCCGCTCTTCATCGTCTCGCAGACCATTCCGGTCATTGCCTTCGGTGCCGTGGTCGTGCTCTGGTTCGGCAACACGCTGTTGGCCAAGGCGGTGATCTCCTTCTACGTCAGCTTCCTGCCGGTGACGGTCAACGCCATCCTCGGCTTTTCATCGGTCGATCCGAAGCAGGTTCAACTGATGCGCAGCTTCGGCGCCAGGGACGGACAGATCTTGCGGCGCATTTATCTGCCGGCCGCCTTGCCGCAGATCTTCGTCGCTCTGAAGCTCGCCTCTTCGCTGGCCCTCGTCGGTGCGATCGTGGGCGAATGGTTCGGCGACACGACCGGCCTCGGCGTGCTGCTGCTGCAGGCGATGTACAATGAAAACGTCGTCGGCATTTGGGCAACCATCGTCGTCTCTGCCTGTCTCGGGATGGGGCTCTACGGCGCCGTGTCCGTTGCGGAGCGCCATGTCGTTTTCTGGGGGATCGAGAAATGAGCACTCAACGCACGGACACCCTGCGCCAGATCGGGCGCGGCATCGCGGGCGCGCTGCTCATCGCCGTCATATGGGAACTGTCGGCGCGCGGCTTCAATCTTCCTGCCTATGTGCTTCCGTCGGTCTCCAGCATCCTTTCCGGACTGGTATCGGATGCGGGCAATCTTCTCGATGCCACCGCCTTTACCGCGGGTGAGGCCATCGCCGGATATGTGATCGGCTGCGCCATCGGCATGTCGCTTGCGGTCCTCGTCACCATCATCCCGGCTGCGCGCGGCGTTGTCCTGCCGCTGGCGACCGCCATCAACTCGGTTCCCGTCGTCGCCTATTCGCCACTCGTCTTGCTTTGGTTTGGCATGGGCATGACGTCGAAGGTGGTGATGGTGGCAATCGCTGTGTCCTTCACGATATTTCTCAGCACCATTGCCGGCCTCGACCGGATCGATCGCAAGACTGTCGATCTCATCCGCTCGTTTGGCGCGGGACAGTTTGCCATCGTTTGGCGGCTGCGCCTCCCGACCGCGCTACCGCTGATTATCGCCGGCATGCGCGTCTCCACCGTGCGCAGCGTTCTGGTGGCCATCGTCACCGAGATGCTCGGCGCTTACGGAGGCCTTGGCTGGGTCATCTATCAGGCGGTGCTGCAGATCGACTTCATCAAGGTCTGGGCAGCCATCATCGTCGCCTCGACGATCAGCCTCGTGTTCTTCGGCGCGATCAGCTTCGTCGAGCGCCGTTACGTCTTCTGGAGATAAGCACAGCATGACACGCAAGATTCACTTCGGCCTGTTTCTTCTCGGGACCGGCAGCCATGTCGCCGGTTGGCGGATGCCTGGAGCAATCGACAGTTTCCAGGATATTGACCAGGTTCGCGCGATCGCGCAGGACGCCGAGCGCGGTCTGTTCGACATGATCTTCATGGGCGACAACCTGCACGCAGATCCAGCCGCCCACCCCTCCTACACGGCGCGGCTCGAGCCGCTGACGCTGCTATCGGCAATTGCCGGTGCGACGAAGCACATCGGGCTCGGTGCCACCGTCTCGACCACCTACAGCGACCCGTTTACGGTCGCCCGCGTCTTTGCGTCACTTGATCATCTCAGCGGCGGTCGTGCGGCCTGGAATGCGGTGACGACGGCAAATCCGACGGCGGCGGCGAATTTCGGCACCATCCATCCCGATCATGCCAAGCGCTACGAGATCGCTGAGGAATTTTTGACGGTTGTGCGTGGTTTATGGGACTGCTGGGCGGATGACGCGATCGCAGCCGATCGTGAAACCGGGCTTTATATCGATCCGGCCAAGGTTCGCTGCCTCGATCACGAGGGCGCGCATTTCAAGGTCAAGGGTCCGCTGAACATCGGTCGCGCGCCGCAGGGACAACCGATCATCCTGCAGGCTGGCGGCTCGGGCCCTGGTCAGGAACTGGCGGCCAAATCGGCGGATGTCGTTTTTTCGGTCACGCAGGATCTCGACGAGGCGCGCAACTTCTACCGGTCCGTCAAGGATCGCCTGCCGAACTACGGGCGTACCGAAGACAGCATGGTCGTGCTGCCCGGCGTGATGCCAATCGTCGGCCGCACGGAGCGCGAGGCGCACGACAAGCTCGCAGCGTTGCAGGGCTTCATCAGCGAAACCAATGCCCTGTCGCTGCTGTCAGATCGTTTCGGTATCGACATGAGCGTCTACGACCTCGACGGTCCTGTCCCCATCGATCTGAAACCATCCGACAACTACCACGCCTTCGCCAAGGTCATGCTTGACAAGGCACGCCGCGAGGATATGCGACTGCGGGACGTCTATAACCTCATGGCCGCTGCACGCGGGCATTGGGTTCTCTGCGGGACGCCCGAACATATCGCCGACACACTCGAGACCTGGTTTACAACTGGGGCCGCCGACGGTTTCAACGTCATGCCGTCGCACTTCCCCGATGGCTTGACCGATTTCGTCGACATGGTCGTGCCGATCCTGCAGCATCGCGGCCTCTATCGTACCGAATATGAGGGCACAACGCTGCGCGATCGGATGGGCTTGAAGCGACCGGAACGGATTTAGGAGCCGGAGATGGGGATCATGGGGCACAATTTCGAGACCGTGGAAAGCACTCTGTTCCGCCACGGCATGTCGCGTCTCGGCGCGGCGGTTAACATCGTAACGACGCGGGCCGTCGACGGGCCTTGCGGCTTTACTGCATCGGCGGTGTGCAGTGTCAGTGATACGCCCGCTACGCTTCTAGCCTGTATCAACAGGACGAATTCCTGTTTTCCTGCCTTTGAAACCGCGCGTTTCTTCTGTGTCAACACGCTCGCCCCGAGCCATGAAGCGCTGTCCAACCTTTTCGGCGGCAAGACGGCGATGACCGAGCGCTTCGCAACGGGCAGCTGGGTTGAAGGCAAGACTGGCGCGCCGGTGCTTGAGGACGCTCTTGTCAGTTTCGAATGCGAGCTTGCACACGCGGTCGATCAGGGGACACATCGAGTATTGTTTGGGCGCGTACTTGGCCTGAGCGCTGGCGGCAATCAGGAGGCGCTTCTTTATTGCGCGAGGAGATACTTGAAGGTGGGCGCTCCAAGCTAATAAAGGCAAGTTTGCTTGATCCAAGCCAGGATGTTGCCTTTCCATGAGGTTCGTCATCTTATGTCTCGGCCATTGTGGTGGGGAGACCTATGGACAGCACGCATCTCTTTGAACTTGTGATCGCAATGTTTGTGGCGATCATCGCGCTTCATTACATTGCACATCGGTTAGGATTGCCTCCATCCGTGGCGCTTCTGGCCGGTGGTGCAATTCTAGCCTTCCTTCCGGGCCTGCCGGCGATCACTGTCGATCCAGAACTTGTGCTGGTCATATTTCTTCCGCCCTTGCTGTTCGACGGTGCTTGGTCAATAGCGGTCGAGCGGCTGCGTCGTCACATGCTCGGCATCGCCTCGCTTGCTATCGGCGCTGTGTTTTTCACCACAGCTGTAATCGCCGTCATCGTTCATTTGTTGATGCCGTCGCTGCCGTGGGCCGCGTGCGCGGCATTGGGTGCAATTGTTTCGCCGCCCGATGCCGTGTCGGCGCGCGCGGTTCTAGAGCGCGTCAAGCTGCCGCGCCGCCTCCAGATACTGCTTGAAGGCGAAAGTCTACTCAACGACGCAAGTGGTCTCGTTCTCTTCCGGTTCGCCGTGGCAACCGTGGCAACCGGGACCTTCAGCGCGTTTGACGCTGTTGGCACATTCACGCTGCTGGCTGCAGGAGGTGTCGCCGTTGGCGTTGTGGTGGGAACGATCTGGGTCAAGCTCATTCGTCGATTGCGAGATGATTACCTGATCATCGCCTCCACGGCATTGCTTTCCTGGGTTGCCTACCTTCTTGGTGAGCAGCTTCACGTGTCCGGCGTCATCGCCACCGTCACGACCGGCCTGATCGCGTCCTGGCATCATCACACGGTTTTTTCGGCTGCAACGCGTATGCGCGGAACGTCGTTCTGGACGGTCGTCATTTTCCTGATGGAAGCTGCAGTTTTCATCTTGATCGGCCTGTCTCTGAGGGACGTTATCGAGCGTGGCGGCGGCTTCGGTGCGGTAATTGAATCGATGGCGTTTCCGGCTGTCGTTGTTCTTCTTGCGCTGGTGCTGGCGCGCTTCACGTGGGTGTTTGCCGCCGATCTCATTGTCCGGCTGTGCAACTCGGCTGGCCTTGCAAGGACCCTTCCTCTGGGGTTTGGAGGCGCATCCGTGCTTGGTTGGGCAGGTGTTCGTGGTGTCGTCACGCTGGCGCTCGCGCTGAGTTTGCCAGAAGACTTTCCAGAGCGAGACTTCATCTTGATCACGGCCTTCGTGGTGATCGCAGGCACAGTGCTCATACAGGGCACGACGCTCGGCAGGGTGATTGCCTGGGCGGGTCTGGGGGAGGCGGAAACAGAACGCGCCCCGATGACCATGAGCCAGGCCGAGGCTGCGATGGCGCAGGTGCAATTCTCGACCGTTCAGGGCCTGGCCTACGATGAGGCCGGCACGTTGATCCACCCGCAACTGCTGAAACGATACGAACACCGCGCAACCGCGATCATCGACTACGCGGCCCGTACGGAAGACTATGCACCGATGCTGCAGGCACATTTCGACGTGGTTCTCGCGGCTGTTGCGGCTGGCCGCAGAGAACTCATTCGTCTTCATCGCGCGGGTGAGATCGATGACGAGACCCTGCGTGAGCTCGAACGCGACCTCGATCTTGAAGAATTGAGCTCGATCTCGGCGAAGGCGTGAGACTAGGATGATCAGGCTCGCTCATACGCCCCTTGGAACAGGCAGGCTTTGTAAGTGCAGGAAGATTGTTATAGCGTTGACAACGCGATCATGCGCTCCGACGCCGTGCAAGATCGGGCGGATATTATGAAGTTCGAGGTAATGTTCTATGAAGGCTATGTACTACGAAGCGTTCGAACAGACGCCAGAGATCCGGACGCTTCCCGATCCGGAGCCAACCTTCGGGGGCGTGGTGATCAAGGTCGGCGCAACGGGACTATGCCGCAGCGATTGGCACGGCTGGAAGGGGCATGATCCGGATATCCAGCTGCCGCATGTGCCCGGCCATGAACTGGCCGGCAAAGTGGTAGCAACAGGTAAGGGGGTCATGCGCTTCAAGGTCGGCGATCGTGTGACCGTGCCTTTCGTCTCGGGTTGCGGCCATTGCGCGCAATGCCATTCTGGCAACCAGCAGGTCTGCCCCAGCCAGTTCCAGCCCGGCTTCACTCACTGGGGATCGTTCGCCGAGTATGTGGCGATCGACTACGCCGATACCAACCTCGTTATTCTGCCGGCAGACATCGACGATGCGACAGCTGCCAGTCTAGGCTGCCGGTTCGCCACTTCTTTTCGTGCGGTTGCCGATCAGGCACGTACCGGCCCCGGTGACTGGGTAGCGGTGCATGGCTGCGGCGGCGTCGGCCTGTCGGCAATCATGATTGCCACTGCGCTTGGCGCCAACGTTGTCGGTATCGACCTGACCGAAGACAAGCTGGCACTCGCTCGAAAATGCGGCGCAGTCGCGACCATCAATGCTGGGAGTGGACAGGATGTGGTGGAGGCCGTGCGTGAGATCACAAAGGGCGGCGCGCATGTCTCGATCGACGCGCTCGGTCATCCGACAACTTGCTTCAATTCGATCAAGAACCTTCGTCGCCGCGGCCGCCATGTGCAGGTCGGTCTGATGCTTGGCGAACACGCGACGCCGCAGATCCCGATGGCGCAGGTGATCGGCCATGAGCTGGAGATCTATGGTAGCCACGGCATGCAGGCCTGGAGATATGACGCCATGCTGGCGATGATCACCTCGGGCAAGATGGAGCCCCGCCAGCTGATCTCGAAACGGATCGGCCTTCAGGAGGCCATTCCTGAGTTGATGACAATGGACAAGGCCGAAACCCCAGGTATTGCAGTCATCACTAGCTTCTAGGCCATCTGTGTGGGCACGGACGTTGATTGTGCTGGCAAGGCGAAAAACGTCCTAGCCGCGAGGTTTTCGATTTCTTGGATCGTTTGCCATTTCGCTAACGTTCGCTTTGGTGAACCCGCTATCGGGGCCGACATTCAATTGTGTCGAGAGGAACCTAAGGGAGCTGCGGGCTACGTTGCCTCGTAGAGAGGCGGACCACCAAACACGAGAGATCGTTAGAGCGTAAATTGGTTTATAACGAAGTCTGGATGGGCGGACAGGGCTCCCGATAGCGCGGCTAGATCGTTTTCGGTCATCTCAGCCAAAATGCCCGTTCGGACTAGTGCTGAAGGAATACGTGCCATCTGTGCGCCGAGAATGTCGTGTTCCAAGCTATCGCCAATACATAAGACACCGCTGCGGTCGGTTACGCCTGCGACACGCAAGGCATGGTCGTAAATCTCGGGGTATGGTTTGCCAAGCCAACGCACGTCGCCACCAAGTTCCTCGTAGAGCTTTGCGATGCTTCCGGCTCCCGGTGCGATCCGTCCTTCATTCAGTTTGTGGATGTCGGGATTTGTGCAGTAGCAGGGTATCTGTCGTTCAGCAGCGGGACGAAGAATCTTTCGGTATTCATCCATCGAGATACGCTCTGCTTCACTGCCCGAAATGATAACAACGTCGGCATCGCGAGCGGTACCTGAAGACACCAGGCCTAGACGGTCAGCCAGATTGCTATCTCCGCCGCTCGAAACAGTGAAGCAGCGTGCGGATTTCGTCAAAGGCGAGTTATCGCGCGAGAGAAGCTCAAACGCGACATCGCCAGACGTGACGAAGTGCTCGAAGCTGTTCGCCGCAAAGCCAAGCCTGATCAGGCGCTCGGAATTGTAGTCGCCGCTTCGACCTGAATTAGAAAGGATTATGATCCGCTTTCCATGTGATGCCAGCGTCGACAATGCGGAGATGGCGCCTTCGTAGGGTCCGACGTCGTCGCGAAGTACGCCGAATTGATCAACGAAGAACACATCATAAGCCTGCGCCAACGCTGCGAGGTCGGTTCGAGACGGGCTAAACATGCTCACCTCTATTAGCTAGAACAAGTGCGGCGGCTCCGACAGCCGCCTCCACGGATATCGCGGGCAATGGCTCGATCCCCATTGCGCGGGCTCTCATGGCACTCCAAACCGGATTTCGTGCGCCGCCTCCCACCGTGCGTAGGCTGGTCAACGTCGGGCAACCCAGTTCACGCAAGCGATCGTAACCCTGGCGCTCGATATCCGTCATTCCCTCGAGCAGCGCCTGAAGGAAAGTGGCATCATCGGTGGGCCGGGGCTCGAGCCTTGGCAAATAGTGGGGATCGTTTATCGGAAAACGCTCGCCTGCCCTGAGAAGCGGGTAGAGACCTAAACCCAGTGGCTGGTCGGGATTGATTGTGCCTGTCAGGTCTGCCAGGCGCTCATCGCCGATCAACGCACGCAAAACGTTCCCGCCGCTGTTTGATGCGCCGCCGACCAGCCAGAAGTCGCCCACCCGGTGTGAGTAGACTCCGTACGCCGGCGCATTGATCGGTCGATCGGATGCCAACTTCAGCACGATCGTCGAACCAAGCGCCGTGACAGCGTCACCAACGACGGATGCTCCGGTGGCGAGGAACGATGCGCATCCGTCAGTAGTACCTGCGTGATACCAAGCAGTTTCCGGAACACCCAGTTGACGGAGATATCCTGATACTCGGGCAACTCTCGTGCCCGCCCGGTAAACTTGAGGCAGTCTCGTGGTGTCCATGCCGGCCGTTTCGATCCAGGCTGGCCAGTCCTGCGAGTCGAGGTCGAAGCCTGACTTGAGCGCGTTGTTTTCATCGCTGATCCGCCCGGGGCATCCCAGCTTCATGAGGATCCAATCCGCCTGGTGTACCACGGCGTCAACGTCTCGCTTGCGCGATAGGTAAATGGCGCGGGCCAAGCCGGAATTTGCCCCGATCGCCGTTGCGCCCGGAGGAGCGTGTTTTGAGATGCGGTTGACGATCTCGGCGTCAGGGCACGGCTCATTGTACATGAGCACCGATCCTGTAGCCTCGTTCGAAGCGTCCAACGAAAGAACAGAGCCGGATGTCCCGTCAACGGCGATACCCTTGACGGCACTGAGATTTGTTCCCGCAGCGAGGTGCTCGATCGCCTCTTTCACCCTAAGCCACCAGGCAGCGGGTTGCCGCAGTTCTTCATCGGATCTGAATGGCGCTGCGGCGAACGCCACAGAGTTACCATCGGCGTCTACCGCAGCGGCACGAGCGCCAGATGTTCCGATATCGATTCCGATGGCGGCGGCGGGTCCGGAATTCGCTGTCACGCTCTCTGCCTCGCCGATCCACGATCTAGCGCCTGTCGATATTGCTCGGCTTCCCAGTTCGTCAGCTCGTATTCATCGCTTTCGGACAGGTAGACCACATTGCTTTCACTGGGGATGCGGCCAACCACCTCGGCCAAGCAGCGTGCCATCACTTCACCGCCAGCGGTCAATGAGCTCGACAATAGAACGCCTTTGTCTGGGACAATCAACATCTTCGGCACGTCTCGGCCCTCGTTGTGCAAGGCAGCTTGGAAATCTGCCGCGCTTTGGCCGTCCTGCAGCACGCCGATCTCGGTTCCGAGGAAGATCACATGGTCGGGATACAGGGATCCCCCCAAGGCGATTGCCCGGTTGACCTCGGACAATGCGACCGCATGACTTTCGTGGTCTCGCGCAGGATGGAATCCGGACCCTTCGGCAATGGCGTCGAGTGTCGCGAGATCGGGGCTGATCGTCTCGCGTGTGACCCCAGCCAGTGCTTTCGTAACGCGTTCAATCCTGTCCGCAACTTCCTCGAGGGTGTCACCACATACGATGATCCCGTGATTGAACAGAATCAAGACATCCGGTCGAGACGCAGCCGCCTTTTCGATTTCCTTCGCCAACGGGGTTCCGGGGCGTCGGTAGGGGATGGTCACCCATGTGAGGTCCGCAACGGTCCGCATCCGATGCGCTAACTCAATGTCGCGGTTCTCAAGAACTGCGAGTGCGATGGCATTGACACAGTGATAGTGCGCAACGACGGGGTTTTTGATCGCTGCGTGGAAGCTTGTCTCGATGGAAGGCCTGAGCCCGCTTGAGTTCAGTTCGCTTACTATGAAATCTGTTGATTTTTCCGCGCGGGGGTCTCCGTCGCGTAATGCAGAGACGAGTGCGTCCACAACCACTGGAACCATAATGTCCTCGGCCTCGGCTTTGGCGAGCCAAGTGCCAGAAGCCTTCACCCACATGACACCATCATCTTTGATCGACGTGTTTCCACCAGCGCCTTGGGTCTTCAGGATGTCGCTTCCGATCTCGCTGGAAAGCCGGAGGAACTCCTTGAACACGTTCGTTTCCCTTGGGTCTGGTCGATCCATGAATGCTTCCTCCTGACGATTGTCGCCCAGTGATGAGCGAACTCTGGCTCAACCATATAAATGTGATCGAATATCGTCAACGGTGAAGATTTTACATCTTTGTATGTTGCGATTGCTGATTGTGTGTGATTATAGTTCGTCATAGACGTTAGGGAGAAACGTCAGTGGAGGCATATAGTTGAACGATTCCGATCGCCATCGCCTGATCACGGAGATGCTTCAAGAGAGGCCGTTCGCATCTGTGCGCGACCTTCAGGAGCGGCTCGGTGTTTCTCCAGCAACGATCCGACGTGATATCGACAAACTCGATGAAATAGGCGTCGCCAGAAAAGTATACGGTGGTATCTCCGCGAACGAGTCGGCTGCTTCTGGTCGCCTGTCAGCGCGGCCATACGATGAGAACCGCGACATCGCGGTTGATGCCAAGCGCGCTATTGCCGAGAAAGCTGCGAGCCTGGTGCGGGACGGAGACTCGATCATCGTTCACGCGGGTTCAACATGCTACCAGTTGGGACTGCAGTTGGCCCGGCGCAATGTCCGCCTCTATACTAATTCCATGCCGCTTGCTGCCTATCTAGGTGAGCACGGCACTTGCAGCCTGATCCTGGCTGGCGGCGTTCTATATAGAGAGCCTGGTATCATCCACGATGCGTCGGCCGGCGCGCCGGACTTCTTCGCCTCCCGCTTCTTCCTCGGCACGCAGGGTATTAGCGGCGAAGGGCTTTTAGAGTCGCATCCGCTTTTGACCAAGGCGATCGGTGAACTGAGCAGTTGCGCGGACGAGATCGTCTTGCTGGCGGATAGCCGGAAGCTTTCCATTCAGCCTCGCAACCTTGTCCTGCCGCTTTCACGTATTGGGACGATCGTCACCGATGACGGCTTGTCGGATGCCGGCGCGAAAATGCTCGAAGACGCGGGGATCACGATCATGATCGCAGCGGTCGGGGGGCAGGGATGACCTCTGGAACCGCTGTTGCTGTCTTCGATCTGGGTAAGACGAACTCGAAGCTGTTCGTGTTCGGCGCGGATGGAACGATACTTGCACAATCCAGGACAAAGCCGGGCTGGAGCGAGCGCGACGGGATTCGTGTGCTCGATGATGAAGCGCTCTTTGAATGGATGACGAACGCATTGCTGCGCGCTGTTGACGATCACGCGGTCGGGCACGTCATGTTTTCCGGACATGGGTGTACCTTTGCGCTCGTCCACGATGACCATCTGACGCATCCGATCCTCGACTATGAGCAAGAGCCACCGGAGATGCTTACGCAGCGCATCGACATGTTGGCTCCAGCTTTCAGTGAGACCTATTCGCCCAAACTCCCCCTCGGGTTCAACTACGGCCGGCACATTCTCTGGTTGGAGGCGGCCAAGCCGGAAAGCCTGGGGAGAGCCGAAGCGATCCTGGCATATCCGCAATACTGGTCCTGGAAATTTTCCAGCAGCAAGGTGTCGGAAGTCTCCTACATTGGTTGCCACTCTCATCTCTGGGCACCTCTGAACGAAGACTTTAGTAGCTTGGTAGATCGTCAGGGCTGGCGAGAGAAGATGCCGGCGTTTGTACGCGCGGGTGCCGCTATCGGAAATTGGCGAAGCCCGCTCCAAGGTGATAACCGCGCCGAAGTCCAAGTCCATAATGGCGTCCACGACAGCAATTCGGCGCTTTACTATTATCGCTCGGTCGGGTTCGACGACTTCACGCTCGTGTCAACCGGTACATGGGTCGTCATCTTCAATGCGGCTTGCCCGTTGGATGCCCTCGATGAGCATCGTGACATGCTGGCCAATGTTACCGTCGATGGAAAAGCTGCCCCGACAATCCGTTTCATGGGCGGAAGAGAGTACGAGCTTGCGAGCGGCGGTTGGAATAAGCCCGTTAGTGTTGATGCACTGTCGCAAGTGATCGCAAAGGGCGTCTTCGGTCTGCCGTCCTTTGCCCCAGGTGGTCCGATGCAGGGGTTCAACGGCCGCTTCGTAGGGCCGCTTGTCGAGGGTGAGGAGCGGGCAGCTGCTGCACTTCTCTACGTCACCTTGATGACAGACTTGTGCCTCGATCTGATAAGGTCGGAAAATTCGATCGTCATTGACGGCGGCCTGGTGAAAACAGGTTTGTTTGCCGAGCTTCTCGCTGAGCTCCGTCCCTCGCAGGACATTTACTCAAGCGCGACCGCTGAGGGAAGCGCATTCGGGGCCGCTGCGCTCGTTTTCGAAACCGTCGGGCAATCTCCATTCAGAAACGAAACGACACGGGCAGAACCAATGCCGCTCTTCGGGCTTGAGGCATATCGCAAAGCTTGGCGATCATTGATCGAGATCGAAGAGGCTGAGGTGGTGCGGCCACGCAAGGAGTTTCACGCATGACAACTGGAGGGAACACGGAGCGCGCTCCTGTGCTTGAGATGCGCAACATCAGCAAGACTTTCGGGAGCACCAAGGCTCTGACCAAGGTGTCGCTCACGGTCTACCCGGGAGAAGTTCATGCTCTGATGGGGGAAAATGGCGCTGGGAAGTCAACGCTAATGAAGGTCCTGTCCGGCGCATATACGGCTGATCCAGGTGGCGCTGTTCTCGTGGATGGTAAGCCGATCGTGGCAGGAGATCCGCTTAAGGCCAAGGCAAACGGTATCTCAGTGATCTATCAGGAACTGTCGCTCGCCCCTAACCTCACCGTTGCCCAGAACATGTTTCTCGGAACAGAACCTTCTCGCTATGGTGTCGTGGACAAAGCTGAGGCCCGCAGTCGTGTTGAGCCAATCCTCAAGCAGCTCGGCATTTCGTTCGGGCCGTCGCAACTTGTCGCCGCTCTCTCTTTGGGTGAGCGCCAAATGGTCGAGATCGCACGTGCTTTGACGACCAACGCGAAGATCATCGTGATGGATGAACCGACAACTTCACTGACGTCGAGGGAGACTGAACGGCTGTTCGAGGTGATCGCCGGCCTGAAGGCGCGGGGGATTGCTATTATCTATATCAGCCATCGCATGGAAGAGATCTACGCGCTAGCTGACCGGGTGAGCGTGCTGCGCGATAGCGCGTATGTCGGCACGCTTGATCGCAATGATTTGTCCGCCGAAAAGCTCGTGGCAATGATGGTGGGTCGCGATCTGTCGTCCTTCTACAAAAAGGAACACCGTGCACCTCTACAGGCGGCCAAGACTGTCTTGGCCGTCAAGGACATAGGCGATGGTCGCCGCGTGCATGGCTGCTCCTTCGATGCAAAGGCTGGCGAGGTCTTGGGTATCGCTGGCCTTGTCGGCTCAGGTCGAACCGAGCTCGCGCGGCTTATTTTTGGAGCAGACAGCAAGACATCTGGAACAGTGACCCTCGACGGGCGAGAGCTAACCATCGGTGGACCACGTGACGCCATGGATGCCGGGATTGCTTACCTGACCGAGGATCGAAAGGGGCTTGGGCTCTTCCTCGATTTAACGATTAACGAGAACATCAACATCGGCGTTATCGGCAAGGATGCGGGTCGCGGAGGCATACTGAACTTCGCTGCTGCAAAGGAGCGTGCCACCCGGGCTATCAAGTCACTCTCCATTCGTACGCTGAGCGCAAGCATAAACGTCGGAACGTTATCGGGTGGCAACCAGCAGAAAGCTCTTATCGCGCGTCTTCTCGAGACCAAACCCAGGGTCATCATCTTTGATGAGCCGACGCGTGGCGTCGACGTCGGTGCCAAGTCGGAAATCTACCGGATTATCGACGAACTCGCGCAAAGCGGGATTGCCATCGTGGTGATTTCGAGCGACCTGCCCGAGATCATCGGCATTGCCGACCGTGTGCTTGTCATGCGCGAAGGCCGCATCGCTGGCGAGATTCATGCAACGCCCGATCACCCGATAAGCCAAGAGGCCGTTATGGCCTTCTCCACGGGATCGGCATCCAAAGTAGCCTGAGGCCTGAAACCATAGACGACGGGATTACATCATGACCTCTACATCGACCGATCACACAAACGCCAGCAAGGCAAAATTTAGGTCGACATTGACCGCACTTGGGATGCTGCCCGTTCTTGTCATTCTGGCAATCGGTTTCCATCTTTTGAGCGGCCGCTTTCTCAGCGTGAACAATCTTTCGATTGTCACTCAGCAGGCCTCGATCAACACGGTACTTGCCGCGGGCATGACCTTCGTGATCCTGACCGGCGGTATCGACTTGTCGGTCGGCTCGATCCTGGCAGCATCCGCAATGGTCGGTGTCATCGTTTCGCTTTATCCCGAGATCGGGATGCTAGGTATCCCCGCGGCGATTGGCGTGGGCCTTGCATGCGGCGTAGTCAACGGTGTCATCATCTCGTTTCTAAAGCTGCCACCGTTCATCGTGACGCTCGGCTCGCTGACGGCGATGCGTGGCGTAGCCCGGTTACTCGGTAACGACACGACGGTCTTCAACGCCGACCTCCCGTTCGATTTCATCGGCAACGGCTCTCTTTTCGGAATTCCGTGGCTCGCGATCATCGCGCTCGCCACCATTGTAATCTCCTGGTTCATTCTGAAGCGAACCGTACTCGGCACTTGGATCTACGCAGTGGGCGGCAACGTCGAAGCCGCACGGTTGACGGGCATCAAGGTGCCACTCGTCCTACTCTTTGTCTACTCGATGTCTGGGCTTCTCTCGGGCGTCGGTGGAGTGATGTCCGCGGCCCGCCTTTATGCGGCAAACGGTCTGCAGCTCGGTCAGGCTTACGAACTGGACGCGATCGCAGCGGTTATCCTTGGGGGTACCAGCTTCGTCGGTGGTGTCGGCTCGATATGGGGCACGCTGATCGGGGCTCTGATTATCGCAGTGCTGTCGAACGGTCTCATCCTCGTCGGGGTCTCCGACATCTGGCAGTATATCATCAAGGGACTTGTCATCATCGTTGCTGTGGCGCTCGACCGCTATCGGCTGAAAGGGCTTAGCCGCACATGAGGTGCGGCTCAAGAAACCGGGATTACCGGAGCAATGGCGCGGGGAGCGCCAAAATGGAGGAAAGTATGCGTCTGTTTTCTAAACTGCTCGTCGGTACCGCGCTCGCGGCTGCCGTTGCAATGCCCGCCTCTGCCAAGGAACTTCAGAAGATCGGCATCTCGGTCGGTCTTCTCGGCAACCCGTTCTTCGTCGCCACGATCAAGGGCATCGAAGACCGCGCCAAGGAAATCAACCCGAATGTCCAGGTAACCTCCGTCTCAGCGGACTACGACCTCAATAAGCAGGTCTCGCAGATGGATAGCTTCGTCGCGGCTGGCGTCGACATCATCATGCTGAACGCCGTTGACGCCAAGGCGATTGCGCCAGCTGTAAAGAAGGCGCAGGCAGCAGGTGTGATCGTTGCAGCATTCGACGTCTCCGCGCCCGGCGCTGACGTCACCGTAATGACGAACAACATCAAGGCAGGCGAGGAAGCCTGCAAGTACATCGTCGATCAGCTCAAGGGCAAAGGCGACGTCGTCATCATCAACGGCCCAGCATCGTCTTCGATCATCGACCGCGTCCAGGGTTGCAAGAACGTCCTGACGCAGAGCCCAGACATCAAGATCCTTTCAGACGACCAGAACGCGCAGGGTTCGCGCGACGGTGGCCTGGCCGTCATGCAGGGCCTTCTGACCCGGTTTGACAAGATCGACGCTGTCTTCGCGATCAACGATCCGACAGCGATCGGTGCGGAACTTGCTGCCAAGCAGCTGAACCGGAACGAGTTCTTCTTCACCGCTGTTGACGGCGCGCCGGATATCGAAAAGTCGCTTGCCAGCGGAAACTCGATGATCAAGGCATCAGCTTCCCAGGACCCTTACACAATGGCGGGTGACTCGCTGAAGATGGCGGTCGACTTGTTCAACGGGAAGAAGCCAGCAGAGGCTACCGTCCTCCTCGATCCTCAGCTCATCACGGCAGACAACATCAAGGACTACAAGGGCTGGACTGCAGCTCGTTAAGGTCTCCTCCCGGTGCCCCGTCGGAACCTCCGGGTTTTGGCGGGGCTCATTCTACAGTGAAATGAGGAAATTGATGTCATGTCCAAAATCGGTGTCCACTCGTTTGTCTGGAGTGCGGGATCTTCGAAAGATGAGATCGAGAGGACCCTTGCGCGGTCTCACGAACTCGGTTTCAAACTCGTGGAATTTTCCTACCTTGACCCGGAGCAGGTCGATGTTAAGTGGCTTGCGTCCCGCATTCGAGAGCTTGGCCTCGATGTCGCGGTAAGCATGGGGCTGCCTGCAAATGGCGATATCTCCAGCGACGATCCGTCGATTGTTGCCAACGGTGAGGCCATCCTCGATCGCGCCGTGGCGCTCGTTCGCGATCTTGGCGGCACCAAATTAGCAGGCATCTTGAGCTCGGCCCACGGTAAGCAAGAACACTCGTTGTCTCGAAAGGGGTGGGATCGGAGCGTCGGTACGCTATCGAAAGTCGCTGATCGAGCAAAGGCTGCGGGCGTGACCTTGAACCTTGAAATCGTCAACCGGTTCGAGAGCAACATGCTCAATACTGCGGCGCAGGGAATGGCATACATCCGCGACACCGGCGCATCGAACGTCTTCCTGCACCTGGATACCTTTCATATGAGTATCGAGGAGGCGGATGTCGGCCTAGCAATCCGAAACGCCGCGGATAAGATCGGTTACGTTCATATCGGGGAAAGTCATCGCGGCTATCTGGGAACCGGTAACATCGATTTTGCGTCGATCTTTGACGCTCTCGTTGCGATCGGATGGAACGACTATGTCACGTTCGAATCGTTTTCGACGACCATCGTCGACAAAGACCTGTCGCTGAAGACCGCGATCTGGAGAAATCTCTGGGATGATAACGTCGCCCTGGCAAAGCATGCGCTTACGTTTATCGAATTGGGACTGGAGACGGCGCGGCTTAAAGCTGACTTGGTAAGGGTGGCACATTTACCGTCTGCAGAGAGCTGACCTCGAACCCGGCAAGGACTTGCAACTATGCTGGTCTATCACTGTGGAACAGAGGCCGCGATCTGCTCAGGACCTCGATGTCAGGCAGCTCGGATACTGTCCAAGGCCTCTTGCCCCATCGGGGATCGGTGGCGACGTCCTCAGTAACCTCGTGCGTTACCCTTAGGCTGTCTAAGCCGGACGGTTGACAGGCAACGACTAAACTCGCCTGGCGCTGCCGATACAGCGATAGGCAGGAGTGTTGAAAGCGTCTGTTAGTCGTATCGTGAATAATCGGTTGCTGAAGTGTTTCCGTTGGTCGGTCGTACGTCCTCGAAGGGATGTTCGCAGGTGAAGTGTGTAGGGCGTAGTCATTTCTAGGTTCCGCCACGACTGACCATATGGTGCGTTTTCACAAAGGCGCCGTTCAGTTGATGTTAGCGGCACAAATAGGCGTCGCTTTCCCCGGTGGAGCAGGGTTATTCAGTTTGTACTGGCTGATGCGCGGTTCGAGCTCTTCCTTGCTCCAGAACCGCGGAGTGCCGATTGCTATCAGGCAGCTGGCGTTCCAGTAAGTTCCAGACCCGTTGAGCGATTTGCCCGCTGCCAAAGTCTTTGACACCGCTGCAATGTCTCGAGCTTCTGGGTAAATGTAGATCGTCGTCGGGTTGTCTTTAACCGTCGATAGAATCTGAGGCGCGTCCAAAGGCGACCAGGTCGTGCAGCCATTGCTCCGCCCACCTTCATAGTTCACAAGTTTGCCGAACGGCACATATCCATCCGAGTTCGCATACGGGCTTCCTGGCTTCTTCAGCATGCAAACGCCCGAGATGAGAGACGCCGGATGTCCGCCGATCGCTCGCTGCCTGGCATTGGCGGTATCGCCCGCTCCGTCGAATTGAACAAAGGAGCGGGTCAGCGGAGATTGTTGGCCCGACGCATTCTTGTAGTAACCTTTGAAAGAAGTCTTGATCTCACTTGTGAGGTAAGCCCCTCCCGCAGTTAGATTGGAATCCTGCGCGTTGCCGAAATTCTTAGCGCATTGCCGTCCATTGGAAAAATCCACGACACCAGTCAGTTTACGCCCGCTCCCATGACCCGACGATACGACACGAAAAATCTGTTCTGCCTCGCAGATTGTGTAGAAGCGACCGCCTGATTTCTCTCCAGTTAAATCGTTCGGCCGGGTGGCATCCATCGCGAAGTAACAAGTGTTCTTCACTTTGCCTTCGCTGACCTTGGCCAGATAGAGCGCTCGTGCACGTTCCAGCACAATCTGGGCAATTTGACCGTCACCTTCGCCGACGTGGCTAGTCAGCCAAGTGGGAACTTGCATGCCCGCCGCCTCGGTGGGTGATGCGCCGAAAACGCTGGTGATAGAGATTCCGACAAGCGCAAAAAGGCGAATACCAAGTGGCAAGGTGGACCTCCTGAAATCTGGTTCAATTGGGCCTCGCGGTCCAGAGAATAGGGGCGATCATCGCCTTGAAATGGTTAACAGAGCATGTTGCGACGTGCTGAGCATAATCGGCTATCTCAGCTAGTGTACCCGATAAAGCGGCTCATAGTTTTCTGTGACTGCGCACTTCACTTCGCGTGACGCTTACACCCCGCCGCCGGTCGCGAATGGTAAGTTCGCTGCAGTCCGGGATCCATTTGATGCCTGAAATTCTGGTCCATCATCAGGAAAGGGCGTTTCAGCGTGCGTTCGACACGGGCGGGCGTCCTTGCGATCTACTCGCGCGTTTTGCCGGCGAGACCCAGCCCCCCAAACTTGTCGACTGATCTGCCCAACCATCCAAACGATCCGATTTGGGCAAGTTGCTTCACCTGAGGGACCCCGGTGGCGCGACCTGAGGGTGGTTGAGTAAATTTCGAAGTCCGTCACTACCCGGACGCCCAAGCAATCTCTTTACCGACTGCCAAAAACTGGCGCGCGATTGACACGTGGCCAGCTGACGGTATTATATAATAAAGACGCATATAGCATAATAATGGAACAATGAACCGGGAGAATTGAGATGAAGCTAAGGCACGCCTTGGTATTGGCAACCGCGCTAATAGCCCTGCCATCCATTGTTGCAGCTCAGGAGAAGGGTGGCGTCATCAACGTAGCCACTATTGGCGAACCGCCAACGCTGGATCCTATGACGTCAACGGCCGACCTCGTTGGTATCGTCACACAGCACATTTTCGAAACGCTCTACACGTTCGACAAGCAGTGGAATGTTACTCCGCTGCTCGCAGAAAGCCTGCCCGAAGTCAGCCAAGACGGTAAGACGTACACGATCAAGCTGCGCACAGGGATCAAGTTCCACGACAATACCGACATGACGTCTGACGACGTCGTTGCATCGCTTTCGCGATGGGAGAAAATCGCCTCTAGGGGCAAGCAGGTCGCAGGTTTCATCGAAACTATTACCGCTTCTGATCCGGCAACTGTGAAAATCGTTCTCAAGCAGCCCTATGCGCCGCTGACATCGCTTCTCGCGTTCAACAACTCGGCGGCCATCATCATACCCGCCGAGAAGCAGGACGAGCCGATGAAGGACTTCATCGGCACCGGGCCTTACATGCTCAAGGAACGCAAGGCTGATCAATATATTCAGCTCGTGCGTTTTGACGGCTACAAGTCACGCAACGAAGAGAGCACCGGCTATGGGGGCGCACGCCACCAGTATCTCGATGAAATCCGTTTTGTGCCGGTTCCTGATGCCAACACTCGCGTCGAGGCGGCTGTTTCAGGACAGTATGATTACGCAGATTCAATTCCGGTCGAATCCTTCGACAAGCTGAAAGCCTCGAGCGCTTCGCAGCCTGTCATTCTCAAGCCCTTTGGCTACCCGGTCTTTGTCTTCAATACAAAGGAAGGCGTGGCCAAGGACGTCGCAGTGCGTAAGGCAATCCGTCAGGCTTTGAACATGGAAGACATGCTCGCTGCCGCTTTCGGCAGCACGGATTTTTATGCCCTGGACGGGGATATCTATCCGAAACCCTTTGCATGGAGCACCGATGCAGGGGTTGAAGGAAACTATAATATTGCTGATCCGGAGGGGGCTGCAGCAGCGGCGAAGGACGCCGGCTACAACGGTGAGCCGATCCGTATTTTGACAAGCCGCCAGTATGAATTCCACTATAAGATGGCGCAGGTTGCCGCGGAGTATCTCAAGCTCGCTGGGTTCACCGTTGATTTGCAGGTGGTCGACTGGGCTACGCTGACCCAGCGTCGAACCGACGCGAAGCTTTGGGACATCTACATCACCCATAGCCCGTTCCTACCTGAGCCTGCACTGATCGGTTCCCTTTCACCGAGTTCGCCAGGATGGTGGGATACGCCGGCCCGCAAGGCAACTGTTGACGCGTTTACTTCCGAAGTCGATCCGCAAAAGCGTGTCGCACTGTGGGCTGAGGTGCAGAAGGCGATGTACGATGAGCTGCCCTACATGAAGATCGGCGACTTCAATGCAGTTTCAGCAAAGTCAACGAAGCTCGAAGGCGTCGATCCGGCTCCTTGGCCCTATTTCTGGAACGCTTCGATCAAGAAGTGATCATCAGTGCGGGGTGTCCGCCAATAGGGCGGACCTCCCTTCTTGCTCGCGGCATCACGTCTGAGGCCAACTCCATGATTCGATATATTCTCCAGCGACTAGCCGGAATGATCGTTGTGATGTTTCTCGTCGTTACGATCGTCTTCATCATCGTTCGGGTGACGCCCGGTGATCCGGCTGCCGTGATGCTGGGCCCTGACGCAACCGCTCAGGATATTGCGGACCTGCGCAGCCGACTGGGGCTCGATCAGTCGTTGATTGTCCAATATACCTACTATGTCGGGCAGCTTCTCAAAGGTGATCTCGGCCAGTCGATTTTTCTTAACATGCCGGTCACATCGGCCCTCATGGACCGCGCTGAACCGACATTCTTTCTGACGATCTTTTCGCTATTGATCGCCAGCGTCATAGCGCTCCCGATCGGCATCTACGCCGCATATAGACGGGGGTCTTTTATCGACCAAGCTGCAACGACGCTCGCGATGCTCGCGGCCAGCATACCGAGCTTCTGGCTCGGACTGATCTTGATGCAGACCTTCGCCGTACGCTTCAACATCTTCCCGGTCTCGGGCTATGGTGGCCCCGGCTCCACCTTTTTGGAGCGGATGTATCATCTTACTTTGCCAGCGATCGCCTTGGGTATCGTTTCCTCGGCCCTGATCTTACGGTTTACCCGCGCGTCGATGCTCGATGTGCTTGGTGATGACTATATTCGCACAGCGCGCGCCAAAGGATTGGTGGAGCGCCGCGTCATCCTCAAGCATGCATTGAAGAACGCGCTAATACCCATCCTGACGGTTCTCGGTTTGACCGCTGCCGTGTTGGTCTCAGGTGCCGTCGTAACGGAGACCGTCTTTGGCCTTCCTGGCGTCGGAAACCTTGTGGTGACAGCGGTGTTGCGACGCGACTATCCCGTCATCCAGGGTGCGCTGCTGGTGATAGCCGCGCTTTATGTTTTGATCAATTTCGGGATCGACATGCTCTACCTGCTCGTTGATCCAAGGGTGCGCTACTGATGACCGAGATCACGATACAGTCGTCCAACAGTCACAAGCGTAATTTCGTGCGTCGCCTGTTCAAGCGCAAAACCGTTGCCGCCGGTATCCTGATCCTGGCAATCTTCGTACTGCTTGCAGTGTTCGCCCCTTGGATAGCGCCTTACTCTCCATCGAAACTATCCATCGTCAATCGCCTTAAACCGCCGAGTGGAACATATCTGCTTGGTACGGATGAATTCGGTCGGGATGTGCTCTCGCGCACGATTTTCGCTGGACGGCTGTCATTGCTTGTCGGTGCAGCGGTTGTCGCCCTTTCAGCTCTCATCGGCGTTACGCTCGGGCTACTTGCAGGCTTCTTCAAGAAGCTCGACACGCCGATTGCCCGTTTGATCGATGCAATGATGGCATTTCCCGATATCCTTCTTGCGATTGCGTTGGTCGCGGCACTCGGGCCTTCGCTTGCAACGGTCACCGTGGCGCTTTCTGTGGTCTACGCGCCACGCCTGGCGCGGATCGTCCGCGCCTCGACGCTGGTCATCCGTGAGCTTCCATATGTCGAAGCTGCTCAGGCACTTGGAATATCAACGTTCCATATCATGACCCGGCATGTCTTACGAAATCTGCTCTCGCCGATACTCGTTCAAGCGACGTTCCTCTTTGCCAGCGCCATGCTCGCTGAGGCGGGGCTGTCGTTTCTTGGCCTCGGCGTCAGTCCGGAAATTCCGACTTGGGGCACAATGATTGCCGCGGGACGCCAGTATATCGGTCAAGCTGACTGGATGACCCTGTTCCCAGGCATCGCCATCATACTGTCCGTCCTGTCGCTGCAAATGGTCGGCGATGGAATGCGTGACATGCTCGATCCAAAACTTCGAAAGGACTTGTAAATGAACGATGGCAAAAAGCAGAGCGCGCTGCTCATCACCAACGTAAAGCCGATGGCCTTCGGCGCAAGCGCGCCAGGACAGAAGACCGATATTCTGGTGGACGGAGATGGACGGATTGCCGCTATCGGACCTGATCTTAGCGTCTCCCAGGATGTGACACGGGTAGACGGCAAGGGCGCGTGGATTTCTCCTGGTTGGGTCGACCTTCATGTTCACATCTGGCATGGCGGTACCGATATTTCGATCCGCCCATCTGAATGCGGCGCTGAACGCGGCGTCACGACCCTCGTTGATGCGGGCTCGGCAGGTGAAGCCAACTTTCATGGGTTCCGCGAATACATCATCGAACCCTCGAAGGAGCGCATCAAAGCGTTCTTGAACCTTGGCTCGATCGGTCTTGTGGCCTGCAACCGCGTCACCGAACTGCGCGACATTCGTGACATCAACCTCGATCGTATTCTCGAATGCTATGAGGAAAACCGCGAGCATATCGTTGGTCTCAAGGTCCGAGCGAGCCACGTCATCACGGGGTCATGGGGTGTCACACCTGTCAAGCTCGGCAAGAAGATTGCCAAGATACTCAAGATACCAGTGATGGTCCATGTTGGGGAACCGCCCGCCCTTTACGACGAGGTCCTGGAGATCCTGGGGCCGGGGGACGTTGTCACACATTGCTTCAACGGCAAGGCCGGTTCCAGCATCATGGAAGATGAAGACCTCTTCAATCTTGCCGAGAAATGCGCCGGAGAGGGTATTCGTCTCGACATTGGTCACGGCGGCGCGTCCTTCTCGTTCAAGGTGGCTGAAGCCGCGATAGCGCGAGGCTTGCTGCCGTTCTCGATCTCCACGGACCTACACGGACATTCGATGAACTTCCCAGTCTGGGACCTGGCGACAACGATGTCGAAGCTGCTCAGTGTCGGCATGCCGTTTGATAAGGTCGTCGAAGCGGTCACGCACGCGCCCGCGTCGGTTATCAAACTGCCCATGGACGGTCGCCTCAGCGTCGGTGAGCGCGCGGATTTCACGATCTTCGATCTGATCGATGCCGACATCGAGGCCACCGATTCCAATGGCGATGTCTCAGTGCTCACGAAGGTGTTCGAACCGCGATACGCGGTAATTGGACGAGAGGCAATTGCGGCAAGCCGCTACATCCCGCGCGCGCGCAAGCTCGTGCGCCACAGCCACGGTTATTCATATCGCTAAGTCGAACGACCAATACGGACAGGAGTCCTTGTGAACACGTCTACTGTAACGGCCACGTCGATAGGTTCGCCTTACGAAAGGCTATTGGCGCTCGGTATCGAGCTTCCGCCAGCACCTCCACCCATTGCCAACTTCGTCACTCATGTCCTGGAGGGAAATATCCTTTACCTTTCGGGCCAAGGTCCGCGCGAGGCGGATGGCTTTATGCATCTGGGAAAGGTCGGGGCTGAAGTCGACGTTACCGATGCGTATGCGCACGCGCGCCTGACGGGCATTAATTTGCTCGCCGTCATGCACCACGCATTGGGCGATCTGTCGCGCGTGCGAAAGGTGGTGAAGCTGCTGGGAATGGTCAATGCCGCACCGCTGTTCGAGGAGCACCCCAGCGTCATCAACGGCTGCTCCGATCTCCTCATCGGCGTGTTCGGTGAAGAAGTTGGCCAACATGCGAGGTCGGCTGTCGGCTTTGGCTCGCTACCTGGAAACATCACTGTTGAAATCGAGGCGATTGTCGCCTTGCACGAGTGAAGGAGGAGAGCCTAGTGATTGCGCCATCCCATAACCTTCTCAATTCGCTCAGCGGACTCGCGAACGTGCGCCGTGTAGCGGCTTTCGTCAGAGAAGGCCTTCTGCTCGGGAAGAACGATGGAGATCGTTGCGACGCACTGGCCATCCCGATCACAGATCGGCGACGCTATGCAGGCCACTGCGTAGTCGGATTCACCAGCTTGGATCGACAGTCTCGATTGGAATGCAGCCCCGGCCGACGACGCCAAGACCTCCGGGTCCATCTCCGCTCGTCCGGTCGGAGAAGACTTCGCGCAGCGCCTGAAAAGTTCGATGCGTTCTTCTTGCGGCAAATGCCCAGCGAGAAGGCGACCCGACGCAGTCCAATTCAAGGGTACGCGCGTACCGATGCGCGACGCTACCTGAAAATGGCTCGGTCCGTCCGCCATTGCGAGAACAAGCATATGGTCTCCGTCACGACCGCAAAGCTGAACGGTCTCACCGGCTTCTCGGCAAAGATCATGCATTTCGTGCGTCGCGACGCTGATGAAATCAAGGGAACGGGCGTAGGCAAGGCCGTAATAGTAGAGCCGCGCGCCGAGCCAGAGCGAACCGTCCGGCTGGCGCATAAGCATGTTCTTCTCAACGAGATCATCAACGATCACGTAGATTGTGGAAAGTGGGGCTTTCAGGGCCTTGGCGATCGCGTAGCTGCCAGCCGGCCCGCCAGTTTCGTAAAGGTAGTCGATGATTTGAAGCGCGCGATCAATCCCGCTCACTCTCGATCGGCGCGTCGCGTTCTCTTGGATGCTGTCGGTTTCGGCGTCCGGGTGGGCCGCAGGTGAAGAATTACGTCCCAACTACACGCTCCTCATATTTGGATGCGTGTGTATTACATTATTATGGCATAGCCGTCGATAGGGCAAATCACTGCTTCCGTCCTCACGCGGCCATGGAAATTGGAGAAACCCATGTCAGATGATATTCGCAGCGCGCTCGGCCTTCGCCCGGTGATCAATGTATCGGGCACGATGACCAGCCTCGGGGCGTCCATCGTTGTTCCCGAGGCCATCGCGGCCATTTCCGCCATATTGCCGCAGTTCGTTGAAGTGAACGACCTTCAGCGCAAGGCGAGTGCCATCATCGCGAGGCTTACGGGCGGTGAGGCTGGCTTCGTTACCGCGTCGTGCTCCGCCGGGATTTCGCTGGCGGTCGCGGCAACGATTACTGGCAACGATCTTTTGGCAATCGAAAAGCTCCCCGATGTCAGCACCGACAAGAACGAGGTGCTTGTTCAGATGGGCCACGTGGTAAGCTATGGTGCACCCGTCGACCAGGCCATCCGGATCGCTGGCGGCAAGGTGGTCTTTGTGGGTCAAGCGACCTCGACACATCGTTACCACATGGAGAATGCGATCACCGACAGGACGGCAGCAGCTGTTTTCGTGGTGTCACACCACGTCGTCGACTACGGATTGTTGAACCTGAAAGAATTCGTCGAAATTGCCCACGCCAACGACGTTCCCGTGATTGTCGATGCGGCATCGGAATACGATCTGCGGATATTCCTCGAGCAGGGTGCCGACATCGCGATCTACTCGGGTCACAAATTCCTGGGCGGTCCTACCTCGGGGATTGTGGCTGGCCAAAAAGAACTCGTTCGTCATGCTTTCCTTCAAAATATGGGTATCGGGCGAGGCATGAAGGCCGGGAAGGAAAGCATTGCTGGTGTCATGGCGGCACTCGAGGCTTGGGAGACGCGCGATCATGAAGGTGTCCGCGAGCGGGAAACCAGCTATCTTCAGCTATGGAAGCAGGCCCTGGACGGTCGGCCTGGCGTCACGGCGCTGATCGAGCCGGATCCCACGAACAATCCGCTTGAGCGAATGCGTGTCATCGTCGCCCCGCAAGAGGCTCATATCACTGCATGGGATCTTTCGGAGGCGCTGGCGCGCGGCAATCCGCCGATCATCGTTCGCGACCACGAAGTCGAGCATCGGTACTTCTACCTCGATCCATGCAATCTGCATCCGGGACAAGAGAAAGTCGTCGCCCAGCGGCTCGCCGAAGAGCTCGATAAGGCGCGCGCGTCCAATGAGATCATCGCGACCCCGCTCGAAAATCGCAGCAGACATCGTTTCGACGCCGCGCTGCGCTGGCCGGACTAATCACCAAATCTCATCGGCATTTGAAGAGGCAATATCATGACAGGCTCCCAGGCACAGGCGAGACAGACCGATGGTACGGTACTGTCGGTGAAAAACCTGACGACATCGTTCCTCGTTGACGGTGCATGGAAGTCCGTGGTGAGAAACGTGTCCTTTGGTGTTGCGCCAGGCGAGACTGTCGCGGTCGTCGGGGAATCCGGCTCAGGCAAGAGCGTTACAGCACTTTCCATAATGCGTCTGCTGGAGGCGGATTCCAGCCGTATAGAGGGGAGCATCTCTCTTGGTGGACGAGACCTGCTCAGGTTGCCTGAAATTGCCATGAGGCAGGTGCGCGGCAACGATGTGGCGATGATCTTCCAAGAGCCGATGACATCGCTGAACCCACTCTTTACAGTTGGAGACCAGATATCAGAGGCGTTGTTGTGCCACTCGTCTATGTCGAAGGCTGAGGCTAGGTCTGAGACAATCAGGCTACTCGAGAAGGTTCGGATCCCTTCGGCAGCATCCCGCTTCGATGAGTATCCGCATCGCCTTTCAGGAGGAATGAGGCAGCGGGTGATGATCGCGATGGCATTGGCGTCGAAGCCCAAGCTTCTGATTGCCGACGAGCCGACAACTGCTCTCGACGTCACCATTCAAGGCCAAATTCTAGACCTCATCAAAGTCCTGCAGGAGGAGGAGGGGACATCGGTCCTCTTCATTACCCACGACATGGGTGTCGTCGCAGAGATCGCCGATCGAACGGTTGTCATGTACCGGGGCGAGGAAGTGGAGACTGGGGCGACACCAGATATTTTCCGACGCGGCAAACATCCTTATACGCGCGCGCTATTGGCTGCGGTTCCGGTGCTTGGTGCAATGAATGGACGAGACAGGCCTCTGCGCTTTCCTGTCGTCGATCCGCAGACGGGTCATCCCGATGTGCCTGCCGATGTTGTCGACACTGTTGCGTCGGGCGAGCGGCCGGTCCTCGAGGTCAAAAACCTGACCAAGCGTTTCGACATTCACACTGGACTTCTCGGAAAACTTACCGGGCGCGTACATGCCGTCGAGAACGTTTCGTTCAGCCTGCATGCTGGTGAAACATTGTCTTTGGTTGGCGAATCTGGGTGCGGAAAATCGACCACCGGTCGTGCAATCATGCGGTTGATCGAACCGCAAAGTGGATCAGTGCGGGTGGATGGCAGGGAAATCCTCGGCCTCAACAAGGATCAGATGCGCGAGATGCGCAAAACCGTGCAAATGATATTTCAGGATCCGTTTGCAAGCCTCAATCCTCGGATCCGGGTTGGAGATGCAATTGCTGAGCCATTCCTTGAGCATCGTATGGGGACTAGCCAAGAGGCAAAGGCCGTGGTCGCTGAACTGCTCTCGAAGGTTGGCCTGTCGCCGGATATGGCGACAAGATTTCCACACGAATTCTCGGGCGGGCAGCGGCAACGTGTTTGTATTGCGCGAGCGCTGGCACTAAGGCCGAAAGTAATCGTCGCGGATGAAAGTGTTTCTGCGCTCGACGTCTCCATCAAGGCGCAGGTTATAAACCTCTTGCTCGACCTGCAGCAGAGCCTGAACCTATCGTACCTGTTTATCTCTCACGACATGGCGGTAGTCGAGAGAGTGAGCCACAGGGTAGCAGTGATGTACTTGGGTGAAATCGTAGAGATCGGACCTCGGGCGGCTGTTTTTGGCAATCCCCAGCACGAGTACACCAAAAAGCTGTTGGCAGCTGTCCCGATCCCGGACCCTGACCGTCGACATGAAAGAAAGCTGGGCCTTAGCGAGGAACTGAAAAGCCCGATCCGACCAGTGGCCTTCGAGGTTCGGCCGCCTGAGTATCGTGAAGTTTCTCCCGGCCATCTCGTGGCAATCCAATAGCGAGATGCAGCGCCGCAATGAGGTGTCGCGGTCGTCAACGCAAAAAAACGACCTTATGCTTGACGTCGACACTGCCAAGCCAATCCGCCAAGGTGGCATTACGGCGCGAGCGTCGCTCTCACCAATGTTTAACCCACCTGTAGCATCAATATTGCCGCAGGAAGATCGCATGTTGATGTGATCCCAATGAAATGATCATGGTGCCTTGTGTTTCCATGTAACCTTCCGGCCCGCTTGACGACTTGATTTATAGATACCGCCTTCTCGGCTGCGGATCAGCCGACGGAGGAAGGCCTTTAGCTTTGGGCGCCGGCGCCTCCTAAAAAGCGGCCGGTTACTCATCGTCCTCATGTTTTGATGCCCTCGTTGCGGCGTGTCCCGATCTGCGGCGCTTGTAAACTCTCTCGGCAAGTCGTCGACAGCGCTGGCTGATCCGAGACGCGGAGCAAAACGTCAAATTAGCGTTGCTGCGAAACACATGACTTCGGACGATCCCTCGTGGAAATCCTCAAAAATCAGGGCAGGCGCGATGAACGGTAACGTCGCTTTTTACTCGTCAAACTCTTCTTGGCGTCGAAGACCAGGAGGACTGTTCTGGCCATCGACAATTGCATCCAGACGCCTAGACTGCGCAGGCCAATTTCCCACTTGCATTTAAACACGATCGTTCGTAAATAAATCGCCGAACAGGAGCGTGCAATGGGCCGTACCAGGAAAATCACCGAAGACGACATCCTCGATGCTGCCGAGCGCGTCGTCGTGCGACTGGGGGCTGTCGGCCTTTCGATCGATGCCGTCGCCCAGGAGGCTGGCGTCAGCAAGGCGCGGGTGGTCTACGACCATAAGTCCAAAAGCGGATTGCTAGAGGCGCTTGTCGATCGCAAGTTCAAGGCTGATGTGGCGCATGTCGAGGAATGCGTACAGGCAGCCGGTGATACCCCGCACCCCGAGCTTTTCGGCCGCATCGCGTCTGCCGAAAGCACACTTGACGATACAGACCGCGCCGTTGCGATGGCGGTTAGCGCTTCGATGGCAAGCGGCGACAAGCTGCAGGAGACGATGCGGGAGTGGTGTGATCTTGATCTGAGAAAGATGGCGGAGGGTGCCAAGCCGAAAGCAGCGCTCATGGCCTATCTCGCGCTGACAGGGTTCTTTTGTACCGAGCTTTTCACATTTCATACGTGGCCGGACGTCGAACGGCGCGAGATTCTCGACGGCATAAGATCCATCTATCTCTCTTACGTAGAGAAGACATGACGCACCCTGGTGGGGCGATGAAATTCAAGAAGGAATATCCAATGCAGCGTAGTAGAACGGCGCGCCTGAAACTGTGCCTTATCGCCACCACTTTTCTGGTTGCTGCCTCCGGGGTCACGTTGGCCCAGGAAGGATCAGCGATGCCACCGCCGGCAGTTGCCGTCATAGAACTTAAGGGCAGGGATGTGCCTGTCATCAACGAGCTTCCCGGCCGCATTGCCGCGACCCGTATTTCGGAAGTCAGGGCGCGCGTCTCCGGCATTTTGCAGGAGCGTGTCTTCGAGCAGGGGGCAACGGTGAAAAAGGACGACGTCCTTTATCGCATCGATCCACGCCTGTTCAAGGTTCGCGTAGCGAGCGCCGAGGCCGCTCTTCAACGCGCAAAGTCCATCCAGGACAATGCCAGGCTGCAGCTCGAGCGCCAAAAGAGCCTTCGTGACCGTAATATCGCATCGGGTATCGATTACGACACCGCAGCCGTCAATCTCGCTCAGGCAAGCGCGGATGTCGCATCTGCCGAAGCGGGCCTGGATGAGGCGAAGATCAATCTTGAATACACGGATGTTCGGGCGCCAATTTCGGGTGTGATCGGTGGCGCTCTCGTTACCGAAGGCGCTCTGGTGACTGCTGACGGAACGTCCAACCTTGCATTGATCCAGCAGGTCAACCCCGTCTATGCCGATTTCACGCAATCGGCGCAGGAACTGCTCAACCTGAAAAGAGCCGTGGCTGCCGGTACGCTGGCAAGCACGGCTCCTGGCGAAGCTCGGGTCGAACTGGTCTTCGACGACGGTTCACTTTACGGCGAACCCGGCAAGCTTCTGTTCGCAAACGCCAATGTCGATTCCAACACGGGCCAGGTGACGCTGCGGGCGGAATTTCCCAACGGAGCGGGCGATCTGCTGCCGGGAATGTATGTGCGTGTCAGGATCGAGCAGGCAGTAAGGCATGATGCCTTTACTGTTCCTCAGCGTGCGGTCATCCGCGACGATACCGGTCAGGCGCAGGTCTATGTGCTTGGCGCCGACAATGTCGCCGAGCTTCGCAAGGTCACACTTGGGCAAGCACACGGCTCTGAGTGGCTCGTCGAGGGGGGCTTGAAACAGGGCGAGACCGTGATCGTCGACGGTGTTCAGAAAGTCCAGCCGGGTGGGAAGGTGGCGCCCGAAGCCTGGAAGCCTGCCGCTCCAGCGGCAAGTTCGTCTCAAGAGCCCGCGAAGGCACCGGAGTAATCGATTATGGCACAGCTTTTCATTCGCAGGCCGATTTTGGCCTGGGTCTTCGCGTTGTTCATCTCCATCGCCGGGATCATCGCCATCCCGTTTCTGCCGATCGCGCAGTACCCCAAGGTGGCACCGCCGCAGCTGACGATCTCCACGGCATATCCCGGCGCATCGCCACAAGAGATCTACCAGGGCGTGACACGCCAGATCGAAGATGAGCTGAACGGCGTTGCCGGCCTGATGTACTTTGAATCGACTTCGGACAATTCCGGCTCGGTCAGCATCAATGCCACCTTCAGGGCAGGCACCAACATCGATCAGGCATCGGTCGATGTCCAAAACGCGATCCGCCGCGTCGAGGCGAGACTGCCCGCCACCGTGCGTACGCAAGGCGTGACCGTGGAAGAAGCAAGTTCCGGCTTCTTGATGATCGTCTCAATGACATCGACCGACGGCAGTCGCGACGAGGTAGAACTCGGCGATTACATCAATCGCAGCGTCATCGGTGAAATCCGACGCATCGATGGTGTCGGGCGCGCGCAGCTTTTTGCCGCCCAGCGCGCGCTGCGTGTCTGGATCGATCCCGATAAGATGGTCGGCCTCAACATCAACACGGACGACATCAATGCGGCGATCACCGCGCAGAACGCACAGGTGGCGGCGGGGCAGATCGGAGCAAGTCCGAACCCCATCACCCAGGATTTGACGGCGACCGTTCTGGTGCAGGGTCAGCTGGGTACGCCGGAACAATTCGGCGAGATAATCCTGCGGGCCAATCCCGACGGTTCTACAGTGCGGTTGAAGGATGTGGCGCGCATCGAGCAGGGCGCGGAGTCCTATAATTTCACCAGCCGCCTCAATGGTCAGCCTTCGGCAGCGCTGGGCATTCAGCTATCGTCGACCGGCAATGCCGTTGCGGTTTCCGCCGCCATCAAGGCCAAGATGGACCAGCTGAGCCGCTTCTTCCCGAAGGGCGTCGAGTATAGCGTTCCCTACGATACCAGTCCGTTCGTCTCCGCTTCGATCGAGAAGGTAATCCACACCCTGCTCGAGGCGATCGTCCTGGTCTTTATCGTGATGTTCGTGTTCCTGCAGAACTTTCGCTACACCGTCATTCCGACGCTTGTTGTGCCGGTGGCGTTGCTCGGCACCTGCGCCGTCATGTATGCGACCGGGTTTTCGATCAACGTTCTGACCATGTTCGCGATGGTTCTTGCGATCGGCATCCTGGTCGACGACGCAATCGTCGTCGTCGAAAACGTCGAGCGCATCATGGCAGAGGAGGGGTTGTCGCCCAAGGCCGCAACGCGCAAGGCGATGGGGCAGATTACCGGCGCAATCCTCGGGATCACGCTTGTTCTATCGTCGGTCTTCATTCCGATGGCCTTCTTCCCGGGGTCGACAGGCATCATCTACCGGCAGTTCTCGCTGACCATGGTTGTCTCGATCCTGTTCTCGGCCTTCCTGGCATTGTCGCTGACGCCTGCTCTTTGCGCGACCTTCCTGAAACCGATCAAGGGCGGTCATCATCACAAGAGTGGGCCAGGTGGATGGTTTAACCGCAAGTTCGAGCAGTTGACCAACGGATACGCCGCATCCGTTACCGCAATGGCACGCCGCGCGGGCCGCATGATGGTCGTCTATCTCGCGCTTGCCGTCGGGCTTGGCTACCTCTTCGTCAACCTACCGACGTCCTTCGTGCCCGACGAGGACCAGGGCTTTCTGATCGTCGACATCCAAGGACCGCCGGAAGCAAGTGCAAACCGTACGATCGAATCCATCCGGAAGATCGAAACGATCTTCAAGGCGGAGCCGGCCGTTGCCAACATCGTGGCCATTCAGGGCTTCAGCTTCTCGGGCAATGGCGCCAATGCGGGACTTGCATTCGTCACGCTCAAGGACTGGTCGGAGCGCGGCGAGGGCAACTCGGTGCAGGACATCGCTAACCGTGCCAACATGCAGCTCTTCGCGCTGAAGGACGCGACCTCCTTTGCGCTGTCGCCGCCGCCAATCGAGGGCTTCGGCACAACCGGCGGCTTCTCCTTCCGTCTTCAGGATCGTGCTGGTCTCGGACAGGCGGCGCTTGCGCAGGCAACTGCTGAACTGATGGCGAAGGCTGCACAAAGCCAGGTCGTCACAGGCGTACGCATGGAAGGACTGCCGGATGCCGCGCAGGTTCTGTTCGTCATCGACCGCGAGAAGGCCAACACATTCGGTGTGACGTTCTCGGACATCAATAACGCGATCACGGCCAATCTTGGGTCTTCCTACATCAATGACTACCCGAATAGAGGACGCATGCAGCGCGTGATCGTGCAGGCGCAGGATCGCAGCCGCCTGCAGATCGAGGATGTGCTGAAGATCAACGTTCGCAATGCGAGCGGTGGCATGGTGCCGCTGTCGTCTTTCGCGATCGCGCAATGGCAGAAGGGCCCGCCGCAGATCGTCGGTTACAACGGCTATCCCACCGTGCGTATCTCCGGTGCGCCGGCGCCGGGGCAATCGACCGGTGCGGCCATTGCTGAAATGGAGCGTCTGGCGTCTGAACTGCCAGAAGGCTTCGGCTTCGAATGGTCCGGCCAGTCCTTGGAGGAAATCACATCAGGCAGCCAGGCTCCGTTCCTGTTCGGGCTTAGCATCCTGTTCGTATTCCTGCTCCTCGCGGGCCTTTATGAGAGCTGGTCCATTCCCATCTCGGTCATCTTGGTCGTGCCGCTGGGCGTGATCGGCTCGGTGCTGGCCGTGATGCTGCGCGACATGCCGAACGACCTCTATTTCAAGGTCGGATTGATCGCGATCATCGGTCTATCGGCGAAGAACGCCATTCTCATCGTTGAGTTCGCCAAGGACTATTACGCCGAAGGCAGGTCGCTGCTGGATTCGGCCGTCGCAGCCGCAAAGTTGCGCTTCCGCCCGATTGTGATGACGTCGCTTGCCTTCACACTCGGCGTCGTTCCCTTGGCGATTGCGACGGGACCAAGTGCCGCCAGCCAGAACGCCATCGGAACGGGCGTGCTCGGCGGCATGATCTCCGCGACCATCCTCGCGATCTTCTTCGTGCCCGCCTTCTTTGTCTTCGTCTTGAAAGTGATGCGGACGAAAAGGCCTGTCGAGGAAGAGGACGTTGAAGAGACACGTGGCTGATGCTCCACGCCCTGTGCGCGCGGCAAAAGCCGCGCGCACAGACTTTCCTGCTGCCAGACGGAGGTGAAAGCTATCTATTACTTTCGTGCGAGACTTGGATATGCCGGCGCTGCGCCACCCACAGAAGGAACGCCAATGAGATCAGGCCCATTGCGCCTGACATGATGGCCATCCAGCCGGCAAACTCCCAGAGAAAGCCGGCCAGCAGGGAGCCGACCGCGCCGCCGAGGAAATTACACGATACGAAAGCAGTGTTGAGGCGGCTGCGGGCTTGCGGCTCCACCGAGAAAAGGCGGGTCTGATTGAGAACGTTGTTGCCCTGGATCGCGACGTCAAAGAGCAGCACCGCGATGGCGACCGGTATAATGCTGGTGGACCCCGTGGCGCCAATGCCGAGCGAGACCAGTGCCAATATAAGCGCAGCCCCTGTGCCGGCTGCGGAATAGCCATTGTCGTGCAGCCAGCCGACGCGTCGCGCGGCAAGCGAACCGGCCAAACCGACGATGCCCATGGCGCCGATCTGGCTGAGCGAGTAGGAAAATGGCGGCTCACTCAGCAGGAACGTGAGGCCTGTCCAGAACATGGTGAATGTGCAAAAGCCAATGGTGCCGATGGCCAAAGTGACCTGCACTGATCTGTGTTTGCGGACGACGGCAGGCACCGAGGCAAGCAGCCGACCGTAAGCAATAGGCGGCCTTTTGCTTTCAGCCGGCAGCACGCGCGTCAGCAGAACCGAGAAAGATACGGTTGTCGCCGCGGCGAGAAAATAGACGGCGCGCCAGCCGAAGGCGTCCGCGATGACGCCGCTGATCGTGCGTGAGAGCAGGATGCCAATCAAGATGCCACCAACGATCGTTCCAACCGTTCGCCCACGCTCCTCTGCGCTGGAAAGGTCGCTTGCGAGCGGAATGAGCAATTGCCCCGCAACCGTTGTCAGGCCGACGGCGGTAAGAGATGCCAGCAGTATCGTATAAGATGGTGCCAGCGCGGTTGCCAGCAGCGCCAGGGCCGAGAGGAACATGACGAGCGGAATGAGCCTGCGCCGGATCACGACGTCACCGAGTGGCACGATCATAACGATACCCAGCGCATATCCGATCTGCGTCATCGTCACCAGGGCACCGGCCGAACCGATTGGCACATCGAGCGATTTCGCGATCGTGGCAAGCAGAGGCTGCGCCCAGTAAAGGTTGCCGACTGCGGCACCGCCGACGATCGCAAACAGCCAGGTCATCCCGACCGAGATTTGTTTCGGCGCTGATGTAAGTTCAGGGGTAGACATAACATTTCCTGGAGAGCAGGTTGAGGGGAGGCCTGCCAAGCGCTCGGCTAGTCTTTAAGCTCGCGGGTCATCTCGATCATAGTTGCTCGGAATCCGAGAGCGGCGAGTAATTGTTGTGCCGTCTTGTTTTGGTGAGCCGTGGAGAGGACAACGCGTTGGGCGCCGCGCGCCTTGATTTCAGACAAGATGGTGACGATGAGCAAACGCCCGATACCTTCGCGCCGACGGGAGGCGTCGACGAAGAGATCGTGTACGACCCCTGCTGGACCGCGCAAGGACATGTAGTCATGACCTTCCATTTCTCCATAGACGTAGCCCAGCAATATGCCGCCTTGTTCGGCGACAAAAAGCATTGCGTTCGGATCGCTGATCTTCCTTTCCAGAAAACCGGTATAATTCGCTGGCGTAGTTCTGGTTGTTTCAATGAAGCGCTGAGGGTCAAGCTTGTGATGAAGTGCTACAAGAAGCGTTCCAAACGCGCCCAGAACCTGGACGTCCAGCGGCGACGCGGTTCGAATAACGAGATCATTTGACGCTGAGACGGCTCTGTTCATTGGTTTCTGAAACCCGTGCGATCGCCGGCGGACGCGTCGGCGACGCTCTATCCTATATTGTTCAAAAACTTCCGCCAGCCGATCTTCGCTCAGTGCTATCTGTGCGGCGTGGTCAGGCACCGAAAAGAGGTCTGTACCTTCGAAATCTCATGAGGTCTGTGGTCATTCGCCGGGACGGCCCGCAAAGTAGTCTTCGTCGGAAACCTTCTCCATCCAGGTAACCACGCTGCCGTTTTGCGCTTCTGCGACAGCGAAGTGGCTCATCGCTTCGTCTGCCGATGCGCCATGCCAGTGCTTTATCATTGCTGGTATCCACACGACGTCACCTGGCCGGACCGTCTGAACAGGCGCGCCCTCCTTCTGCACCCAGCCCGTTCCGGAGATGATGAAGAGTGTCTGGCCTAGCGGGTGCGTGTGCCACGCCGTGCGCGCTCCCGCAGGAAAAGACACGGTTGCGCCGCTGACGGTCGACGGACTGTCACTCCGGTAAAAGCCGGAGGTTTCGACATCGCCTGTGAAGTATGCTTCCGGTGCACGCGCCCGGTCCTGGCCGGCCGGAGTGACCTTGATCTCAGTCGATACCTCAAACGACTTGGCTTCGCGTGTCTCAAAAACGCTCTTGAGAACCGGCACGGCCGACATCGCTCTCGGCCAGCCGGCGTAGAAAGCGACGTGCATGACGACCTCTGAGGCTTCACCTTTGGTCAATCCGTTGTCCATCGCGCGGTTCGCGTGGAAGGGGAGTTGTTCAGCTTGCCCCATGGCGATGAGTGCTGCCATCGTTACGAGGCTGCGATCACGTGCGGTGAGATCGGGCCTCCGCCAGAGATCACCGAACAAAACGCGGTTCGTAAGAGCGGCAAGCGCCGGTGCCGTCGGGGAGACATGGGCATTGACAGCGGCGGTGCGCATCGCTTCGGCAGCAGCCTCAAGTTCGATCCTTTTGCCATCGCTGTCTTCTACCGGGGCTACGCCTCGTTCTTCGAACACTTTTTGGGTTTCCATGACGGCTGAGACCGCGTTGGGCCATCCGGAATAAAAGGCAAGATGGGTTATCAGCTCCCCAATTTCGGCGGGCGTGACGCCGTTGTCCAGCGCCCGGCGCACATGTCCGCCGAGCTGTGGCGTCTTTCCGGTCGAGACGATCGCGGAGACCGTGACGAGGCTGCGATCGCGTAGCTCAAGTTCGGCCCGCTCCCAGACCTCGCCGAAAAGAACGTCGTCCGTGAAGTGCCCCAAGCCCGGGGCGACTTCATAGACGGCCGACGGGGCAACGCGCTTGCGCTCCTGCGCCTCGGTTACGGTCGTTGCGAGCGCTGTCATTGCGACACTTGTGGCGATGTTCTTCATCTCATTATCTCTCTGCCGATGACCCTTGAATGTGGTGACTGCCATGCGTCGGATTAGGCCGTCAGTCCCGGATGGGTCTATATTCGCGGTTCATGGTTTGGACTGCTGAGGCTCCGGGCATTTGCGACATCGCGATCCCGGACCTCGGTGTGTTTTGGAGGAAACATATGCTCACCCGTCCATGACGATTAGGCGCTCATTTCCGGATGAGCCTATGTCCTGAATTCATGAGTGGCGCGTCGCACGTCTGTCGTCAGAAGCGCTCAGGGTCGTCGCGGCGCTCTCATGGTATCCCGGGCTCTTCAATGTCGTCGCTGTTCAAGATGTCTGGTCGCTCGCGGTGTGGGCGTGCCGCAAGGCGTGCTGAAGGAAGCCGCCGCCATGACGAGCTGCGCTGATCGCGCATCATGCAAGGTCTCGAGAAAGCCACTTCCTATCAATATCTTGCGTGCGACTCGGGAAGACGGAGGCAACGTCTGGAGGCCCGAGGCCGATTGACCGGGTTGGATCCCCTGGGAAAAGTCAAATCTAGTTTTGAAGAAATCCACCAGCAAAAAGGTTAGTCTGCCACTCGATCGAAGTAGGTAGCACCGTTTATCGCGACTTTCGAATATAGTTAAAGCTAACTGAAGAATATGATCTTCGAAGCGGCAATCCATTCAAGTAGTCGAGAGGGGCATCCATGTATCGCAGCGCGCACCGGTGGGTTTCTCGTTCCATGTTGACGGATTTATTCGATCCCCGTTGGTGGCTGACGACCGGCGGAACGGCGAAGGCGCGCGTTGCCGCGCCGAAGGCCGAGGAGGCAACCGGGGTTGTCCCCGCGCCGACACAGGCGGTCGAGCAGGGCACGTATGATCTTCATATCGACAAGCCCGGCGACGGAGCCGCCCTTAGCGATCGCAGTTCTGATGAAAGCGGGGATGTCGTAGGCGATATGGAAGGCCATGCCGACGAAGGTTTGCAGCTGCGAGAACAAGGTCCGGTAGGCCTCGCCAGGAGTGCCGCAGATGGCAGGCGCGCGACGGCTTCAAGAACTGTCGCAGCGCCTGGGTTTGTGAGCGCTGTTGCGTTTGGCCAAGGGTCGGGCGTTGGATCGTCGTTGCACGGCGCGCACTTTGCGCGCGGTTCTATGGGCACGGATCCGCTTGCACCATTTCTGCGCCAAGGCGGGGCGTCCGGCGGGCGCGGTTCTGGCGCAGGCTCGACGGGAGGTAGCGATTCCGGCCACGTCGTAATACTGGATGTGACGCCCTCAGGTCAGGCGACCGCACAAGTCACCGGTCCTCATGTCCACTCGTTCGGCATGCCGTTCAGCGTCTGTGGCTGTGGCTATTACACCTCGCCGACGCGAATTCTCGATCTCGGGAAGGATAGCGGTATTCTGCAGGCCGACGGGCAGTTGCCGGGAACCCGGCTGGTCGAGGGCCCGGATCACGTTGCAACGGGCAAGGCTGTCATGGGCGCTTCGGTCAGCGACCCGCTGCTCGATCGCAACCTTTCGTTTGCCACGACATGGACTGGAACCGCAAACTGGAACAGCGCGACGGCTCAAAACGGAACCTTGCCTGGCGGTGGAGAGGCGGGCAATGGTGGAACGAAGGGCACGGGCATATTGACCGGATCCGTGACGACGGCGCAGCTGACCCAGAAAACCGCAACGCAGAGCTTTGCCGCGACTGGTTCATTTGCAGCCACAGCCGCGGCAACCGCCAGCAATGCGATTGTGCTTGAGAACCAGAAACAGGGCAACCCTGAGAGCGAGTGGGGCATCGATGGTGCCGGCAGCTCCAACATCGAAGGTTTCGCCACCGATATCAGTGTCGATAACGGCAAGGTGATAAACTTCAAGATCAACACGGATTCCAGCAACTACCGCATCGATATCTACCGCCTTGGCTATTACGGCGGCATGGGCGCGCGCAAAGTCGACACGATCCAGCATACAGGCGTGCAAGATCAGCCCGATCCGCTGCGAAACGCAGCAACTGGCACGGTGGACGCTGGTAACTGGTCGGTTTCGGCTTCCTGGACGGTACCCGATGATGCGGTTTCTGGCGTCTACATTGCCAAGCTTGTGCGCCAGGACGGTACCTTCGGCGAGAACCATATTCCGTTTATCGTTCGCGACGACGACAGCCACAGCGACGTTGTCTTTCAGACCGCCGATCAGACCTGGCAGGCCTATAACGGTTGGGGCGGGGCGAACTTCTATGGAGGCAACGGCCCGGCGACTGGCCAGGGCGCTGGGCGCGCCTATGCCGTCAGCTACAACCGCCCGATCGCCACACGCGGTGGCGTCGGCACCTACGCTGGTCCGCAGGACTATCTGTTCGGCGCCGAATATGCCGGCATCTACTGGCTGGAACAGAACGGCTACGATGTATCCTACATCTCGGGCGTCGATGCCGATCGTTACGGTAGCTTGCTGCTCAACCACAAGACCTATATCGATGCGGGTCATGACGAATATTGGTCCGGTCAGCAGCGCACCAATGTCGAAGCCGCGCGCGATGCGGGTGTCAACCTCATGTTCTGGAGCGGCAACGAGGTTTACTGGCGCACGCGCTGGGGCAACGCCTATAGCGCCGACGGCACAGCCTACCGCACGCTGATCTCCTACAAGGAGACATGGTCGCCGGGCGCCAGCATCGACCCTTCGAGCGAATGGACCGGCACCTTCCGCGATCCACGCTTGAGCCCACCAGCCGTCGGCGGCGGAAATCCGGAAAACTCGCTCACCGGGCAGTTGTTCAAGGTCGATGATGTCGGCAACAATCTTCAGGCGATCACTGTCACTTACGACGATGCGAACTTGCGCTTCTGGCGCAACACCAGCATCGCTAATCTCCAGCCCGGCCAGACGGCAACGCTCACCAAGAATTACCTCGGTTACGAGTGGGACGAGGCTGTCGACAATGGGTTCGACCCGGCCGGCCTCGTGAAGCTGTCATCGACGACGCTTCCTGTCAGCACCTATTTGCTCGACTACGGCAATACGACGGGCGACGCCGTTTCCACCCACAATCTAACACTCTATCGCGCGCCAAGCGGCGCGCTGGTATTCGGCGCCGGTACAGTCTATTGGACGTGGGGCCTCAGCGACAACCACGACAATCAGGCGACGCCGACCGATTCCCGTGTCCAGCAGGCTATGGTCAATTTGCTGGCCGATATGGGCGTCTTGCCCGGCACGTTGCAGGCTGGACTGATTGCGGCAACCGGTTCGACCGACCGCACCGCGCCAACTTCGATTATATCTGTGCCATCGACGGCGGTTGTCGGTTCGTCCATCACCATTAGTGGCACTGCCGTCGATGCCGGCGGTGGCGTCATTGCCGGGGTAGAGGTCTCGACAGATAACGGAGCAAGCTGGCATCCGGCCGTTGGTGACGAGAACTGGACCTACACATGGTCGCCACAGGCCGCGGGCACCTATACCATTCTGTCACGCGCTGTCGATGACAGCATCAATCTCGAGACACCATCGGCAGGACGTACGGTTTCAGTAAGCGGTGCGAGCTTCACTTCGCTTTTTTCCGGTTCGACGCCGGCGGTCGTTAACACCGACGATAACTCCGCAGTTGAACTTGGGGTCCGGTTCCAGACGTCGGTGGCGGGTACCGTAAGCGGCATCCGGTTCTACAAGGGCACCCAGGACACGGGCACACATACCGGCTCTTTATGGTCCAGCACAGGTGTTCAGCTTGCCACGCTGACCTTCACCAACGAAACGGCGAGCGGCTGGCAGACAGCATATTTCACCAGTCCGGTTTCGTTGACGCCAGGACAGGTCTATACCGCGTCGTACCACACCGACACGGGTCGCTATTCGTCTACCACCAACTACTTCACGTCGGCGGTCACTAGCGGTCCGCTCACGGCGCTTGCCAGCGGCAACGGTGTCTACCGCTATGGAGCGACCAGCCTGTTCCCGACTGCCACGTTCAGCGCGGAGAATTACTGGGTCGATGTGATGTTTAATACTGGCTCTGCGCCGGCGAACACAGCGCCGACGGCGGTTGCCGATACGGGTGACGCGACAGAGAAGGGTGGGGTGGCCAATGGTTCGGGCGGCGTTGCCGCCACCGGAAACGTGCTCACCAACGATACAGATCCTGATGCAGGTGACACCAAGACGGTCAGCGCGGTGAGCTTTGGTGCGACAGCGGGCACGCTCGGCACGGCACTCAACGGCACTTATGGCAGCCTCGTCTTGAACGCCGCCGGCACCTACACCTACACGATCAACGAAAACAGCGCGGCGGTTCAGGCGCTGCGGCTGTCGACCAATACGCTGAGCGAGGTCTTCAACTACACGATGCGCGATGCGGCCGGAGCCACGGCCTCCTCGACGCTGACGATCACCATCCATGGCGCCAATGATGCACCGGTTCTGGCGGCGCAGACGGCGGCGCAAAATGCCACCGTTGGCACGGCGTTCTCGCTGGTGCTGCCGGCCAATACCTTTACCGACGTCGATAACGGCGACACGTTGACCTACAGCTCGACCCTCGCTGATGGTTCGGCGCTGCCGTCCTGGCTGAGCTTCAATGCGGCAACGCGCACCTTCAGTGGTACGCCGACGGCATCAGGCACGACCAGCGTGCGGGTGACTGCCACCGATCTCGGCGGTCTGGCTACCAGCGAGACCTTCAACATCGCTGTGTCGGTTCCCGGCAATACGACGCCGACGGCAGTTGCCGATACGGGTGACGCGACGGAAAAGGGCGGCATCGGCAATGCGTCCGGTGGCCTTGCCGCCACCGGAAACGTGCTCACCAACGATACAGATCCTGATGCAGGTGACACCAAGACGGTCAGCGCGGTGAGCTTTGGTGCGACAGCGGGCACGCTCGGCACGGCACTCAACGGCACTTATGGCAGCCTCGTCTTGAACGCCGCCGGCACCTACACCTACACGATCAACGAAAACAGCGCGGCGGTTCAGGCGCTGCGGCTGTCGACCAATACGCTGAGCGAGGTCTTCAACTACACGATGCGCGATGCGGCCGGAGCCACGGCCTCCTCGACGCTGACGATCACCATCCATGGCGCCAATGATGCACCGGTTCTGGCGGCGCAGACGGCGGCGCAAAATGCCACCGTTGGCACGGCGTTCTCGCTGGTGCTGCCGGCCAATACCTTTACCGACGTCGATAACGGCGACACGTTGACCTACAGCTCGACCCTCGCTGATGGTTCGGCGCTGCCGTCCTGGCTGAGCTTCAATGCGGCAACGCGCACCTTCAGTGGTACGCCGACGGCGTCAGGCACGACCAGCGTGCGGGTGACTGCCACCGATCTCGGCGGTCTGGCTACCAGCGAGACCTTCAACATCGCGGCTACGACGGCACCGACCACCTACAGCCTGTTTACCGCATCTAGCACGCCGGCGCAGACCAACCTCAATGATGGGGCACAGCTCGAGCTTGGGGTAAAGTTCCAGTCGAATGTCGCTGGCACGATCACCGGCATCAAGTTCTATCGCAGTGCCAATGACAACGGTCAGAACGTCGTCGATCTCTGGAGTTCGACAGGCACGAAGCTTGCTACGGCGACCTACTCCGGAACCACCGGAAGCGGCTGGCAGACGGTGAATTTTGCAACAGAGGTTTCGATCGCAGCCAATACGACTTACATCGCGGCCTACCATACCACTGGTGCCTATGTTGCGAGCGATGGCTTCTTCGCCAACTCTGTTAGCAATGGGCCGCTGAGCGCGCTGTCGAGCGCCTTGGCGGGCGGCAACGGCGTCTATGCCTATGGTGGATCTGCGACGTCAGGCATCTTTCCGAACGCAACCTACGATTCGGCAAACTACTGGGCCGACGTTGTCTTCAAGCCACTGGCAGCATAAGGCGGAATATGGACGATCAAGCGAGGCATAGACAAAGACGATGCTGGACATGGTGATGGCTGCCTCGCCTGAGCGGGGCCAGGAAAGCGCGCAGGGCGAGATCAGGAAACTGCCTGTAACGGTGCTGGCCGGGTTTCTTGGTGCGGGAAAAACAACGCTCCTGACGCATGTTTTGACAAACCGCGACGGGCTGCGCGTTGCTGTGATTGTCAACGACATGAGCGACGTCAATATTGATGCCAGCCTGATCCGAAACAGCGGCTGCAACCTTTCGCACACGACCGAGACCCTGATCGAACTCAGCAATGGGTGTATCTGTTGCACCTTGCGCGACGATTTGCTGACGGAGGTGCGGCAATTGGCGCAGGGCGGACGCTACGACTACCTGCTGATCGAGGGGACCGGTATCGCCGAGCCACGACCGATTGCGGCGACATTCTCGTTTCGTGACGAAAGCGGCTTTTCGCTGGCTGATTTCGCCACCCTCGATACAATGGTGACCGTCGTTGACGCTGCCAATCTCCTCAACGAATATAGCCGCGCCGATCTCTTGAGCGACCGTGGGCTCCAGCGTGACAGTGAAGACACAAGGACACTCGTGGATCTCCTCGTGGACCAGATCGAGTTTGCCGATGTCGTCGTGATCAACAAGATCGCCGATGCAAGTGAAGACCAGAGGGCTGATGTCCGCAAGGTGGTGGCTGCGCTCAATCCGCAGGCGCGCCAGATCGAAGTAGATTACGGTCGACTGTCGCTCGATGCCATCCTCAACACAGGACTATTCGACGAGGAAAAGGCGGCTGAAAACCCGCTTTGGTACAAAGAGCTTTATGCGCCGGAAACCCATGTCCCGGAGACCGAGGAATATGGGGTCTCAAGTTTCGTCTACCGCGCGAGACGTCCCTTCGAACCCGGCAGGCTGGTCGCCTTTCTGGATGCTCCGTGGCCGGGGGTTGTTCGCGCCAAGGGGCACTTCTGGCTTGCGACACGTCCGCTCCACGTCGGTCTTCTGTCGGCCGCCGGCATTCAGCGGCGCTGCGAACCCATGGGGTACTGGTGGGCAACTGTATCGCGTGAGGATTGGCCGAACCACCCACAGTTCGAAGAACAGATGAAAAAACAATGGGACGACGCATGGGGTGATCGGCGCCAGGAGCTGGTGTTTATCGGCGTCGATATGGACGAGGCCGGTATCCGGTCTGCACTCGATGCCTGTCTTGCGAGTGCCAATCCGAATGAGTGGTCGCAACTCGAAGACCCGTTCCCAGCCTGGTGATTCAGGCTGCTTGGTGCATGCTTTGGAATCTGCGTCGAAAAGGCGGGGGATGCCTGAGCCGAATAAAATAATCCAGTAGGACGCGAAACTAGATCGACCTCTGCTGCGTATTGGTCCACAGGATTGAACAAATTTCGCGGAGCAGCAGTTGCGTTTATTGATAATGGTTCTTGGTATACTGACGTTATTCGCTTGGATTGTGGCTTTCTATTTCACCTCTATCTATCACTAGTATCGGTTGAGCATGCCGGTTCAAAACGGCGCAATCACGGACGAGTTGCTCTAGCCTGCCGCGTTTGGCAGCAGGCTAGATGCTTTAAACCGCTCGATCAGAGGATTGAGACGTTTTCTGCCTTCGACTTGCCGGTCTTGCGGTCCTGGCCAAGATCGAAGCTGACCTTGTCGCCTTCGCGAAGCGATGCGCCGCGTGGCAGGGCCGTGATGTGAACGAACACGTCGGTTCCGCCGTTCTCTGGCGTGATGAAACCGAAGCCCTTGTCCTCGTTGAAGAATTTAACAGTACCCTCAGGCATGGATATTCCCTTTTAAGTGTTTTGCTTGCAATGGCGAGGCGAACCTATAGTGCTGTGACCCGTCCTTCAACTACCAGCATGCGTGGAAGTCATCTGATTTGTAGGAAAGATGGATTTCGGCCGGTGGATTGGCTGCTGTGGGGAGCGATTTGGCGGGTCAAAGGCGCCAGTCGTGCCAAAATCGACAAAGTCGCGGTGTATCCTGAGCTCAATAATCTCCAAAAAAAGAAAGCGACGATGATCATTCCAGCCGATTTCGACTGCCAGACTTGCGGTGCCTGCTGTTCGTATTCGTCGAGCTGGCCGCGATTTTCGACCGAGCCGGACGCCGATCTCGATCGCTTGCCCGCGCGCTTCGTTGCAGTTGACCAATCGGGTATGCGCTGCCATGACAACCGATGCTCGGCCCTGGATGGCACTGTTGGCTCCGGTACATCGTGCCTGGTCTACGAAATCAGGCCTCAAGTGTGTCGCGACTGCCTTCCCGGCGACGCCGAATGTCTTGAGGCGCGGGCCGCCTATGGCTTTGGCTAGAGGACTGTTCCATCCAGATACCGCGGCATGGCATCGAAGGAAAAAGCGCCAATCGGAAGCTTGCTGCCGCCGTCAAGTGCGAGATCGGCAAGGATTTCGCCGACCACGCTCGTAAACTTGAAGCCGTGCCCCGAGCAGGGTGAGGCAACAACGGTTCTGGTGCATGTTGGCGCGAGGTCGAGCAGGAAATCCTGCGCTCGGCAGCATAGTGTAGCGGCATGCGGTGGCGTTGGCGCGCAGGCCAGCCGCGGCGGGCGGACGCTTACCGATAATCCGTCCACTAAAGAGGTGTCTGTATCGTTGACCGGCGGGTTGGGCTGGTTCGGGTCGATCGGTTCGCGGAAATGCGCGTGTCGGCCGACTTTGACGCCGTCCCGGCCGATGACGGGAAAGGCCGCGCCGTTGACAACACAAAATCATGCGCCTGTGCTACGGACATCAGTACGATTGCGAGTATTTACTCGGCGTTGTCGATGATCGTGAGAAGCTTGTTTGCGGCCGCGGTCGGGCGGGCAAGAAATTTTTCCTGCAGGCACGATGTGCGCCCGCCGTCCAGCGAAGCTGACGCGGCTAGCCGGCGGTTCTCATTGCAAAGCGAGACCGCAGTGTACTGCGCGATCATGAAGCCGCAATTTCTTCCGGCATCGCTTGCCAGAAACGACGGCAGGCCGCTGGCTAGGGGGGTGACCAGGCGATCCGTAGCCGCTCGCTCATGGCCGCGACCTGTGCGAGTGCGATAGCGAGGTTGTCGGCCGCCTGGCAAAGGGCCGGCGCCACCGCATATGCTTGCGAGGAAACGACAGGCGCGTCAGGTGTCTCTGCTACCGCGGGGTTGTCGGTGACCGAGGCGAGCTCGCGGTCGACAACGGCGCAGGACGTGTCGAACACGTTGCGTGCGGCTCCGTAGGCATGTGGCACGGATCTGAGGCTGAGCGCACCCTGTGTACGCTTGCCGTGTGCTGCCTCGATGAGGCCCGCTGCCCGCGAGATACCTGCGCACCCGCTAGCCCACGTCTTGAACGCCCTTCGAATGTCGCAGTGCCAGCACATCCGCATCGTAGGCTGCCATCTGGCAGCCGACGGCTTCAAGCGTCAGCGCGGCAATGGCGTCCGCCCAATCGAGCAACCGCTCGGCGCGCGAAAGCGCCACGCTCGAAAGGCCGGTCGCGCAAGCGGTGCCATTGACGAGGCTCAAGCCCTCTTTTGCGCCGAGCACGAGCGGAGCAAAATCGAGCCTGCAAGCGCCTCGCGGCCAGACATCGGTTTCCCACTAAGGCGTGCGCTACCCTCGCTAATGAGTACGAGTGCTGTGTGGGCAGTATGCGTGAGATAGCCGGCCGACCCCTTGGCGGGTACATTTGGGATGCAGTCTCGCTCAATGAACGCCAGGAGATAGCGCTCGAATTCGGGTGCACAATATAGGCGCAGAGCGGGGGCCGCCGGCAAAGCATCTGACCACGCTTGGCCAGATTGTGCGATCCGGCCCCCCCAAAAATCGCAGGAGTCGCCGCAGACGTTCGAGCGGGCGATGGCGCCGCCACCGGCGCCATCGCTGCATTTCTTAGAAGCTGACGTTGAGGCCGGCCTTCAGCGTGTGGTCGTGGACGTTGCCCGTCGTGCCAACACCGTTGGAAAAGGTGCGGACGCTGTTGGTGATCGTGTAGTTGTATTCGACGCGAGCCGAGACGTTCGACGTTAGCTTCTGCTCCACGCCGGCGCCGAGGATGTAGCCTGGCTTCCAACCGTCGGGACCGGCGATGTTGCCGTTGTCGCGGAAGTTGGTCATCGCAAAGCCGGCGGTGCCGTAGACCAGTGTCTGGTCGATCGGTGCGCCGACCTTGCCTTTTGCGCTCAGGCGGTGACGCTCCTTGAGCTTTCCGTCTTCCACTTTCACGCGGCTGTCGCCGAGATAAGAGGCTTCCACTTCACCGCCAACGACTGCGCCACCGACCATGGTGTTGTAGCCTGCCTGTCCGCCGACGCTAAGACCCTTGTTTCCGGAGAACGGGTTGAGATTGGGGGAGGCCATGCCGCCGTGAACACCGGCATAAGCACCTTCCCATCCGCCTGAGGACGGTTGGTCATAGGAACCGAAGTCGGCGCCAAGAACCGGTGAGGCAAGAAGGCAAACGGCAAGGGCTGCCGCGACGTGTTTGATACTCATGATACGCTATACTCCATACCCATTGCTACGCACCGTCTCGCGCGTGAGCATTTACTCTTTGAACCACGTCATTGGGTGCAACGCGCTCGAATGCCGCATTGCCACGATCGTCTTCCTCTAATTTTCATGATTTCATAAATAGTTTCTTAACTTGCTGGCCAATCTCGCGGATGTGATTGGCGGTGTATTGCCGTCGTTGAACCTGCGGTGGATCGTGCTGCCGGATGATTTTTTCGCGTTGCGGTATGAATTCGCGCAGAAGCGATTGCTAATTGAAATGTATTGAACCATTGTGAGTATGAGCTTTAACTTATAATCCAGCCGCGAAGGTGATGGATTTGGTGAGTGATGCATCACAAGAACAGGTAAGTGTTCCGTTGCGGAATAATATCCGCAGGTCCGCCTGGTCGATATTCTTCCTCATCCTGCCGTGCCTGCTGGCCGCGGCGCTGTTTGTTGCCGATCCTGAGCGGTCCGAAGACCTCTTTCGCCATTTCGGACTTCAAATCTTCGATGAGCCGCCACCGCCGATGATTGTCGAGCCGGTCGCGACGCCCACCCCACCGCCGCCGCAACAGGTGAAGATCCCCATTCGCCTGATCAAAGCCCCTGAACCAGAAGTGGCCGCTCAGTTCCTGCGCATGTGGAGGGTGTCCGGGCCGACCGTCTGCAAGGCATTGCGCGATGCCGGTATCGAGACGAGCGAATGGCGTGCGCCGTCGATGCGCAGCACCAGTCACGAATGCTATTTCCAGCGCATTTACAAAAAGAACGACGTTCGGCCTCTGAACTCGGTATTCCTGAGGGTTAAGGGTAGTTCGAGCGGAGACATCGTGGAAATCAAGGGACGGCTCGTCGGCCCGCCGACGAACGCTGAGGGGCAGCTGGACGTCGGTCATATGAAGATATTCGAGACACTGGTTCGCCAGGCGGGGTGGAGCGATTTTCAGGATGCGCTGGTGCCCATCCGCAGTCTTCGTGATTTCGAGCACGAGCGGTTCGGAGCCTATTTCAGCTTCAGGCGCGACACCGAGAGCCAGGACAGCTACAATTTCATGCTTGTCGTTACCGCCGGTTCAGGGCCGCAAACCCGCACCAAGGCGTACTTCTCGCCGGAGCGGTGGGTCGAGGCACCGGATCCACGGATCGCTGAGCTTTCCTTGCCAATCAGCCAGTTATCATCGAAACAAGGTGCCGATCACTTGCAGGGCGTGGCGTCCCGCTGATTTTGAGTGGCCGATGGTTTGCTATAATCTGCAGATCGCTCGCATCATCCGTATAATCGCCTGATCAAGCGCAGGGTCGACGGGCATCCTCTGTGACGACAGCTTGACAACCACTGTTTCGCTCTGCGGGTGGATCCATATCCACTGGCCGTGAATGCCTATCGCCGCCAGCTCTCCGGAGCCTGTCTCGTACCAGTAATTGCGATAGCTTCCGTCAGGAAACAGGTCCAGCTGGTCGCCCTTCTTCCATGCCTCGCGGCGCCTGCGCGACCAGAGGTCGTCGATGAAGTCAGCGGAAACGATCCCGTTACCACGCCTGCGGACAAGATCCCCCACCAGGGCGAGATCTCGCGCGGTAGCCGAAATGCCGCCTGCCGCGCGTGCGGTACCGATACGGTCGACGGTTACCATGGCATCCGATTTTGCTCCGGCTGCCTTCCACAGGTGGTCGCTGAGCAGCGCTGCGAATCTTGCCCCGGCGGCCCGCTCCAGAACGATGCCGGCGAGATCGGAGTTCGGGGAGCGATAAGCGTGCCTCTCGCCATGCACTCCGGCACCTTTCCCGATACCGCAAATGAAGCGCTTGAGATCCGGCGCGGGATCGCCGGGTTTCTCAGGGTTCCATCCGGTGGAGCGGCGATAGCGCTCGAAGCTGCCCGATGTATCGAGATAACTCTCCAAAAAATCGACGCAGATTTCCATATCGAAGAGTTGCTGCACCGTCGCATCGCCGTAAGCTGAACCGGCGACCTCGGGCACATGGCGACTGATTGGGCTTTCGAAGGAGACTATGCCCTTGTCCGCGAGAATTCCGGCGAGCAATCCGGTCAGGGATTTGGAGACCGAGAATATGATGTGTGGGTCAGAAGGATCAGAATGCGGCGCCGACCAGTCGGCGATAACGCGCCCGTCTTTCATGACCACGAGTTCGTCGGTTTCACTCTCCTTTAGAAAATCCCGCAGTGACGAAGTTGCGTCCCTTGTACCCGCAAAAGAGATGCGCGATAGCGCCTCGAGGCCGATACGCGCGGTGCCTTCTGCGCAACGTGTGCCTGGAATGATCGCTGAGGGGACGATCTCACTAACATGTTCGAAGGACCAGCGGCTGTAGGGGACGGTGCGCCAGTTGGCGAGCGTCACGTCTGCACGACTGACTTCTGTCACGGGCTTGTCTTCAGACATTCGTACTCAATCCCCGCCAGCAGTTACAGGTCTTCGAACCCGGTGAGTACGCTCACCGCGTTGACCCCGATTTCCGCGACAGCATAGCCGCCCTCCATGACGAACAGCGTCGGCAGACCGAGCTTTGCGATACGAGCACCAATCTTCGGGAAGTCCTCGGTTCTGAGCTTGAATTTGCTGATCGGGTCCTTCTCGAACGTATCGACGCCAAGCGAAACGACCACCACATCTGGTGCAAAGGAAAGCAATCTGCCGCAAGCGTCCTCCATGGACTGGCTCCAGCTGGTCCAGTCGGTCCCGAAGCGCATGGGGTAGTTGATGTTGAAGCCTTCGCCGGCGCCGATGCCCCGCTCGTCGACATGGCCGAGAAAATACGGGTATTCCTGCATCGGGTCGGCGTGCAGATTGATGACCTGGACGTCGTCGCGTGCGTAAAAGATTTCCTGCGTTCCGTTGCCGTGGTGGTAGTCGACGTCGAGGATCGATACCCGCTTGGCGCCGTTGTCGCGCAGCCATTGCGCTGCCACGGCGGCATTGTTGATATAGCAATATCCCCCCATGAAACCGGCGCCGGCGTGGTGGCCGGGCGGGCGGCAGAGTGCGAAGGCGGCGCGTTCGCCCGATTGCACCAGGCCGGCGGCCGTCAGCGCAACGTCATGGGAGGACTTGATTGCATCCCATGAGCCCTCGACGATGCCGCAGCCGGCGTCGAAGGAGTAATAACCGAGCAGGCCATCGATGAATTCGGGCAGCACGTCGCCACGCAGGCCACGGGTCGGCCATGTGAAGGGCAGGGCCGTTCCGGTGCGACCCTCCGCCGTCCAGCGGTCCCAGATCGTCGGCAGGAAATCGAGATAATCCCTAAGGTGAACCCGCGCCGCTGTCGTCAAATCATGCTCCGCCGGCTCGATGATCGCACCGAGCTCAACGGCTGCGACACGCGCTGCAATATATTCCGCCCGTGACGTCAACTCGAAGCCGGGTACGATATCGCCCGCCACAAGCTCAAGCTGGTTGGCGTGACCGCGATGGCGGGGAGAAAAGACGGTCTTCATGCAAACATCCATTCGCTGGAAAATGGTGGCACCCCACGCCATCAAGGCCGGGGTGCCGATATCGGGCTTACTTCTGCAGCTCGGTCCAGATCTTTGTATAGAGCGCCTGGACATCAGGCGGGCATGTCTGGGAGGGCACACCGGCCGACGCGAATTCCGCCGGGATGGTGATCTCGGGCGCACCCTTCATGTCCTCCGGCATGAACTTGTCGGAGCCGGCGATACCGTTTGCGTAGCGATGGAAACCGGAATTCATGCCGGCGTTTTCAGGGTCCATCATGAAGTTCTGGAACAGCTTGGCGTTCTCGACATTCTTGGCGTCCTTTAGCACGGAGAGATTGTCGCTCCAGTTGACGAAGCCCTCCTTGGGATAGCCGAACTTGATCGCGGGGTTCTTGAGGCGCTGGCGGAAGGCCGAGCCGTTCCAGTCGCTGGATGCCGCGAAGTCGCCCGAGCCCATCTTCTCGATGGTGCCGTACTCCATCGCCACCCAATCGGGCTTGGCTTTCAATAGTGTGTCGCGCACCTTCTTCAGCACGGCCAGATCGCCGGTGCACTTCTTGCCGCCATTGTAGAGGACGGCCGCATCGATGACATCGGTCATTTCGGGGACGACGTTGACCTTGCCTTTCAGCTCGGCGGGTGTGTCGAAGATGATGCCCCAGGTGTTGATGTCACCCTTGTAGACGTCGGTATTGACGACGGTGCCGACGATGCCCATCGCCCATGGAACGGTATATCTGCGGCCTGGGTCGAAGTCGGGGTTGGCCCATTCCTTGGCCACGTTCTTGAAGTTTTCCATCTTGTCCGGATCGGTCTCAAGCAGCAGACCCTCGGAAATCCAGATCGGAATGTAGTTCTGCGAGGGCACGACCATGTCGAAGCCGGATCCGCCCTGGCGCACCTTGGCGAGCGCCGTGTCGTTGGAATCATAGTCGGTGATCGTCACCTTGACCTTGTACTTATCCTCGAACTTCTTGATCATCTCGGGGCTGGTGTAATTGCCCCAGTTGTAGATGTTGAGCTCGCCCTCGGCGTGAGCAAGGCTGGCTGAGCCAAGAAGTGCCGCCATAAGGGCGATTGTCGAAGTCATCCGTTTCATGCGCATGTTCCCTCTCTTGTTTTCAGGCACGTTTTCGATTGACGACAAAGAAGATGGAGACGACGAGGATCGACAGGCCGAGAAACAGCGTCGAGATCGCGTTCATTTCAGGCGTGATGGACCGGCGGATTTGGCCGAGCATGTAGGTCGGAAGCGTGTCCTGTCCTGCGGATTTCACGAATTCGGTAATGACGACATCATCGAGCGAGATGACGAAAGCCAGCATGAAGCCGGCGAGGATGCCCGGCCACAGCAGCGGCAGCGTGACGTACCTGAACGCATTCCATGGCGTGGCGTAGAGATCCGCGGCCGCCTTTTCCAGCGTCAGGTCCATGTTTTCGAGCCGCGCGCGGATTGGCAGGTAGGCAAAGGGGATGCAGAAGGCCGTATGGGCGGCGATGAGGTAGCCGACGCCGGCGTAACCGGTCCAGATCTTGATGCGGGCAAAGAAGATCAGAAGCGCCACTGCGGTGACGATCTCGGGGATCATCAGCGGCTGGTTGATGAAGGCATATTTCATTGTCAGGCCGCGATAGGGCGCGGTCCGTGTGGTCGCCAGTGCCGCCATCGTCGCTGCGATCGTCGAAACGACGGCGGCGATTGCGGCGATCTGCAACGAACGTAGCGAAGCGTCGATCACCTGCTTGTTTTCGAAAGCCTTCTGAAACCAGCGCAGCGATATGCCATCAAACGAAGCGAGCGATTCGCCGGCGTTGAACGAATAAAAGACGAGAACGCCGATCGGCAAATAGAGCGCCGCGAAGCAGATCATCGCAATCGTGGTGAAGCCCCGCTGGCGCCTGATGGAGAAGGATCTAGCCATGCCGGTTCTCCTGCCCGCCGGCGTTTCGCACATAGAAGAGCAGGGCGATCATCACGATCATCATCAACGTGATCGACAGTGCCGAGCCGAGCGGCCAGTTACGTCCCTGTCCGAACTGCAGCTCGATCAGGTTTCCAAGCATCAGGTTCTTGCCGCCGCCGAGGATGCTGGGGGTGACGTAGGCACCGAGCGCGGGGATAAAGACGAGGATGGAGCCGGCGATAATGCCCGGCTTGACCAGCGGGATGATGATGCGTCGTAGGACCTTAGACGGCGTGGCGTAGAGGTCGTATCCCGCCTCGACCAGCCGGAAATCGATCTTCTCCATGCTGGCATAGAGCGGCAAAACCATCAGCGGCAGGTACACGTAGACCATGCCTGTCAGGATGGCACCGTCGGTAAAGAGCATCTGGATCGGCTTTGAGATAAGCCCAAAGCGCATCAGCAAGCCGTTGATCAAGCCTTCATTGCGAATGATCTCCAGGATCGCGAAGGTGCGGATCAATAGGTTCGTCCAGAAGGGGATGGTGATCAAAAGCAACCAGAGCTCGCGTGTTGTCTCTCGGCGTGTTGCGATGAAGTAGGCGGTCGGAAAGCCTATGGCGAGCGTAAGCAGTGTGGTGGCGAGCGACAGGACGACCGAGCGGATAAAAATTGAGATATGGGCGTCGGCCATGGATAGCGAACCGTCGAAAATGTCCTGCTGCAGCGCGACGTTGATCCAGCCCTCAATGGATGGCACCCAGACGACATCGCCATAAGGTCCTGGTGTCAGGAAGGAGTAAGCGACGACGATCAGAAGCGGCCCGCTCGCGGCCACGAGGATGATTAGCAGGGCAGGCAGCGAGAGAAGCCAGCGTGTCCGGACGTCCCGGTTCTTTTCCGCTTCGATCACATCCGCCACATGGGTCATGTCAGTTCCTCAGCACCCTGGCGGCATTGGGCTCGATCGCGATGCCGACCCTGTCACCCTGCGCGTAGCGCGCTGCCTGCAGCGGCTTGTTCTGCTCGCGCAACGTGAACATGGTTTCGTTGTCGGCCAGGCGAACATGGTAGTGCGTATCGGTGCCGAAATAGACAATTGTCTCGAGCGTGCCGGTCATCTGGCAGCGTTCATGATCCGTCGGTGTGCAAAGGGAGGCGTGTTCAGGCCGCAGTACCAGGGTGACCTCCCCATCATCGGAAAAATTGCTTGGTATCGTCGCCGAAATGCGGCCGGCAGCGGCGGTTTCCACCTCCGCGATCCCTGAATTCACCGCGCCAATCCGTCCCTTCAAAAAATTCGTCTCGCCGATGAAGTCGGCGACGAAGCGGTCGCTCGGCGCATCGTAGATCTCGCGCGGATTGCCGACCTGCAGGATCTTTCCCGCCGACATCACGGCGATGCGGTCGGACATGGTCAGCGCTTCTTCCTGGTCGTGGGTGACGAAAATGAAGGTTATCCCTGTCTCCGCTTGCAGGCGCTTCAGTTCGATCTGCATGTCCTTGCGCAGCTTGTAGTCGAGCGCCGACAGAGGCTCGTCAAGCAGAAGCACCTTTGGCTGCGGGGCGAGCGCGCGGGCAAGCGCCACGCGCTGCTGCTGACCACCGGAAATCTGGCTTGTCCGGCGATTGGCAAGCGCTTCCATGCGCACCAGCTTTAGCATCGCCGCGACCCGATCGCGGATCTCCTGCTTGGGGCGCCCAAGCATGGTCAGGCCGAAGCCGATGTTTTCGGCGACCGTCATATGCGGAAAAAGCGCGTAGCTCTGGAAAACAGTGTTGATGGGTCGCTTGAATGGCGGCATCGAAGCGATGTTATCGCCATTGAGCATGATCTCGCCCGACGTGGGGTATTCGAAGCCGGCAATCAGGCGCAAGAGGGTTGTCTTGCCGCAGCCGGACGGCCCAAGAAGGGTGAAAAACTCGTTCTGCCGGATGGCAACAGATGCGTCGTCTACCGCGGAAAATGCATACTCACCAAAGCCGAATACCTTGGAAACACTGCGAATCTCGATCGCGTTCAATCCCGCCATATGCGGCCCACTCGTGGTTGCTGATACTGCTGTTCCCGCCTTTTCGGCTTTTGGCTAGGTGACCACACGCGTTCTGCGTTGACAACCAGATTTTACGCTTACGGTAGAAAATATTTATCAGTCGGAAAAACTAATATATCCTCCGCAGATCGTCGTGACCGGTTTGATAGTGTCGAGATCATTGGGGTCGATTGCCTCGATGTCGCTATCAAGAATGACGATGTCGGCCATGTAGCCCTGCCTGATCATGCCCTTTCGATCCTCCTTGAACTCGGCATAGGCGCCTTCGACGCAATAGGCGGCAAGCGCCTCCGACAGTGAGAAGGATTGATCGGGATCGCTGTCGCTCCACCGCTTGCGCGTTACGGCGGCCTTGAGGCCGACGAGTGGATCGATCGGCGAAACGGGCCAATCGGAGGCGAAGCAGATATGAGCGCCGGCCTCTTTCAGAGTGCGCCAGGCGTAGCTAACCGGCCAGCGTTCTTTGCCGATGCGCGATATGGTCGGCTCCAGAGGCAGTCCCGCGCAGCCGGGCGGATGGGGAGGCTGCATGGAGGCGATGACGCCGAGCTCGGCGAAGCGCGTGATATCGTCTGGATGCACAACCTCGATATGTTCAATGCGATGGCGGCTGTCGCGTATGCCGTTTTCGTCACGCGCTGCCGCGTAACCATCAAGCACCGCCCGCACGGCCCCATCTCCGATCGCATGCACGGCGATTTGCAGGCCCCGCCGATCGGCCTCTACTGCGACCGCGCGAAAAGCTTGCGGGGTGAACAGACCCTCGCCACAATCGCCGGGCTTGTCGGCATAGGGCTCGACCATGACTGCGGTGCCGCTTTCGATCACGCCATCGTAGAAGAGTTTGACTAGGCCGGAGGAGAGCCAGTCGCTCTTGAAGCGTGCCGCCATGTTTGAGGCTTTCTCCAGCATGTCGAGAGACATGAAGTTTTTAAAATGAAAAGGGATCTGCACGCGACAGGGCAGGTGACCGTCTTCTTTCTCGATCGCCGCGAGGAGCTGCAGCTGATAGAGATTGCCGTCCATGTTTTGAACTGTCGTGATGCCGTGGCGCGCGCAATAAGCGAGGCCCGTTCGCATCACGGCAATATCCTGCGCCCACTGTGCGTCATCAGGATAGGGTTCCGGTTCTCCGCCGGTTGAGAGCCCCAGCCGGTATCGATCGAAGCCGCCGGCGGCCTGAAGCGGGCTGAAGGCTTCCATCTCCCGCAGTTCACCGGTGGCCAACCCGTCGGCCCCTATCACGACCTCGTTGCCAGGTCTAAGATCTGCGCCATGGAGAATGCCGACCAGATCAAGGGAAGCGGTGTTTGCCCAGGCCGTATGGTGATCGGGCGCGAAGAGGACAAGCGGTTGATCCGGCAGGATGGCATCCAGATGCTGGCGGGTCAGGGGCTCTGCTTGGCCAAGAATATTGTAGTCGACGCCTTGGGCAAAGAGCACCTTCTGCCCACGCCGATGCTGAGCATAGTTCCGGATAGTCTCGGTCAGCGCGGCCAGTCCCAGCACGCCCTTGAGCTGCAGGTGATCCAGTTCGGCTGCGCCGGAGAACAGGTGCATGTGATTTTCCGAAAAGCCTGGCAGGACAGTTTTCTCGCCAGCGTCGATTGTCCGGGTGTATGGTCCGCGATAGGCCTCGATCGCCTCGTTCGTGCCGACGGCGACAATTTGACCAGCGCCGAGCGCCAACGCCTGCGCGCTCGGGTGATCGGGATCGAGCGTGAGGACGCGGGCATTGATTACGATGATGTCGGCCGTCGATGTCATGGGATGCTCGCTTGTGAATATGTTATAGCAAGCTAAGCCGATGCCGAGCACGAATTCAACCGCCATTCGCAATCCAACTGCGGGCAGGCGAACCCCGATGTAAAGTGTCGATTTCCACTAAGAAGGCTGTGTTGCGACTGGCTGGCTGGGTGAAGCTTGCGCGTCTTCGGTGCGCGACGTTTTCACGCTGACCGGGTCTGCGGGCTGGGCTTGATCCGGCTTGGCGGAGCTATCGACTGGCCCGCCTTGACCGATTTGCCCGTCGGGGCTCGAATTGTGATCATCGATAGGCTCGAGCGGTTTGACTTCGATGGCCGGACTCGTCGGTCCAGGTGCTCCGCCTTGGGGTTCAACGGTGACCGCGGGCTGCTGAGTTTCGGCTGGCGGTGGCGGCGGGAAGAGGCGATCGATAGTCAACTGGTCTGCGGAACCGGTTACGGGTAGCCCATTGGCGGATTGGTATGCACGGAGCGCCGCGGTTGATCTCTTTCCCCAGACGCCATCGGGTATCCCTGGCTTAAAGCCCCGTTCGGCTAGTGCTTTCTGGATATGGCGGACCGATCGCTCGGCAGCCATACCGGGAACGGCATTTAACTGACCGAACAAACTCGCTGCAACCAACAAGACAACAATCGGCCGATACTTCACGAAAACCTCACCCCGAAGTAGATTCCCACTATACACGGAGTGCTTGTGTGGCCAAAGGGGTGATCACTTTTCGGCTATCCGGATTTAATTGTGCGATCGCATCGTCTGATGACACTTCCACATTGAAAATACTCGCCGCTAGGAGCAGGGGGCGGCGGGCCATAGCATTCCGACTTGCGGGGCGAGTCGCCGGCGATTGACGGCCGCAATCTTTTCGCTGTCTACTTTCTATGGGGTTTGGCCGCCTCTGAAACGGAAAATTAGTGTTATAAAAATACAGGAAATTAGTGCCATAAAAATGCAGAAAATTAGTGCTATAAAAATTCACTAACTTAGTGTTATAAAAATGCAGAGAATTAGTGCAGAGGTGCAAGTCCTCTAAAGGACCGCGATACGATGCGAACTGGGAACACCCCAAACGAACTTCTAGCTTCATCACTGAAACAATTGAGGGGGATCACCGAACAGGGAACGATCTCAGTACTTCGCAGCGAGAGCTTGTCCCGTGTGCATAAAGAGCGGTTGGTGGAGGCCGGATTTATAGAGCCGATCATGAATGGATGGCTCGCCGTAAACTCGCGCCCTTCGGATCGCCGGCGCGTCGACGTAGCGTGGAGTACTGTCTACTGGGAATTTTTAAAAAGGTATCTCAACGATCGATTTGGCGACCAATGGGTATTATCAGCGGAGACATCAACCGCGGTTTGGGCAGAAAACTTTTCTGTTGCGAAGCAGGTTGTTGTCCGTAGCCCTGAAGCCAACAATCAAACCACCAACATGCCCGGCGATACCTCATTCTTTATGCTCAGAATACCTGTGCCTGATCCTGCCGTGCTACATGATGGGATAAGGATTATGCCTAAGGAAGAGGCAATCATCAATCTTGCAAAGAACAGCTGGACGTCATTGGCCACTGACGTGATCGCGGTTCTCGGCTCGATCCGGGGGAGCAACTCGCTCCTCCGGGTTCTACTAAGCAATAACAGAAGCTCAATTGCTGGTCGGGTGGCCGGTGCGCTTCGTCATCTTGGACGAGCGAAGGATGCTGACCAAATCTTGGCGGGAATGAAATCTGCCGGCTACATGACCAATGAGGAAAATCCCTTCGACAACACAGCTCATATAGTCCTCGACGAAAAGAGGACCGCTGCACCAGCTGCCACCAGAATTAGGGCTCTTTGGGCAAAGATGAGCCAGACCGCGTTGAGCGGCACTAATATCGAGACCAAGGCGTTCAACGATATCGATTCTTACATGGACGAGATCGAAGAACGCTATGTAGCTGATGCGATGAACTCCTTGTCGATCGAAGGCTACCACGTTTCGGAGGAACTGATCGAAAGGGTTCAATCCGGATATTGGAACCCTGAGCAACATGCTGGGGATGCAGATGCTCGCAATGCGCTTGCGGCCAAAGGGTATCGCTTGGCTTTCGAAGAGGTCAAAATCGATATCAGGAAAATTCTTAATGGTGCGAACTCGGGCGAACTATTGTCTGTTCAACACCAAGATTGGTTTCGAGCGATGTTCAGCCCGTCTGTACAGGCCGGTTTGATCGAGGCCAATAAGTTGGCGGGCTACCGAAACCACAATGTATATTTGCGTGGTTCGTCGCATGTACCGCTCCCGCCCCACGCCATCGCTGATGCAATGGACGCGTTGTTCGAGTGTATAGAGAGCGAGCCAAATCCGATCGCGAAGGCAATCGTTGCTCCATTCCTGTTTACATATATCCACCCTTTTCCGGACGGAAACGGGAGAACCGGACGTTTTCTAATGAACGCGCTGATGGCCGAAGCACGCTTGCCATGGACGGTGGTGCCAGTCGAGGCACGGGACAGATACATGGAATGTCTGGAAGCAGCGAGCCACAATGAGGACATCGCACCACTAGCGAAATTCATCAGCGAGCTCGTGGCGGCTCCACCGCCTCCACGCCCCGCGTCCACGTATCACTGAGAAAACCAAAGCTCTCACGCAAATCTCTCGGCACTTCGGAGGCGGAATCTCGGTCGAGAACTTCGAATGCCGCTTCAACCCGTACCTCCTGCAGCCGAGCCATTCGAGGGAGAATGGAAATCGCCTGAAGCGCCGTGCAGACATTGTCGAGCTGGGGGCGGAAGAAATAGCTGTCGAGAGGATATTCAATGACAGGGTGCGTCTTGATCACACCAGGAGCCAAAGAATATGCGATGCGGTCCCGCAGCACATCGGACAGAGGAACATCGCTGTAAATGATGGGCGTCCCAAAGGTCCAAGAACCTCCAATCGTGAACCGCGATTGCCGCGCCATCCGATGTTATAACAGGTGTCCGCCCACCACCCCAGCGTGACATCGCCTCGTTAAACACCGCATCTAGCAGGTGAGGGTTTGGTTCAAGCGGTGTCAGATAGGCAACGCGGAGCGGGCGAGGGGTTACGTGCGCTCTACGGGTTTTGGTGGTTGTCCACCCGCTTGGGATCCATTGGTGCGAGTCGCACGACGATAGATCGGCCAGGACGGACATGGAAGGTCAGGGCTATCTTGCCTGTCAAGCCGCCTTCAACATATCAGCGCTCACCGGCATCCCCAGATGAAACCCCTGGACGCGATCTATTCGGAGATCTTTGAGGAGCGACATCTGGGCTGCAGTTTCCACCCCTTCAACCAAGATCGAATTGCCCCGGTTGCGGATGAGTGCGATCATGTCTTGAAGCATAGTAAGCCCGCGCGGATTCGAGCAGTCATGCAGAAATGTTCTGTCGACCTTGACCGTTTGGAACTCGATCGCACGTAGCCAAGACAGGCCGGCAAACCCTGAGCCAAAATCGTCCAGCCATATTTCGACACCGAGCGCCCGCAGGTCGGCAATGCACCTGAATATTTCCGACTGCATTTCCATATCCAGCCCTTCCGTGATCTCCAGCGCCAGACGTGACCCAGATATCCCGCACTCTTTCAGAATATCCGACACGTTCGATGCGAAGTCAGCTGACTTTAGCTGGACGGGAGAGACGTTCACGCTGACTGTTGCCATTCGGTCAGTCATCAAAATGTCCCTGCAGGCCGTTTCAATCGCCCAGCGACCCAGTTCCAGGATCGCCCCCGTTTGTTCTGCAACCGGGATGAAAATCTTTGGTGAAACAGCCGTGCCATCTGGCATCTTGAAGCGCATCAACGCTTCGACCGCTCGCGCAACGCCATCGACATCGAAGATCGGCTGATACACCAGGGAGACGAGATTGCGGTCAATCGCTGCGGCAAGAAGCGGGACAAGCTTCCCGACGCTGTCATCTGGACGAGGCAGCGACGGATCGAACACGCGAACGCAGTTGCGTCCGGTCGCTTTGGCTGCGTAGAGAGCCAAATCTGCCTCTCGAACAATTCGCTCGACTTTATCGCCACTTTGTTGCCGCGTAACCGCGACGCCGACGCTCACGGTCACCACTGAACGATCGTCAGGGCGCTCCGTGTGAGCGATCGCCAAGTCCTCGACTTCACGTCTTATCCGGTTTGCCATCCCCTTCGCCATTTCTGGCGAGTCGATAGGCATGACCACGATGAACTCCTCGCCGCCGTACCTGCCGATCGTACCGTGCGAGCGTGAAACGACGTCTCTGAGCGACGTGGCGATGACGGTGAGGCAGCGATCTCCTTCTTGATGGCCATACTGATCGTTGAAACGCTTAAAAAAGTCCACGTCGATCAAGATCACTGCAAATACGCGACGATGTTTCTTCCAGCCTTCCCAGCATTCATCGAGCCGTCTGTCCAACGCTCTGCGGTTTTCGATGCCGGTCAGGTAGTCGGTGTTGGATAGCTCGAGAAGTTCCAACCCTCGCTCTGTCGCAGCCCATTGCTGATAGCGGGCCTCCGCAGCGTTCAGCAGGACGTTGCTTCGTTCGACATTCAATCGCCAATTCACGAATGACGTGAACAGGAAGCAGGAGATATAAAATAGGCCGAAGGCCAAGCGATAGGCGGGAGTCGTCGGGAAGACCCAGTAAATGGAAATGAAAAATGCGAGGAGCACGATCCCCGAGGTAGCGACCGATAGCCGGAACGAGAAGCTGAAAAACAGGTTCGCGCCCATCATGAAAATAGCACCGAATATCATGTAGTAGGACATAGCTGTCGTGTCATGACTTGCCACTGCTGGCCAAAGCCAACCGATGTATCCGACGACTAAGGCCGAAGCGCAGGTGACGTCCAGCCAGATGGTCCGCGCCTTGGCAATTCGCAGCACCTCGAACGCCAGCAGTGCTGCGAACGCGATGACGAGGCGGGCAGCAATTGTCGTTGGCGCAACGTCAGGGATAAGCCAACTGTCCGGAGCCGCAAAGGCCACATAAACGCCGACCCCGACCCACAAGCCGTGACGTGACCAGCGCCGATGGATAGAATCTTTTTCGGTTTCCAATGATCTACGAGCATCCGCTAACGAATAGCTCGCGCTTACATCGTGCACAGGCACGGTCACCGGGGCCGGACTCACGTAATAGCACCACATTCAGAACTAGATGTATGCACGCGATAGTTGATCATTATTCTACGTCCTCCCGAACGATACTGTCGGCTGCTCGCGTTCAGCTAATTAAGAATTCGACGAATTTGCTAAATTAGAATCACAATCACAACGGCAAAATTACCCTCAGCGCGTGTGGAATCCAGTCGCTTTCTTTTTGGGAGGTGTTTATGATTAACCATACATCAATGAGGGTTCAAAATGGCACATAGCTTCGCGTTCGATGGGGAAAGCTTGATCACCGACGCGCAGTTCCGAGGGGGAAATGGATCTGCCACGATCCAGCAACCAGCGGAGTTGGTGGTTGCGAAAGCAGAGCTCGCTCTCATTCTGGAAACTGCTCTGCAGCAGTTTCAGGGCGGGCTCGATCCGTCGGCAATCATAGCGCGATTGACTCGAGACCTGCATTCGTTGCGCCGTCGTTTACACGTCGGCGTCTGGAACGAAATCACATTGATCGCTCAATCCCACCCGGTTGCCGATTTTCTGCATCAAGATCCCCTTACGCGGTGGTCGTTTGAGAAGCCCCGCGGATACTCGGGTGATGCACATCTCCTAGATTTCATCTATGGCACGGAAGACAGTTCAACTGCGGTTGCCGCATCTTCTGACCTTGGCAAAGCGATCTACAGCCACACCAGAAATGCATCGTCGTCCATCGCGGTTCGCGATCGCCGTGACATACTTGCCGAACGCGTTGATAGCATCTCCAAGAAGTCCCCAGGGCCAATCGACGTGCTATCGATTGCGTCTGGACATCTGCGCGAGGCGGCAAAGTCTAAGGCGCTGAATGAAGGGGGGGTAAGGCGATGGGTCGCTTTCGATCAGGACCCGATCAGTGTCGGTACCGTCGCACGTGATTATAGGGGCACTGCCGTCGAAGCCGTGAACGGATCGGTCAAATCGTTGCTTGGCAACCGCCACGATTTGACGGCGTTCGATTTTGTCTATGCCGCTGGGCTTTACGACTATCTGCCCGCGCAGGTCGGCGTGAGGTTGACCCGAAAATGCTTGAGTATGCTGAAGCCGGGCGGGAGCTTCTTGTTTGCAAATTTCTCTGATGAGACCGCGGTGGACGGCTACATGGAGACGTTCATGAACTGGCCACTGCTGCTAAGATCAGAAGACGACATGTGGAAAATCGCCGGCGAAAGTGCGCACGGCGTCGATGTCGGAACGCGGGTTTGGTTCGGCGACAACCGTGATATCGTTTATTGCGAGATCACGAAACGAGATTAGATGAGGGTCAAGGCTGAGCGCTTGTCCTGATCTATGCCATCGTTGCCAAGGTGGGGTTCTAACCTGCCGCCTATGGTGCTGGATATCTACGAGGATGAGCGGTTGTAACGCAGCAACCTCTTGGTCGTGTCTCATGGTTGGCCGCAGGCATTTTAATGAAGCGCGGCTTCATTCGGAGAACGCTAGAGTAAGATCGGTAGTCCGATAAATGGGCGTTCTCCCGCGCTTACGGCATATTTTGATCTTGGGGCATGTGAATGGGTTCGCCGAAGTCGGAAATAAGTGCTGGCGATGACAATGCCGGTGATGCTAAATTCCAAGTGAACTCATGCGACGGATTCATGGATGAAGCGCGACGAACTCGGAGACCTTGCCGCCTTCCTCATCGTGGCTGAAGAGCGAAGCTTCACCCGTGCGGCAGCACAACTTGGCACATCGCAATCCTCTCTCAGCCATACGGTACGCCGTCTCGAAGAGCGCATGGGTGTGCGGCTCTTGACCAGGACGACGCGCAATGTCTCGCCGACGGACGCCGGCGAAAAGCTGGTTGAGACGCTGCGGCCCGCCTTCAACGATATCCGCGGGCGCATCGAGGCTCTGAGCGCAATGCAGCAGAAGCCTGCAGGGACGATCCGCATCACCTCCAGCCGGCACGCTGCCGAAACCATTCTCATGCCGGCGGCCAAACGTCTGATGGCTGAGTATCCGGACATCAGCATTGAGATTTCGATCGAGCAGAGGCTGATTGATCTTGTCGCCGAGCGTTACGATGCCGGCGTCCGGCTGGGGGAGCGGGTCGAAAAGGACATGATCGCAGTCAAGATCGGGCCTCAATTGCGAATGGTGGTTGCCGGATCGCCTGATTATTTCAAGCGCCACCCAAAGCCTGACACGCCGCATGATTTGACACACCACACCTGCATCAACCTGCGGCTGCCCACTCTCGGTGGCCTATATGCCTGGGAGTTCGAGAAGGACGGGCGACCGCTCAACGTGCGCGTCGACGGCCAATTCATCTGCAATGACGTGCCCATGATCATAGATGCTGCCATAAGCGGCCTGGGGCTGACATGCCTGCCGGACGACCATTTGGGTCCACTGGTTCAAGATGGAAAACTCATCGAAGTTTTGGAAGACTGGTCGCCGCCATTCCCCGGCTATCATCTTTACTACCCCAGCCGCCGGCTTGCCTCGCCCGCTTTCGCACTTTTGGTGGATGCGCTGCGCCATAGGTGACGCGCGCGACAGCGGCTCATGAAACGCGCATATAACACCATGCGCTCCGAGGCACCTAGTCGTGGATGGTTGGCTGGCCTATTTCGCTCAATGGAACGTCAACCAAAACGCTCACAGGAGTTCGACAGTGGATATTACGGCAAGTGGCGCGCAGGCATCGTCGAAGGGGCCGGATGACTATTTCACCGGTGCGGTACGCCTTGATGGGCGATTTAGTGGTAGTGGAAACCTGAGCGGAGCGACCGTTACTTTCGAGCCGGGTGCCCGGACCGCATGGCACACGCATCCTCTGGGGCAAACATTGATCGTATTGTCGGGGTTGGGCTTGGTTCAGCGCGAGGGCGGAGTGATCGAGGAAATTCGCCCCGGCGATATCGTCTGGTTCGAGCCTGGCGAAAGACACTGGCATGGAGCCTCGTCCAAATGCGCCATGAGCCATCTCGCGATTGCGGAAATGCAAGATGGGTCCGCGGTCACCTGGATGGAGAAGGTTACCGATCAGGACTACGCGGGGCCCGACGCATCATGAGACCACACGTCACCTGTCACATGATCACCTCGCTCGACGGCGGCCTTCATCCGAGCCGCTGGACGGCTAGCCCAGATGGCGATCGCGCCGGATGGTCGGCAACTTATGAGGCCATGCACAAGACGTTTGACGCCGACGGCTGGCTGGTTGGCCGCGTCACCATGGCCGAAATGTCAAAGGCCGGTCCGCATCCGCCGGAGGGACATTTTGACGTCGATCGATCGCTGCATATCGCCAACCCGGACGCCAAGAGCTTTGCCATTGCTGTCGATCAGCATGGAAAGCTGCATTTCAACAGCGGTGATTTCGACGGCGATCATGTGATCGTTCTGCTCGGCAAGGATGTCTCCGATCTGCACCTCGCTGAACTCGTTGCCGACCGCGTGTCTTACATCGTCTCCGACAATCAAGAGATGGATCTTGCAAGCTTGCTGGAAATACTCGGACGCGAATTCAGTATCCGCCGGCTGCTTCTGGAAGGCGGAGCCGGTGTCAATGGCTCGTTCTTCGCGGCCGGATTGGTTGATGAACTGAGCCTGCTCGTGGCGCCGGCAATCGATGCGCGCAAGGGAAGCGACCGTTTCATCGAGTATGGAAACGATGGCCTAGCGGGAAAGTGCGAGCTTTCGCTGCTCTCGTGCGACAGACTGGACGACGGTCTACTGCATCTGAAATACGCCGTAATGGCTTCGGCCTAGCCTTCAGTGAGAGCGTTGCGCCGAGCTAGGCGCAACGCTCTCACTTTCCGAGGTCTGGATCACTTCAGCGCTTCAGCCATAAACGCACCCGCCCGTGCAGCGCCGTCAGCCGAAATTGTATGGCCGAGCCCGGGAACGATGATCGTTTCCACGTTCATGCCAAACGTCTGAAGAGCCGCGGCGGCGCGCGTCGTTTCAGTCGCCGGAATGACCGGATCGGCGCTGCCATGCACCAAGAGTACCGGCGTCTTGACCGCGGGCGCGATCGGAAGCGGCGAGGCGAGGCGACCGGAGAAGCCGACGACGGCGCCGACTGGCCAGCGCCCGGACGCCACGGCGTCGAGCGCCATGATGGTGCCCTGCGAGAAGCCGACCAGAACGACGCGCTCGAGCCGATCGGCGAAGCCGTTCTCCTTGATGATCGCCGAGATAATGTCGTCAAAAGCCTGGCGCGCCTCCTTGATACGTCCGCTTCTGTTGTCCTCGGTCACACCCGACACGCTGAACCACTGGTAGCCCGCGCCGAAATTCGATGGGCTCGGCGCATTCGGTGAAGCGAACACCGCACTTGGAAGTGTGACTTTCCAGGCATTGGCTAAGGGCGCAAGATCGGCGCCGCTCGAACCAACGCCATGGAGCATGATAACAAGCATATGCGATGCAATAGTCGACACGGCCATTTCCTCTCAGATCACGAATGGAAGCTGCGGGCCGACAGGCACGATGCCCGTCGGGTTCAGCGCCTTGATCGAGTAGTAGCCGCGTTTGATATGATCGACGCTGACCGTCTTGCGGATGCCGGGTATCGCAAGCATGTTGTCGACGTAACGGCTGAGGTTGGAATAATCCGCCAGCCGGCGCAAGTTGCACTTGAAGAGCCCGTTATAGGCAGCGTCGAAGCGGATGAGCGTTACGAAGAGGCGGACATCGGCCTCCGTCAGTCGCGTGCCGAAGAGGAATGGTCGCTGTCCTTCGAGGCGCGCCTCCAGTTCGTCGAGCATCGTGAAGACGTCGGCGAAGGCTTCCTCATAGGCGACTTGTGTGGTCGCGAAGCCGGTGCGATAAACGCCGTTGTTGAGCTGCGGATAGATGCGCCCGTTAAGGGCGTCGATCTCTGTGCGCAGATCTTCCGGGTAGAGATCGATCGCGCGATCGGCAAGCGCGCCGAAGCCGGAATTGAGCATCCGCAGGATATCTGCCGACTCGTTGTTGACGATGGTGCGGCGTTCCTTGTCCCAAAGCACGGGCACGGTGGCGCGGCCGGTGTAATGCGGGTCGGCGCTGGTGTAGATTTCGTGCATATAGGTGGCGCTGTTGAGCTCATCGCGATTGGCGCCCGGGTAGTCTCCAAAGCGCCAACCCTGATCGGAGAGAGCCGGTTCGACGACCGATACCGAAATCACATCTTCCAGCTTCTTCAGTGCCCGGCCGATCAGCGTGCGCGAGGCCCAAGGGCAGATGAGCGCGACGTAGAGATGGTAGCGGCCGGCCTCGGCCTTGAAGCCGCCTTCACCGGTCTGCCCGGCGCAGCCATCAGGCGTGACCCAGTTTCGAAAACCCGAAATCTGCCGGACGAAGCCGCCCTTAGCGTCAGTTGCCTGCACGGGGTGCCAATCGGCAGTCCACTTGCCATGCACGAGCATGACTAAACTCCTGATCTGTTCTTGCGCGCTGTTGGAGTTTGATATGACGCAATTCCAGATCAATGATTATCCAGTCAAAAAGAGAATAGTTCATTCCAAAATGGAAGCAATCACGACCAGCCCTTGTCCCATGCAGGTTGCCCGCGAAAGGCGTCGGCCAGGAAATCGACGAGCACCCTGACCTTAAGTGCAAGGTGCCGGGCAGGGGGATAGACCGCGTAAAGACCGCGCGGCTCATCCTCGAAATCGGACAGCAAGGGGCGCACCGACTGAAGACGAAGTCGCGCGCCGGCAACGAAGCTTGGCACACGCGCGATGCCTAAGCCCGCTTCGGCTGCAGCAACGCAGGCCTCAGCATTCGAAAACTGAATGCGTCCCCGGACTTCGGTCAACAGCGGCTGCGAACCTGGCTTGTTGCGGAACCGCCAGGTGAGCGGATCGCGAAAGTTGGTATCGATGATGCAATCGTGAGCCGTGAGATCCGCTGGCGTCAGGGGTACGCCGCGTTCGTCGAGATATGAGGAGGCGGCGACGAGCACGATGCGCGCGGCACAAAGCTTGCGCGCGATCAGACTGCTATCTTCAGGGCGCCCGATGCGCACGGCGGCATCAAATCCTTCGTCGACAAGATTGACTGTCCGGTCAGAGAAACTGAGGTCGAGGTTGATGTCGGGGAAAGCCATCGCGAACTGATTGAGGATGGGCGTGAGCTGCGTCGTGCCGAAAGTGATCGGCGCGGTAATCCGCAACCGGCCCGATGGTGCACGCGAGGCGTTGCGCACGGAGGCATCAAGCGCGTCGAATTCTTCAAGAAGCGATTTCACGCGTTCGTAATAGGAGCGTCCGGCCTCGGAAAGGGAAAGCGCGCGCGTCGTCCGCATGATCAGCTGTACGCCCAGGCTTGCTTCGAGGCGCGAAACCAGCTTTGAAGCCTGGCCGCTGCTGGTGCCGAGACGCACCGCTGCGCCAGCAAAGCTTCCCGTGTCGATGACGGCAACGAACATGCGGTCGCATTCGAGACGATCCAAGTAGCTGTCTCCCTGTCAACTCACCCACCCAACAGCCGTTCCCGACCAGGCAGAGAAGCCGGCGGCGCATGGCGCCGCCGGAACTAAGTATCAGCCGAAGACTTTGAAGCGATCGCTGTCGTCCATGAACGCCTTTTCGCCGAAGGCGGCTGAGTTGGCGCCGAACGGCATCTGCGCGCGCAGCTTCCACGAGGAAGGGATGTTCCAGGCGGCTGCAATTTCAGCGTCGGCCAACGGATTGTAGTGCTGCAGGCTGGCGCCAATGTCGGATGCGGCAAGCGCTGCCCAAACGGCAAACTGCGCCATGCCGCTCGACTGTTCTGACCAGATCGGGAAATTGTCGGCGTAAAGCGCAAACTTTTCCTGCAGGCCCTTCACGACGTCCTGGTCTTCGAAAAAGAGAACGGTGCCGGCGCCGGCGGCAAAGCTGTTGATGCGCTTTTCGGTCGATTCAAACGCGTCGGCAGGAACGATTTTGCGCAGTGCGTCCATCACGAAGCCCCAGAGCTTGTCGCTTTCTGCGCCGTAGAGAACCAGAACACGCGAGCTCTGCGAATTGAAGGAAGACGGCGTGTGCTTGACGGCTTCCTGGATCAGCTTGGTGGTTTCTTCCTGGGAAATCGGCAGTGTCTTGCCGAGAGCATACTGACTGCGGCGCTTCTTGATGGATTCAATAAGAGTGTTGGTCATGTGGGGCGCTATCCTTTTTCATGTATACGGCCACCCTGCCGCTGGGAGGAGCAGTCAAATGCGGCCGGAAACAAGGGATAGTGCATAGGAAGGGAGATGCATATTGCATTGCATCACACCCAAGAGATTTTTTTGCTCCCTCTCTGTCCAGTCGCCATCTCTCTCAGCATTTGTTGGGACGGATACAATTATTCTTTGCGCACGAAGTGCTTGCTGCTCAATCTTGGATGCCGGCAATCTGCGACGAGGTCTGCCTGAGACTAGGACTTCAGCGGCAGTTCGTCGCGTGCCAGTCGCGCCAATTCGTTTTCGTCTTGTACGCCAAACTCAAACCAATCAATCAGCGCCTTGGCTGTCGCCTGTCCAGGGTCGCTGTTGGCGTCGCAATCCTGTTCGACGCACCAATGCGTCAGTATGCGATCCAGCATTTCCAGCGCTTCCGATGTCAGCGCTTCTTTCGGCCAGTCTGTCTTTGTCATTATATTCGCCCCTGTTTCGCACCACCGTAACGCGTATCGACCGGGACGCTATGACCGGCGAAGCACAGTTGCTTAAAATCTTCTTTGGTTGTCCGGCATCAACGCTGACGTTGAAATATTGGAACGACACAACCACACGTGCGTTAACCGGTATCGGAGGTATTGCGTTATGGACCCGAAACGGTGGAGCCGGCCGATCTACTTCCAGGCGAGCAGATTCGGCGAATTTCGAACGGTAACGAACACAAGCGAAGCAGCAACCGCGTTGAATACGGCGTGGCCGATCGCTCGCGGGCGAAGTCTAAAAACCGCAAAGCGCACCTGCCAGCAGGTTTTAAGCGGCAAGAGACCGCCCTCGGAGGCACGAAATGCGTTCATTGCAGCTGCGGTCGAGGCCAATGTCTACGTGAAGGAGCGATAGCCGGAGCAGAAATGAGGAGAACCTTATTTAGTTAGAGTGCAAAGATAGAAGTTTAACGATGCATTCAATCCGATTTGAACAAGAGCATGCCACTATGGGTTTCGTAATCTCGAGTGGGACAATCATGCTGACGCTGCAGAACGCCATTCTTGAAATGATCGCCAAAGGTGAGCCGCTGAGCGCCGTCATCCATGCGCTGTGTGTACGCGTGGAGGCAGCGATCCCCTGGACGGTTTGTTCGGTCCTGGCGGTTAGGGATGGCCACATGCATCCGCTCGCCGGACCATCACTGCCCCCGGCCTATTCTCAAACGATCGATAATCTGGCCATCGGTCCTCTCGCCGGCTCCTGCGGAACGGCCGCCTATCATGGTGTGCCGGTTACGGTGACCGACATCGAAAACGATGCGCGGTGGCAGGATTTCAAGGCTCTGGTTTTGCCACTGGGCTTCAAGGCCTGCTGGTCGACGCCGATCATGAGCGGCGATCGCGTTCTGGCGACCTTCGCGTTCTATTTTCGCGAGAAGCGGGGCCCCAGCCAACTCGAGCGCGATGTCGTCGACGCATGCGTCCATCTTTGCGCGATTGCCCTGGAAAGAAACGAGCGCGCGCTCGAGCGTGAAGCGCTCACCTATACCGATGCGCTGACCGGGCTGCCCAATCGCGCGCGATTTAACGAGGTTCTCAAACAGCAGCACCGATCCGCAGATCGGAGCTGGGGCATGTTGCTTGTTGATGTCGACAATCTCAAATTGGTCAACGATACATTCGGCCACGGAGCAGGGGATGCACTCATTCAGGTCGTCGCGCGCCGAATGGCGGCCACCATGCCGAGCGAAGCGACTTTCCGATTGGGCGGCGATGAGTTCGCCATCATCCTGCATGATGGTCCTGAGCCTGACCTCGCCGCAAAAGCAGAAGACATCTTGCGGGAGATCAAGAGGCCGGCTCAGTGCGATGGTCACGTGATCTTTCCCGCCGCCAGCGTCGGCGGCGCGATCGCCGAGATCGACGAGACGCCCGAGCAGGTTCGGCACAATGCGGATGTGGCCCTCTATCACGGCAAGGAGCGCAACCGTGGTCAATATACGCCTTACCATACCGGGCTGGGGACTGCACTCACGCGGCGCTTCCGTGCCATTCGCGACGTCAGTGTAGCCCTGGCGCAAGACCGCATCGATGCTCATTATCAGCCGATCTTACGCTTGGACACCCGCGAGATCGTCGGTTTCGAGGCGCTTTGCCGGATGACGACTGCGGCAGGGGAAGTCGTGTCGGCTGCGAATTTTCATGATGCGACACTGGACGCGCAGGTAGCGTCTGAGTTGACAGAGCGTATGCTGTCACGTGTTGCAGCCGATGTTCGTCACTGGCTCGATATGGGCTTGCCGTTCCAGCATGTCGGCATCAATCTGTCGGCTGCGGATTTCCATGCCGGCCATCTTCAGGAGCGGCTGTGCAGCGCGTTCGCGGCAGCGGGTATCCCGCTGAAGCATGTCATCATCGAGGTCACCGAATCCGTCTACCTCGGCCAGGGCGATCATGTAGTGGCAAACGAGATCAAGGCCATGCGGTCCAGGGGGCTGCGCGTTGCGCTCGACGATTTTGGGACCGGCTTTGCGTCATTGACTCATCTTTTGACCGTTCCCGTGGACATCATCAAGATTGACAAATCTTTCGTGGATCGGCTCGTGCCCGGTGATGCAGGCGCGGTGATCATCGAAGGCCTAATGGGGATCACGGAGAAACTCGGCATCCGCGTGGTCGCCGAAGGAATAGAAACCGAGATGCAAGCCGAACATTTGCGCGCGTTCGGCTGTCTGCTGGGGCAGGGCTATCTGTTTCACAAGGCAGTGGATCGTCATTCGGCCGCCTGGCTGTTGCGGGAGTTCGGTCAGCATTCGACGTCTGATGGGCAGGCGATGTCACGTCTCGCCTAGCAATGCCTTGGATCAATCCGCGCGCTTGAGATCCTGCCCATGGAAATCGCGAAGGGTCGTCCTGACGTCATCGATTTCCGCTTCCGCGCGTGCCAGATCCCAGCCAAGTGCTGCCGCCGCAACCTTAGCCATGTCCTTCAGGCCAGCCATCGTCAAGGCGCCTTCGATCGCGATCGTCGTCCGGCGAAGGACGATATCGGAGAGATGGACCACGAACTCTTTTCTGGCGATCCAGTCGATCTCGAGCAGACTGTAGTGTTCGGCATTCGAGAGCCGCTCGCTGTCGCGATGGGGTGATGTTGCAGCGTGGTCGAGGATCGCGGACGCCGTGGTCCCATATCGCGACAGGAGCGTATCGGCGCGTTTGATATCAATCCCGCTCTTTTGAACTGCTCCGTCAATCCAGGCCCGGCGCTGAGCGGCGTCACCAGGAAACTGCCGTCCGCCCCCGATTGCCAGCTGCTGCGTCGATTGGCGGCGTGGGCGCTGCAGCCGACTGAGCACGAGATCGGCGACTTCCTCGGAGAAGCCACGGAACGTCGTCCATTTTCCTCCGACCAGGGATACAACAGCAAAGGGACGCTCGGCTGTTGCTTCCAACACCGGCGCGGAGTGATCGCGGCTGATAAGGCCCGGCGAGGCGGCATCAGAGGCCGGCAGCGGGCGAATGCCGCTATAGGTGTAGACAACCTGGTCGCGGCTGAAGCGTAGCGAAGGGAGAAGGGAGCGCACGCTCTCGATGAAATATTCTATTTCCGTCTCCTCACATCGGACGTTTTCCGGGTCGCTCGCCGGAATGTCGGTCGAGCCGACCATGGCAAGTCCGAGATAGTCGTAGACGAGGCAGATGCGGCCGTCATCGGCCTCGAAGTAGATCATGTGGCCATTGAGGCTTTTCACCAGTTCGGGGTGGTCGAGCAGGATATGCGAACCTTTGGTGCCGCCGATCAGCTTGGTTGGCGCTTTGAGCGAGGCGTTGGCATGATCGATCCATGGTCCGGCGGCGTTGATGACCAACTTCGGACGAACAGAAAACGTCTCACCATTCGCGCGCTTGAAGGTCAGCACACCGTTTTCCGACGAGATCAGCGCCGTGAAGTTGGTCGCCAGCGCGTGCTCGTTGGCCTGCAGGCCGTCCGTCACGAGTTCGTAGACCAGGCGTTCCGGGCGGCTGATTTTGGCGTCGTAATAGATGCCACCCGCGACGATGGCGGGCGTGACATGCGGCATCTCCTTGAGCGCCTTCTTTTTGAGGAGAAAGCGATGGTTCGGCATCACCCGGTTGCGGGCGCCGAAGAAATCGTACATCCGCAGCCCGATCTTCACGAGGACTGCGCCGCGGCTGCGCGGTGCCGTGGTCGAGCCGGTCAACGTCCTGAGCGCCGCCCATATGCCTCGTGTCCATGAAAAAACGGGAATGAAGGTCGGCAGCGGCTCCACGCAATGCGGCGCGTTGCGCAGCAGCAGGTTGCGCTCCAGCGTCGATTGCGCGACCAGCCCAAACTCGCCGGTCTCGAGATATTTCAATCCGCCATGGATCAGTCGCGACGGGGCCGAGCTCGTGCCGGAGCCGAAGTCCGCCTTGTCCACGATCAGGCAATCGATCCCCTGCACGCAAAGATCGCGGAATGTACCCGCGCCGTTGATGCCTGCGCCGAGGATGACGACGTCAATGTCCTTGATCGCGCCCAGGTTCTGGAAACGAAGCGTGTTGGCGGCTGAAATATCGATCATCTGAAATTGTCCTGCTAGTGTCATTTGGAAACCGTGCCCGGCGGGCGCGGTTCATATATCAAGCCGTTGGCTTGCCTGCGGTAAGCTTGCTGACCTTCGGCCAGATGGGCGCCATGGCATCGGCGATTTCGCGGAAGAGGTCGTAGCGTTCCTGGTAGGCAGCACTTCGCGCAGCATCCGGATAGCAGCGGTGTGCGATGGCCGCCGTGTCGCGTGGATCGTGCCGAGGGCTTGCATAAAGACCGGCGCCCGCCCCGGCGCAAAGGGCAGCACCCCATGCGGCCGCTTCGTCGGTTTCCGTCACGGTCGCCGGCATGGCGAGGATGTCGGCAAACATCTGCACCACGCGCTTGTTGCGCGAGATCCCGCCGGCAAGGCGCGCTTCGCTGAAGGTGAAACCATCACGCAAGGCGTCGACATGAATGCGGTGATTGAAGGCGATGCCCTCCAGCACAGCGCGCAGCATGTCGCCGCGATTGTGCCAGCCGCCAAGGCCGAAGAAACCGGCGCTAGCGGCGGCACCATAGGGCGAGCCGAAGAGATAGGGGTGAAAGAGCGCAGTCAGCGGCCGCTCGAACGCGGCTTCGATCTCCGGTGCAAGCAGCGCGTGAACCGAACCTCCGGATGCCTCGACGCTCTGGCGCTCGCTGGCGCAGAGCGTATCGAGGAACCAGTCGTAGTTGGCCGTTGACGCCGGGGAGATCGACATGTTGTTCCACTGGCCGGGCTCGATGGCGTTGCGGCAGAACCAGCGGCGGTCCATGCGCGGATGCGACGACAGCGTCTCGTTGATGGAATAGGTGCCGGCAATGACGGCAACGACGTCGTCTGCATAGCCGCCGGAGCCGAGCGCGGAGGCGGTGACATCGTGCAGGCCCGCAACGACGGGTGTCCCGACCGCCAGGCCGGTGCGCGCGGCCGTTTGAGCGGTCACATAGCCAATGATCTCGTCGGAACGCGAAATCGGTGGCAAGGCGGAGGCTATCTCCTCGACGCCGAACAATCGAAGGGCATCGAAATCATAGTCCTGCGTGCGGACATTGCTGAAGGAGGTGCTCGCCTCGGTGCGATCGGTACCGATGACGCCGCTCAGGCAGAACCGCAGCCAGTCCTTGCACGACAGGATATGGCCGATCTCCTTGTAGCGAGCCGGCTCGTGCTGCTTGATCCAGGCAAGCAGTGCAGAGGGTGCCGAGACATGCGGGACCTGCCCGGTCAGTTCCAGCGCCTCGTCGGCGAGCGGGCTGGCAAGCCAGGTCTCGACGATATCGACCGAACGGCTGTCGAGCGACAAAAGCGCCCGGCCGAGAGGGGCGTTGGACTTATCGGTGAGGTAGATGCCGTCGCCATGCGCGGTAGCCGCGATCGCGGCTATGTCGCTGGCGGGACGTCCGCTGAGTTCGATCGCCTCGCGTATGGCATCGGCCGTCTGCGTCCAGAGTTCATTCATGTCGCGTTCGACATGGCGCGCATGCGGCATGAACTGGGTCACGCGGCGGCGGGCAACGGCGATCGGCGTTCCGTCGACGTCGAAGATCACGGCCTTGGTGACTGTGAGGCCGCTATCTATTCCAAGCAGACTTGGCATTCAGGCTTTACTCCGGCTGATGGGGGCGCAGACGCGCCTTGTCCTCTCGCGCGATGATCACGTTGATGTCTCGTGATCGCATGCGGTCGATGTGGACGGAGGGCGTCTTGTCGTCGACGATGATGACGTCGAATTCGCTAAGGGCTGCGAAGCGATGCAGGGCGCGCCGCTCGAATTTGGTGTGGTCGGCCAGAAGGATGCGCTTGGCGGCGCAGTCGAACATGGCGCGTTTCGTGTCGACCATTTCAGGCGACTGGTGAAATACCAGATCGTCGGTGATCGCCGACATGGAGATGAAGGCGACGTCGGCGCGCAGACGGTGGATCTCGTTGACGGTAGTGCGGCCGACGAAGGCGTTGCACCAGTTGTAATATTGCCCACCGAGCGCCAGCAGTGTCAGGTCCTGCATGCCCTTCAAAGCGTTGATCAGCGTCAGCGAGTTGGTGATCGCGGTGATCGGAACCTTCGCGGGCAGGTGGTCTGCCATCGGCAGTACGGTGGTGGAATCATCGAAGAAGATCGCCTGTCCGGGCTCGACGAACTGCATGGCGGCCGCTGCGATCATGTTCTTTTCCGCCGATTGTCGGCCGGAGCGGTAGACGTCGCTGGATTCGATCAGGCTGGAGGCGGCTGCCGTCACCACGCCGCGCGTCTTGCGAAACAGGCCGCGGCTGACGAGGTCGTCGACATCGCGATGCGCGGTCATGAGGCTGATGCCGAAGCGATCGGTCAGATCCTCGATCCGCATCTGTCCTTCCGCCATCACAGCCTCGGCAATCATCTGCCGGCGCACGAGCTGACGCGTCTGTCGGCTGTCGCTTGGAAATTCGTCGATGGGGAGCGCGCCTGCGCCTATCTTCTGTGTCACGATGGCCTCTGCGCTCTAACGACTGATGTGCGCGTTGTATCGCGAAGATACGCAACTGTGGAGGAAAAAGGGGGCGCCTCCTTAAGGCGTCCCCTTCCGTGTCTTACTGCTCGAGAACGAAGGGCGCCGTGTACTTGTCGACGTTGTCCTTGGTGATCAGCAGGCAATCGAAGAGCTGCTTTTCGCTCTTTGCGCCGGTGCTGCCGTTCTTGATGACGTTGTCAGCCTGCTTGACGGCTTCTTCAGAGAAGACGGCGACCGGCTGCAGGACGGTGTACTGCAGGTCACCGGCCTTGATGGCGGCTACTGCGTCAGGCGAACCGTCAAAACCGCCAACCTTGACGTTTGCGAGCTTGCCGGCTTCCTTCAGGGCTGCAATCGCGCCAAGAGCCATTTCGTCGTTGCCGGAGATAACGCCGATGATGTCAGGGTTTGCCTGGAGCATCGACTGCATCTTGTTGTGGCCCTGGGTACGATCCCAGTTGGCGACTTCCTTGGCCGACTTCACGAGATCCGGATACTGGGTCAGGACCGATTCGTAGCCGTTGGAGCGGGTTGCGGCGTTGTTGTCGGAGGGGGAGCCGAAGAGTTCGGCATACTTGCCCTTGTCACCGACAGCTTCAACCCACTGCTGCGCACCAATGGCTGCACCCTGTGCATTGTTGGAAACGAGCTGTGCCTTGGCCAGGCCTTCCTGGTTGATTTCAGCGTTGACGAGGATGACCGGGATGCCAGCGGCAACGGCCTTCTTGACGGCGCCGACCGAACCATCGGCGTTTGCCGGGTCGAGGATGATGGCAACCGACTTGTTGGTTATCGCGGTGTCGATCAGGTTGCTTTCGGTGTTGGTGTCGCCCTTGTGCGCGCCGACGGTTGCGGTGTAGCCGAGCTTTTCAGCGGTTGCCTTGGCAACGTTGCCTTCTGTCAGCCAGTAGGGGTTGGACGGATCGTTGACGATAACCGTCATCAGGCCCTCTGCCCATGCGGAGCTTACGAAGATCGGCGCTACAGCAACAGCTGCCAGAAGAACGCGCATGCCCTTTTTAAACATAGTCTCTCTCCCATTGATGAGTTCGTGTGGTGCCGGCTTCCCGGCGGTGCTTTCCGCGTTGTTGCGGAGAAGTTCTGTGGCGTGCGTCAGGAGGATTTAACCCGACGCCCGTATTGGATGCTGTTCATGAGAACGGCGAGAACGATGACCGCGCCGGTGAAGACAGTCTGCCAGTATGCCGAGACGCCGATGATCACGAGGCCGTCCGACAGGAAGCCGATGACGAAGGCGCCGAGCATGGTGCCGCGTACGGTCCCCCGTCCGCCGGTGAGCGCGGCACCGCCGATGACCACGGCAGCAATCGCCGTCAGTTCATAGGTGGTGCCGGCGGTCGGACCGGCGGACGTCAGCTGGGAGGAAAGGACCAGGCCGGCAATGGCCGCGCAGACGCCGGAGAACACGTAGACGAGGATCTTGACGCGCTTGACGGGAACGCCCGACAGTTCTGCAGCGCGTTCATTGCCACCGGACGCATAGAGCCAGCGACCGAAAGCGGTCTTGCTGAGCACGATTCCGCAGATGATGGCGAGAGCTGCAAGCACGAGCACACCGATCGGAATGCCGCCGAGACGGTTGAAGCCGAGCCAGTCGAAGCCGGTATTGCCGAGTTCGGGGCGACCGCCAAGATTGTTGTAGGTCAGACCGTTCGTCATCAGAAGCGCGATGCCGCGGGCAACGTAGAGAACGCCGAGCGAGGCGACGAAGGCCGGAACCTTGAGATAGGCGATCAGCACGCCGTTGACGGCGCCAACAAGCGCACCCATCGCGCAGGTCAGGACCACGACCGCCCAGACCGGCGTGTAGAGGATGACGCCGAAGGAGGGAAGCTGCACGCCCTGCATCAGGAAGCCGGCGATACAACCGGCGAGACCCAGGGTAGAGCCTACCGAAAGGTCGATGCCGCCGTTCAAGATGACGAGCAGCATGCCGATCGCCAAGATCCCGAAGATCGCCACGTGCGAGGCCATGATCAGGAAGTTGTTGAGGCTGAAATAGTAAGGCGACAGGAAGGAGAAGACCGCGATGATGACGATCAGCGCGAAGAACGCGCGACCTTCCAGCAGCAGGCGAATGATATTGAAATCCCGCCTTGGCCCGTTCGAAACTGTCTTTTTGTCGTTTGCTTCAGTGACTGACATAATCAGTGCTCCATAATTCCGGGCTAGTGCGCGACCACTGCTTCGCCAGAGGCGGCCATGATCTTTTCCTTGGTGACGTCAGAGCTGAACTCGGCGGAAATCTTGCCGCGATGCATGACGATGATGCGATGTGCGATGCTCAGGCATTCGGCGACCTCCGAGGTGGAGTAGATCACCGCCAGCCCCTGCTTGGCGCGTTCGGCCAGAAGCTTGAACACCTCGGCCTTGGCGCCGATGTCGATGCCTCGGCTCGGCTCGTCGAGCAGGATGACCTTCGGATGCGTCGCCAGCATCTTGCCGATAACGACCTTCTGCTGGTTGCCGCCGGACAGCGAGCCGATGGCGGCCGCGCCACCGTCGGTCTTGATGTGAACCTTACGGATCGAATCCGTAACCAGTTCGCGCTCGCGGCCACCCGAGGTGAAGAGCCCCCTGGTGAAAGCGCCGATGCTGGCAAGCGACAGGTTGGTGCCGACAGTCATCGTCTGCACCAGACCATCGCGCTGGCGGTCTTCGGGCACGAGGCCGAGGCCACTTGCGATCCGGTTGGCAATGCTAAGGCCGGCGACGTCCTGGCCTTCGAGAAGAATGTGCCCGCCGCTGGCGTGCAGGCGTCCGGCCACGCATTCGAGAAGCTCGGTACGTCCGGCGCCCATGAGGCCATAGATGCAGACGATCTCGCCAGCGCGCACATCGAGCGACAGGCGGTCGACCGCGTTATAGGCAGCACCGGAAGGGCCGGGAACGGTGAGTTCCTTGATCGACAGCGCAACCTTGCCCATCTCGTAGCCGGTCGGCGGGCTGCCGAGGTCGAAATTCTCGCCCACCATGTTGCGGACGATCCATTCGAGATCGATGTCCTTGCGTTCGGCATAGGCTGTCATGGTGCCGTCGCGCAGAACCACTGCGTGATTGGTGATCTGCAGCGCCTCTTCGAGGTGGTGCGAGATATAGACGATCGATACGCCGCGGCTGGTGAGGTCGCGGATGACCTTGAAGAGCACTTCGACTTCGGTGGCGCTGAGCGCAGACGTCGGCTCGTCCATGATCAGGATACGCGAATTAACCGACAGTGCACGGGCGATTTCCACGATCTGCTGCTGGCCGAGGCGGAGATCCTCAACGGGGGTCAGCGGATCGATGTCCTCTTCCAGCTCTTCGAGCAGCGCGCGGGTCTGACGCTCTTCTTCGGCGAAATCGACGGTTCCGGCCGTGATGATCTCGCGCCCCATGAAGATATTGTCCCGGACGCTCAAGTTGGGCGCCAGGCTCAGTTCCTGATGGATGATCGAGATGCCGCATTCGCGGGCATGCGTTGACGACACGAAGTTGACGGTCTGTCCGTCGAGGATGATCTCACCCGATGTCGGGCGCACGACGCCCGACAGGATTTTCATCAGCGTTGACTTGCCTGCACCATTTTCGCCGAACAGCGTGGTGACCTGGCCGCGATGGATGTCGAAGTTCACGCCCTTGAGGGCCTGCACGCTGCCATAGGTCTTGGCAACGTTGCGGGCGCTGAGGACGACCTCACCGATCTCACCTTTGATCTGGCGTTGGCTTGCCTGGCTCATTTGACTTCAACCTTGACGGGGGTGACGAGCCAGTTCTTCGGGTTGATGAGCTTGAAGACGCCTGTGACAGTGACCGTCTTGCCGGTCAGCTGAGCGGGGTCGATGCTTCCGAGCACTGCCTTCTTCATCTCGTTGTTGATTGCCGAACCGGCGTCCTGGTACTCAATCTGATTGGTGAACTGGCCGAACTCGATTGCGCCCGTTGCATCGCGTAGATCGGTGCCGTTGATAGCTGGACCGGTCTGCATGCGAATGACGACTTCGGGAGGCAGCCCATCAACCTTCACTTCGTTAATGTTGCCCTTGCGCTCGCCGACGACGCCGGTAAACGACACAGGCAGAACCGGGCCGGTGGTCGTTGCCACACCGTATTTCTCGCCCGCCGCCTTCTTGTCGGCGAGGGCGGCCGGTGCAAGCTCGGCAGCTGGAACCGCGCGCTTCTCGACATCAGCCGCGATCTTCGGGAACTGCTCCACACCGTAGGTCTGCGAGGAGAACGCCTGCTGGCGCACGTCGTTTTCGGAGCCGATATGGACAACCTTTGTGTCCAGCGCGATCGCACCGACGACAACCACAACCGCCGCAATGCCGACCGCGATTTTCAGTGTGCCGCTCTTTGGCTGGGAAGCCGCGTAGTCCGTTTCTATGCTCATTTTCTGACAACCTTCGGCACGAGGCCGGATTTCCTGTTGAGGGAAAGAAAAGGGGGAGGGATTATCGACGTCGCGACCGGTCGGTCGGGCAACAATCCTGTGTACTGGCTAAGGAGTTGGCGAGGAGGCCGCCAAGCGGCGATCGCGCGTCGGGGCGGAAGTGCTGGCGTGACGCCGAGCCATGTCTGGAAACAGAAATTCGCACCGTCGTGATCCTCCTCAATAACCCGGCGTTTGTTTCTCCTCCAACCGCCGGGCGCGTCACGCAGATACCGTGGAAGCCCGTAAGCTATGGTATCGCCGTGTTATCAATGGCAGTAAACATGTTATAAAGATTGCACCTTGTCAATCGACCATTCGGTGGCGTTTTCGATTTTCGCCGATGTTAGTGGACTCTGAGGATGATCGCATATGCGCCCGGTAAAGGCGCCTACAAGGCAACATTTTGTAATGCCTCGCATTCTTGGTTCGCGTGCTCGGCCCAAGCTTATGGGATCACAGGATATTGATATGTATATCTTTATTAGAGTCGCTAGATGACACGCGCGTCGGTGTGGTGAGGCGCGGTCGCGTCACTTGCATGATGGCATTCCGTCGAACGCATCGCGCATCATGTCCATTTGATGATCGACAGTATATCTGAAAAAAATTGCGACGACAGAAAAAAAATTCATTTGCGGTGATAAGTTTGTGTTATATTCTTGGTGACACGAAATTCGGCGCTTGCCGGTTTCCGGTTGCTGTCCAATGTGAGGTCTTTCAGTCTGATCTCGCGAGGAGCAGTCGCAATGCGACGTACTTGCCTGAATGGCGGCGCTTGGCGCGGTCCGTCGGCGGTCGTCTGGGAGGAGTGATCATGAATGGGATGAGGATGCCGTATTCAGCGGCATGGATTATCGCGGGAATTGTCGTAGCCGACGAGGCTTGCGATGTCTGAACGTGGACAGATCATTATCGGTATCGATGCCGGGACCTCGGTGATCAAGGCGGTTGCCTTCGAGCTTTCCGGCCGCCAGATCGCGTCCGCTTCGGCGCGCAACCAATATGCGACGGGCGATGATGGTTCGGCGACGCAGTCGTTGTCGCAAACCTGGGCCGACTGCGTGACCGCGCTGCGCGGCCTCAGCGAAAAGGTGCCGGGACTTGCCGAGCGCACTGCCGCCATTTCCGTGACGGGGCAGGGCGACGGCACATGGCTCGTCGGCGCCGACAACCGGCCGATTGGCGATGCATGGCTCTGGCTCGATGCCCGCGCGGCTCCCACCGTGACGCGGCTCAGCGCTGGCGCCGGCAATCGCGCGCGTTTCGAAGCGACCGGTACCGGCCTCAATACCTGCCAGCAGGGCGCGCAGATCGCCCATATGGACCGCAATCAGCCCGATCTTCTCGATCGCGCCGAGGTCGCGCTTCATTGCAAGGACTGGCTTTATCTCAATCTCACGGGCATCCGCGCCACCGATCCCTCGGAAGCAAGCTTCACCTTCGGCAATTTCCGCACGCGGCAGTATGACGACGCGGCGATCGATGCGCTGGGCTTGTCGCGCCGCCGTTCGCTATTGCCACAGATCATCGATGGCACCGAGGTCACTCATCCGCTTTCCGCCGATGCGGCGCGGGCCTGTGGGCTTCTTGCCGGTACGCCCGTCAGTCTCGGCTATGTCGATATGGTGATGACAGCACTTGGCGCTGGCGTGCGCAGCGCGGGCCAGAATGCTGCCTGCTCGACCATCGGCTCCACCGGCGTTCATATGCGCGCCAAGGCAGTGGCCGACGTGCAACTCAATGCCGAGGGCACTGGTTATGTGATCGCCTTGCCAATGCCGGGGATCGTCACCCAGGTGCAGACCAATATGAGCGCCACGATCAACATCGACTGGCTGCTGCAAATGGCCGGCTCGCTGATGGCCGACGGTGGAAAGACCGTGTCTCATGCCGATCTGATCGCCCGCATCGACAGCTGGTTCGCTGAAAGCCGGCCCGGTTCAGTGCTCTATCACCCCTATATCTCGGATGCCGGCGAGCGCGGTCCATTCGTCAATGCCGCGGCTCGAGCTGGGTTCACCGGTCTTTCCATGCGCCACGGCTTTGCCGATCTGTTGCGCGCCGTCGTCGAGGGTCTCGGCATGGCGACCCGCGATTGCTACGCGGCGATGGGCGATATGCCTGAAGAGCTCCGGATTACCGGTGGCGCGGCACGCTCGCGCGCGCTTCGCGGTTGCCTGTCGGCGGCGGTCAATGCCCCGGTCAGGGTGTCGCGGCGCGAAGAGGCGGGTGCCGCCGGCGTCGCGATGATGGCGGCGGTGGCGATTGGCGCCTACCGCAACATGGATGATTGCATTGCCGAATGGGTGACGCCGCTTCTTGGCGAGGCTGAAGCGCCCGACAGCGAGCAGGCCGAGCGCTTCGAGCGCCTGTTCAAGGCCTACGTGATGGTGCGCGAGGCGGTCGCGCCCGCCTGGGATCAGCTGGTCGCCACGCAATAAACGGAAATCCCGCGCCGGGCCGCGACTGATGCGCGGCCGCGCTGAATGAATGTGTTGATGCACAAAGCATCCGAAGGAGCATGTTGATGACTGAGTCCGGAATGGTGGATCTGTTCGTGATCGGTGGCGGGATCAATGGTGCCGGCATCGCGCGTGATGCGGCGGGCCGTGGCCTGAAGGTCGTTCTGTGTGAGAAGGACGATTTGGCGCAAGGGACATCGTCGCGCTCCGGCAAGCTGGTCCATGGGGGACTGCGCTATCTCGAATATTACGAATTCCGGCTGGTGCGCGAGGCGCTCATCGAGCGCGAGGTGCTGCTCAACGCCGCCCCCCACATAATCTGGCCGATGCGCTTCGTGCTGCCGCATTCGCCACAGGATCGCCCGGCCTGGCTCGTCCGTCTCGGTCTCTTCCTTTATGATCACCTGGGTGGCCGCAAGAAGCTCCCGGGCACCCGCACGCTTGATCTGCGCCGTGACCCCGAGGGTACGCCTATCCTCGACCAATACACCCGCGGCTTCGAATATTCAGACTGCTGGGTCGACGATGCGCGTCTTGTCGTGCTCAATGCGGTCGATGCCGCCGAGCGTGGGGCCGAGGTTCTGACCCGCACGGCAGCCGTCTCCGCTAGGCGCGAGAATGGCGGCTGGAGCATCACCACCAAGAATAGCGTCACCGGCGAAACCCGCAATTTCCGCGCCCGCTGTATCGCCAATGCTGCGGGCCCGTGGGTGTCCGATGTCATCGGTCGCGTGGCCGGTGCCAACAGCAGCCGCAATGTCCGGCTGGTCAAGGGCAGCCATATTATCGTGCCGAAGTTCTGGGCGGGGTCCAACGCCTACCTCGTGCAGAACCACGACAAGCGCGTAATCTTCATCAATCCCTATGAGGGCGACAAGGCCCTGATCGGCACGACCGATATCTCCTACGAAGGCCGGGCCGAGGATGTCGCAGCCGACGAGAAGGAAATCGAGTACCTGCTCACCGCCGTCAATCGCTACTTCAAGGAAAAGCTCCGCCGTCAGGATGTGCTGCACAGCTTCTCCGGCGTGCGCCCCCTGTTCGACGACGGCAAGGGCAATCCGTCAGCCGTGACGCGCGACTACGTCTTCGATCTCGAAGAGACCGGCAACGCGCCGCTTCTCAATGTCTTCGGCGGCAAGATCACGACCTTCCGCGAGCTTGCCGAGCGCGGTATGCAGCGCCTGAAGCATATCTTCCCGCAAATGTCGGACAATTGGACGGAACACGCAGCGCTTCCGGGCGGCGATATGCCGAAGGCCGATTACGAGACCTTCTTCAATGGCCTGAAGGAAACCTATCCCTGGATGTCACGCACGCTCGCCGGCCATTATGGTCGTCTCTACGGCACCCGGACCCGCAAGATCGTCGGCGATGCAAAAGGTGTCGAAGGCCTTGGCCGTCACTTCGGTGGCCATCTTTATGAGGCTGAGGTTCGCTATCTCGTTGCGAGCGAATGGGCGCTCACCCCCGAGGACGTGCTTAAGCGGCGCACCAAGCACTATCTGCACCTGACCGAGGCCGAGCAGGCCGCCTTTGCCGATTGGTTCGCCGGCGCGAATCTCGTTGCGGCCGCCTGAGGATACCGATCATGGCATTGACCCTTTCCTTGAACACCAATCCGCTCGTCAATCGTTTCGCCGAGCCTGATGACCTGATCGAAACCGTGGCGCGGGATTTGCGCATTCGTGACCTGCAGCTCACCCACGAATTCATCAATCCGAGCTGGCAAGCGCCCGTCATCCGCAGGCTGACCCGCGACATGTCCGCAGCACTCCAGCGCACCGGCGTCCGGGTGACCTCGGGCATGACCGGGCCTTACGGCCGGCTCAATCATTTCGGTCATCCAGATGCAGATGTTCGTCGCTACTATGTCGACTGGTTCAAGACCTTCGCCGATATCACCGCCGATCTCGGCGGGACTTCGGTTGGAACGCAGTTCGCGATCTTCACCTACAAGGATTTCGACGATCCCGCGCGGTGCGAGGAGCTGATCAAGATCGCCATCGACTGCTGGGCCGAGGTTGCCGAGCACGCCAAGTCGGCTGGTCTGTCATACGTGTTCTGGGAGCCGATGAGCATCGGTCGCGAATTCGGCGAGACGATCGCCGAGTGCATGAAGCTGCAGGACCGCCTGACGGCCGCCAACATGGCCGTGCCGATGTGGATGATGGCCGATATCGACCATGGGGACGTGACCTCGAGCAACCCCGATGATTTCGAACCCTATGCGTGGGCGCGTGCCGTGCCCAAGGTCTCGCCGATCATCCACATCAAGCAGAGCCTGATGGACAAGGGGGGGCATCGGCCCTTTACCGCCGAGTTCAACGCCAAGGGCCGCATCCAGCCGCCGGAGTTGCTCAAGGCATTTGCCGAGGGCGGGGCCAAGGATAACGAGATCTGCCTTGAGCTGTCCTTCAAGGAACGTGAGCCGAACGACCGCCAGGTGATCTCGCAGATCGCCGAAAGCGTCGCGTTCTGGGCCCCCCACATCGACACCGGCATCGCCGACCTGCATATCTGAGCGAAAGGCGAATCAAAAAAAGAGGCGGGATATGCGCGTGGGAAAATCGGGAGAAGACTGTCGATGAACGATCCGGAAGAATCACTTGCGGTGCGAGCCGCCTGGCTGCATTACGCTGGCGGATTGACGCAGTCCGAGGTGGCCAAACGTCTTGGACTGCCCTCGGTGAAGACGCACCGCCTGATCGCGCGCGCCGTGGCCGAAGGTGTCGTCAAGATCAGCATCGAAGGCGACATCATCGAATGCGTGGCGCTGGAGAACAGCCTGTCTGAGCGCTTCGGCCTGCAATATTGCGAAGTGACGCCCTATGTTGGTGAAGACGAGTCGATCTTTCGCACACTTGGCCTTGCCGGCTCCAACTTCCTGAAGCGCGAGATCGAGCGTGGCGACAATACCGTGATCGGGCTTGGCCACGGACGCACGCTGTCGACCGCAGTGCATCTTTTGCCGCGCGTCTCCGCCCGTGACCTGCGCTTCGTCTCGCTCCTCGGCGGCTTGACTCGAAACTACGCGGCCAACCCCTACGACGTCATGCACCGCATCGCCGAAAAGACCGGCATGCCGGCCTATGTCATGCCCGTTCCGTTCTTCGCCAATACGGCTGAGGACCGCGAGGTGCTCCTCGCCCAGCGTGGCGTGAAGGAAGTAATGGACCTTGCAAACGCCGCCACGCTCAAGCTGGTCGGACTCGGTACGGTCGACACGCATGCGCAGCTTGTGCAATCGGGCATGATCGAGGCGCGCGAGATCAAGGAAGTGGCGGCTGCCGGCGGTGTCGGTGAAATCCTCGGCTACTTCTTCGATGCCAACGGCCGCATTCTCGACACCGCGCTGACCGAGCGAACGCTCTCGGCCAACCTGCCGCAGCCGAGGACGGAGCGGTTGGTGGCGCTTGCCGGTGGCGGCGGCAAGGTTGAGGCGATCCGCGCGGTTCTGCGCAGTGGCAGCCTCCACGGGCTTATTACCGACGAACGCACGGCCGAAGCGCTTCTGCGCTAGCCGGATGATCAGATAGACGACGATAGGGAATAGGATTGCAGATGGCCAACTCACCGCGTTTCTGGATCGGCACCAGCTGGAAGATGAACAAGACGCTTGCCGAGGCGCAGAGCTTTGCGAGCGGCCTGAAGGCCGCGGATGGCGCGCGCGATCCGCGCATCCAGCGTTTCGTCATTCCGCCCTTCACGGCGGTGCGCGAGGCCAAGGCCATGCTGGCCGAGACTTCCGTCAAGGTCGGTGCGCAGAACATGCACTGGGCCGACGACGGCGCATGGACCGGCGAGGTGTCGCCGGTGATGCTCAAGGACTGCAACCTCGACATTGTCGAACTCGGTCACTCCGAGCGGCGGGAGTTCTTCGGCGAGACCGACGAAACCGTTGGGCTGAAGACCGAAGCGGCCGTCCGTCATGGTCTGATCCCGCTCATCTGCATCGGCGAGACGCTGGCCGACCGCGAGAGCGGCCGTGCCGCTGAGGTGCTTGCAACCGAGGTTCGCGGCGCACTTTCCAAGCTGACTGGCGCGCAGAAACAAGCCGAGATCCTGCTCGCCTACGAGCCGGTCTGGGCGATCGGCGTCAACGGCATTCCGGCGACGGCTGAATATGCCGATCAGCGCCAGGCCGAAATCATCGCTGTTGCCGAGCAGGTGCTGGGTCGTCGTATTCCTTGCCTCTACGGCGGCTCGGTCAACCCCGGCAATTGCGAAGAACTCATCTCAAGCCCACATATAGACGGACTTTTCATCGGCCGTTCGGCCTGGAACGTCGAAGGTTATCTCGACATCCTGGCGAAATGCGCCGCCAAACTTGACGCAAAACTCGAAGGAGAAAAAGCATGAAACTGGCAATCGCAGGAGACAGCGCGGGCGAAGGCCTCGCCAAGGTTCTCGCCGACCATCTGAAGGATCGCTACGAAGTGTCGGAAGTCTCACGCACGAGCGCGGGCGCCGATGCATTCTACGCCGGTCTTTCGGATCGCGTGGCGTCGGGCGTCATCGATGGCACCTATGATAAGGCAATTCTTGTCTGCGGCACCGGCATCGGCGTTTGCATTTCCGCCAACAAGGTCCCCGGCATCCGCGCCGCGCTGACGCACGACACCTATTCCGCCGAGCGCGCTGCACTGTCGAACAATGCCCAGATCATCACCATGGGCGCGCGCGTTATCGGACCTGAACTCGCCAAGGCCATCGCCGATGCGTTCCTGGCGCAGACCTTCGACGAAAACGGTCGCTCCGCCGGCAACGTCAAGGCGATGGACGAACTCGACGCGAAGTACAATCAGCGTTGATTGAATAAAACATACGGCCCGCGCCTTGCGGGCCGTACCTCCATGAGCGCGTTGACCAGGTCCGCGTTCATCGCGCAGCGGCCTTGCGCCGGCTGCCACGTTTCTCCACATGAATATCCAAACGCCACTGAAAACGACAATCGCCAGCCGCGTCGTTTCCATAAGCTCTTGACATCAAAGGGCGGCGAAGCCGGCTCTGATGATTTGAGACGGAGCGCCCTGTGGCACACGAATTTTTATTCCCGCTTTCTCGCCGCCAAGCAATGCTTGCCGGAGCAACGATTTCATTCGCGATGGCCACACCGGCCTTTGCCGCTAAGCAAAAGACACCACACACTGCAAAAGGAGCAACTCCCATGACTGGGAACTTTGTGAAGACAAAAGACGGCGTTGAAATCTTCTTCAAGGACTGGGGTCCGAAGAACGCCCAGCCAATCGTTTTCCACCATGGCTGGCCGCTTTCATCCGACGATTGGGACGCACAGATGCTCTTCTTCGTCAGCAAGGGCTATCGCGTCATCGCCCACGATCGTCGCGGCCACGGCCGCTCCGCCCAGGTAAGCGACGGTCATGACATGGACCACTATGCCGCCGACGCGTCCGCCGTTGCCGAACACCTTGATCTGCGCAACGCCGTCCACATTGGCCACTCGACAGGTGGTGGCGAGGTCGCCCGCTATGTCGCCAAGTATGGTCAGCCGCAGGGACGTGTCGCCAAGGCCATTCTGGTCAGCTCGGTTCCTCCGTTGATGCTGAAGACGCCAGCCAACCCCAATGGCACGCCGATGGAAGTCTTCGACGGCTTCCGCACGGCGCTTGCCGCCAACCGCGCCCAGTTCTACATCGACGTCGCCTCCGGCCCCTTCTACGGGTTCAACCGGCCTGGCGCCAAGGTCTCCCAGGGTGTGATCAACAACTGGTGGCGGCAAGGCATGATGGGCTCGGCCAAGGCGCATTATGACGGCATCAAGGCATTTTCGGAAACGGACCAGACGGAAGATCTAAAGGCGATCACTGTGCCGACGCTGGTGTTGCAGGGCGATGACGACCAGGTCGTGCCCTACAAGGACGCCTCGCTATTGCAGGCGAAGCTTCTGAAAAACAGCACGCTGAAGGTCTATCCCGGTTTCTCGCACGGCATGCTGACCGTGGATGCCGATGTGATCAACCCCGATCTGCTTGCCTTCATCAAGGGCTGATCGCGCATTGATCGATCACCGTGGCTTGCGTGGACGGACCATCTCGTCGGTCACGTACGCCCCGGTGCGAAATTTGGCTTTGCCGCAAGACCGATTGCGATTCTCGGATGTCTCTTATGCAAATTTATCTCTGCTCATTATCAGGGCAATGAGATACATAATTGGGCATTCAAAAAGGAGAAATGCAATGAATATCGCCAACAAGATTGTCGAGTACTTTCAGCTCGGCAGAGCATACCGCGAACTTTCCCGCCTTGACGACGCTGCCCTCAAGGACATCGGTGTTAACCGCTCCGATCTGAAGCGTCGCGTATACGGTCGCTGATCACAACACTACCTGATTGCTTCCGATGGGCCTGCTTAAGCGGGCCTTTATCGTTTTTAGGGCTTCACAATACGAATTCAGGGCGTTCGATACTGCCTATCCGCCCCCGAAAAATGCCCCGTCGTCGACGCCGCTCGCAGCCGGCTGATACACCCGCGTTAACCTTTTGTTAACCAATTCATCGTTAATAAATCTCAACGATTTCTTAACGTAGATGACCAAATTGCTAACAGACGCCCGCTCCATCCGTATCAAGGGCCGCTCGTTTCTGGCGGTGATGCTTTCGCCGGACCTGCCGCTCGATGACTGGCTGGTACGGCTGGATGATCTGGCCGCACGCTCGGCCGGTTTTTTCCTCGGGCGCCCGGTCGTGCTCGATATCAGTGAGCTTGATATTGACCGCGCGCAATTGAAAGAGCTGATTGCAGCGCTCGGCGAGCGCAATGTCAGCATTATGGGCATTGAAGGCGGGCGTCCTTCGCTGATCGGACCAGGTATGCCGCCGGCGCTCAAAGGCGGGCGTCCGGTTTCCGATTTCGAAATGCCGCAGAACGAACCTGTTCTCGAAGCGCCACGCAAGCCTGACGCAATCGAGACGCGGCAAACTCCGCAGTCACTGGTTATCCGAGAGCCGGTTCGCTCCGGACAGTCGGTGATTTTCGCGGAAGGCGATGTGACCATCATCGGGTCGGTTTCATCGGGTGCGGAAGTCATCGCTGGCGGTTCGATCCACGTCTACGGTGCATTGCGTGGACGGGCAATGGCGGGGTCGTTGGGTAATGCCTCGGCGCGTATCTTCTGCCGCAGGCTCGAGGCTGAACTGGTTGCCATCGATGGCATTTACAAAATGGCGGAAGACCTGGAGCCGGGGCTTCGCGGACAAGCAGTCCAGCTCTGGCTGGAAGACGACGCGATCAAGGCCGAGAAACTTAGCTGAGCCCAGGTTGGCCAGGATATTAGGAGAGAAAGATGGGGAAAGTCATCGTCGTCACTTCAGGCAAGGGCGGAGTTGGAAAGACAACCTCCACCGCGGCACTTGGAGCGGCTCTTGCACAGAGAAACGAGAAGGTTGTCGTGGTCGACTTCGACGTCGGGCTGCGTAACCTCGATCTGGTCATGGGCGCCGAGCGCCGGGTCGTTTACGACCTGATCAACGTCATCCAGGGCGACGCCAAGCTGTCACAGGCCCTGATCCGCGACAAGCGTCTCGAGACCCTCTTCCTGTTGCCTGCCTCGCAGACGCGTGACAAGGACAATCTGACGGCCGAAGGCGTGGAACGCGTCATGGCGGATCTTAAGCGCCATTTCGACTGGGTCATCTGCGACAGCCCCGCCGGCATCGAGCGCGGCGCGACACTTGCCATGCGCCACGCCGATGTTGCCGTCGTCGTCACCAATCCCGAAGTTTCGTCGGTTCGCGATTCGGACCGCATTATCGGCCTGCTCGATTCCAAGACGCTGAAGGCAGAGCGCGGCGAGCGCATGGAAAAGCATTTGCTGCTCACCCGCTATGATGCCAACCGCGCCGAGCGCGGTGACATGCTCAAGGTGGACGACGTCCTGGAAATCCTCTCTATCCCGCTGCTCGGGATCATTCCCGAAAGCATGGACGTTTTGCGCGCGTCCAACATCGGCGCCCCGGTCACGCTCGCAGACACCAAGAGCGCGCCCGCCATGGCTTACTTTGACGCCGCACGCCGCCTGGCCGGCGAAGAAGTGGCGATGACAGTGCCGGGTGAGAAGCGTGGTATCTTCGGCAAGATTTTTGGAAGGAAGGCCGCATGAGCATTTTTCGGCTTTTTGGAAAACAGAGAACCGCACCGGCTGCCCGCGAGCGCCTGCAGGTGCTCTTGGCTCATGAGCGGTCCTCGACCGGCTCGGATCTGATTTCGGTTCTGCGTGAGGAAATCCTCGCGGTCATCGCCAAGCATGTGCAGGTCGACAGCGACCGTGTGCACGTCAAGATGGATCGCGATGAGCACATGTCGATCCTCGAGATCGACGTTGAAATCCCACTGAACGCAGCCCGTGCTGCCTGAGCGAAAATAGGGCAGGCGGCATATCGGTGCCGCCTTTCCATGGCCAGAAGGTTGGCTTAGTCCCGGCCAATCGGCAAGCTACCAGTTATTCTTGGCCAATTCCCACTCGCCATCAGCGCCGATTTCAACGCGCTTGTTGCCGCGGTAAAAGACCGGTTTGCCGGACTTCTTGTCGATCGCGAAGCGGCTCGGCGAAAACTTCGCCTTCTCCTTGCCGTCCAAGGCAAGCGTCAGCGCTTCCTTGAACTTCCCGTTTTTGCATAGTGCCATGAACTGGGCTTCATTCATCGGAGCACTCCTTATCGACGCATGCCGTTGTTTGACCGCCCTACGCGGCCGCAATGGTTGAGAGCAGTGACCTACTGCAGACACATGGCGTTCCGCAAGCCGAATGTCACCTCATCGTCCGCCCGCGATCATGCGCCGGGCCGACGATGAACGGGGCGGATGGCTTCGCCCCATCACCGATTTGCCGATGTCCTGTCCCTATGAAGGCATGCTAGGTCGCCCCGATCAACCCGCCATTAGTCCGGTCACGCCTCGCCTCCAGTAGCCCGCAGCCAGCGTCTGGTCGCGTCCGTAGGCCAGCGTGTCGCGCCAATATTCGCGGATCTCCTTGGTGGCCTCGTTCTCGGAGGCAAACCAACCGAAGCCAGACAAGCCCGTGGGCCATTCCACGGCTCGGATCGCGCGAACCAATTCGCCGTGCTCGCCACTGGGAATGCCGTTGCGATGGATCCAGCGAAGTTCGATCCCCTCGGGATGAGCGATCGGCTGTTCGTCGGTCGCTTGCGCGACTTCGACGAAGGCGTGGCCGCGCGCATCAGCCGGCAGTCGTTCGAGGATGCGGCTGAGTGCCGGCAATCCGGTCTCGTCGCATCCCATGATGTACCAGTCAGCCGGTCTTACAGGACGGCCTAGCGGCCCCATGATGCCGACCACGTCGCCTTCCTTGGCGTGCATGGCCCAGGCGCAGCCGACACCTTCGCGCGCGCTATCGCCATCGCCGTGGACGACGAAATCGACGTCGATATAGCCTGCCTTCGCGTCCATCTTGCGAATGGTGTAAACGCGCGCCACCGGCTTTTGCTCTTCCGATGGCCAGAATGTCAGGCCGTTTGGCCCGGCGATCGGCCATACCGGCTCGGGAATGTCCGCCGTCGGAAAATACATGCGGATGTGCATGCTGCTGGGGTTGTCGAAGCGCTCGAGGTTGCTGCCCGTCAGGCGCACACGTCGCATGCCAGGCGTGACCTGCCAGGCGCGCTCGACCCGCATCAGCCGGAAGGACGAGAGTGTCGTGTCGCCGGCGAGGTCGCCCGTCCAGACGAATTGCGGCTTTTCGCTCTTCGCGTAGAGTTCGACGGCAACGCCGAGAAGCTCCTTGGCGCGGCGAAGTCCCTCCTCATCAGGCGACGAGGCTTCCATCGTCAGCTGTTCGGATGTCATGTCGAAGCGCGCGGAGGCGAAGGGGAATTCGAAGGTCACGCTGTCATCGGTCTGTATGACGGCGGCATCGAAGCTTGCCAGCCGGTCGACGATCAGGTGCAAATATTCAGGCAGCTTCAGCAGGCGGATGTCAGTGCTGCAGCGTAATCGTGTGGGTTCGGTCATCGGGTATCACCTCGGGTAAACGACCGGGGAATGGCAAGCCATCCCCGATGGGACATCGGACACCCCGATCCCGCCCGTGGAATGATCCCGGAGCTCGTGTTGTTGTCATAACCTTTTGTACCTGCCCTGAGGTGCGCATGCACGGAACGGTATAGGCGACGTTTCGCCGGTTTTCTACACCCATGCCGGCTTTAGACGTCCGCAATCTTGCCAATCCGCAAGGAGGTGGGCGAATTCGGCTGACCGGTTGGTGAGGCATGTGCCGGGCATATGAGACTAAGTGCAACCGGCCGTATCATTGCGCGCGACGCGCCATCCCTGATAAAGCCGGTTGCGGCAGGCCTAATCCGAGAACGCGGGAAAACGATCAATGGCGACACTGCGCCAAGTTGCTGAACGTGCGGGCTGCTCGACGGCGACGGCGAGCCGCGTTCTGAACCATAGCGGCCCGGTCAGCCCCGCGATGGTCGGCAAGGTGCGCAAGGCGGCTGGCGAACTTGGTTATCGCGCTCCTGGAGCGACCGCCAAGGGCGGCCGGCGACCCGTCATCGGCGTCCTCGTGCCGAGCCTCACGAACCCTGTCTTCGCCGCATCCCTGTCGGGTATCCAGAATCGCATGCTTAGCGCCGGTCACAGTGTGCTGATTGCTCAGTCCAATTATGATCCGCTGCAGGAAGCGGACGCCGTGTCGGGCTTGATGAGCGAACGGCCGACCGGATTGATCCTGACTGTATGCAACGGCCTGACCAGTCAGGCGCTACTGGTAGATCTGCCGCCGACAGTGCTCTTGCACAATCTGCCGACGGAGCGCCATCCGGCTGCCGTCACTGTCGATAATTTCGCGGCAGGCCGGGACCTTACGCGCTACTTGCTGCAGATGGGGCATGAGCGGATATTGTTCGTCTCGGGCAGCTTCGCCGCTTCCGACCGTGCCGCGCGCCGCTACCAGGGTTATATCGAAGCGTTGCGGGAAGTCGGGAAGCGGCCGCTTGCTGCCATGCAGATCTCCTTTGTTTCGGAATACGACCAGATCGATATCCTGACCGCCATCAGGGATGGTCGCCCGACCGCGATTATCGGATCCAATGACCTTCTGGCGCTTGGGGTGATCGCAGCGCTCCGTCGCGAGGGCCTCTCCGTGCCGCAAGACATGTCGGTGGCAGGCTTCGATGGTATCGTGATCGGCCGGCTGGTCGATCCGCCTTTGACCACGATGAACATGCCGGATGCGAGCATGGGCACGACAGCGGCGTCTCTGCTCCTTGACATGGTCGAAAACGCCGCGCCCGACCGACATCTGGAGCTTGCCTTTTCGCTAAACAAGGGCGGGACGGTCCGCGATCTGAACCAGTCATCCAAATAGGAAAGCCGCCGCACGAGGTGCGACGGCCAAGCATGATCATCAGGTCGAGCTTAGCTTAGCTGCGCGGCAGCATGCCTTCGACGTCGGCGGCTGCGTCGTCGAGTGCTTCCTTCGGCGCCGAAGACTGGTCGACGATGCGCGAGAGGTTGTCGACGATCGTCTGGGTGACGCGAACACCGTTGGAGCCCGGGAAAGCGTACCACGGAACCATCAGCGGCATCTGCTTCAGGCCGGCCTGGAACAGCGGGTTCTTGGTGTAGAAATCGCCCAGATAGTCTGGCGACTTGGCGGCCAGTTCGTTGTTCGGAACGTAGCCGGTGCCGGGGACGACGACCGAGGCGCCGTAAGGACCTGCCGCGAACTTGGCGAACTTCCAGGCGGCTTCCTGCTTGGCGGCATCCTTGGTCAGGATCACGACGGCGTTGCCACCGGTCGGCAGGTGGCCCTTGGCGGGGTCGAGCAGCGGCAATGGAGCCGTGCGCAGGTCGAACTTGTCGCCAACGTTCTTGATGGTGTTGCGCAGCGCGCCTGTTGTCTGGAACTCGAAACCGACCTTGCCGGCCGCGAAGGCCTGCTCGCCGGCAGACTTCGTAAACACCGGCAGGCCGCCTTCCTTGACCATGCGCTCGATCACTTCGCCGGCCTTCTGGCCTTCTGGACCGTTGAAGGTGACTTTGCTCTCGTCTTCGCTGAGCATGGAGCCGCCGGCGCCGAACAGCAGCGCCGAGAACATCCAGTCGTCGCCTTGCCAGCGGAAGTCGATACCATCGACGCCGTTGCCGAGCGCCTTGATCTTACCGCCGAGCGCGATCACTTCGTCCCAGGTCTTCGGCGGGTTCTCGGGGTCGCCACCGGCAGCCTTAACGAGATCGGCGTTGTAGTACATGATCGGGGTCGAGGTCGCGAAAGCGAGGCCGATCTGCTTTCCCTTGACCTGGGCGAGCTTCAGGATCGTGTCCGAGAAGCCCTGCTCGGCCATGTTGCCGTCTTTCTTGACGAGCGGGCCGAGGTCGACGGCGACATCGCGCTCGTCGATCATGCGCAGGCGGTTCAGCCCAATGAAGGTCAGATCAGGCATTTCCGACGTGCCGACCTGGCGAAGGATCGTCTGGATGCCTTCTTCATAGGTGGCGGACGGGCTTGCGAACTGGATCTTGATATCAGGGTTTTCTTCCATGAACTTCTTCGAGATCGTGTCCATCACGTCCTTGAAAAAGCCTGGCATTGGATAGTGGACCGTCAGCGTCGTCTCGGCAAAAGCCGGCACGGTTGTCGCCATCGAGATGGCCGCTGCGGCGAGAAGCTGGGTGATACGTTTCATCGCTCGTTCTCCTGGATTGAGGCGACCGGTCAGCCTTTGAGACCGGTCATGGTGATACCCTCGACGAAGCGTTTCTGCGCGAGCAGGAATGCGGCGACGAGGGGAAGGGTAATGATCATGGTGGCGGCCATCAGCGCGCCGTAGTCGTCACCGGCCTCGGCGGCGCGGAAATACATCAGGCCGAGGGGCGGCGTGGCGTAGTCTTGCTTGGTGATGACGACGAGAGGCCAGTAGAGGTCGTTCCAGTGGGCGACGACCGAAAAGATCGAGAAGGCGGTGACGGCGGGCCAGGCATTCGGGACGATGACGCGCGCGACAATCCCGAGTTCCGACATGCCGTCCAGGCGTGCCGCATGGATCAGATCGTCGGGCATCGCCCGGAAGAACTGAAGGAACATGAAGATCGCAAAGACCGAGATCGAGAACGGAGCCACCAGCGCAGTGTAGCTGTTGAGCAGCGACAGACTGTTGAAGCCGACATAGAGCGGCAGGGCGGTTGCATGGATCGGCACCAGTAGGCCAAGCATGACGAGAACCATCATCAGCCGCGCCGCGCGGAACTTCAGCTTTGCCATGGCGTAGGCGCAGGGAATGGCGATCAGCACCTGGAAGAAGAAGATCAGCCCGCAGACCAGCACCCCGTTCCACAGTAGCGTTCCCATCGGTACGCGGGTCAGCGCCTTGGTGAAGTTGGCGAAGTAGTAGAAGTTGGTCGGGATCAACGACAGGGCGGAGGTGAAGATCTCGCTCTGCGCCTTGCCTGCCGTCGACAGCATGAAGACATAGGGCGCGAGGAACAGCAGCGCGCCGAAGGAGAGCAGCGCCAGGCGGCTGACGCGGCCGAGGGTCCACCGGTTGGCGGTCATCGTGTTTACGCTCATGAGTAGTGCACCCGACGGTCGAGAACATTGTACTGGAGGAAGGTGAGCACCATCAGGATGGCGAGGAACACCACCGTCATCGCCGATGCATAACCGACGCGCAGATAGACGAAACCTTCCTGGTAGATGCTGAAGAGCAGCACTTCGGATGCATGGTTCGGCCCGCCTTGAGTGAGGGTCTGGACTGTTTCGAAGACCTTCACCGAGTTGATGATACTGATCGTCGTGACGAACAGCGTCGTCGGTCCGAGCATCGGCCAGGTCACCAGACGGAACCGATCGAAAGCCGAGCGGGCGCCATCGACTTCGGCAGCCGCATAGAGCTCACGCGGGATGGCGGTGAGACCGGCGAGGAATAGCACCATGTTGAAGCCGACGGACTGCCAGACACCGATGATCGACAGGCTGTAGAGCACGGTGCTCGAGGCTGCGAGCCAGTTGGGGCCGGGAATGCCGACCAGCACCAGCAGACTGTTGATCGGTCCGATGGTCGGGTGGAAGAGATATTGCCACACGGTTGCCATGGCGACGATCAGCGATGCCACCGGCAGGAAGTAGACCGTGCGGAAGAAGCTGCGCGCGGTGGTCTCGCTTTCGATCATGAGAGCGACGACAAGGCCGAGCACGATCGAAACAGGGGCCACGATCGCCGTATAGCAGGTCGTGTTCCACAAGGCCTTGCGGAAGGCGCGATCGTTGATCAGGTGCGCATAGTTCTCGAAACCGACAAAGCGGAACTTGCCCGTGCCGAGCTCAAAATCGGTGAAGCCGAGCAGGACGACGGCAACCACGGGCAGGAGCACGAAAACAAAGATCAGGATGATGGCGGGCAGTGCCAGGAGCCAGGCGGTACGCGCTTCGTTGCGTTCGCGTGCTGCCGTGGTGTTGCGGGTTGCAGGTGCGTCCATGGCGATGCTAGCCATGAGCCTTCTCCAAAGTCGCTTCGATGGTAATCGGGCTCGCTTTCAGGCGGCTGCCGTCCTCTGCAAAAACCATCGCCTTGTCCGCCGACAGCGAGAGAGAAACAGGCATTCCCGCCGAGACACCGCTGGCCTCCGCCGGCGAGAGCTTGGCGATCATGATTTCGCCGATCGCATCGAGCTTGCAGTAGAGGATGACCTCGGAGCCGAGGAACTCGATGCGCTCGACCTTCGCCGCGAGACCGTCCTCACGATTATCCGCCAGACGGACAAATTCGGGGCGGACCGCCAGGCTGACCGGCGTGCGGGCTGCGATCGGAGTGTGCAGGCCGAGCCTGACGCCGCCGAAGGACACCAAGCCGCTTTCGGCGAGCGCCGGCACGACATTGATGCGTGGCTGGCCGACGAAGCGGGCAACCTCGAGATGCGCGGGGTCATCGTAAATGACCTTCGGGCTTGCCAGCTGAAGCAGGTTGCCGCTGATCATCACGGCGACGCGGTCGGCCATCGACAGGGCCTCGGCCTGGTCGTGGGTAACGTAGACGGTCGGCACGCCGGCGCGCCGATGCAGCTCCACGATCTCGCCGCGGGCGTGGACGCGCAGGTTCGCATCGAGGTTGGAAAGCGGCTCGTCCATCAGGAACACGCTCGGATGGCGCACCATGGCGCGCGCCAGAGCCACACGCTGGCGCTGGCCGCCCGACATCTGGCCCGGCTTTCGGTCGAGCAGATGGTCGATCTTCAGCGACCTCGCCATTTCGGCGACATCACGCGCGATCGCCGCGCTGATTGCGCGCTGGCCGGGAAGCATGGAGCCGACGAATGGCAGGCGCTGCGCACCGGAGAGGCGGCGCATGGCGAGCGGAACGGCAATGTTCTGGCCGGCTGTCAGATGCGGATAGAGCGCGTAGGACTGGAACACCATCGCGATGTTGCGATCGGCGGCCGCAATCGCTGACATGTCCTCGCCACCGATGATGATCTGGCCCTGGTCGGCGTGATCGAGGCCGGAAAGGATGCGCAGCAGCGTGCTCTTGCCGCAACCCGACGGACCGACCAGCGCGATGAACTCGCCCGGCTCGACGTCAAGGCTGACGCCCTTGAGGATGGCGTTGCCGGAGAAGGATTTGGTGATGCCGCGAAGGGAAAGCGCGCTCATTGCGATCGCTCCCGCTGCTTCTTCGGCGCTGCCTGCGGGTAGACCTCTTCCACGACATCGTCGAGGAAGTAGGCGGTCATCCCTGGTACGGCGACCAGTTCGGTCGTGACGTCGTCACCAAGCTCGTGCACGGCCGCACCCACCAGGCGCTCTCCCGGCATTTCACGTTCCATCGTGTCGAGGATAAAAGCTGTCGGCGGCGCCCAGACGACCGAGGTCTGGCCGAACTCGCCCTTCCACGTCCAGTGCAGGTGCCCACTGCCGAAGAGCGCGACGTCGTGAGCGGCGATCAGGTCATAAAGCTTGCGGCGCTGCGTCGGGCGTACGCTCCAGTAGCCGGTGTCGCCTTCATTGGCGTCGTCTACGAATAGCGGTTTGTGCGCGAAGATTGCGACGCGGCGCTCACCGCGCTCGGCGAGCGTCTTCTGCAGCCAGTCGAACTGTGCCTGTTCTTCTGCATCCTCGAAGCCCATGAGCAGGCTGTTCAGACCGATGATGCGCCAGTTCCCGATATCCTGCGCGAAATAGTCGGGGCCGACGAGATTACGCCAGCGGGCGAGACGCTCCGCATTGACCGGCTGGGCCGAGCCCGGGAGGTGTCCGACATCGTGATTGCCGGGAACGATCAGCATGGGGATCGACACCTGGCGCATCAGTTCCATGGAAAAGGCCAGATCTTCGTCTTTGTCGGCGCCGTCAACGCTGAGGTCACCGGTGTGCACGATGAGGTCAGCGCCGGTTTCCTCGATCCAGCGGAGCAGGGGCGCCCAGTTGCCGTTGAAATGCGGCTTGTTGGGGCTCAGATGTGTATCGGTAATATGGATGATCTTCACGGCGCTTCTCCAATTCCACACGCCGGCCAGGCTGCGGCCAGCGACGTCTTCGGCGCCTCTTTAAAGCGATCATGTGTCGGGGGCGTAACACGGCTTTCCAACCGCGTTTCATTTTCGTCATCGAATTGTCACCGCGCATTCGAGCCTTTTTCTAGGGCCCGTTCAGGACCGACACAGCGCAGGGATCATCCATTCGATGCAGTGGACCGCGGGAACGCGCCAACCGTCATCTAACTGTAAAGGAAACATTCTAACTAGCTGCTGGACAGATTGCACAGCTGTGCAACGGGAGTTGAGAGATGGTTCAAGGCGCGTTTCTGGAATTGCGGTCGGTTGCCTGCAGATATGGCAACACCCAGGTTCTGGAGGACATAGACCTCAATATCGAGCGCGGGGAATTCGTCGCCTTGCTCGGGTCATCAGGCTGCGGAAAGACGACACTGCTGCGCGTCCTCGCCGGCTTCGTGACGCCGTCCTCGGGATCGGTCTCCGTGCGCCATCGCGAGGTGACGCACCTGCCGCCCGACAAGCGCGGGATGGCGCTCGTCTTCCAGTCCTATGCGCTCTGGCCACATATGACGGTAGCGCAGAATATCGGCTATGGCTTGAAACTGAAGAAGGTCCAGCGCAGCGAAATCGACAAGCGGGTCTCCGCCATGCAGTCTCTTCTGGTGCTGGATGGACTGGGAGCACGAAAGCCGGCGGCCTTGTCCGGCGGTCAGCGCCAGCGCGTCGCGCTCGGCCGTGCCTTGGCGGTTGATCCCGAGATCCTGCTGCTTGACGAGCCGCTTTCCAATCTCGACGCCCGCATAAGGCTTAGCGTTCGCCACGAGCTCCGCGCACTGCAGAAGCGCCTTGGCATCACCGCCGTTCACGTGACGCATGATCGCGAAGAAGCGATGGTGATGGCCGACAGGATCGTGATCCTCAATGCCGGTCGGATCGCTCAGCAGGGCACGCCTGAAGACGTCTACAACAGGCCGGCCTCGGCCTTCGTCGCCGCCTTCATGGGCGCCGAGAACGTGATCTCGCTGACTGGCGCGCCTGATGGCAACGACTTCGTTATCGCCGCGGGCCCAACGAATGCCGTCGGCCATGTCGCTCTGATGGGGCGGGACCTCGTGCAAGGCACCGTCGAGGCGCGCTTCCGGCCGGAGGCGGCGCAAATCCTCGCTGCCGAGACAGCGGTTGTCGGGTCGGGCGTTACGCTCGATGGCGAGATCGCAGCCGTGAGCTATCCAGGTGGCCATTGGCGCCATGCCGTTCGTGTCGGCGACCGCGAGATCATGGCGGACGCTACCCGCGCATTTGAGCCGGGCGAGCGCGTCCGCGTTCATGTGCCAGCCGAGGCTCTGTTTCTCTTCAATTCGCCGAGCACCGAGCCGGCAAACGCCATTTCCCAGGTTTCGCCCGGGAAAGTCCACGCCTGACCTTTTGATGCCTGACTTTCAGAACCTCACATTTTCATAACAAGGAGAAGCCTGATGCAGAGATTGACGTATGCCGCTATCGCCGTTGCTCTCGCGACGTTGCCGGTAAAGGCCGAAGAGCTGACGGTCGCCACCGCAGGCGACCAGAACATGGTCGATTACATCAACCAGTATCTCGGACCGTTGTTCGAGAAGGCCAATCCGGGCGACACGGTTCGCGCCGTCGGCACTGGTCCCGGTGATGCAGGCTCGCAGAAGATCCTGGAGCGTTTCGACGCGCAGGCAGCGGCCGAAGCCAAGGTCTGGGATGTCGACGTTGCCGTCGTGCACGAAAAGTTCGCCGGCCCGATGGTCCAGAAGGGTTACCTCGAGAAGTATCGCGGCAACATTGATACCGGCAAGCTGGTGACCCGCGGCAACGCGAAGAACGCGCTCGGCTCGGATGTCGATGGCTTCGTCATGCCGATGTTCAACAGCCAGACGGCGATCGCCTATAACCCGGCACTGGTTGCGAACCCGCCGAAGAGCTACGCGGAACTCGCCGAATGGGCAAAGGCTCATCCGAAGCAGTTCGGGTACAACGGCATCAAGGGCGGCGCTTCTGGCGTGTCCTTCGTCATGGGCTGGGTCTATGCCTTCGGCGGTGGCGATGCTAACAACCTGATGACGGGTCCGTTCAAGCAGGAAGAAACCACCAAGTGGGACGGCGCCTTCAAGAGCCTGGCCGATTTCACCAAGAACGCCACGCTGACGCCTGGTAACGCCGGCACGCTCGATCTTCTCAGCCGCGGCGAAATCGCCATGGGCCCTGTCTGGGTCGACATGTTCTACAGCTGGCAGGCCAATGGCCAGCTGCCGCCGGAAATGAAGCTGGTGCTGCCGGCCCCGGGTATGCCCGGCCAGCCGATGCACTATGTCGTTCCTGAAAAGTCGGGCCACAAGGCGCTTGCGGAAAAGTTCATCGCGCTCGCCACCAGCCCGGAAGTTCAGGCCGAAGGCATCGTGAAGCGCTTCAACTGGTATCCGGGTATCGACGCCAACTTCGTCAAGCCGAAGCTCGACGACGCGACCTGGAACAAGCTCTTCGTCGACATCACGCCTGACGATCTCGCCAACAACGGCAAGCCTTTCCCGATCGCGCCTTACAATACCGCGATCCTCGAAGCCTACGAAAAGTCCGTAAAGTAAGCCTGCGAACCGCCTTCTCTCCCGGGGGAAGGCGGTTCGATGGACTGGATGAGAGGTGGCACGCGGTGTCGTCTTCCTTTTCGGCGGCGCTCGTCTCTGTCACCGCCTCCTCTCATCCGCCTCGCTCGCGTCTCAAGGTCGTAACATGTCGAAACGCCTACTCGGTCTCCTGCTTGTCCTGCCCGCGCTGGCGGTCATTGCAGCCCTGTTCGTTCTTCCGTTGATCATGTCGGCGGTGGGCGCCTTCAGGGTGGAAGGTGGAGCGCTCGGCTTCGACAATTTTGTCAAGACCTTCGACCTCTACACCAGCGACATCGTCTTCACCGTTGTTATTGTTGGACTATCGACGGTGTTGATCGGCATCGGCGCGATCGCGATTGGCGGCTATCTGACGCTCGGCGAACATCCGCGCGCCGTTGCGATCCTGCGCTGGCTCTATCGCTGGCCGATGTTCATTCCGTTCATCGTCGTCGGCCAGATCCTGCGTACCTTCCTCTCCAAGAACGGCATGATGAACAACACTGCCGTCAGCCTCGGCCTGATGAACCCACTCGATGCCGTGAGTTTCCTCGACTGGCGCGGCATCGTCATCGCTTTCGTCTGGAAGCAGACGCCGTTCGTGGCATTGCTTGTCGCCGGCGCGATGGCCTCCATCAACCGCGACACGATCGAGGCGGCCCGCAATCTCGGCGCGTCGAAATTTCGGCTGCTGTTCGAGATCATCGTGCCGCAGGTCGCCGTCACGCTCACCGTCGGTCTGATCCTCTCTTTCGTCACCATGATGTCGGTGCTTTCGGTGCCTTTGATGATCAACGCGCAATCGCCGACCATGCTCACCGCCGATATCGCTTTCCGCGTCAACGCCTATGGCGACTACGGCGTTGCCAACGCGCTCGGCCTGGTCTCGCTGGTGCTGGCGTCCTCCGTCGCCTGGATTTATCTCCGCCAAAGCCTGAAGGAGCGCGCGTGATGACGACGATTTCTCGATCACGAGCCTCTCTTGCTGGCCTGTGGTGGGTGCCGCGCGGCATCGTCTTCGGACTGATGGCCTTCTTCATCTTCGGCCCGCTCGCCAATCTGGTTTTGTGGACAGTTGCCGAGAAATGGTACTTTCCGCATAGCCTGCCGCTGGAATACGGCTTCAGCTCGTGGGTGAAAGTCTTCGCGCCGCGGGGCGGGGCGCTGGATTCGCTGCGCAACTCACTTGTCGTTGCGGTCTTCACCGTCATCGTCTCGCTTCTTCTCGCCATCCCGGCCGGCTATGCGCTGGCGCGGCTGAAGCTGCCGCTGCGCAGCGCGATCCTGCTCGCCTTCCTCATCCCGCAAGCCTTCCCGAACCTCACGGTCTATGTGAACGTTGCGCGCATCTTCTACGAGATTGGCCTCAACGGGACGATCCCAGGTGTTGTCCTCGTGCATGTCTCGCACGGCCTGGTTTACGCGGTGTGGATCGCCACGGCGGCCTTCTCGGCGATCGATGCGGAGCTGGAGCAGGCTGCGCGCGTAACCGGCGCGGGCGCCATGCGTACCTTCTTCGATATCACCCTGCCGCTTGCCGCTCCCGGCCTGATGGCAAGCGCGATTTTCGTCTTTCTGGAAAGCCTTGATGAGTTCACCGGCAGCTACTTTGTCGGCGCGCCTGATGTGAACATGCTGCCGCTGCTGCTCTACACGACGGCCTCAGGTGGCAACTATCAAATCGCCTCGATCACGGCTCTGCTTCTCCTCATCCCGTCGCTTGTCTTCATGCTGATTGTCGAGCGGTTCCTGAAGGCGGATGTGATATCACGCGTCGGACACTGAGGCTTAAACCGCTAGTGGCGGCTAGTTGGCCGGAGCGACCTTGTAGACGTCGTCTCCGACAAAGACGATGACATAGCCGCCACGCCCGGCTGCCTTCGTCGCCCACGACGTCAGCTGGCTGGCGTATGGCTCCTCGCGCCACGACTGCGGGTGGTCGGGATCGACAAGCACCGTGAGTTGATCGCCCTGACCGTACACCATCATCTTCGCGACGACAGGGTCCCATTGCGGTCCAAGCTTAGGGTCTGTCATCCATGCGCAGAGAAAATCGCGACAGAGATCCGGACGGTCGTCGTAAATGAGGCAGCCCTGTCCCGTCACGCAGTTCACGCACAGGGCATTCGCAGGCTTCGAGAGCTGATCGATCTCCGGCAGCCGGCAGCACAAGGTGCAGGTGCCGCAGGCGCGGGATTCCATGACGGATGTCACTTGATTGGTCATCGCTGGCAACGGTTCACATCCCGCTTCCTTCGGGAAGACCTGATCTCGGTGCGATCGTGACCTCCGCACCATAGGCCTCACGCATGTCATGCTCCTCGCCCGGCCCGCGATCGGCGGCGTGGTGGAGCAGTGTCGAGGCGTATCCCTGCGCATTCGATCCCTGGATTAGCGTCACGTCTGCATTGCCGGGATTATAGGATCGCTCGAACCAGTCGACCGGTTGCTGGAGGAAGTTCATTTCGAACGCCCGGTTGGTGACGCCGTGGCCGACGATGACGACGGTGTCGTCTCCATCGCGGCTGTCGTGCAGTGCCGTCTGGATAAACAGGCGCATGCGCTGGGCGACATCGGCGCGGCTCTCGCCATCGGGCGGTCGTGCGTAAAATTTTCCACTATTGTTGCGCAGCCTTGCCCATTTCTCGAATTCGTCGGGAAACTTCTGCCTCTGCTCCGCGTGGTCGTAGATCTCGGTGAAGAGGCCGAAATCCTGCTCGCGCAACAGATAGTCTTCGCGGACCTTGCCTATGAGGTTGGGCGACAGAACCGAAACAAGGGCATCCTTGGTCTGGCGCGTTCGCAAGAATGGGGAATACCAGATCTGCAACTGCGGGACGTCGGCCAACGTCTTCAGGTGGGAGGCTATCGCCTCGGCCGCGCCAATCGCCTGCCGGTGTCCCCATCTGGTCAGCGGGACATTGTGATCGCCGAACTGGCCGTAAGCCCGCTCATCAAGATTGCCGAGGGATTCGCCGTGGCGAACAAGAAATATGCGCATCATGCGGCCCAGAATGTCCGAAATGGAATCGTCTTATCATGACCGCTGCGCGCTTGATGGGCAACGCCGGGGATGTCGGGCCCAAGGGCCCGACCCGCTATCGACGTCGGCGCAGCTCGCTGCGCAGGACGAAAACCAGAAGGCCGGCCACCATCGCGGCAAGCGCGAACCAGGTCAGCGCATACTGGAGATGGTTGTTGGGGAAGCTCACCTGCGTCAGCCCCCCGACGGGAAAGCCACCCGGATTGGCGGTGGCATCGGCGTCGATGAAGTATGGGGCGATATCGGTGACGCCCCGCTTTGCAGCCATCGCCTCCACGTCGCGCGAGTACCAGCGATCGTTCGCCGGATCGTTCGACTTGATGAAGGTGCCGCCCGGCTCGTTGAGACGTAGTAAGCCGGTAATCTTGACCGGGCCGGAGACCTGACCCTCAAGGCGCGTGTTCACGTCGCGCTTGTCCGTCGGCACGAAGCCGCGGTTGATCATCACGGATGTCCCGTCGGCAAGCGTCAGGGGCGTGATCACCCAATATCCGGCGCCCAGCGTCGTGGCCGCGAAGACGAGGCTTTCCTTGTCGTTCTGCAAGGCGCCTTCAGCCGTGACGCGGCGGTATTCGTCATTTTCCTTTGTGATATTTCCCCAGTCAGCGCGGGCGGGGGCGGCCAACGGTTCGGCATGGATGCGCTGATCGACACGGGCGATCAGATCCAGTTTCCAGGCGCGGCGTTCGACCTGCCAGACACCAAGCGCGAAAACCGCACAAAGGACGACGACGAGGAAGCCGCAGAAGATCGTAAGTGCGATCGCCGAACGACGTTTGGGAGCTTGGTCTGCAGGGGAGTTTGTCAAGGTCTTGAACCGTAACGGGCGGCGTTGCCGCCGCCCGTCCATTGTGCCCGTCAGGGCATGTTTTTCATCATTTCCGGGTTCATCGGCATCATGTTCGTATTGAGATGATGCATGACCCAGAGCGAGCCGGAGAGTGCGATAACCACGAGCAGGATCGTGAAGATCAGCGCCAGCAACGTCCAGCCACCCTCGGAGCGAGAGTTCATGTGCAGGAAGAAGATCATGTGAACGACGATCTGGATCACGCCGAAAATCATGATCAGCGCAGCAGTGACAGCCTTGTTGTCGAAGACGCCGGCCATGACGAGCCAGAATGGAATGGCCGTCAGGATGACCGACAGGACAAAGCCGATCATGTAGCTCTTGAAGGTGCCGTGAGCGGCTTCATGCCCATGGCTGTGCCCATGATGGGCTTCGTGAGCATCCTCGTGTGCGGGTGCGTGCGAACTCATCCGAGTACTCCCATAAGATAAACAATCGAGAAGACGCCAATCCAGACCACGTCGAGGAAGTGCCAGAACATCGAAAGGCACATCAGGCGACGCTTATTCTCGGGGATCAGGCCATGCATCGAAACCTGCACCATCAGCGTCACCAGCCAGATGATGCCGAAGGTCACGTGCAGACCGTGGGTCCCGACCAGCGTGAAGAAGGCCGACAAGAACGCCGAACGCTGCGGCCCCGCACCTTCATGGATCAGGTGGATGAACTCGTAGAGTTCGAGCGCGATGAACACGGCACCAAACACGCCGGTGACGGCGAGCCAGAACAGTGTTTCAGCCTTTTTCGCTCGCTCCATCTGCAGCATGGCGAAGCCATAGGTGATGGAGGAGAGCAGCAGCATGGAGGTGTTGACCGCCACCAGCGGCAGATCGAAGAGATCTGCCGGCGATGGGCCGGCCGCATAGCTGCGGCCGAGAACGGCGTAGGTTGCGAACAGGATCGCGAAGATCAGGCAGTCGCTCATCAGGTAGAGCCAGAAACCCAGCATGGTGCTGTTTTCGGGGTGATGCTCTTCCGTCAGGTAGAATTCGGGCTTCTCAGCCGTGTCGATTGCAGAGTTGCTCATGATCTTACACCTGCTCGGCAAGCAGCTTGGTGCGCTTGTCTTCCGTTTCCACGACTTCCTCTACGGGGATGTAGAAGTCACGCTTGTAGTTGAACGTGTGACCGATGGTGACCACGAGCATGGCAAGCGCGGACGCCGCGACCAGCCACCAGATGTACCAGATCATCGCGAAGCCGAAGACGACGCTCAGAGCACCGAGGATGACACCGGTACCGGTGTTCTTCGGCATGTGGATCGGCTTGAAGCCTTCCGTCGGACGGACGTGGCCGCGAGCCTTCATGTCGTACCAGCTGTCGTGGTCGTAGACGATCGGCGTCATCGCGAAGTTGTAGGCCGGAGGCGGCGACGAGGTCGACCACTCGAGCGTACGGGCACCCCACGGGTCGCCGGTTGTGTCACGCAGCTCTTCGCGCTTCAGGAAGCTGACGACGAGCTGGATCAGGAACGAACCGATGCCGAGCGCGATGAGGAATGCGCCGAAGGCAGCGATGATGAACCAGATCTGCAGCGACGGATCTTCGAACTGCGACATGCGGCGGGTTACGCCCATCAGGCCGAGAACGTAAAGCGGCATGAAGGCGAAGTAGAAGCCGACCAGCCAGAACCAGAAGGACATCTTGCCCCAGAACGGATCGAGCTTGAAGCCGAAAGCCTTCGGGAACCAGTAGGTCACGCCGGCCATCAGACCGAATACCACGCCGCCGATGATGACGTTGTGGAAGTGGGCGATGAGGAACAGCGAGTTGTGCAGCACGAAGTCAGCCGGCGGGATCGCCAGCATGACACCGGTCATGCCGCCGATGACGAAGGTCACCATGAAGCCGATCGTCCACAGCATCGGGACTTCGTAGCGGATACGACCGCGATACATCGTAAACAGCCAGTTGAACATCTTCGCCCCTGTCGGGATGGAAATGATCATCGTGGTGATGCCGAAGAAGGAGTTCACGCTTGCGCCCGAACCCATGGTGAAGAAGTGGTGCAGCCAGACGAGGTACGACAGGATGGTGATGACGACGGTGGCGTAAACCATCGAGGCATAGCCAAACAGGCGCTTGCCGGTGAAGGTGGCGACGACTTCGGAGAAGATACCGAAGGCAGGCAGCACGAGGATGTAAACCTCCGGGTGACCCCAGATCCAGATGAGGTTCACATACATCATCGGGTTGCCACCAAGGTCGTTGGTGAAGAAGTTCGTGCCGGCGTAGCGGTCGAGCGACAGCAGCGCGAGCGTTGCGGTCAGGATCGGGAAGGAGGCGACGATCAGCACGTTTGTGCAGAGCGAGGTCCAGGTGAAGACGGGCATCTTCATCATGGTCATGCCAGGCGCGCGCATCTTAACGATCGTCGCGATCAGGTTGATACCCGACAACGTCGTTCCGATACCGGCGACCTGCAGGCCCCAGATGTAATAGTCGACACCAACGCCGGGGCTATATTCGACGCCCGAGAGCGGCGGATAGGCCAGCCAGCCGGTACGAGCGAACTCGCCGATGAACAGCGACATCATGATCAGCACTGCGCCGGCCGTCGTCATCCAGAACGAGAAGTTGTTCAGGAATGGGAAGGACACGTCGCGTGCGCCGATCTGAAGCGGAACCACGAGGTTCATCAAGCCGGTGACGAACGGCATTGCCATGAAGAAAATCATGATGACGCCGTGGGCCGTGAAGACCTGGTCGTAGTGGTGAGGCGGGAAAATGCCGGGATTGCCGTTGAAGGCCATCGCCTGCTGGGTACGCATCATGAGGGCGTCGGCAAAGCCGCGCAGAAGCATGACCAAGGCAAGAATGACATACATGATGCCGATCTTCTTATGGTCGACGCTGGTGAACCACTCTTTCCAGAGATAGGTCCAGAGTTTGAAGTAGGTGATGAGACCGAGGACCGCGATCCCGCCGACCACGACCGCGCCAAACGTGGCGACGAGAATCGGCTCGTGATAGGGGATTGCCTCGATCGTCAACCGGCCGAAGATCAACTTCAGAAGGTCAGGATTGGAAAACATGGAGTAACCCGTTCATTGGTGTCTTTTAGACGCAAAGCGCCAGGTTGAATTATTTCGTCGCAGCAGGCGCGCTCGCGTCGGACGACGGCATAGTATGGCCGTCGTGCTGCATGGTTGTTCCGGACATGGTCATGCCGGGCATGTTTTCCATGTTGCCGGCACCATGGGCGGGGGCTTCGCCTGCGGCAGCTGGCTCGGGAAGGTGGATGCCGTCGATTGGCTCACCGTCGAATTTCAGCTTGTCGCGGTTCTCATGGCTTTCCTTGCCGGCGCCGCCCATCATGTCGATGTGCATCATTTCGCTCATGCACATTTTGCCGGGGGTGGCGCACATGTTCAGGATCGCGTTGAAGAGATCCTTGTCGGCGGTGGCGAAGTAGCGAACCGGCTCGCGCTCGCTCGGACGTTCGAGCTTGAGATAGGCGTCGCGGTTCAGCGCGGTGCCCTGGTTCTTGACCTGAGCCACCCAGCTTTCGAAGCCCTGCTGGTTCATGCCGTGGAACTTGAAGCGCATGTGGGAGAAGCCGGCGCCGCTATAGTTCGCGGAGAAACCGTCATACACGCCTTCCTTGTTGATGACGGCGTGCAGCTTGGTCTGCATGCCGGGCATCGCGTAGATCTGGCCAGCGAGTGCGGGGATGTAAAACGAGTTCATCACAGACGACGCGGTGATCTCGAAGTTGATCGGAACATCTACGGGAGCCGCCAGTTCGTTGACGGTTGCGATGCCCAGTTCCGGGTAGAAGAACAGCCATTTCCAGTCGAGAGCGACGACCTGGACGGTCAGGGGCTTTACGTCGGCGGGTATGGTGCGCTCCGCATCGATGCGGTCAAGCGGACGGTACGGATCGAGCTTGTGCGTGGTGATCCAGGTGATCGCACCGAGCACGATGATGATCGCGAGTGGAGCGGACCAGATGACCACTTCGAGGCGCGTGGAATGGTGCCATTCGGGATCATATGTGGCGGAGGTGTTCGACTGGCGGTAACGCCAAGCGAAAAACAGCGTCAGACAAATCACCGGGATGATGATCAACAGCATCAGCAGGACTGACACGATGATCAGGTCTCGCTGTTGCATGGCGATATCGCCGGAAGGCGACATGACCACCAGGTTACATCCTGCGAGCATAAAAAATAGCGGCAGAATGACGAGATGGCGGGAAAACTTTGACAGCTTTTGCACGTCGTTATTGCTCTTTTTGTTTCGTCCGATCCGCGACTAAAGCACTATAACTTGTAGCAACATGAGGTGTTTGGTCGCAGCGCAGCAGAATTGCCGCAGTGCGGGATACGACGGAGCGCGTGCGATGTCAAAAACTTGAGGCGACGAAAAGAAGCATTTTTTTGCACGGCGCCGCATTCGTGCAACTATATATCCCAGAAAGGTCCTTCGACCACCATTCAGGGCCTTATTTTAGCGTTCTTGCGCACATTTCTTCACGCGACGCTAATTTTCAAAATCCCTGGGAAACTATTTCTGATCTCCGCACTTGATAACGGTGAGAGTTCGTTCAAACTCTTAGGTGAGACGCTTTGCCGCAAGCGTCTTAACGAGGGAGGCGTTTTGAATATGGCTACTGTGACTAACTATGGTCCTTCGTCCACGTCCATGGAGCGTGACGCGAGACAAATTCATGCTGACAAGCCGGTTTCGCCGGGCAGCATTGCAATCGGTGTCGTCATTGGACGTACATCGGAATTTTTCGATTTCTTCGTCTACGGGCTGGCATCGGTGCTGGTCTTTCCGCAACTTGTCTTTCCGTTCGCGCCGGACAGGTTGACAGCCACACTTTATTCCTTTGCGATCTTTTCGCTTGCATTCCTGGCACGACCAGTCGGCTCGGTGGTCTTCATGACGATCGACCGCCTGTATGGCCGCGGCACCAAGCTCACCATCGCTCTGTTCCTGCTTGGTGGGTCCACCGCATCCATTGCGTTCCTGCCTGGTTACACTGAGATCGGCGTCTGGTCGATTGCGCTTCTCGCGCTGTTCCGCTTGGGGCAGGGCTTTGCGCTCGGTGGTGCCTGGGATGGCCTGGCGTCCCTGCTGGCCTTGAACGCGCCGAAGAATCACCGCGGATGGTATGCGATGATCCCGCAGCTTGGCGCGCCGATCGGCTTTGCGTTGGCCAGCCTGCTCTTTGGCTACTTCGTCGCCAATCTGTCATCGGAAGATTTCCTTAGCTGGGGCTGGCGGTATCCGTTCTTTGTCGCCTTCGCCATTAACGTCGTTGCACTTTTTGCCCGTCTTCGCCTGGTGATGACGAAGGAATTCGGCACGGCGCTGGAACAGCATGAGCTCGAGGCGGCCCCGATTCGCGACGTCGTGCGCATCCACGGTCGCGATATCCTGATCGGCGCCTTTGTGCCGCTCGCGAGCTTCGCGATGTTCCACCTCGTCACGATCTTCCCGCTTGGCTGGATGAGCCTCTACGGCGACCAGCCGATCGGCGCCTTCATGCTGGTCCAGACGGTCGGCGCCATGGTGGGCATCTTGGCGATCATCGCTTCTGGCCTGATGGCTGACCGTATCGGCCGGCGCGGCCAGCTGGCGGTCTGCGCGGTTTTGATCGCGATCTTCAGCTTTGTTGGTCCCATCATGCTGGGCTCGGGTTCGAATGGGCACGATGCCTTCGTGATCATCGGCTTTGGCGTCCTCGGGCTGTCCTTCGGACAGGCCACGGGCTCGATCTCCTCACGCTTCGGCCGGGGTTATCGCTACACTGGCGCTGCGTTCACGTCCGATCTGGCGTGGCTCGTCGGCGCCGGCTTCGCGCCGCTGGTCGCACTCAGCCTCTCCAGCCGGTTCGGACTGACCTTCGTTGGCTATTACCTGCTATCGGGCGCTATCTGTACGCTTGCTGCTCTGGCGTTCAGCCGGGCGCTGGAACAGCGCGACTGATCGATCGACGCCAATAAACAAAGCCCGCCTGAACTGATGTTTGGGCGGGCTTTTAACATTTGCGTATGAGCTATGGTGGGTCGCCTAACTCACTGGCTCCGGCTTTTTTGCGGCGCGCGCGGCCGTAAGCTCGGCGGTTGTGTGGTTCAGGCGGTCTGCGAGGACGCGCATGATCTCGACAGCCATCTCGGGAAAGTCGCTCAAAAGCTTCAGGAAATGCTCCTTGCTGATCCGGAGCACCTCAAGCGCCGAGGTGGCACGAACCGTCGCGGTACGCGAGACATCGCAGAGGATGGCTATCTCGCCGACGATGGAGTTGGGATCGACATCGGCGACTTTGATGTCGCCCGCGGGTGAGCGAACAAGAATGTCTGCTGTTCCCGACAGGACCACATAGGCGGCATCGCCCGGGTCGCCTTGTCGGAACAGATCCTGTCCGGCACTATATGTCATGCGGTCTGAGGTGAAGGCCAAAAGTTTGAGCTTGGCCGGTGCTATCCGTGAAAAGATTGGCACGCGCCGTAGCATCTCGACTTCGTCTCTAAGCAGCATGACCTTGTCTTCTCCCTGCGCGCTCGTGGCGCGCTTGCTAGAATTACGCGCGTCCTTTTTGGCAGGACGTCACTTTTGTAGCCCCTTTAGAATATTACGATAACAGTTCCTTGAACATACCGTTCTGTTCGGAAAGTTCCGGAAAATTACCGGCCTCGACCAGGCTTCCACGATCAAAAAGCAGGATTCGATCGAAGAGCGCGGCCAATCTGGCGTTCGAAAGAACCCAAACGATCGCTGGCCGCTCGCCCTCATGATGCAGCTCGTTGACGAGATTGTTGGTGATCTGGTCCTGCACGCGCTGATCCAGCGCCGACAGCGGCCGATTGAGGATAATGTAGTCGGACCGCCTGAGCAGCGTACGCGCCAGGTTCAGCTTCTGGCGCTGGACCATCGTCAATCGCTTGCCGCCGGAGCCGACATCGAACTCCAGGCCAATCGACAGGACATCGTCGAAGAGCTCGAGCGTTTCGAACAGGCCGACCATGATCGACCGGATGCTTTCGGACGCGTCGGCACGCTGGTAGGCGATGCGACCGAAGAGAACGTTGTCCATCAGGCTTGCTGACGAGATGAAATGTTCAGGGTCGTAGCGCTCAATGACAGCGGCAAGATCATCGGGAATATTCTCGTGAAACTGCTTGCGGGCGCTAACGATCTTGGCGGTCAATTCGTCGGTCAGGAGACCGAAGCGATGGCGAGGCTCGATATATGCGAAGCTCAGGCGGATAATCGCCGAGCGCTCTTCCGGTGTCGCGTCGTCAAACTTCCGGCTGCTGAGCTTCTGCAGCAGCGCCTGGTAGGTCGGGATGTCGTCCGCCGTCATGAAGGTCAGCTGCTGAAAGAACGGGTGGTCCGGCGGTAGATCGTGGAAGAGTTCGACCGCGTTTTCGGCGATTTCCAGACCCATGGCGTAGAGGTCGTTGCTCAGTCCCGTTTCCCGGAACAGTGTCTGGAAATAGGGATGCGCCGCCAGGCGCCGGTTGTTCATGATCGGCCGCTTCATGGAGCCAAAAAGCAGGTTCTCGCCAACCGTCGCTTGCGCGTTGTAGCTATCGAAGTCGAAGGGAACGACGATGTTGCCGAGTTCCGACTGTTGCATCTTCTCGCGCAGGGCGGCACGCAGATTGACGATATGCCCGGCAAGCTTGGTGTGGACATGCGTATCAACAGTCGAGCGCAGCGCGAGGTCGAGAATGTCCTCCGTGATCAGCACGGCGTCGAGAGCCGGCCGCATCGCGGTCAGGATATCGCCGGGACCCGTGGCGCCCGCCGCACGATAATCCACCCAGTCGCTGTTCGGATCGAGCGTCGGGTTGCCGGCCTTGATGGCTTCGGCGGCATGCCACTTGGCTTCCTGAGCCGTCTGCTCGTCGTAGTCAGGATCTTTCAGCGGCGCGTGCTTCAGCCCATAGAGAAGGTTGTCGCGAAGCGTGCCCTGGAAAAAATACAGGTCTGACGACGCATATGAAATCCGGCGGCCGGAAACCGATTCCGGCAGCTCCAGCAGATCCTTTCCGTCGATGGTGATACGGCCTGAATTCGGCCAGACCACGCGGCCAAGCGCCTCGGCAAAGGCTTCGGCACCACTCGAATTGGGGCCGACGACGGCCACCGTCTCGTTCGGCTTGATTTCGACGGAGACGTGATCGATCAGCTTGGCGCCGCTGTCGTCGCTGACGGCAAGATTGGTAACGACGATGGGGGCGGCCAAAGCCGCGACCTCTTCGATGGCAACCTTGTGGATGCTGTCGTCGATCAGCGGCTCGACGTTGAACTGCTCGTAGACCTGCTGATACTTCACCTGCACGTCCTGACGCATCTGGTCCCAGTCGATCAGCTCCTTCAGCGGTCCCGGCAGGTCTTTGTAGGCGCTGATGACGGCCACGAGCTGCCCGATATCCAGCCTGCCCTGGAGCGCCAGATAACCGCCGATTGCGTAAAACAGGAACGGGGTCACCTGAGCCAGGAAGTTGTTGAGGAACTTGACCAGGAACTTCCACTGATAGAGATCGTAGCGGATCGAGAATATGAGCCCGAGGCGCGCCGCGATGTCGGCACGTTCGAGGTTTGACGTGTCATTGCCGTGGATTGTTCCGATGCCATCGACGATTTCGCCGACGCGGCCGGAAAGCTCGCGCGCCGTCAACTGGCGCTGACGTCCAAGTTCCAGGAGCCGTTTGCGCATGCGGGGAATGACCACTGCTTGAACGCCGACAATCCCTGCGGCGATCATGCCCAGCCAGAAATTCTGCACGATGATGAAGGCGAGCGCCGTCAGGGCCTGGCCGCCGAGCAAGGCAGGCGAAACGAAGGCGTCCCCGGTGAAGCCGCCCATTGGCTCGACTTCGTCCTTGATCATGGTGGCGATTTCAGCGGATTTCACGCGCTTGAAGTGATTGGGCGGGAAACGCAGAACCCGATCGATCAGCTGGAAGCGGATACGCCGCAGCATGCGCTCGCCCAGCCGACCCTTGTAGGTATTGATGTAGAACTTGAAGAGACCGTTGAGCACCACGAGCGCCAAGAAAACCAGGCTGAGTGCCATCAGCATCTGCTCGCGACCGAGTTGAATGCCCTGGAAAAACTCCACCTTCCCGATCAGCGGAAACGTGTAGGACAGATGCATGAAGGTTTGCGTTGCGCCTTCGCCCTCGAAGCCCGAGCCCTGGATAGGTCCGTTGACGATCTGCTTGGGCAGGTCGAAGGACAGGAAGTAGGGCACCATCGAGAGAGCGACAACCGCCAGAATCCAAAGCTGCTGCAGCCGCGTGTTCGACCAGATGTAGCGCGCGAGGCTTTTTTCCATTGCTAACCGTCGATTGTCTGGAAAATTTGAGACATCAATCCTGCACGTGAAGGCGGTGGTACCGAGAACAGGATCATGCTACCGGATCGCTCAATAAAAACAACGCGAAGCGGCGTGTATTGCTGGACACCGATTCACGCGAGAACTGTTTTATATCACATGATTTTCATAAAGGGCGAGAGTTTCACGCGAGCATAGCGCGAATGATTTCCGCCGTTCGTCTCGCGCCCTCGAGGTCGATCGTAAGATCGGCGGTGCGACGCTTTGGAGCCGAAAGTGCCGCGCTCACGGCTGCTGCCACATGATCGGCCGTCAACCCTTTTTCAGGAAGCAAATCGGCCAGTCCAAGCTTTTCAAGGCGCTCGGCCCTGACGGTCTGTTCGGTCTCCCCGCCTGCCACGAACGGGATCAGGATCGGCCGGCAATCTGTCCGCAAGAGGTCACCTACAGTGTTGTAGCCGGCCTGCGAAATGGAAACGCGCGCGGCGCTGAGCAGCGAGGGGAAATCCTTGCGGAACCGCACGAGCGTGACATTGGACGGGATCGCTTGCGACAGGGACGCGAAATCTGCCTCCGGCAGGTTCGGACCGCTGATCAGCAGCCAGCGCAGATCGGCCGGCAGGGTCTTCGCGGCTTCGCCGGCTGCTTTCAAAAGCTCCATCCCAACCGCGCCGCCGCCGGCGGATGCGATAATGTCGAAGGTCTCCGACGCCTGCTTCGGTGCTGGCGGCGCCACGATGCCGGTGTAAGAGACCTTGTCGGCGATATCTGCTGTCAGCGGGAAAGTGTCTTCGAGGCGCACGAAGCCCGGGTCACCGTGAACGAGCACGCCGTCGAAATGCGCCTGCACAAGGCCCACGGTCTCGGCGTCGCGCCCAGCCTTGCGGTTCTCCTGCAATATGTCGCGCACCGAGCTAAGCAGTTTCGGTCGAGGGTTCGTCGCTTCGATTGCTTCGATCAAAGGCAGGAGTTCGAAGCGCATCTGCCTGCGTCCAAATGGAAAAGCCTCGATGATGACGACGTCGGGCCGTGCGTCGTGAAAGGCCTGCAATAGAAGATCGCGACGACGATCGAGGAAGTCCTGGTCGATGGCGACACCCCGCTCATCGGCAAGCCCGGAAAATCCGGAGTTGCTGGCCACCACGGGCGGCAATGCCACCGTCTTCAACCCCGTCGCCGGGAAGCCGGCAACGGCCAGGCCGCCGGTCACGACAGTGACATCGAAACCGTCGGCCTCAAGGGCGTTTGCGATGCGGCTTGCGCGCGCGATATGACCGATACCGAGCAGGTGCTGAACGTAGAAGAAAACCCTTTGGGCGCTCATGATGCTTTCTGCCACTCTTGTTGGAAAAGCTGGCTGAGCTGATCGATGCTGGCATTGTAGTCGAAGTGGCTGCGCACACGGCTCTCGGCAGCGTCACCCAGCCTTTGCCGCAGGTCCGGATCGCGAATGGCTGCCTCAAGCGCCTGGGCCAGCGCCTTGGGATCATCCGGTTCGACCAGCAGTCCATTTTCGCCATCTACCAACAGTTCCGGTACTCCGGACACGGAGGTGGAGATGCAGGCCAAGCGCTGGCTGGACGCTTCGACCAGAACATTCGGCAACCCATCGCGGTCGCCATTGGCCGCGATGCGGCAGGCGAGCATGAAAAGATCGGCTCGGCGATAGTGATCCAGAACCTCTTCCTGGGCGAGCGCTCCCTTCCAGGTGATGCGCTGGGAGAGCTTGAGTTCGCTAGCCAGTGCCTTCAGTTTGGCCAGTTCGTCACCGCCGCCGATATGCTCGAAACGCCAATTGAGATCGCTGGGTAGCAATGCCAGCGCTTGCAGCAAGGTGTCATAACCCTTCTTTTCCACCGCGCGCCCTACACTGAGCAGGAAGACGGGTTTTGTCGGGTCGCTGCCATCGTGGCCGGATCGTTCGCCAGAGAAATGACCGAAGCGGGCGAGATCGAGACCGTGATAGCTCAAATGCACTGCATCCTTGCGCGATGTCAGCGTGCGCATATGCTGGTAACCGTTTCGGGTGCAGGTGACGGCCCATCGGGCGCTGGAGAGTTTTTCAGTCAGTTCCCAGTCCGGAGATGTCCAGATGTCCTTGGCGTGGGCAGAGCAGGTCCAGGGCACACCTGTCAAAAGGCTCGCATATTCGGTAACGGAGGCTGGCGAATGGATGAAATGCGCGTGCAGCCATTGTCCGCCATCCGGCCATTCGCGGGCGAGCACCATTGCCTGGCCAAGCCTTCGGAAGCGATTGCGCGAGACATCACGCGGCAAGTCCTTGAAAAAACGCTTCATGAGCGTGCCAAAGCCCGGTTTGCGGAGGCTTGCAAACAGCCCCTTCAGCACACGCAATGGCTCTTCGTGGAGGTATTCCGGCAGATAGACGACCCGCGCCTTGATCTCGTCGTGAACGGGATGGCGCTTCTTGTCGGTTGGACGCCGCATGGAGATCAGGGTCAGGTCAAAACCGGCCTTCTCTAGCCCCAGCAATTCCTGCGCGATGAAAGTTTCCGAAAGGCGCGGGTAGCCCTTCAAGACGACAAGCAGTTTGCGGCGTGGCAGCAATGATAAGACTTTCACTCGGCGCCGACGACGGAAAGGTGGCGGCCACGGTTGTCGAGCCAGCTGCCAACTGTCTCGGAGATATGGTTGAGGCCTTCAAGCCGCATGTTGGATCCGCTCATCGAAGGCGGCTGTCGATGCGGCAGACGCTTCAGCGCATCGGCCATGACGGCAGCGTCAGCCGAGGCTTCCGGCAAAAGCATCTCTACGAGGCCGAGGTCGCTGGCCCGCTTGGCGCGAAGCAGCTGTTCTTCGCGCGGCTTGACGCGGGGCACGATCAGCGCGGGCTTGTCGAAGGAGAGGATTTCGCAATAGGTGTTGTAGCCACCCATCGCCACCACGCCAGCGGCGCCGGCGATGAGTTCTTCCATATTGTTGTCGAATTCGATCACCTGGATGTAGGGGATCTTCGACCCCTTCTGCACCAGCGTCGTGCGCTCCGCTACCGGCATGTAGGGACCGAGCACAACCAACGCCTTTTGCTGCAAGGTCGGATCTTGCTCGTAGGCATTCATCACGTCGTGCACCAGATCCGAGCCGTCGCCACCGCCACCTGTCGTGACAAGAATGTAATTGTCGCTGCGGGCATTGATTGAGGTTTTATTGGCCGAGACGCTGCGCTGCAGGAAGCCGACGAAGTCCATCTTGCGGCGAACGCTGGCCGGCACATCGAGGCCGATGAGCGGGTCGTAGAAATCAGGCGGGCCATACACCCAGATCGAATCGTAATATTGGTCGATCTTCTGCATCACGCCGTTCTTTTTCCACTCGGCGTCGAGCAGGTGAGGGGCGTCCATGATCTCGCGCAGACCAAGCACCAGTGTCGTGCCTCGTGCCTTCAGATAGTTCAACGTCTCCTCAACCTCGCCCTTCAGTCCCATCGGCTCCTTGTCGACGATGAAGATATCTGGCTGAAACGTCTCTGCTGTGTGGCGGATGATCGATTCGCGCATCTTCAGCGTATCCTGAAGATCGATATGGCTTGCCATCGACGTATACTCGCCGTTGCGCAGCTTGATGACGCTCGGCACCTTCACGAAGTCAACACGGGCGCGATAGTCGAAGGCACCGGCGATCGTCGCACCTGAGATGATCAGGATGTTGAGGCCGCGATAGTCCTCGACCAACGCATGCGCAATGGTTCGACAGCGTCGCAGATGGCCGAGCCCGAACGTGTCATGGCTGTACATCAGGATGCGTGCGTCTTCCAGGCGCCTGGCCATGGACATTCCTTCCGGGCTATTCATCATCTAGCACCGCCGCTTTCAACGGCGCTGGCGACGGATCGGGGAAGGATCAGTCGTCGGCCGTTATTTGTAGGGATCTGCCGCATCACGCAAGCCGTCTCCCAGAAAGTTGAACGCCAAAATAACCAAGACCACCGGTATAATCGGGAAAAGCAACCACGGATAGAACGCAATAACGCTTACGCTCTTGGCTTCCGTGAGCAAAATGCCCCAGCTTGTGATCGGCGGGCGAAGGCCAAGCCCCAGGAAGCTCAACGCCGTCTCGCCGAGAATCATGCTGGGAATGGAGATTGTTGCCGAAGCGATCAGGTGGGACATGAAGCCCGGGACGAGATGGCGACCGATGACGCGAGGCGTGCTTGCGCCCATCAGCTGCGCTGCCTGCACGTAATCCTCTTCGCGCAACGCCAAGAGCTTGGAGCGCACGGCGCGCGCCAGGCCGGTCCAATCGATAATGCCGAGAATGATGGTGATGCCAAAATAGATAACAATTGGGCTCCACGTCACCGGCATGATCGCTGCCAGCGCCATCCACAAAGGCAGGCTCGGAAGTGACTGCAGCACTTCGATCAGGCGTTGTACGATCAGGTCGAACACGCCGCCACGGTAGCCTGCAAGGCCGCCAATGACGATGCCGAGGCAGAAGCTGATGGATATGCCGATCAGGCCGATCGTCAGCGAGATGCGGGCTCCGTAAAGAATGCGCGAAAGCACGTCGCGCCCCAAACGGTCGGTGCCAAGTAGAAACATCTGTCCCCCCTCGGCGGGGCAGACCATATGCAGGTTCGAATCGAACACGCCCCAGAATTTGTAGGCGTCGCCGCGGCAGAAGAAACGGATCGGCTGCACGTCGCCAGGCTTGTCGCTGTAGAGGCGATGCAGCGTGTCCATATCAAGCGACATGGTACGACCATAGACGAACGGACCGACGAATTTGCCATCATTGAAAAAGTGCACGCGCTGCGGTGGCGAGTGGATAAAATCGACGTTCTTGGTGTGCAGCCCGTAAGGCGCCACGAATTCCACGACGATGATCATCAGATAGACGGCGATCAGGAAGACCGCCGATGCAAGCGCCAGGCGGTGCTGCTTGAATTTCCACCACATCAGCTGCTTTTGCGACGCGAGGTGGATGCGCGATTGCGCCGCAGTCATGCTTTCGGTCGCCATCGGATCGAATGGCGCGGTCGAGACGTAGTGCGGCAAAGGTGCGCCGGGTGGGGGCAAGGGCGACATTATTTGGTGCTCCTGCCTTGCAGGCGAATACGCGGGTCGAGGAAGCCAAGGGCGATGTCCGATATCAGCACGCCAATGACGTTCAGGAATGCCAGGAACATCAGGAATGAACCGGCAAGATACATATCCTGGCTCTGAAGCGCCTTGATCAGCATCGGGCCCGTGGTTTCAAGTGACAGCACGATAGCGACGATTTCCGCGCCCGATATGATCGAAGGAAGGATCGAGCCGATATCAGCCACAAAGAAGTTCAGCGCCATGCGAAGTGGGTATTTTATGAGCGCGCGCAAAGGGGGAAGGCCCTTGGCGCGCGCCGTCACGACATATTGCTTTTGCATCTCGTCGAGCAGGTTGGCGCGAAGCCGTCGGATCATGCCTGCAGTGCCGGCCGTGCCGACGATGATCACGGGGATCCACAGATGTGACAGGATCGATCTGGCTTTCTCCCAGCTCATAGGCTCGGCGAGATATTTCTGGTCCATCAAGTGGCCAATCGAAACCCCGAACCAGATGTTGGCGAAATACATGAGGATCAGCGCCAGCATGAAGTTGGGAATGGCGATGCCGAGCAGGCCGAACAGTGTCAGGCCGTAATCGCCCCAGCTGTACTGATGGGTGGCGGAATAGATGCCGATCGGAAAGGCGATCAGCCAGGTCAGAAGGATCGTCGTAAAGGAGACAAGAATGGTCAACCACAATCGGTCACCCACGACTTCCGACACTGGCAGCTGGTATTCGAACGAATAGCCGAAGTCGCCGTGCAGCATGCCGCCGACCCAGTAGAAATAGCGGACCACGGCCGGCTTGTCGAAACCGTACTGCTTTCTGAGTTCCTCGATTTCCTGCAGGTTGGCGCTTTCTCCCTGGGCGCGCAATTCAGCGATCTGACTTTCGAAGAAGTCGCCTGGCGGCAGTTCGATGATGGTGAAGACCAGTGCCGATATGACGAACAGCGTGGGCACCATGGCGGCGATGCGCCAGAGGATATATCTCAACATCGCTCAGGCCTCCTTGAACCAGAAGGTGTCGGGCATGTAGATGCCGAGATAGGATGTCGGGTCAAAGCCATAGAGGCCTTGCTCCGGCACATTTTGCAATTTCGCTGATTTTAAAATGGGTTGCAGCGTGCTGTTGATCAATCCGATCGAGAAGACCTGCTGCGTGTAAAGCGACAGCATCTGGTGCCAGATCGCTTGACGTTCCTCGAAGTGAGAGGTCGCGCCCCAATGGCTGAGCAAGGTAACAAGCTGCTCGGCCTCCGGCAGATCAGGCGCGGTTCCAGCCTGGCCGGCGGATAGGTGGTACATGCCCCAGAGCGGCCATTGCAACTGATCGTCCATGGTTGGCGCCAGTTGGCTCGGCGACATGTCGGCGGTCGCCACCCCGTTGTCGATGCCGAACCAGATCGACATCATGATACGGCCGCTCATGGCGCGGTCGCGGAAGACGTCGCGCTGCGAGGTGCGGGTGTAGAGCGCAATGCCAACCTCGCGCCAGTGATCGCGTACCAATTCCAACACGTCGGTGTCGAGATTGCTCTCGCCAGCGGTTTCCACCGTGATCTCGGCGCGGCGCCCATCCGGGAGCAGGCGAATGTCTTCGCTGTCGCGCCCGGTCAGCCCCAGCTCGTCAAGCAGACGGTTGGCTTCATCTGGATCATGGGCGATGAAGGCGTCGGCATATTCCTGTTTGAACAGCGGACTGTCCGGCAAAACGGTGTCCGCGCTCGGCTTGCCAAGGCCGTAGAAGGCCACCATGTTGATTTCGTGACGGTCGACAGCCAGCGAGAGGGCACGCCGGAAGCGTGTCTCGCGGAAAAGCTTGCGCCAGACATCGTCAGCGCAATTGAGGTTCGGCAAAAGCGCCACGCGCGATCCGCGCACCTGCTTCCACAGGTTTACCTTTACGGGAAAACGCTTCTCGGCGTCCTTGAGATACGTATAGTCGTTGAAGTCGACGCCTGTTGCCTGCAGATCGGATTCGCCCGCGCCCGCCTTGGCTGCGATGATCGAGGATGAGCTGACGTTCATGATGAACCGATCGACATAGGGCAGTTGGACGCCGTTCTCGTCGATCCGGTGGAAGAATGGGTTGCGCACAAAGACAAACTGCTCTGCCGGCGGCGGCGTGGTGTTGATCCAGGGATCGAGCGACGGCAAGTCGGGGTTTTCGGGGCGCGAGGCGCGCGACATCTTGATGTGCAGATCGGCCCATTTCTTGACGCGGTTCTGCTTCATCAACGCCGAAAGGCGAAAGTCGTCCTGATACTTCTTGTGGAACTGCTTCAGATAGTGCGCCGGCCCGTAAATGACCAGCGGCAGCGGTCCGGCAAGTGCCGGCATGAAGTTGGGGTTCGGCCGGTCCCAGGTGTAGCGCACGGTGACGGGGTCGAGGACCTCGAAGCGCGGAAGGTTACCGTGCGGACGAAGCTCAAGCGCGCCTCCTCCCGGTGTCAGCTCCTTGTTGAGGATGACATCCTCCCACCAGTAGCGAAAATCGTCGGCAGTGAAGGGCGATCCATCGGACCAGCGGTGCCCTTCGCGCAGATGGAAGGTGAAGACGGCGTCGTTTTCCGAGGTGAAGCCCATCAGGATGTCGGGCTGGAACTGCAGCTTGGTATCGTAGCCGACAAGCCTGGAATAGCCATAGACTGTCATGTAGCGGATGTCTTTCGCGCTGCCGATGATGGTGCGCACGGTGCCGCCGTAGACCCCGGGCTGTCGCCCGGTGGCCTTCATGTTGATGATCCTTGGATGGGTAGGCAGGCGCTCCACCATTGGGGGGATGCGATCTGCCCGCAGCCAGTCGCGCAGGAATTCGGGCTCGATATCCCGCTCTCCAACCGCTTTTGCCAATGACGGGGCGATCGCTGTGCCAACCAGTCCACCGATAAAGCCGCGACGCGTTACCATGCGCGCAACTCCTTTGCGTCGGCGCCTTTCCGGGCGCGCACGAAATGACCGTTGCCAAGATCGGCATAGTCGAGTTCCGATACGTCGTCGTGTTCGGCAGTAAAGGTCACGCCCCAGTTCTGCTTGTCAGCCGCACCGTTCTTGCGCAGAGCCTCGAAGTCCAGCGGCCGGTCAAGATCGGGGAAGGGGACCGCGGCCAGGAGAGATTTGGTGTAGGGATGGACCGGATCTCGCAGGATGATCTCCCGCGGCGCGATCTCGACGATGCGCCCCTTGCACATCACCGCGATGCGATCGGCCATGTAGTCGACCACGGCCAGATTGTGCGAGATGAACAGATAGGTCAGCCCGAGTTCCTTTTGGAGATCCTTCAACAGGTTAAGGATCTGGGCCTGGACCGAAACGTCAAGTGCGGAGACGGGTTCATCGAGAATGATGAGCTTAGGCCCGAGTGCCAGCGCGCGCGCAATCCCGATGCGCTGTCGTTGACCGCCAGAGAAACTGTGCGGATAGCGGTTGAGATAGCGCTTATCGAGCCCGATCGCGCCCATCAGCGCTTCAACCTTGCGATTGCGCTCTGCACTGTCACCGCGATCGTGGATTTCGAGCGGCTCGGAAAGGATATTGCGAACAGTCATACGAGGAGACAGCGACGAGACCGGGTCCTGGAAGACCATCTGGATATTGGTGCGCAGTTCCTGCAGATCATCGCCGGTGACGGACAGGACGTCGACGACATCCCTGCCGTCGTTGAAGATCACCGAGCCGCTATCCGGCGCCATCGCCCGCATGAGGATCTTGCTGACGGTGGTCTTGCCGCAGCCAGATTCACCGACGAGGCCAAGGCACTCGCCACGGCGAATATCGAAGCTGACATCGTCGACCGCGCGAACGCCCGCGTGGTCGCCCATGCCGAACAGGCCGCGGTTGCGTGTCTTGAAGGTCTTGGTCAGATTGTTGACCGACAAGAGCACCTCAGGCCCCTCGACCGCCACCTTGGCCTTTTTCTTGCCGACGAGGGATTCGAGGTTGACCGGAACGTCCCGCAGCGCCTTCAGCCGCTCGCCTTCTCGCATGTCGAAGTGAGGAACGGCGGCCATCAGGCCCTTGAGATAGGGGTGCTGCGGATTGCGGAAGATCGATTCCACCGGCCCAGCTTCCATGATCTCGCCATGGTAGATGACGACGACTTCGTCGGCCATGTTGGCGACGACGCCGAGATCATGGGTGATCAGCAGCATTGCCATGCCAAGCTTGTGCTGCAGATCGCGCAGCAGTTCGAGGATCTGCGCCTGGATCGTCACGTCGAGCGCGGTCGTCGGCTCGTCGGCGATCAACAAAGCGGGGTTGCAGATGAGCGCCATGGCGATCATGGCGCGCTGGCGCATGCCGCCCGACAGTTCGAAGGGGTACATGTCGAATGTCCGCTTCGGATTGGCGAAGCCGACAAGACCGAGCATCTCCTCCGTCTTCTGCCGTGCTTCTTTCTTGGTCGCGTCCGTATGGATCAGCAGCGATTCACTGATCTGATTGCCCACAGTGTGCAGCGGTGACAGCGATGTCATCGGCTCCTGGAAAATCGTCGCCATGCGCCGGCCGCGCAAATCGCGCATCTCTTCGCTGTCGCGCGAGTATTTCAAAATATCCGTGGCCTTGCCGTCCAAGGGGTCGGTGAAGAGTATGCTTCCCGTAGCCTGGGCGGGATTGGGCAAAATACCCATAATGCTTTGGCTGATAACCGACTTGCCAGAACCCGACTCGCCCACCAGCGCCGTCACCTTGCCCGGCAGGATGCGCAAATTTGCGTTCTTCACGACACGCAGCTTGTCGCCGAAAACCGTAAAGGAGATATCAAGATTTTCGATGCGTAGCAGATCGGACGCGGACGCCATACCAATGAGATTCCCCAGTTTTCTTCGTATCTATTGCGAAGACACTAGCGTACGGCAATCAGGGTGTCCAGTTGATGACGAACTGATTGAAATTGGGGAGATTTCTGCCTTTTTGTCAGCCTCGGCCCAAGGCATCGCTCCGAACGTTACTGCATGAACTTGTCAGCTGTCGGGGCTGTGGCCTGCTTGCGAGCATCGCGGTGGAGAAGGATGACCTGCTCGGCCTCCGACAGCGCATCGTGAGGTGCCTCATCGATGCCCTCGTCGGTGTGCAGCTGCGGGGTTGGCGCGTGCGGTTGCAAAACAGTGATTTTCTGGCGCACGCCGCGCAGCTTTTCCTCACCCAGCGTCGTCCATTCTCCGCCGCAATAGCCAGCAAAGGCCTGGCTGGCGACGACCTCGCGCGAATATTTCTTGGTCAGCGACTGCAGCCGCTGCACCTCGTTGACGGCGGAGCCGAAGGCCGAAAACGTCAGCCTGTCCTTCAAGCCGACATTGCCGAACATGACATTGCCGACATGCAGGCCGATGCCGTAGGAGATCTTGCCCAAGCCGTTGGCCTGGCGCTCGCTGTTGAGTTCGCAGACCCGAGACTGGGCCTGGTGAACAGCCGACAGGGCGGCCTGACAGGCGATTTTCGACGGATCCTTGTGGCGCCCGCATGGATAGACGGCTAGGAAGCCATCCCCTATGAAGCTCAGGATCTCGCCACCATTTCGATTGAATGGCGCGGCGATTGCGTCGAAAAACTGGTTCAGCGTGTCGATGTAATTCTGGCGGCCTTCCTTTTCGGCGTAGACGGTAGACTGTCGCATGTCACCCATCACCAGCGCGGCACGGATAGTTTCACCATCTCCGCGACGAATCTGGCCGTTGAGGACGCGCTTGCCCGCATCACCGCCAAGATAGGTGGTCAGCATGTTGTTGGCGAGCTTGCCGAGTACGGCCATCTTGGCTGCAACGGCGAGGTGGTTCTGCATCCGCAACAAGGCGTCGATCATGTCGTCGGAAAAGCCGGAATGGCTGTCGGTCGACCATGAACCCATCATGCCCTGCACCGAGCCATCGCCGAATGGCTGCACGAAGGCGAGGTAATCGGTGATCCGTTCAGCGCGCAGATCGGCGAAAACGGGAAACTCCACCTGCCCGTCGGCCGGTATATGGCGACGGATATGCTGTAAATTATTGTCGAGGAGATAGTAATAAGGGCTCTGCAGGAAGCGATCGGGCTTCTGCCCCGCTGCATGGCGATACCCTTCAATCGTCACACCGCTTGCTCTTTTCCAAGTGAAGCTGAGTGCATCGTACAAGGGATGCAACATCGAGAAGGTGAGGTGAACCCGCGCGATCGGAAGGCCTGCAGCCGCGATGCGCTCGCAGAAGCCGCGAACGATGTTTTCTAGATCGTCGCCAGCCAGCGACGAATTCGTCATCCACTCAGCAACACGGTCCAGTAGAATTGAAGATACCCTGGTATCGATCGCGCCCATGCCTGCTAATATCCTCATAAGGCGCGTCACCCCCGAAAAAACGTCGGATAATCGTCCAGCTGCACTATGTGCGCCAGGCGAATGAGGATGAACGAGCAGTATTATTGTGTCAACGATCCGCCAAGGCGGCGGAGGTACCTGTCAGGCCACAGGTGGATGCGGCCGGATAAGCTTTCTTTTGATGGTTGGTTATACACTCTAGATAGGTCCGCCATCCACACGAGACAATGGGCGTGGGGCAAATTCCGCTGTTCCTCCAAATGTCTGTGGGAGGCCGAGTCATTTTAGCAACACCGCGACGATCAGCCTGCTAGGTGCCGCTCTGTGTTCACGTTCGCGTCAGTTGTCCAATATGCCGATTAGCGGGTTTAATTCGCCGCGATCTTACACTAGATCAGAATTCCTTTCTGTTTCAGGCGAGACCCGCTTTGCAAAGCACCTCTGTATTCGACGATCTTTCCAACAAGATTGAGACCCGCACGGCTCGCGCCGGTATCATCGGCCTCGGCTATGTCGGCTTACCGCTCGCCATGGCGATCGCCCGTAGCGGCTTCGCGGTCACCGGCTTCGATGTCGATCCGAAGAAGATCGTCGCCATCGATGCGCGCAGCTCCTATATCGATGCGGTCACCAGCGCCGACTTGCAGGCTCAGATCGATGCCGGCCGCTTTGCCGCGACGACCGAATTTTCCGGCTTAGCCGAGTGCGACGTCATCGTCATCTGTGTGCCGACGCCGCTCACCAAGCACCGGGACCCGGACTTGTCGTTTGTTGAAGCGACGTCGCGCACGATCGGCGAGCATCTGCGCAAGGGCCAGCTGGTGGTGCTGGAATCGACCACATATCCTGGCACCACCGACGATGTCGTGAAGGTCATCCTTGAAAAGACCGGCCTGAAATCTGGAACTGACTTTTTTGTCGGCTTTTCGCCGGAGCGCGAAGACCCTGGCAACCAGCATTTCAATACGGCTACGATCCCCAAGGTCGTTGCCGGCGATGGTGCCGAGGCCCTGTCGCTGATGTCCGCCTTCTATGGCGCTGCCGTGAAGACAGTTGTTCCCGTGTCGTCGAATGCCACCGCGGAAGCCGTCAAGCTGACGGAGAACATCTTCCGGTCCGTCAATATCGCGCTCGTCAACGAGCTGAAGACCGTCTACGCGGCGATGGGTATCGACGTCTGGGAAGTGATCGATGCGGCCAAGACCAAGCCGTTCGGCTACATGCCGTTCTATCCGGGTCCGGGGCTGGGCGGTCACTGCATTCCGATCGATCCCTTTTATCTCACCTGGAAGTCGCGGGAATACGAACTTCCCACGCGTTTCATAGAGCTCGCCGGCGAGATCAACTCGGCGATGCCGCGCTATGTGGTCGGCAAGCTTGCGGAAGCGCTGGATATCCGTGTCGGCAAGGCGCTCAGCCGTTCGCGTGTTCTCATGATCGGCCTTGCCTACAAGAAGAACGTGGCCGATATTCGCGAGAGCCCGTCCCTGCGGCTGATCGAGGTGATCGAGGAACGTGGCGGCCGCGCGGATTATCACGATCCGCATGTGCCGGAGATCCCATCAACGCGTGAGTACCAAGCGCTAAAGGGGCGTCAGTCCGTGGCGCTCACCGATGAGGTGCTGGCAGGATATGACGCGATCCTGGTCGCAACGGATCACGACGGTGTCGACTACAAGCGCCTTGCCGAAAGCGGCGCACTGATCGTCGACACGCGCAACGTATTCGCGCGGCTCGGGATTACCGCCGAGACCATCGTCAAGGCGTGACTTCGTCGATCGACAGCGTTTTGCCCGTTATCTGGCTGGCGGCGACAGCATAGCCGCCGCTCGCTCCATCGATGAAATGCATATGATCGCGCGACAGCGGCGTCGGCACGAAACAGGTCATGAGTGCCGATGCCTGGCTGTGTAGGCCGTACCGCGCTGTGCCGTCGGCTTGTGCCTTTTCCAAGAGCGTCCGGATGAGGCCGAGGCGATGCGCATCAATGTCGATCGTCATCTTCAGCCCGTCATCGAACTTGCGAAAGTCGGAGTTGCCGGCGACATCACGCTTGTAGAGCCGGGCGTCGAAGGTTCCAAACTTCAGGTTCAGCTTGTGAAGGATCACAGTCAGAGCGATCTGCAGCATGATGATGATGCGCTGCCTGAGCGGTCCAGCATGGGGCGCCGTCGCGTGCGCCTCCCTGTTGATGCCTTTCAGCGAGAAGCCGAGAGCGGGGCCGTCGGCTGGCACCGGATGTGCATCGCGGCTCTGACCGGCGGAAATGGCGACCACGTCGCTGACCAGTTGCCGGAATTGCGGCGTCACGCCATGGACGCCCGGCACGACGATGATCGACGCGATTTCGCCGTTTCGGGACTGGATCGGGTTCCATCGGCAAGAAAGGCCAGTCAGATCGGGGCGCGACCCTGGAGGTGCGGGTTCGATGGCGTAGTTGCCTTTTTTCATCTGACCTTCCGCCCAGCTGCCTCCGCCACCTGCAAACATCGCGTAGCTCACGAAGGGACTTGCCGAATAGCGTGCAACGCGCACGTCCAGTCCCTCGCGTCTGATGTCACGGATGGGGACCAGAGCGATACGCAGCGTCAGTTGCAAATCTTCTTCAGCCCAACGCTGTGCGGCCGCAAGGGCTTGGCGCGCAGCGCTTTCCATCGAGCCGGGAAGGGCGACGATAGCGCCATCGCCACCAAAGACGAAGGGGTAGTCACCCTTCGCGAGCGCGTTGAGCACCGCGGAGATGACGCTGGCACCCGCCATGTTCACGTCCTTGTAGCGGCCGTCCATGATCGCCTGCGTCGAGCCAACGATATCGGCAACCGCCAGCACCCAATCATCGGGAAGACGCCGATAGTTGTTCGTATCGGTCACACCCTCGAACTGATCGAAGATCGGCACGCTTTGGAAGAAGCTGTCATTGGAAATGTCGTTCATGCTAGAACTTAGACCAGACAGCCGGATCTGCGGCAATGCCAATTCGTTCGGGCAAGGCGTGGTGACTGGCTTCAATCCGATCCGCAGCGGCAACCGACCGTGTCATTTGAACCTGGCTTGGATCCTGTGTTGGACCCCGCCCTGCCTCCCGCCTTGGCTCGCGTATTGGAACTCAACCGGGATACCGCCTTGGGTCGGCGCAAACCGACTTGCACGCTTGAACCTTTGCCGCTAGCTCTGTCGCCAACGCACATGCTTCGAACGCGTGGCTGCAAAACCGCGCCCCACTGGCTTTGCGGAAAGCGCTCACGGCTGTCAGGCATCAATACCACAAGCGTGATGTCTTTTTATCCGCTTTCAAGAACGACGATCGGACACAGTTACAGATGAGCCGCCTCGACAGCTTCATTCGCCGTTTGACGGCCCAGCGTGATATTCTCAATGCAATCGTTGATTTGGTTCAAAAAATAGATGGCCCGGTGCTCGAATTCGGGCTCGGCAATGGCCGGACCTACGATCATCTGCGAGAGCATTTTCCCGATCGCCGCATAGTCGCCTTCGATCGCGAGGTGCGTTCTTATTCCTCCTCGACGCCGCCGGCCGAGAACATGGTAACCGGCGAGATCCGCGAATCGGGCCAGGCGTTCATTGGTATCGGTGCTGCACTCGCGCATGCCGATATCGGCACCGGTCATGATGAAATTGATGCGGTAACGCTGACGTGGCTGCCTCAACTGATGGTTGGCGTTTTGGCAAAGGGCGGGGTCGCCGTCAGCGGCCTGCCGATCGAACGGCCAGAGCTTGAGCCACTGCCGCTTCCATCAGGCATCAAGGAAGGCCGCTACTACCTCTACCGCCGCCGTTGATCAGGGTAGGAAAAGCACGTCGTACTGATCGATGTCGCCGCGCAGGTCGTTGACGGCCATTTCCTTCGCGCCCGTCTCGAAAAAGACGAGGCAGCGATCGTAAAAGCCGGCAAGCATGGCGATGAAAGCGCGGGTCTGCTCGGACCCGTAAAAACTGGGTGTGAACTCCATGTAAAGCGGTACGCGGCGCGACAGGAGCGGCCCCATGGATCGGCACGCGACAGGTTCATATCCTTCGATATCCATCCAGACCAGGCCGATATCGGCAGGGTCGATCGAGAAATCGTTCAAGATCTCCGTCACTGAGCGAACCGGCACGCTGATCTTGGTGTCGCTCGGGCTTTGCCGGATCGCGCTGCTCTTGCCGTGATTGTTGGCGTTCATGAAGAAGTCGATCTCGCCAGAGATGTCGCCGGCTGCGCAATTAACGGCCGTCACCATGTGGTCGAGCTGATTTTGACGCAGGTTTTGTTGCAGGAGCGGAAAATTGCGCGGGTCCGGCTCGATCGTGACGATATGTCGATAGGCGCCCGCTAGCGCGAAATAGACGGTCTGGGTGCCGATGTTGCCACCGATCTCGAGCAAGTAGCTGTCATCTTTCAAAATCGAGCGCTGCCGCAGGATATTCAGCAATCGGTCAACGTGATCACGCTCGAAATGGCCTTTGCGAAACACCTTGCGGCCAATGTAGTCTGAGGGAGAAAAGGTCATCAGGTGGTCGCCCGCGTCGACCGTCATGGAGACGACACGCGGCCCGATGCTCTCGATGAGGATCCGGCGACCCGTACGCGTGTCAAAAAGCTTGCGCGCGATCGCGTTGCGCATCTTGCGCCAGCGTTTTGTCCAGTATTTGGCGGTTAGCCGCGATTGGGCGGGCATCAGGTCTGTCCTTCAAGCAGTTGGATCGCCTTGTCGCGTGCAATGACATAGACTTTCAAGGGCAGTGCGCGGCCTCTGACGCTGATTTCACGACTTTCTATGCCGCCCATGTCGGCACCGGCCAGCATTGCAACGGGCTCTGAGACGACAAGCGCGACCTCGAATTCCTTTGCTGCAGCCTCTAGGCGACTTGCGACGTTGACCATATCGCCAATTGCCGTCGTGCTGCGAACGCGGCCAAAACCCAGCGTTCCCACCACTGCCGGGCCGGTATGGATACCGATGGCGATGCGCAGCGGCATCGACAGTTCGTCCGACAGCTCCTCGCTCAGCTTCTCGATGTCACGTGCAATCGAGGCTGCGGCCGACAGCGCCTGACGGCAGGCCTCCTCGGGCGTGGTTCCTATGCCGAAAAGTGCCATTGCACCATCACCGATAAATTTATCGATACGGCCACCGGCCTTCTCAACCGCATTGCCGACCAGGGCGAAGTAGCGGTTGAGCAAAAAGACGATATCGAAAGGCAGGCGATCTTCGGTTAGCGCGGTGAAGTCACGGATGTCGCAAAACAGAACGGCGATCTCTCGCTCGCGGCCGGGTGTCGTCTCTTGTGTGTTGGCGGGCAGGGCCGCTTCTGCCGCACGCAGCAACAGTGGAACCACCGTTACGTCTTGCGTCGGGCGCAACTGACAGGCAAGCCGGACATCGGGTGCAGCATTGATCCGCTTCAAGGTCGATTGCTCCATCCGATCGGGGGACGGGAGAGCGTCAAGATCGCTCAACACCTGCACGCGACACGTTGAGCACTGGCCCTTGCCCCCGCACACGGAATAATGAGGAATGCCGCCAAGCCTGCTTGCTTCAAGAACCGTGAAGCCGCGCGGAACACGCACCACTTCCCCGCCTTTATAGTGCACGGTGATCTGGTCGACGCGCTCCTTCCAGCGGCGACGCGTTCTGGCCGCGACGACAAGAAAAAGCGCTCCTGCGAAGGAGCCATAAAGCCCGGTGCGGATCATCCTGACCTCAGCGATCGCCTGCGGGTCCTTCATGTAGCGGGAATTGAGGTTTGCCTCATAGCGACCGATGTCGGCTATCCCCTCATAGGCCGGCTCGGCAATGGTGCGCCCCATTTCGATAAAGCCGAGAATAGCAAGAACCGGAACGAGAATGGCTACGACCAGCAGCGAGGCGGCGATGTCATTGTACCAGTTTCGATACCGCAGCCAGTAGTGGAGGCCGATGCAACCGTGGAACCATACGGCCACGAGGGCCACGACCTGACGAAAGCCATTGCCAGGCGCGGTGATCCACAGGGTGCGCATGATTGTTTCGTAATTGTCGCGATAGCCATATAGAGCGTGCACCACACGGGTGCCGATCACGTGATCGATCAACAAGATTGGAATTGCCAGGCCAAGAATGATCTGGGCGGCCTCACCCTTGGGCATGACGAGGCTACGGCGGATATAGATCGAGCGCAAGACCAGGGCGATATGAGTGAAGATCGCGCCATAGAGCGCCAGCGAGCCGACGGGATTTCGCCACAGTGCGGTGAAAAACCGTCTGCCGTCTTCCGCTGCAGAAACCGAAATGAGGCCGAGCGCGTGATTGGAAAAATGCAGGAAAGCAAAGGCGAACATGACAAGGCCGGAGCCGAGCCTGGCGCGCCTGATCGAGCGTTCCGAAAAAATGCTGCTGCCTGCGACGCTCGCCATTCAATCCCGTTCTTGAAACCCAAATCACATTTGCATTAGTGATAGGGTAATTGAGGTTTTATTGCCGCCTTTCGACCGTCTGTGCACGTCACATGTTCGTCAGCAAGCCGTAAGGATGAAGACCATAGCAAACTTTCGCCCGGCGGGCACAAGGGCCGGTCTTGAACACTGCGTCTTAAAGTGCGTGACCAGATGCGCATAGCATTTTACGCACCGCTGAAGTCGCCCAACCATCCGGTGCCCTCGGGTGACCGGCTGATGGGGCGGTTGCTGATCCGCGCCTTGCACATGGGCGGCCATACGGTCCAGGTCGCATCCGAATTCCGCAGCTTCGCATCGACGCCGGAAGCGGCGGCAAGGGTCGAAGGCGAGGCGGCCTTGGAGCTACAGCGGCTGCGGGCCGAGTGGACGGGCGGACGCCAGCCCGATCTGTGGTTCTGCTATCATCCCTATTACAAGTCGGTCGATCCGTTCGGGCCGGTGCTATGTGCGGAATTCGGCATTCCCTTGATTACTGCTGAAGCATCCTACTCTCCCAAACGCGATCAGACCGATTGGGCGCCGTATCAGGCGCGGATCGGCGCAATGGTTCGGGATGCCGCGGTCAATATCGGCTTCACGCGGCGAGACCGAGAGGGCCTTGAGCGGGCAATCCCCGAGGCACACATCGCGGCACTCGCCCCTTTCATCGATACGGCGGCATTTGAACGCCTCCAGCCAGTGCCGGAGCCCACACGGCTGATCACGGTCGCGATGATGCGTGCCGGCGATAAGATGCAGAGCTACGCGATGCTCGCCGAAGCGCTGGCCACGATAAGAGACAAACCTTGGACGCTCGCGATCGTGGGGGACGGTCCGATGCGTGGTGAGGTCGAACGCCTCTTCGCAACATTCGAGCCGGGGCGGATCGATTGGCTCGGAGAGCGTGGTGCTGACGATATCGTTGAGGACCTTGGAAGATCAGGCATCTACGTATGGCCCGGCTGCGGTGAAGCGTATGGGCTTGCCTATCTCGAGGCACAGGCGGCGGGCCTACCTGTGGTCGCGCAGAATACAGCTGGCGTTCCGGAAGTCGTCCAGCCTGGCTTGACCGGATTGCTGACGGCAGAGGGGGATATCGCCGCCTACGCTTCGGCGATCAGCGGATTGCTCGACGATGCCTCGAAACGCACCGATATGGCGAACGCGGCACGCCGCTTCGTCCTGGCCGAACGATCGCTTGCAATCGCGGCAAAGGCGATCAACGCCAATTTATGCAGATACATAGGAAAAGAACGATGATGGCTCACGACATCTGGGCGCCGTTGCGGGTGGAGCTCGGCCGTTGGCAGGCCTCCGGCAAGACCGCCCGCTTCTGGCTTCGCGACGACGATGCGATCGAGCCGACGCCGGCGCTGGAACAGCTGCTGAAGTTGACCAGCGACGCCAAAGTGCCGTTGACCCTCGCCGTCATCCCGGCGTCCACGGGCGAGCCGCTTACCGCGCGGTTGGCTGAGGAGCGGCATGTGCTGGTGGCATTGCATGGATGGTCGCATACCAATCACGCAGGGCCTGACGAGAAGAAGCAGGAGCTCGGCGCCCATCGCGCGCCCGACATCGTCCTCGGCGAGTTGCGCGACGGATATGCCATTCTGCAACGGCTGTTCGGGTCGCAGTTCATCTCCATCCTGGTGCCGCCCTGGAACCGGATCAACAGTGCGCTCATTGGGGAGTTGCCGGCGTTTGGTCTTGAGGTCCTGTCCGTCTACGGAGCCGCCAAGGCGGAAAGCCCGATACGGCTCCTGAATACCCACGTCGACATCATGAACTGGCACGGCATCCGTGGCGGCAGGCCGCATGACGAGCTGGTAGCTGACGTAGTGAAGGAACTGCGGGCCCGCTTCGATGATGATGCGGAGCCGATCGGCATTCTCACGCACCATCTCGTGCATGATCAGACCGCCTGGGCGTTCCTCTCCGACCTTATGGCAGAGACGAGCGCCCATCCCGCCGTCGATTGGAAAACAGCGGCGGCTCTGGTCGAAGCCTAGAGTTCCAGAACCTGGTTATCGCGGGCGGCGAACGAGCTCGGGAAGGCGGCCTGTGCCTGCTTTTCCATGTCTTCCAGTTGCGCATCGGTGCGCGAGGGCGCGTGGTGGAAGAGTGCGAACTGTTTGGTGCCGGCCATCTTCGCCAGTTCGATGCCGTGCTGCCACGTCGAGTGGCCGAAGCCCTTGAAGCGCTGCATTTCGTCTTCGTTATAAGTGCAGTCGTAGACAGCGAGATCGACGTCCCGCATCATTTCCAACGCGACGGGGTCGTGGCTGCCGGGCGTGTGCTCGATATCGTAGACCAGCGCGATGGAACGGCCCTGATACTCGACGCGATAGCCGATCGCGCCACCAGGGTGGTTCAGCATGAAGGTCTTGATCCTGATGCCTGGATGCGGTTCCAGGATCTGCCCGGCGTGAAAATCGCGGAAGCTCATCGTCGCTTGGCAGATGTCGGTCTTCACAGGGAACCATGGCGGGCTGATGAATTGCTCGATCATTTCGCGCGTGGTCATCTTGCCGTCGAGATGGCCGGACCAGATGCGCAAATCGATCGACGGATAGTAGATGGCCTTGAAGAACGGCAGCCCGATGATGTGGTCATAGTGACAGTGGCTGAAGAACAGGTCGACGTCGCGAACCTGCTCGTTGAGCATGCAAAGCCCCGCCTCGCGAGCGCCGGAGCCCGCGTCGAAGATCATACGGTGTTCGCCACAGCGAATTTCGATGCAGGAGGTGTTGCCACCATAGCGGTCGAACTCAGGCCCGGAGACCGGGATACTGCCGCGCACGCCCCAGAACTTTACGTGAAAGAGATCTTTACTCATCGCTTTTTCAAAATGGTCCGACCCACCGCACTACCGTGATCATCATCTGAACCTGATGCCAAGCGTTGCATTTCTACAAGCCGTTTGTCTTACGTACCGCATCACCTTATCAATCCAACCGGTCGAATATCTTAAGCAACCGGGTTTTGTCGCAGAAAGCAACAGCTTATGGTTTGATTTTCGTAAATTGCGATACGCTATCAGCCAGCTTGCGGCGCCGAATCCTGATTTTCCTTAAAAATATATGGGAACTCGCATGCGGGAATGCAAATGGCGGGCGATCCCACTTAAGTCGAAGGTTTCGATGCCGTATCGCTCGACGCTGATCGGTCGCCGTGCGATTATCCAGTTCGTTGTCGCTTGATCGTTTAATGTCCCGCGACGGCATGTGCATGGCATTCGGTGGCGTCCGGTAGGATGAGCCTTGTTAAAAACGAGGGGTGCATGGCAGGCAACGCTGATCACGGTTCCATTGCGAGGAAGAACGGCTACTTCATCACGACTGTGGTGATCGCGATGCTCGCCGGGCTGCCGCTTGCCGTGTGGATGGATGTCAGCAACCTCTCGCAAAGTGCACTGAAGCGGCAGGCTCAAGACATGAGCTCGCTCATTACGAGCATTCGCTCCTATTATGCCACCAACGTGGTCGGCCGGATACTTGCGGCCCACGCTGCCGGAATGGATACCGGAACGCCGGTCACCCATGAATACGCGACCATTCCCGGTGCGATCCCCATACCCGCCACGCTTTCGCTCGAACTCGGGGACGTGATCAAGCAACAGCAGGCGAACATCACCTATCGCTTCGTTTCCGACCTGCCGTTTCAAAAACGGGCACCGCATGATCTCGACCACTTCGAGACCGCGTCGTTGGCCGCGCTGCGCGCCGATCCGAAGCAGACCTTGAGTGACATAAACCGGAGCGGGTTCACCAACACCTTCCGTCTGGTCACGCCGGTGCTCATGGCGCAGGCCTGCGTTGCCTGTCACAACACACACCCGCAGAGCCCGAAGACAGACTGGAAGATTGGAGACGTTCGCGGCATCCAGGAGATCATCATCCGGCAGCCCTTCGCCGGCAACGTCTTTGCCTTCAAGTACCTTCTATTTTACTTTCTTTGCTCAGCCGTGCTCGGCATGGCATTGATTTTTCTCCAACAACGGCAAGCGACGTTGATACAGGGGTTCAATCGTGACCTGGAATCCACCAACGAGTTTTTGGCCAGCATATCGCTTAAGATTTCTCGATATCTGTCGCCTCAGATCTACAAGGGGATCTTCAGCGGTCAGAAGGACGTCGTGGTTCATACCGAACGCAAGCGGCTGACGATCTTTTTCTCCGACATCAAGGATTTCACCGCAACGACCGAACGCCTGCAGCCGGAGGCGTTGACGGAAATGCTCAACGAATACCTGACGGAGATGTCAGCGATCGCACTCAAGCATGGCGGCACGCTCGACAAGTTCATCGGAGACGCCGTGCTGGTCTTCTTCGGCGATCCGGAGACCAATGGGGCGGCAGAAGATGCCAAAGCCTGTCTGAAGATGGCAATTGACATGCAGCACCGGCTTGGCGAGCTGAAAGCGAAATGGCGCGGCGAGGGCACGGAAGAGCCCTTCGTCGTCCGCATGGGGATCAATAGTGGCTACTGCAATGTTGGCAATTTCGGCAGCAATGACCGGATGGATTACACCATTATCGGCGCCGAGGCCAATCTGGCCGCCCGCCTGCAATCGATCGCCGAGGGCGGCAAGATCGTCATCAGCTACGAGACATACGCGCTGGTGAAGGATATGGTTGATGCCACGCCGTTGCCGCCGATCACCATGAAGGGGATACAGCGGGAAATCGTGCCCTATGCCGTCAATGGCCTGATCCTGGGCGAGGATCAGGCGATCCGCGTCATGAGCGAGCATTTTTCGGGGCTCGATTTGCACCTGGATCTTGGTCAGTTGGACCCCAAGGAGCGCGACCGGGTGCGCGCAGCACTGGCCGAGGCAATGGCCGCGCTCGACGAGCGTGACGTGCAGCCATAAGCCACGGCGGCTCGCTCCTTGCTTCGTCTAGCCGCCCCTTGGAATGAACGCGGCTACGCTTTCGCGCTCAACCGTCAGCGGTTCATCAACATCCAGTCTGGTGAAGGGGTCGTCCACACCGGTGGAAAGCACGCGGCTCCACTCGTTGATCTCGTTGACCTGAGGCAGACGGATCTCGCAATCTCCGCCGGCGTTGAGCACCGTGAACAAACCTGCACGCGTGTCGACGTCAGGCGTGTTGGCGCTATAGGAAATATAAACGCTGAGCAGACGAAGCTCCGGATCGTTCCAGTCCTCTTCGCCCATCAGTTGTCCATCAGGGCGATACCAGGCGATTTCGGTGCGCCCGTCCTCGCCGACTGCGCCGGTCAGGAAGCGTTCCTGGCGAAGCTCGGGGTACTCTTTGCGCAAAGCTATCATCTTCTGGCAGAAGGTCAGGAAGGGATCGTCAAGGCCGGACCAATCGACCCAGCCGGTTTCGTTGTCCTGACAATAGGTGTTGTTGTTTCCGCCCTGGCTATTTCCGACTTCGTCGCCCGCCACGATCATCGGCACGCCTTGGCTGAGAAGCAGGGTCGCCATCATGTTACGACGGCGGCGAGAGCGAGCTTCGCGGATGCCGTTGTCGTCGGTCGCGCCCTCTGCCCCCATGTTGTCGGAGTGATTGTCGGAATGGCCGTCTCGATTGTCTTCGCCGTTCGCATCGTTGTGCTTTTCGTTGAACGAGACTGTGTCCATCAGCGTGAAGCCGTCATGGGCAGACAGAAGGTTGACCGACGATGTCGAAGCGCGGTCGGAGTGATTGAACTGCAACTGCGAGCCGGTGAGCCTTGCTGCCATATCGGGCGCCATGCTGCCGTCGCCTTTCCAAAAACGCCTGGTGTCGTCGCGGAACTTGTCGTTCCATTCCCGGAAGGGATGTGGAAAGCCACCGACCTGGTAGCCGCCTTCACCGACATCCCAGGGTTCGGCGATGAGTTTCACGCCCGAAAGGATCGGGTCCTGACGTATCGCGCTGAAGAAGATGCCCTGGCGGTCGAAGTCGAGGTCCTGGCGCCCCAACGTGCTGGCGAGGTCAAAGCGGAAACCATCGACGTGCATCACGCCGACCCAGTAACGCAGGCTGTCGAGCACCATCCGCATGACCATGGGGTGCGCAACGTTCAGGGTGTTGCCGGTCCCTGTCGTGTCATAGGTGTGGCGCGGATCATCAGGCGAGAGGATGTAGTAGCTGGCATTGTCGAGCCCACGAAAAGAGAGCGTCGGCCCGCGTTCGCTGCCTTCGGCCGTGTGGTTATAGACCACATCCATGATGACCTCGATGCCGGCGGCGTGGAACGCCTTCACCATCGTCTTGAACTCGGTGATCCTGCTTCCCGACAAGTATCGCGGCTGCGGCGCGAAGAAGCCCAGCGTCTGGTAGCCCCAGTAGTTGGTGAGGCCTTTTTCGAGGAGATAGCGATCGTTTGGAAAATGCTGGATCGGCAGCAGCTCGATTGCTGATATTCCGAGTTTGGTCAGGTGATCGATGATCGGCTCACTGCACATGCCGAGAAACGTGCCACGCAGCTCATCGGGCACATCGGGGTGCGTCATCGTCATCCCGCGCACATGCGCCTCATAAATGATCGTATCCGTCCAGGTACGGCGGATCGCCTGGTCGCCGTCCCAGTCGAAATCCGGGTCCTGCACGATGCCCTTGACCATATAGGGAGCGCTGTCGCGGTCGTCGAAGGAGAGGTCATCATCCTTCGCACCGATCGTGTAGCCGTAGAGTGCATCGTCCCACTTGAGTTCGCCAAGAACCTGCTTGGCATAGGGGTCGAGCAGCAGCTTGTTCGGGTTGAACCGATGACCAGCCTGCGGGTCGTAAGGACCGTGGGCGCGATAGCCGTAAACGGTACCTGGGCCGACACCTGCGATATAGCCGGACCAGATGTCGCCCTCGCGTTTGGGAAGTGCCATGCGCGCGACCTCGTCCTTGCCATCGGGCGAGAAGAGGCAGAGCTCCATCTGTTCGGCATGGGCGGAAAACACCGCGAAATGCGTTCCCTGGCCGGTATATTCGGCCCCCAGTTCGGGCTTGAGAAAGTCGAGTTCTGAAAACGAAAAGCTCATGGAACGCCCCCGCTTGGTTGTTAGCCTGCAGGGAACGTTGTTGCGCTGCAAAAGTTCCTTGGATCGACGTCAGGACCTAATCGAATTGCCCCACTGCAAGTCAGGGCATGAGCTGTCCGCCGTTAACCTCGATGATCTGGCCGGTGACGTAGCCGGATAGCGTCGGCGATGCGAGAAACAGATAAGCACCGATGCAATCCTCCGGCGTGCCGACGAAACCCATCGGAATCGACTTGCGCTGCATCTCCATCTGTTCGTCGTTGGTATAGCGCTCGTGGAACGGCGTAGCGATCACCCCTGGTGCGACCGCGTTGACGCGAATGCGGTCGGGCACGAACTCCTTCGCATGGCCCCGGGTGATAGTGGAGACGAAGCCCTTGGCTGCGGCGTAAAGAATGGCGCCGCCACCACCGCCGTTTCGGGCTGCTATCGATGTGGTGTTGATGATGAACCCGCCCTGTTTTTTCAACCAGGGATGGGCCGCGCGGGTTGCAGCCAGCACGGAGCGCGCGTTGAGGTCCATCACCTTCTCGTAATGCTCGTCGGTGAACTCTGCCGTGGGCTTGCGGCCCAGCATGCCGCCAGCGTTGTTTACCAAGCCGTCGAGATGGCCGAATGTCTTGGCGGTTTCTTCGACAACGCGCTCGGTCTCACCCTCTTTGGACACGTCGCCATGGACGAGGTGAACGTGACCGCCCGCCGCCTTGATCTCGTCGGCCAGCGCCTGCGCCTGCTCGCGGCTCGAATTGTAGTGAATGCCGACTTTCATTTCCTGGGCGGCGAACGCCCTGGCGAGTGCGGCGCCAATTCCGGTCGAGGCGCCGGTGATCAGAACTGCCTTGCCGCTCAGATCGGGAATTTTGATTGCCGCAAGCGATTGCGCAAGATGTACCATGAAAAAGATCTCCCAGTTTTATCGAAAGGCCGACGCGAGCCTGGCCAAGATGATGGCTCGCCGGATTAGATTGGAGATCAGTTGCCCGCGTCAAGCTCCGGGTAGTGGCGGAATATGCCATCTTCGCTGAAAGCGAGACGGCGAGGGGAGGCGAGATAGGCGGCGATCCGGGGGCGCTCGCGGACCACCGCATGGAGATCGGCCAAGGCGTGGTAACGGTCCTGGTATCCCTTCATCGCATTGGGAAATGCATAGCAGAGCCCCTCGATCACCTGGAACAGCGATAGATCGACATAGGAAAGCTGCGAGCCGACGATGTGCTGCGAGCCGCCCGGGTTCTGGTGCAGCGTTCGCTCGAAATAACCGAGGTACTTCGGAATACGCTCATCGATGAACCCCACCGAACGCGCCTTCGCTTCAGCCTTCTGATCCTCGTAATAAAGTCCAGTCGAGATTGGATGGTGAGTGTCGTGAACCTCGCAGACAAAGTCGGTGATTGTCAGTTGGAGGCCGTTTGCGACATATCTCAGCGCCTCGTTCGATGGAGCAAGCCCTAGTTTGGGGCTAAGATAGAAGAAGATGTTGGCGACGTGCGAGACAAGTACGTCTCCATCCCTTAGAAAAGGCGGAGCAAATGCGGTCGTCGAATTCACCCGTGATCAAGGATTTCCAGCATCGCATCTATGCCCATCCCCGGCTGCTCGTGTCTCACGACGTCGACGTAATCCGCGCCCGCTTCCTCCAGCGCCAGGCGCACGAACTCGCCCCGCCCCTGAATGCCGTTCCAATAGTATAGTTGATAAGTCATCGGAGCCCTCCTGGGGGCGCCTGATTTCTGGATCGTCGTTCAGACGCCGTCTTTTAAAATGATCGGATCAAGTTATCGGCGACGGAACACCCACCACCAATTTACTTGCGGCCATACCAGCGTGAAACGGCCGCGATGCGCTCAACCGCCGATCGACGCATCGAAAAAGCGGCCGGCTTTTCTCTAAAGAAGAAGGCGACTAGATTGTCGACGGCGACGACAAGAAGCATGGCGAGCGCTAGATAAGCGGTTGCAGCAAGGACCAGGGTCGGCATTGTATCTCACACCGGAGCGATGAACATGTAGCAACCTGCTACAATGAGGGAAACGAGAATGACGTCGAAATAGCTGCGGTTCATGACTATTCTCCCAGTTTTGCAAGAGAACCGTCGAAGGTCACTTTTGTTCCATTGGGAACCGCTGCCGTCGCGCTTTTGAGCGGGGTCCGCATTGCGCTGCGACTGAAGATCTTTCTGGCATTAGTTCAGTACGACTGAATTAATGCAAAGATATGACTGAAATAAAAACAGGGCGCCTTATCGGCGCCCTTTGGAAACAATTACTCGCCCTGATCAGGCCGGTTTTCGCGCGGTAGACTTCTTGGGGGCGGTTTTAGCCGCGGCCTTGGCAGCACCGCTTACCTTGATCTCTGCAGGCGCCCGTTTCGGCTTACTCTTGACTTCTCGGCCATCGGAAGACGCAGCCGTTCCTTCAAGCGCGGCACGCTCCTTCATAGCCTGTTCCCAATGTGCATGTTCACGCCCGGTGGGGCGGCCTTCCTCTTCCCAAAGCGCATAGGCGCGCTTTTGAACCCACTCTATCTGAGTTTCCGTCATCGCCGATCTCCACTGCACGGATGCCATCGTTCAAACGCGATACTGTTTGAAGAGTTCCAGACGAATCGGATTGTTTCAAGTGATTTCTGACACACTGCAAAAATATATGCGGCATTGCAGCACGATACTTAACCAAAGCGATGCCTCTGCTCCAGATCCGCGCATATCCGCTAGCAGCGTACCATTATCCGTTCATCAGACCGCGTCTACGATCCGCACGAATGTCCATTGCGTCTAGGCGAAGTATGTAGGCCGAGGTGTGATTGAACAGTCTGAAATTGCCGCTATAACTCAGTGGCATGTTTAATCTCATATCGACCTATTGGCCGCATATCCTGTTCGTGATTTCGTTGCTCATGGGGGCTGCCGCGGCGATCCACGCGACCATGACGAAGGAAGAGGTGCGCGCTGCCATTGGCTGGGTTGGCGTGATTGTCCTGTCCCCCATTGTTGGCGCCGTACTCTACGCGATTGCCGGCATCAACCGTATCCGGCGCGCCTCCTTGAGCCTACGCCGCGACGCGCTGATGCCGCAGGCTGATCTCGATGAATTGGAAACCTTCGACGCTGAGGCCGAGATTGTCATCAGCGGTTTCGGGCGCCGTTTCGCCGCCTTGCAGACGCTTGGCGACCGTGTGGCCCGCAGCCCGATTTCGACCGGCAACACGATCGACATGCTCGAAACTGGCGACGACTGCTACGCCGCGATGAAGACAGCGATCGACAGCGCCGAGCGAAGCGTTCTTCTCGAAACCTATATTTTCGACCGTGATTCGATCGGTCTGAGGATCGCAGATGCGCTGATCGCTGCGACAAAGCGTGGCGTTGAGGTCCGCGTGCTGATCGACGCCGTAGGCGCCCGTTACTCTGTGCCAAGCATTCTCGGCTATCTCGAAGATGGCGGCGTTTCCGTCTCGGTCTTTAACGGCAACGTCATCATCGGTCTGCGCTTGCCCTACGCTAACCTCAGAACCCACAGAAAGATGGTTATCGTCGATGGGCGGGTGGCGCTGACTGGTGGCATGAACATACGGGCTGGTTTCACCCGCGAATTTGCCGGGGAAGATTTCGCGTGCGACACGCATTTCATGGTCACCGGGCCCGTTGTCGCGGATCTCTTCGATATTGCCGCCGAAGACTGGCGCTTTACGACGGGCGAGGAGCTGACCGGCGACGAGTGGCGTATCGCACCACCCGAGCGGGAGCCTGGCGATCCTGTCTTCATGCGCGTGGTCGCGTCAGGACCAGACAGACGGGTGGAGACGAACCACAAGATGTTGATGGGCGCTTTTTCCGTCGCCCGCACCTCGATCAAGATCATGTCACCTTACTTTCTGCCGGACAGGGAACTGATCAGCGCGCTGGCAACGGCGGCGCGCCGGGGTGTCGAGGTCGACATTGTGGTTCCGGCGTCCAACAATCTCGTGCTTGTCGACCGGGCGATGACGGCGCAGTTCGATCAGATCGTCAGCAATTACTGCCGTATCTGGCGCGCGAGCGGGGCATTCAGCCATTCGAAGTTGCTATCGATCGATGGCGTCTGGTCCTATGTCGGCTCGTCCAATCTTGATCCACGCTCGCTACGGCTAAATTTCGAGATCGATCTCGAAGTGTTGAACGAAGGTTTCGCCAATGAGATCGAGGAACATATCGACGAGGCGATCCGCTCTGCAACGCCGGTCACGTTGCAGGGGTTGCGGTCCGCACCGTTCGCGGCGCGCCTTTTAAACAAGGTACTGTGGCTTGGTTCGCCATACCTCTGAGCGATTTTTTGCGCGATTTAACATGGCAAGTTCAATTGGACCGCCTATACTGAAGCCAAGGAAACCAATGCCTTCATGGAGCACCGGAACACAGCGATGCATGCCAGGAACAACAATCTGCCAGCAAGCATTCTTGCTTCCATCCGAAACCACAGGAAGCGCGTAGAGGTGGCGCATGTCAGTCCGATCTTCCGCCCGGAAGGTACGCTGATTGCTTCTTACAACGTGCATAAATGTGTTGGAAACGACAGGCGGTTCGACCCGGAGCGTACGAGCCGCGTCATCCACGAGATCGACGCCGATGTCATTGCGCTTCAGGAAGCAGATACCCGATTTGGGGAGCGAACGGGCATTCTTGATTTGCCTCGGCTGGAAAGGGAGAGCGGCTTGGTGCCGGTGCCAATCAGCGGCGTCAACAAGGCGCATGGCTGGCACGGCAACGTGGTGCTCTTCAAGAAGGGTCTGGTCCGAGACGTCCACCAGATCAAACTTCCGGGCTTGGAACCACGCGGCGCGCTTGTTGCGGAACTCGATTTGGAACGGGGCGGCGCACTTCGTATCATCGCCGCGCATTTCGGCCTGCTTAGGCATTCGAGGGCACAACAGGCCAAAGTGCTGCTCGAATTGATGGCAGACAAGTCCGACATGCCGACTATCCTGCTTGGCGATCTCAACGAATGGCGGCTCGGGGATCGCTCGTCGCTTCATTCGTTTCAGTCGATCTTCGGTCCGCAGCCGCTGGCCGTGCCGAGCTTTCCGGCCCGCCTGCCTGTACTGGCGCTCGATCGCATCATAGCGAATCGCAAAGGCGTGCTGACCACCGTCGAGGCGCATGATACGCCATTGTCGCGCATCGCCTCTGATCATCTGCCGATCAAGGCGCTGGTCAATTTACACGAAGACGCCAATTCTGCCTGATACCTGCAGTCACGAAGGCGCACCAGTTTACCATAGGTGCCTCGTGCGTCTTGACACAGCTTTCAGTCGTGAGAGGGTCGCGCGGACCGGCATGGGGCCGTCACGAAGAGGTCGAGCAATGGGAAGCCAACGCCAGCATGCAGATGCGCTCAGTCGGGCGATAGCGACGGCGCTGCGTACCGCGGCTATCGGCATAATGTTCTTGCTCATCGCGGCGCCGTCGGCTGGCGCTGAGGATCGCGTGCAGACGCAGGCGTCGATGGCGCAAGTCGCGAAGCTTTTGGACACAATAAGCGAGCAGTTCGCCAAAGCCAATACGCTTTTAGAGCGCCGCGACGCCTTCGAGCAGCTGATGCAGAAGACGCCGGGACCATCACGTGTGCAGATCCGGGAAGTTGATGCGGGCGGCGTTGACGCAGAGCTGATATGGCCCGCGCGTCTTCACTATACGCTCGGCAAACGCGCTATCCTCTATGTTCATGGTGGTGGCTTCTACAGCGGGTCGCTGGACACCCATCGTGCGTCGGCTGCCTCCTTTGCAAAGGCGGCGTCGGCGGATGTTCTGCTGATCGATTACCGCCTGGCGCCTGAGTACCCCTATCCCTCGCAAATCGACGACACCTTGACCGCCTACCTTTGGCTGCTCGATGCGGGGTATGAGAGCAGCAACATCATTATGCTTGGCGATGCCGTCGGAGGCAATCTTGCGATCGAAGCGGTGTTACGGCAGATCAAGTTGAAGGGGCCGTCGCCGGCTGCCGTCATCACGATCAGCGCCGTGACCGATCTTGCGGCGACGGGCGCATCGATCAGGACCAATGCAGCCAATGATCCCTTCGGCAATGCATTGCAGCTCGACGCAGCGCGAAAGGCCTATCTCGCAGATCGCTCGCCGACTGATCCGCGCGTGTCGCCGCTTTATGCCGACATGAAGGGTTTTCCGCCATTATTGATGCAGGTCGGCTCGAGGGAAATTTCGCTTGACGACACGCTGCGTCTCGCCGACAGGGCCAGACAGGCCGGTGTCGATGTGACGACCGAGGTGCTGCCTGGTATGGTGCATCAATGGCATCTCTTTCCCTTCTGGCTGGATGACGCACGCAAGTCCAACCAACGCGCGGCCGAGTTTGCGCTACAGCATTTCGCTGACAAGCCGCGCGAGTAATGAGAAGGCGTTCATCGACCGAAGCTGAAGCGCCATTGCCCCAATGTCGGTTGATGTTGCTGGAGACGCTTACCTTGGTAAAGACTAGGCGATTGTCCCGCCGCACTCGTCGGCAATACGCTGGCGGGCACGATTGACGCGGCTTTTAACTGTTCCGGGCGCACAGTGGAAATACGCGGCCGCTTCCTCATAACTGCGGCCATCGATGAAGACGAATTCAAAGGCGGACCTGAAGGGTTCCTTCAGACTGCCGCGGGCCCGCTCCAGTTCATGGCCGCGCCTTCGCCACTCCTGCTCGGCGGCGGCGCTTGCAGTATCTGATACGCATTCATCCAAGTCCACCATCTCGCGCTTGCCGATGCGAAAACGGGAGCAAAACAGGTTTCTCATGATTGTAAAAAGCCTGGATTTGAGGTCGGAGCCGGGGCAAAATCTATCGATATTACCGAGAGCTCTTGTCAGCGTCTCCTGGACGAGGTCGTCAACACATAGCCTCCGACCTTGACATTGTGCGAAAGCGTACGCTCAGGCCCATAGCAATTGCAACGCGCTGCGCGCGCCACATGTCATCTGGATGAACGCGAAGCAAGAAAAGACCGTGTTGATCGTCGAGGACGAGCTTTTAATCGTGCTTGAACTTGAAGAAACGCTACGGGAGCTCGGATATAACAAGGTTGTCACCTTTTCCAATGTCGACGCAGCCATGGCCTGGCTTCACAGAGCGCTGCCCGATATTGCGATCACCGATTACCATCTCAGGAACGAGGTCGCTGATGAGCTCATCCGGGCTCTTGCAGCATCGACGGTGCCGATCGTGGTCTACTCGGGCCGATCACTGGATCTTGCCGACAGCGACGTTCTCAAGGCTTGTGAATGGCTGATGAAGCCAGCGGACGAAAGAATGCTTGCAACCGCAATCGCGCGAGCCTGCAGGCTTGGCGACGTGGCGACCATTCCCTAATCAAGCTTGTCCTAAGTGCCACGCGGATCCCACCGGACGCATAAGCACGCGGGTTGTTCGGGAACTTTGGCGTGCGCCAGTGGTTGAACTAGGTCAAAGAGCGCGGTGAAGAGCTCAGGAGAGGAATACGCGAAGGAGCCGGCATGTCATTCATGACGATCGATCGCTTGAAGGTGACCAATCACCTTCTCAAGCAGCTTCCCGAAGCGGCTTATGGAGCCATGGAGCCGCATATGGAGCGGTTAGTGCTGCCTGTACGAGAATTCCTGGTCGTACCAAACCGCAGAACCGAATTCGTCTATTTTGTCGAATCGGGGATAGCATCGGTAATTGAGGAAAGGCAGCTGCTAAGCCATTGCTTCTACGCAATTTGCTCTGTCAGATCGACAATAGGTAACGGCCTCGCCGCGCGTGCCGCGACAAGCTTAAAGAGCGTCGAGCGGATAGGTTATTCCCGCATAATGAACGGGGTTTCCGGATCTGTCGCGGAAGCATCTTCCGAGCGCCATCACGCGTCTGGTTTCGCCATAGCCGTCCTCGACGCGATACTCCTCGAAGTAAGGCATGCCGCCGATGACAGCATCGGACATGGACTTGGCTACGCGCCCCCTATCGTCTGGGTGAATTCGCGCGACATAACGGTCGACCGGTAGGCCAACTAGCGTTTCGACGGCATCGAGCCCGAAAAGCCCCGCCAGAGCGGTATCGGCGTAGAGGACATTTCGTTCCAGGCACCAGGTCCAGATACCGGCCTCATCTGTCGCTTCGTCGCAGTTCATCGTGTCATTTGCCTTTCCAGTTGTCACTCCAGACAAGCGGTTCACTCAACCTTGGGGTGGTTTTTTTGGGTAACTGGGGCGAGCCGTGACGATTTACCAGCATTGGTCATGAAACGTACAGTTCGATCTGAACTTCAACCCGCAGTGCTCATCGTTGTCGCCAAGGCGGTCTTGCGGATCAACTGCATCAAGGCGACATCAGGCAAGAACTCTCGCTTCGATCGCGGCGGCGATGACGGCATCTCTGGCTGCCTCGCAGGGTATATCGGAAATTCGGGCTTCGAGGCAGCGGCGCCTTGCTGTATCGAGAGCGAGTGAACCCTTCACAGGCCAGTGGTGACGAATGTAGTAGAGAGCCTCATCAGGTCCGTGGATCAGTTCTGGATGGCCGTTGCCGATCCGCAACGATATGGGCGCTGCCCAATGAGGTCCCAAGGCTCTGCTTGGTTCGATCGACATGTTGCACCTCCCGGGACGCTATCGCCTCCTTAGATTTTCTCCGTCTTGACACTCAACTGCGATTGCGAGCCCGAGTTCCCGGTCCGTGGGCTTTTTCGTTTCATCAATCGGCGCGAGCGACCGGTGGTCAATTGACGGTTGTGCGATGTTCGAAAGCGATGACGCAAAACCGAGCCCTTAGCGCATGTGCGATTGCAAACGCGTCTGTGCTCCTTTGCCCGGATGTCCATCGGATCTCGAAAACAACTGCCTCGCTGCGGTCGTCGATCTCTTGAATGGCATTGAGGACGGCAGCTGAGCCAGCGGGCAGGGAGGCTTCTAATTCAGGAATGTCTTCGCCTTTTGAGATCTTGAGGGTGACCGAGCCTTTTTCTTCGCATGGCATTAACATCTGGAGGTGTTTCAGCGGCGCGAGAACGACCAGTGTAAGGGCTGTCGCAACTGCGCCGACAACGATCTGGCCGCCACCGAAGCGGAGCCCGATCGCGGTTATGACCCAAAGTGTCGCGGCGGTTGTCACCCCGGTCGCGATATCGCCGCGACGCAAAATCGTCCCGCCACCTATAAACCCGACCCCCGTGAGGATCCCGAGCGGAAAGCGAAGGATATCCATCGAGCCGCCGGTATCAAGGCTTGTTGCAAGGATCGTGTTTGCCTGAATCATGGAAATACAGGCTGCCAGCCCGACCAGGGTCGTCGTGCGTAGCCCGGCGGCGTGCCCGCCCTGCTCCCTGTTGGCACCGATCATGACCCCGGCTGCCAGCGCCGAGCCTATGCGAAGGGCGATATCCGGCCAGCCGGGCGTGATCGGCATCAGATCGAGCACGGCGCGATCCTATTTTTCTGCGCGGTTGAGAAGGATGCGCATTTCTTCGAAACGACGCTTGCGGTCGCCATCATCGACCGTTGGTGAGTAGCATGCGCTTGACACGCAAAAGCGCGCCAGATTGTGGGGCTTTTGCGCCTTGTCGAACTCGCATTCGAAAATGTCGGTCATCTCGTTGGGCGCTGTTCCCTGTCGTGTCGAATAGGACATGCGAACACCTGGTGGCTTCAATTCTGGGAAGGATTGCACGGTGCCAATGGCGAGTTGATCGGTCATGAAGAAGCTCTTTGCCACAGACTTGCAGGTGTCTTCGAGTTCGCTCGATTGGGCAACTGCCGCTGCGGGCAGAGCAAATAGGGCAAATGCAATGGGTATGATCGGCTTATGCACTGACATGTCCTCCACTGTGTCTTCCGATGGAGGTAGAGCGGTTGCTTCAAAAGCAAATGGTAGGCGGATGGCGGCGGATGCGGCGGCAACCCCATCGTCTTGATGGCTACGACATAAAGCATATCATTCAATATTTCAGCGCAGCAGTCCGTCGATGTCGAACTCCGCCCAGCCTCGCAGCGCCGTGGCTTGCTCGTGGGCTTTCTCGTCGGCACGGATGTTGCCTGCGCCGTCCCACGCCTTCTCGGCTTTGCCAAGCGCCTTCAAAGATCGCGTGAGCTTGGCGGCGTATGCTGCCTTACGCCGATTTTCTGCCTTCGAGATGGCGTCCTCCTCTCGCCAGTCCTCAACGAGGCCGCGGTCAAGGATGTCTTCGACGACCTTCGGATCAAACACGTGAAAGGTAATCCTTCGGGCACGACCGTTTAGTCGGACGTTTCTTGTCCCAGCGCTCGGTAGCCGGCCGTCGGACAGCCAGCGATGACGCTCGCTCGTCTTGATGGTCAAGATATCCTCGATCTCACGGGGGATCACGGGCAGCGTCTCGCAATGCTGGAGCAGGTCTGAAAAAGACTGATTGTTCCTGAGCTTATTCGAAATAGTTGCGCGCTGGCCCGATAAAAGCCAGCCAGTGGTGGTCACCCGCGATGGGCTTGCAGCCGAGGCCGCCTGGTTCGACATTTCGTGACGAACCCATCGTGAAACAGTCGTCTCGCAGCCAACGCGTTTACGCGCCAGGCGGTACCGCGTTCGGTCTATCTGACGAAATCGACTTCGACGCCAGGCTTGACCATGCTGGCCAGTTCCTCGGCGTCCCAATTCGTCAAGCGGACGCATCCATGCGAGCCTGCCTTGTCTATCTTGTCCGGTTCGGGCGTGCCATGAATGCCGTAGGTCGGCTCGGACAGATCGATCCATACAGTGCCGACGGGATTGTTGGGACCGCTTGGTAACTCAAGCTTCTTAGTGTTCTTGCCCTGCTGGAAATTAATTTTCGGATTATATTCGTATTTGGGATCGCGCGCGACGCCGTTGATTTCGTGATGGCCGGCGGGAGAGGGATTGTCCTCGCTTCCGATCGTGGCTGGATAGGTGGCAATGATGGATCCGTCCTTCGCGAACGCGATCACCTCGCCGCTTCCACGCCGGATTTCAATCCGGTTGACAGTTCCCGTTCGCGGCGCACCGACGAGAGCGACCGCTATCGTGTCACCGGCTGCAAACGCCACACCTGGGTTCAGCGTACGCAGGAGATCGATATCCATGTGGAACCTCTCGGAAAGCTTCTCTTCGACGCTTGTGTAACCCAGACGCGCCATCTTGGCCTGCAGCGCATAATCTTCCGGGATCTTATCGACGAGATCTGCCAGGTCATCTGGTTCGATCTGGTAGGTGCCGACAACCTGCCCGTTGTCGTTCAAACGTGACAAGATTTCCGGATCGATCTTACCGTCCACGGGCAAGCCGCGCATCGCTTCAAAGCCCTTGATGGCCTTATGCAGGTTGGCGCCGTCGCGGCCGTCGATCACACCAGGCGATGCACCGGCCCTGTCGAGGAGGATCTGGAGACGAACGACTGCCGGATCGGGCGGCGGCTTTGTCCCGGCCGGATGATCGGACTGCCCAGTCAACATATTTGCGCCCTCAATTGTGGAAGGGCTCAATTCCTGACCTGCGGCGCTGCCAAATGCGGCGAGTAGCGTTAAGTAGCTGAGTGCAAGCATCTTTCTCATTTCAGTAAAAGCTTAAGAGGAGTTATTGGTTCCGATGCGTGCCCGCAGTGGCGATTGCTGCAATCGACCATGGAGAACGCGACGTTCTGCGGCGCGCGGGGCGAGTGGATCTTGTAACCAGGAGGGATCGCCAAAGCCCCAGTTGGTAGCGTTCTTCGCAACTTTGTACGTTTTCTGACGATGGCGGTGCGAGTAGGTTTTGCTTGATGAGTATTAGCAAGGATGCATATGTTGCACATGCAGAGGAGAAAGACACACATGTCGCAAATGCATCTCATCGATCACCTCGACACCGCAAGAAAGCTCGCCGAGATCAACCAGCGTCCATTGCTCGTTTACCTGATCGAGCTGGCAAAGGAGGAGACTTTCAGGCAAAAGCCGGCGCCAGAAGGATCCCGCTGCTCCCATGAACGTCCTTGATAATGAGGAAAGCGGCAGAAGGCCGGAAGCTTCGCCCGTGCGTAATGTTTGGGCTTGGACTTTCTGGGCCGCAATGGCGAGCGCTGCCGAGGCGTTTTTCTTCCGGGCCGACGCACAGGACAAAGAAGCCCTTCTTGAATGCCGCTGAGGCTTCGTGTTGATCGCTACTTCGCCCTGCGACGAAGGGATGCGGGTGGGACGTGCGATGGACCGACACCGTAAAGGCCTCGACGACGTCACGGGATTCTGCAAGCCTCCACACAGCTGAAGCCCCTTGGAAAAACGCCCAGCATTCATGACAGTCTTTTCTATGCCCGTTGGTTGTCGCCCGGCGTACCTGCGGGCGAGCAGGCGCGGCGATAATCGCTAACGATCTAAAGTCGCCGGACAATAACGGAAAAATACGCCGCATTTTTCCGGAAACGCCTGCATGTGGAACTGTCTTTGCGTAGATCAGTTAAGCTTGGAAGACAAAGGAGTGAAACAATGCCTTTCAACGTACTGATCGTAGAAGATCAGCCACTTATCGCTTTGAACCTGCAAGATGCGGTGGAAGAGCTTGGCCACCACACGGTTGGAATAGCCGGAAACCTGTATCAGGCGCTTGCACTGTCGACGAACGTCGATATCGCGTTCGTCGACGTCAACCTGGAGGACGGGCCGACGGGACCCATCGTTGGACGTGCGCTTGCAGAAGACGACGTCGCCGTACTCTTTATGACAAGTGACCCGGGTGCGATCCGTGGTGGGGTTGCCGGCGCTCTTGGTGTTATCGAAAAGCCGGTGATGGACCGTGACTTGATCGCTGCCGTTGAGTATGTTGCAGACCGCAGGGCGGGAAGAACAACGATCGTGCCGCCGAAATCTCTCATCGAGTTTGACCCGCCGAGTGCTGGCGCCTGAAAGAGGCCGGTCCCGCCAGCCTGCCAGCCTACCCGGATGCCTTCCCACTCCGTCTTGCGCGGCGGCCTTCGGCCTTCAGTCTGTGGCGAGGAGACGAGCCAGTGTCTCCCCCAGCATCTCCGGAGCAGCCGGTTTGGCGAGCCACACGCCCCGGTCGAAAGCGTTCTTTGCCTCGTCGTCTACCTCAGCGCCGGAGTACACAACAAAGGGAATATTCGCCTCTGCCAGTGCGGCAACCGCTCCCGTGCAAAGCCCATCATTCAATCTTGGATCGACCACTGCGACCTGTGGCCGGTTGGAAGCCAGCCAAATCAGCGCTTGCGCCTGCGTGTCGAATGACGTCACGGAAGATGCGCCGCAGCCTTTGAGCATGTCTTCGATGTCGAGCGCAATGAATGGCTCGTTTTCGAGGACCAGGACATCTTCAAGCTTCATCGCTGCGATTACCTCCTGAGGTCACACATCAACCCAGACCCTGGATCGGGCAATTTCATTCTAGCGAGTCGCTAGCCGAAGCGCTGTTCTGTACGCTAGCGAACGGTGACATCTTCGGATCTCGTACGTTCTTCCTAAAAATGGAGCGTACAGATCATGACAGATGCCACCGTCAACCGCCGCGTGACGCTGAGCCGGGTCGAAAAAACCGAAGCCCGGATGCGGACCGACGAGGTTGCGCGCCACACGATCGCTTAAGAACGCCGACGCCGGGACGCCAAAACTGAGCGACTGCGGATTGTAAGGATGCAGGCCCAAGAACAGGCAAGGCAGTTGTAAGCGTGCGCAATTCTGTCTCGAGCGATATCGTTCTCAAAAGTTCAGCTGCTATGATGGGCGCGGAGGCGGACCTTTCGTGAGCGTTGGAAATAGCTACGGCGCTCGAAATCCAGGGGACCGCAGCGTTCAAGCCCGCCCGGCGGCGATCTTCCTGGCTTCTGCTTGCACCAGGCCTAGCCGCTTCAACTCGTGCAAGGCATCGGGAAGAGCCCGGTGTGCTGGTGATGTCGGCTCCGACGCCTCGATAACGCTGGTAACGAGCCCCGCAAGATCGACGTTTGCGACAAGGTTGCCGAGGATGGTTGCGGCCGCCTCGGCAAATGGTCGTCGGATTTTCTCAGTCTTAACGCATGACGTGGGCGGCCTGCAGCTCGCAGCAGGACGCTAAGCCACTTGCCATCCCATGATGGTGAGCTAGCATGAAGAACATGCCCTTCAAGATCCCGCATCATTTCGTCCACAACGAAGGAAATGGATGTTCCCTTTAAAGCAAGCATTTCGCGCGTAATACCATGGATGCTCTGGGCATCTGGCGACCAGTCGGTCCAATTCGCCAGCGGCGTTATCAGGAACGATCGCGAACGGCCGTCTTCGAAGACCCATGCAATCTCGATCGGATAGCTATGTTTGCTCAAGGATGAGGCTTCGAAGTCGAGGAATACGTTCATGGAAGAGATCTATCTGTTTTAACCCTGGTTTCCAGTCCCTCGCTCGGCTTCAATCCCAGTTTCAATGTCGGTTAAGGCGCAATTCCTCGGGGCCGACGATCGGGCGCTGCCGATGCATGGACCGGATCTTTGGGGCGAGATGGTTCGAACGGCATCCGCTTTGAACCAAAGCACTGTCAAACAGAGTGCTGCATCAGGGCAACGAAGGCCGCCTCGCTTGGGTTTCGTGCGAATACGGGCGCGGCGGGAACAATCGGCGTCATTACCAGTTGAACATCGAGTTGCCAGTCGCTTCGGACATTGCTCATGACCTATGCCACCTCGTTACCTTTACCGCCGACCTATAAGGCGTCCTATCGTTCGCTACCCGCCCATTTCGCCGCTGCCTGCTTCATCGGTGTTCTTTTGACGGACATCGCCTATTGGAGAACGATGCAGATGATGTGGACCAATTTCTCCGCATGGCTTCTGCTTGCCGGGGCGGTGCTCGGCGCGATCGGCCTGCTGGCGGGGCTGATTGATGCCGCAAGAGGTCTTTTAGCCCTGCGCACCGGTGTGGGTTGGCTTTATGTGGCAGGCAGCCTGCTTGTGTTTGCCATCGCCGTTTTCAACTCCTTCGTTCATAGCCGTGACGCCTGGACTTCCGTGATGCCTCTGGGCCTGGCTTTGTCAGCGGTCACCGTGGTTTTGATGGTGGTCGTTGCGCTGCTTGGAGCGCGCGTGCGCCGGATGGCTGCAGGAGGGTGGTAGGATGAAAAGTTTATCTCGGCGATACGTCATCATTGCTGCAGGCCTTGTTGCCAACGCTATTTTATTGGCACTTGCCGGATGCAGCGACAACGAGCCGGAGCCGACGGAGATCGGAGCCAACCCCAAGCTTCCACCCCAGGCAGAATATTTCGTGCCACCGATGAACGTGGCAAAGGTGATCGGCTGGAAGGATGGCGAGACACCAAAGGTGGCGGCAGGACTGAAGATCCAGGCTCTCGCAACCGGCCTAGCACATCCGCGTTTCGTCTATACACTTCCCAACGGCGATGTTCTGGCGGTCGAATCCACTGCGCCGAAGGGCGAGCCGGTCACGCGGCCCAAGGATCTGATCGTTGGCTGGATACAGTCGCTGGCGACAGGCGGCGGCGGGGCGGTCAGCGGAACCAGCAACCGCATAACGTTGCTCCGCGACGCCGATGGAGACGGCGTTGCCGAGACAAGAGAGGTGTTTCTCGATCATTTGAACTCGCCCTTCGGCGTGGCGCTAGTCGGCAGCGATCTTTATGTTGCCAACACTGATCAAATCCTTCGCTATCCTTATCGCGAAGGCGAAACAAGGATCACTGACCCCGGCTCTGTGCTCACCGAGTTGCCGGGTGGACCGATCGATCACCACTGGACCAAGAGCCTCGTGGCAAGCGACGACGGACGTCTGCTTTATGTCGGCGTCGGCTCTAACAGCAACATCACTGAGAACGGCATCGAAGCGGAAAAGAACCGGGCTGCGATCTGGGAGGTCGACCGCCAGACGGGCAGCCACCGAATTTTCGCCTCCGGCCTGCGCAATCCGAACGGGTTGAGCCTGGAGCCGGTCACGAAAGCGCTGTGGACGGTTGTAAATGAGCGTGATGAACTCGGTCCGAACCTTGTGCCCGACTACATGACTTCGGTGAAGGATGGCGGTTTTTACGGCTGGCCATACAGCTATTATGGACAGAATATTGATCCGCGGGTCATGCCTCAGCGCCCGGACCTCGTTGCAAAGGCAATTGTGCCTGACTACGCCTTGAGTTCGCACGTGGCGCCGCTCGGCATGACATTTTACACGGCCTCCATGCTTCCCGAGGGCTATCGCGGCGGCGCGTTCATCGGTGAACACGGAAGTTGGAACAGGCATGCCTTCAACGGCTACAAGGTTGTGTTCGTGCCTTTCAAGGACGGAAAACCGAACGGCGTGCCGCAGGACGTTGTGACGAGCTTCCTCAGTGATCAAAACGAGGCACGCGGTCGACCGGTCGGAGTGGGTGTCGACGCCAAGGGCGCCCTGCTGGTGGCTGACGATGTCGGCAATGCGATCTGGCGTGTGACAGCCCAATGAGCCTGCATGAGCGGCGGTTGACGGATCACGAACTGGGAGGAAACACGCTCTGGTACAAGGATGCGGTGATCTACCAGCTCCATATCAAAAGCTTCCTTGATGCCGACGGCGATGGCATCGGCGATCTGAGCGGGTTAACGCGCAAGCTCGATTACATCTCTTCGCTTGGGATCAACACGATCTGGCTCATGCCGTTTTATCCGTCTCCGCGCAGGGACGATGGCTACGATATCTCCAATTATAAGGATGTCAGCCCCGAATATGGCTCGGTCGAAGACTTCCAGACATTTGTCAACGCTGCCCATGCGAGGAAGATCCGCGTCGTCATCGAGCTTGTGGTCAATCACACCTCCGACGAACATCCGTGGTTCCAGCGAGCGCGACGTGCTCGCGCGGGCTCGCCCGAGCGGGATTACTATGTCTGGTCGGATACCGATGACAAGTTTGCCGAGACACGCATCATCTTTGTCGACACCGAGAAGTCAAACTGGAGCTGGGACCCCGTCGCCAAATCCTTTTATTGGCATCGTTTCTATTCTCATCAACCGGATTTGAACTATCGCAATCCCGAGGTGGTCGAGGAGCTCCTGTCGATCATGAACTTCTGGCTCGACAAGGGTGTTGATGGCTTTCGGCTCGATGCCATCCCCCACCTTGTCGAGCGTGAACATACTGATAGCGAGAACCTGCCGGAGACCCACGCTCTCCTGAAGCACATCCGCGCAAGGCTCGAGGAGCGACACCCAGATGTGATCCTGCTTGCCGAGGCCAATCTGTGGCAGGAAGAGGCTCGCGAGTACTTTGGCGACGGCGACGAATGCCATATGGCGTTTCATTTTCCGCTCATGCCGCGCATGTTCATGGCACTGGCAAAGCAGAATGCAAGACCGATCAAGACGATCCTCCGTCAGACGAACTCCATTCCCGACGAATGCCAATGGGCAATCTTTCTTCGCAATCACGACGAACTGACGCTGGAAATGGTGAGCGAGGCGGAACGCAACTTTCTGTGGGAGACCTATGCTGCAGACAAACGCGCGCGTCTCAATCTGGGTATCCGCCGGCGCCTGTCGCCGTTGATGGATCAGGACCGCCGCCGGATCGAGTTGCTGCACATGTTGCTTTTCTCGTTGCCCGGGAGCCCGGTGCTTTATTACGGTGACGAAATCGGCATGGGCGACAACACCGATCTCGGTGATCGAGACGGGGTGCGCACGCCGATGCAATGGTCCGATGACCGGAATGCGGGCTTTTCGAATGCGGCGCCCCACAAACTCGCTTTGCCTGTTATAGATGACCCGCAATTCAGCTATGCTGCGATCAACGTTGCCGCGCAGGACAATGATCCGCATTCGCTGTTGAATTGGATCCGTCAGATGCTGGCGTTGCGCAGACGCCACCGCGCATTCGCGCGCGGCGCGATGCGGTTCGCAAAAACCGACGACGACCGTGTGATCGCCTATCTGAGAACATGCGGTGAGGACGTGATCTTGTGTGCTGCCAATCTCTCGAGCGTGTCGCTGGCGGCGAAAATTTCTCTGCCCAAACTCGCAGACTACGTCCCGATCGAGCTTGCAGGTGGCACGACGTTTCCAGTGATTGGAAGGGACAGCTATCCGCTGACGTTCCAGCCCTATGCGTACTTCTGGCTGAAGCTGACCAAAGCAGGCTAGTTCTCGGTGAACTTCGGCGAGCCGGACTGTGCGCAATCTCATTGTGTTTTGGCAAGCTCCGGCCTAGAAATCGTAGACATGTCGAAACGATCAGGCAGCGCCGATTTGCCGCTACACGGCGGACGCGTCCCCCCTTGGCTGGGCGAGCGAATGACCAGGCTTGGCGTCCTCATCGCTGAAGCGATTATCCATCACTATGGCCGCGACGAGTTCCTGCGCAGGCTCTCGCATCCATTCTGGTTTCAGTCGTTCGGATCCGTCATGGGGATGGACTGGCATTCGTCAGGCATTACTACCAGCGTGCTGGGCTCACTGAAGCGAGGGCTGAAGCCGCGTGCCAGGGAGCTTGGGCTCCACGTATGCGGTGGCCGCGGATCCCAGTCTCGCAAAACACCAGACGAACTGGTTGATATAGGTCATCGCGTGGGCATCGATGGGCTTGGGCTCGCAAATGTCAGCCGTCTGGTGGCGAAGGTCGACAGTGCAGCCATCCAGGACGGGTTTGATCTCTACCTGCATGGGTTCATCGTTGCCGACGATGGAAAGTGGGTCGTCGTTCAGCAGGGGATGAACGACGCGACCCGCCAGGCGCGGAGATATCACTGGCTATCTGAGGGGCTGGAAAGCTTTATCAATGCTCCCCACAGTGCGATCGAGGGACGCACGCAAGGCAACATCATCAACCTTGCCGACAAGCGCGCAGATCGATCACGGGGTGGACAACTGGATATCCTGGCCTCGCTGGGACCGGACGGCATAGTGCGCGAAGCGTCCGCGCTTGCGCGCAGGCTCGCGCCTGCGCGAGAAGAAGAGCCAGATCATTCGCCTGCCCAGCTTAGCCTGCCGCACCTTGTCATGCCCGCCCATCACGATGTGCAAGAGACGGATGTGAACATGAAGCGACTGCACGGCAGCCTGGCGGCTGCGGCGGAGCGCGGGCCCGTCGACTTTCAAGAGTTGCTGATGGTTCCAGGCGTGGGTGCACGAACGGTGCGAGCCCTGGCCCTGGTAGCCGAAGTCGTCCATGGAGCCCCTTGCCGGTTTTCTGATCCGGCACGATTCTCGATCGCCCATGGCGGCAAGGACCGGCACCCGTTCCCGGTGCCTTTGAAGGTCTATGATGAGACGATCAACGTCATGAGGTCGGCAGTGACAAAGGGGCGACTTGGGCGGGACGAAGAGCTTGCCGCGCTGCAACGCCTGGATATCCAGGCGCGTCAGCTGGAGCGTTACGTTACAGGCCCTGATCTCAAGGAGATTATTGCGGGCGAAGTGCGAGACAGCGCAAGCTACGGTGGCCGGAGCGTCTTCGGCTGGGAGGAGTGACAGATCGGTTGCGATGCCGTCACCCGCCAGGTGCCGTCGAGGCTAAATCATGATCTCGCCACCGGTAACCGGAATGACCGCGCCCGTCATGTAACTCCCGAGTTCAGACGCGAGAAGTACGTACGCCCCTGCCAGTTCCGCAGGCTGACCGGCACGACCGAGCAGTGTCTGCGCCCCGAAGTTTGAGGTCTTTGCCGATGGCATGGTGGATGGGATCAGTGGTGTCCAAATTGGTCCAGGCGCCACAGCGTTCACGCGGATGCCTTTTTCGGCGACCATTTCCGCCAGTCCAGCGGTGAAATTTGAGATCGCCCCCTTCGTCGAGGCATAGGCAAGCAGGTGCGAAGAGGGTTGTCGCGACTGGATGGAGGTCGTGTTTATGATCGAACTGCCAGGGCGCATGTAGGGGACGGCGGCCTTGGCCAGAAAGAATGGTGCATAGATATTGGTGCGAAACGTCTGATCCCATTCCTCGACGGTTATATCGCCAATATCAGCATACGTCCTTTGAAAAGCGGCATTATTGACGAGTATGTCGATGGACCCAAGTTCGCGCACCGTATGCTGGACAAGATCCCTGCAGTGGCTTTCGTGGGTGATGTCACCGGGGATTACGAGCGCCTTGCGACCGGCTTGGCGGACCCATTTCGCAGTGTCTTCGCCGTCCTCGACCTCGTTCAGGAAAGAGATTGCGACATCGGCACCTTCGCGGGCATAGGCAATCGCCACAGCCTTGCCGATGCCCGAGTCCGCCCCGGTTATCAGGGCGACCTTGCCAGCGAGCCTTGCGTTGCCGCGGTACGAGTGCTCACCATGGTCTGGAACTGGCTGCATCTGCGCCGTGGTGCCAGGCGGTTGCTGTTGCTGTTCGGGGAAGGGGGGAGCCGGTCGTCCTTCGTCGCTCATGGTCGTCTCCTTTTTTAAGTTGGGCGTCGCAGTGTAAACCTCGGGCAGCGGCGACAGTTCCCCGAAACGATGAATTCGACACAACGCCGTTCCATTAAACAATTGCCTTGCGGGTCATGAATACCAGGCGAGCGTCCGACAGATCCGATGTGCGATTTCGCGACGGTCGCGCCGAAAGCGATGACCGTTAGGTCACACGGGAACAAAGCCGTTGCGATAAAGTCTCGGGTTCTAGCAAAGGAGAACCCCGATGGATCACACGAAGCATGTGCGCCTTTCTCAGAGCGAGTTGACGGCTGACAATCTTCAAGGAGCAACCGTCTACGGTGGAGACGATCACAAGGTCGGATCTGTGGACCATATCCACGGAAGTAACTTGGTCGTAATTGATGTTGGCGGTTTTCTCGGCATTGGTACCAAACCGGTCGCGGTTCCGTTTTCCGATCTTGACTGGATGCGCGACGAGAATGGAGAGGTTCATGCCGTGACAGGCTGGACGAAAGACCAGTTGAAGGCGATGCCCGAACATCGCGACTGAGGAGGTTGGCCCGGTCCGACCTCCGTAGCTTCATCGTCCATGTCCATTCGATGCGCTTCAACGCTGCTCGAGCTGTCATGACGGAGGCGGTGGCTCGAACCGGTGGCTTACGGAAAAAGCTCGACGATGCCATCGAAGTGGAAGACTACGTTGCTTTTGCAATAGTCGAAAGCCGGCGGACCGTTGCCGGCCCTCGTTCGAGGCCGTGACTCTCCTGACGGATCGATGGCCTGAACTTCCTAGTGTGTCATTCTGGTGTTTCATTCGTAGAGGCCCGAAATACGTGACACGCTGCCGAAGCCGGTGCCATCGCCGGCGTTGTGTTCAGGATATTTTCTTTCTGGGGTGGATGCGGCCGGACTGGGAGTGCAGTGCTTCTCATACAACCAGGTCCTTAAAGACGTCGGCGTTCAATAGGGAGGGGGCGCCGCTCCCTTTCGATCACTTAGTATCGGATTGCGGCGTTGGCTCCAGCTGCGATCGAGCGCAAGCCGTCAGAAGATGTCTGGTTTCAGAAGCTCATCCCACAGCGTGATAGCCACCATAAATGCCAATTCCGATGTAAAATGCGAATGCCGCCAAGGCAACGGCAATGCCGATCCAGACCGCACCGCGACCAAATCGTGCCTTTTTGCGCTTGAGTGCAGGACTGTCGATGGATGTTGCCAGAGTTGGTTCGTCTTGCTCGTTCATGTTGATCTCCCGGTTTCGTTGAACGCGTCGTTCAGTTGGAAGACGTTGTAGAGACGAGAAATGTTCCTTCTGTTCGATATCGTACAAAAGCCGACTGACTGGTTGGTCGTTATAGGCGACTGCCAAACCAGCCTTCAAAGTTGCCGTTGCTGCCCGGCTGTCCTTGCCTTCCGTCAATCGTTTCATATTTTCCAGTGACAAACGCACCATCGCGACGAACTTCCAGGAACAGAAAAATTCTGACCGGAACGCCCGAATATATGGGCGCGCGCGATCCGCTCATGGAAGATCGCGATCGTGATAGCTGATATGCCGAGCGAGGGCCGCCGAATTCTGGTCAGCGCCATTCGGACGCGATGGCGAGAGCGTGGCGACACTTCTGCGCCAGGAGGGACTATGACGCCGTCGTCTGTCTCGATATTGGCGAGGTGGCGACGTTGATCGACGAAAGCGTTGGCGCGATCCTGCTCACGGAAGAGGCACTCGTCAAGGATGTCGACAAGCTCAAGGCGGCGCTCGAGGCTCAACCATCCTGGTCGGATCTTCCTTTCGTTCTCCTGGCTGCGCCGCGCACGAGCCGAACGCCGAACGGACGTATGTCACAGCTGAGGTTGTTTGATCTGGCAAGCAACAGTGTCGTTCTCGAGCGGCCACTTGGAAGGGCCTCGCTCTTGAGTGCCGTGGCGTCTGCGGTTCGATTGCGCGCCAAGCAGTTCCAGATGCGTGACCGCGTGGAGGAATTGGACGAGAGCGAGACGCGGTTGCGCCTTGCCACCAGCGCTGCGGGCGTGGGCACCTGGGACTTCGACCTCATCACCGGGGAATTGAAGTGGGACAAGCGCTGCAGGGCCATGTTCGGTATTATCTCAGGTCGCGACGTATCCTATGAAGCTGGCTTTCTTGCCGGACTGCATCCCGACGACCGGGAAAGGGCCCACGAGGCTGTTAACGACGCGCTACGACCAGACGGTTCGGGCGAATACGAGATCGACTACCGCACCATCGGCATAGAAGACGGTGTCGAGCGCTGGATCGCCCCAAAAGGCGGAACGATTTTTATGGAAGGCAAGGCAGTGCGGTTTGTCGGCACGGCCATCGACATCAGCGAGCGCAAGCGGACGCAAGAGGCGCTGGCGAGGTCGGAGGCGGAATTGCGTCGCGAGCGGGAAGCACTTGACGATCTCAATCGAAATCTCGAGAGGCGTGTTGCACAACGCACTGCGGAGCTGCAGGAAGAAATGGCCGCGCGCGGCCGTGCTGAAGAAGCGCTTCGCCAAGCGCAAAAGATGGAGGCGATCGGTCAATTGACGGGCGGGATCGCACACGACTTCAACAACATGCTGACTGGCATCATTGGCGGAATCAATCTCGCCAAGCGCCGCATCGCGTCCGGTCGTGTCGAAGATGTGGGCCGCTTCATGGACGCGGCCACCGACTCGGCACACCGGGCCGCCGCATTGATTGCCAGGCTTCTGGCCTTTTCGCGCCGGCAAACGCTTGATGCAACCTCCCTTGACGTTGCAGCCCAGCTCGCTGCGACGAAGGAACTGCTCGAACGAACACTGCCAGAAACGATCACGATCGAACTGAGCGTTCCGACGGACGTCGGATACGCCTTGGCAGACGCCAATCAGCTCGAAAGCGCTCTGCTGAACCTGGCAGTCAACGCGCGTGATGCCATGCCACAGGGTGGACGTCTGACGATCACGGCAGAGCGTCTTTGGATCTCCGGATCGCAAAATGGCGGGCTTGATGCGGGACAGTACGTGATGATCGACGTCGCCGATACCGGTGTGGGTATGTCGCCGGACATTCTGGAAAAGGTCTTCGACCCTTTTTTCACCACCAAGCCTATCGGCCAGGGAACCGGTCTTGGACTGTCGATGATTTATGGCTTCGCGCAACAGTCGGGGGGCGAGGTTCGCATCGACAGCACACCTGGCAAGGGGACGTCGATCAAGCTCTACCTGCCGGCAACGAGCGATGGTGAAATGCCGGAGGCAAGGATCGACACTGGGACCCCATTTGAAGGCAGCGGCCAGACCGTGCTTGTCGTGGAGGACGACGATGCCGTTCGCCTGTTGATATGCGAGGTACTGACCGATCTTTCATATCGGGTTATCGAGGCCGAGGATGCCGATGTGGCAATTCGAGTCCTTAGAGATCAAGGAAAGATCGATCTCATGGTCTCCGATGTCGGTTTGCCGGGAATGAACGGTCGGCAGCTTGCAGATGTTGCCCGTCAGCACAGGCCGGATCTGCCGGTTTTGTTCGTAACGGGATATGCCGAGAATGCCGCAACAAAAGCCAGCTTTCTGGGCACGAACATGGGCATGATCGGCAAACCCTCCGCCGTCGAGGCGCTTGCATCGAAGATCAACGAGATGGTGAACCCGGTGGGCAGGAGCGAGCAGACGTAGGGCTTTGCGCGCTTGATCGGTTCTGCTAGATCGGCCGCAATGGATCAGGGCGCACACTGTCTTGCGCTGATTAATAGACAGCTGGCGTCGGGTGAGCTGGATTTCCTCTTATTCGGGTGTGGTTGGCACTGAACGATTGTCGATCGATTCCTTGGTGACACTGTCCGTCAGCGAGCTGGGGCTGTGCGCGATGAATTCAGGTTTCCAAAGCGGTGATATGACCATCGTGCCGTCAGTGCTGTCGTCGCAGGTTTCCGCGCCGCCTGAATTGTGCCGCTTGAAGAGCCAAATGTTGCAGAGCCGGTTCATCGCCTCTCGGTTCTTTGGAAGATCCGGCACCCGACCCTGCGGATGACCGATCCGATGGGCTGCTACCAAATCATGGAAGAGCGACAGTCGCTCTCGTGTCGCGGCTAAGCAGCTTGCACAGCACGGCGTCCAATATGTCGAATCGAACCGACCCAGAACTGTCCGCCAGCGTACCCAAGAACATGGACAACGGCGGGATGTTATACAGCCGACATATTTCAGCGTGTGAGGGGTGTTCGCATGCCTCATCCGGTACCATTGAAGTCTCATGTCCGTCTTTGATCAATCGACCATGCACAACCGGCTGTTGGCGCGCCTGCCAACCGAAGAATATCAAGAGATCTTTGGCAGTTTGGAAATGATCGACCTTAAACAGGGTCATGTCATTGTCAAAGCAAACGGGCCAATCGACCATGTCTACTTCCTATGTAGCGGAATTGGTTCGGTCATCACGGTCTCGTCTGATGGCAACAAGGCAGAGGCCGGAATGTTCGGACGGGAGGGGTTTTCTCCAACCTCGGCGGGCGTCGGCGGGACGGTGAGCGTCCATGAAGTCCTGATGCAGGTCGCCGGCTGGGGTTACCGGATGACATTGAGCGCGACCCTTAAGGCGATCTCGTCATGTCCTGGTTTCGCAAACCTCCTTGCACGGTTCATCCAAAGCTTTGCGTCGCAGATTTCCTACACGGTCCTGTCGAACGTCAATTATCAGATCGACGTTCGACTGGCCCGATGGCTTCTTATGTCCCATGATCGCGTCGATGGCGACGAAATAGCGCTGACCCATGACTTCATTTCCCTGATGCTCGGTGTCCGGCGACCCAGCGTGACGACCGCCCTTCATGTGCTTGAAGGAGAGAAGTTCATTCGATCCGAACGGGGTCTCATCACCATTCGCGATCGACGTGGGCTGGAAGAATTTGCGGGCGATTCCTATGGCAGGCCCGAGGAAGAGTACCGGCGCCTTATCGGCAAATTTTAGCGCGTCAGATCAAGATTGGCGCATGAGACCGTTCTGATCAGGACACGTGCGACCCGTCCGACCGAGGATCTTTTCTTCAAGGAGAGGGGCAGGTTGGGCCGAGGAGGATGATCCATACTAAAATCGATCCTGACGGAGATTTCCGGGCCTCAGCCTGCAAGGCCTGATATGATCGCAAGCCTTTCGCCGAGCTTCCAAATATCCTCAAACCTGAAGAAGGCTGCATAGTTCTGCAGTTCCTGAAAGCGGTACCCCAAGAAGCCTCACGCAGACGACGGTACGCTGGCAGACGATCGATTGTCCTCCCTTCATCGGGTGGTATTTTTGTTCGCATGCAGAAATCGGAAAGCTCCCAGCCGCGCCGACGTGACTCCATCAGTGCTGCCGAGCGTCAGAGACGACTTGAGGCGACCACTGAGTGCGCATTGGCTGCGATCAAAGGCGAGGCAGAAGCACGACGTCTGAAAACGGAACGCCTCCGCGCTGCGCGTGAGGCCGCTCTGGCCCAAGGCAGCGATCCGTCCTCTGGTCGACCGGATGGCGATATCCAAGATGATGAGGTTTTAGATGACGGCTCGGCAGGCTAGCCTAGTCGAATTTGATGACGTCTTTGAACGGAACCGTGACGAGCAGGTTTCCCTTGTCGTCTGTAATCTCAAATCGCATGCCATCGATACGCTGGTTGTGCAAAATCAGTTCGGCGACCATTTCTCGGGCTGATTTCATCGCTTCCCACCGGGCGGCATCGAGTGACGGAAGTTCGATGCCTTCTTCGTCGACATCGAAACTCTCGTCTGAGCGAACATTGAAATAGAAAAGCATTTTGTCCTCCATGAGCGGACGAAACGAGGCCCGGCGGTCGACTGTTCCATAGAAAAAGATGGGTCATGCGCTTGGCGGGGGGGGTACGTCGGTTTCCGGCGCGCTGGCGCCCAGCAAGCGCTCGAACTCGCGCTCCGGCAGCCCGTAGCAACCGGCCGCAAACCGTTCCAAGCCCTTTCGGTTTATGATGATGACCGTTCCACGGTTCGAGCGAATGAGTTTGTGGCCTTCAAGAACGTGAAGGGCCGTTGTTACGCTTGGTCGTCGGATACCGAGGAGGAAGGCGATGTATTCGTGTGTGATCTCGAGAACATCTGCTCTTACCCGGTCATGGCACATGAGGATCCACCGCGCCAACCGCTTTTCCACCCGAAACTTGGCGTTGGCGAGTGCTGTATAGGATACCTGCACAGCAAAAACGTGCATGAATTTTATAAATGGGACTTGCAGAGTGGCACTCTGCTTGGTCGCCTCGCGCATCCTGTCGACGGAAATGCGATATCCACGGCCTGCGACCTGCATTTCGATCAGGTATGGCACGACCCTGTCGCCGATGATCGTCGACGTTGGGACAAAGCCCTCGCTGCCGAACATTCCGGCCTCCGCCTTTTTCCCATCGGGAAGCACGCTCATGACCGCGCCGATGCCGCTGTCAGGAAAATAGACATGTTCCAGGAGCGTATCCGGGCGGGCAATCGGGTAGCGCGAGGGCATCTCTACCTCCTCAAGATACGGTGCGAGGAGCTCAAAATCCTGGTCGCTGAGTGATCGGAGGATCCGATTGGAAATTCGAGATTTCTGCATGCGTTGCTTTGCCTCCGCCAGTCGATGAGGCGCTCGCGTTGAAGCGCCGCATTATCAAATTGTGACGACGATAGGATCGGCAAGGCCGAAAGATGAAAATGAGGGCAGCGCCTCACCACCGGGCTGCCTTTTGCTGGTTCCTTTGTTCCGTTGAACGGCGCTCTGCCTTTTGTGTGTATCGTTGAAGGCGCTGTTCGCAGCGGCGTTTTCTTCTTCATCATTGCAAATAGATGAAGGGTGGTCGGGTGTGGCCCAACCCATTTCCAGGTCGCCCTGATGTCTTTTTGTTCGACGAGTGCAAGCACGAGAAAGTGCGAGGGAGTACCGGTCGGGAGAAGGAGCCCAGCGGCGACTTTGCAGGTGGCCCGGCTTTATCTAGCGCCTGGCCAGACGCCAAAGGCGCATAAGTTCTGATGGAGCCGAGATGCCAGCCTCAAGCACGAACGGGTCGCTCGCTCGAGATAGCGCCGAACGGCTTTTCTTGACAGGAAGGCCATGGCCCATGCCATCGACCGAATAAAGCAGAACCTGCGACCCGGAGCCGATGCTCCAGCGAGACAACGCGCCCCACGATGTTTTCTCGACACGGTGAGGCTCTCGGTCGAAACCATTTGCCTGCGCCCATTGCGCGACACAGGCTAGGGCATTGCCCGGGTTGACCGTGCGATCTGCTGTCCCCTGCCAGATGCTGATCGGGGGCCAGGTGCGCCGATCGGGAAAGATGTCATTTATCCTCGCGCCCCAGCCATCCGCGGGCGGTGATGCGCCCGATTTCATCGCGCGAAGGGCCGACATAGCATCACGAACGGCGCCAACAGGCATTCCGGCCACAATAGCGGCGCCTGCAAACATATCCGGGTAGTTGGCGATCAACGCACCTGTCATTGCGCCACCGGCGGACAGGCCGACGACGTAAACGCGCGCTCGATCGGCACGATGCCGTTTCACGGCATGCTCAACCATCTGTTTGATCGACAGCAATTCGCCGCGATCGCGTGCGACCTCGCTCGGACGGAACCAGTTGAAACATTTTTGAGGATTGTTGGAATGGGTCTGCTCCGGATAGAGGAGAATGAACCCTCGGTCCTTTGCCAGCTTCGAAAAGCCGCTGGCGGCGTCCATGCTCTCCGGCGTCTGGCGGCAGCCATGAAGCACCACCACGAGCGCCGGCTTGTTCGCCAGATTGGTCGGCACGTAGGACTTCATCACAAGCCGGCCGGGATTGCTGCCGAAAGCCGGGGTGGTGTGGAGTGTCGGTCGCTTCGGCTTTGATGGGGTCCGCCGGGCCGGGCCCCATGTCTTGTCCAGCAAGCGTACAGCCTTGCGCTGGGTCTTCAACAATCGCTTCAGCGATCCGGTGAAGCCAAGTTTCAAAGGTCCATGTCCTGAAGCTTGGAGAGCAGAGCTTTCAGGCCAGGCTGCGCTGCATCGCGGATCGCGACTTTCAAGGGGAACCATTTCTGCTTGCGCGTGCTCTTCTCGGGAAATTCGGGTTTAGACCCGGCAACATGGAGAAGATGGACGCTGACATGGTAGTGATGTGGCGAACTGTCCTTGTGGTAGCTGAATGAACCGAAGGGTTTGGTCTCGACGGTGCCTATGACGCCCGCTTCCTCGAAGGATTCCCGCCCGGCGGCCTGGGCGGTCGTCTCGCCAGGGTCCAAATGTCCTTTCGGGACGCCCCATCGTCCGTTTCGCCGGCTTCCCACGAGCAAGATGCGCAACCGGCCACTTCCTTTTTTTCGATAGCAGATTGCGCCAGCCTGCTGGATGTCGCGTGCAATGGCAATTTTCGCGGTGGATTGGTCGTCACAGAAAAGCATGGCTGTTCTAGATTTTTCCCTGTCTTTCATCAGATTGCTGTAGCACCGAACTATGACAGTCAGGTCTGCGTTGAAATGGTTCCTCTAACAGTCGGAGTCCAACTTGTCGCCCGAAACCGAAATCAAGCTCGACCTGTCACAAGAAGCCCTCGATGCCCTGGTTGGTTCCGATCTTCTCGGGGAACCCGACAAGGTTCTCGATCAGCGATCTACCTATTTCGATACCGCTGACCGCAGGCTCTGGAAGGAAGGCTACACCTTGCGCATCAGGCAGGTCGGGGAGACCAGGACGCAGACGGTCAAAGCGACGGGGCCAAGCCTATCCCTGTTTGCACGGTCTGAATGGGAGACGCCAATCGAGGGCGACGAACCCGTTCTCGATCACACGAGCCCGCTGCTTGGGGAGTTCGGCGGCGATGTGAAGCTCGAACCCGTGTTCGACGTCGTGATCGCGAGACGGCTCTGGAACGTGGTGGAGAATGGCTCACGTATAGAGGTGGTTCTCGATGAGGGTGACGCCATCTCCGGTGACCGCCGTTCTGCGATCAGAGAGGTCGAGATCGAGCTGAAGGAGGGACGCCCGAGCGATCTGTTCGTTTTCGCCCGGAAGATTGATGCCGTGGCCAGATTCCGGTTCAGCGTGCGGTCGAAGGCCGAGCGTGGCTTCGTCCTCGCCGGCGCGCAAAAGACGGTTGTCAAGGCCGAGCCGGTCTATTTGGAGCGGAGCATGAATGCCGTGGCGGCATTCAGGGCGATTGCGCTCGCATGCGTTCGCCAGTTCAGGCTCAACGAGGATATCCTGCTACAGCGCCGAAATCCGGAAGCCCTTCACCAGACAAGGGTGGCGATCCGCCGACTGCGATCCGCCCTCTCGTTGTTCAAGAGCGTTCTGCCGGGTGACGAGCCGGAAAGACTGAGCCAGGAGTTGCGCTGGCTCGCCGCGGTCCTCGGCGAGGCCCGCAATATCGACGTTCTCTTGGCAAAGGCATCCGACATCGATCTCGTCTCCAAGCTCAAGACAGCACGTGCGGCCACCTATCATGATGCCATCGATGCCTTAGGGTCTTCGCGAGTGCATGCTCTGATGCTTGATATGATCAATTGGCTGGAGTGTGGCGACTATCTCCCCGGCAATGGGCCAGTATCGCCAGATGTGCCGAGCGTACAGGACTTTGCCGCACGCGCGCTGGAAAAACAGCGCAAGCGCCTTAAGAGGGATGGAAGCGCACTTGCCAAGGCAGACGACGAGCACAGGCACGATGTCCGCAAGGATGCGAAGAAGCTTCGATATGCCGCTGAGTTCTTCGCGTCGCTCTTCGACGACAAGCGCGGCGTACGGCGACGCAAGAAATTTCTGGCTGCGATCGAGGCACTTCAGGAAGAACTGGGTGCGTTGAACGATCTCGTAACGAGCCCGGAGGTCCTGAAAAAGCACGGCCTCGCCGACCATCCCGCAAGCGGCAGTGTTGTCTCCGATCGCGATAAGGCAGGATTGCTCGGAAAGGCACAGTCTGCGGTGGACGAGATGCTCGATATCAAGCGCTTCTGGCGATAGCCGCGCGCCATCGTGGTTGCGAACCTTTAGAGTGAAGCTTGCGAGCCCGCATAGTTGCAGGCGAGGTTTGCGCCCGATGCGGATATGCTTTGCCAACTTGGTGTCGCCAACGATGAGTTTCAGCACGTCGCCCCACCGGCTGATTAGGGATCAGCGCAAGGCAACCAGAACACCATCAGGCTCACATTCGTGGTGATGACGGCAAGCTGCAGCGAGGTCCTACGCAATCGCTGGCGACAGACCCCGAACTGTCTGGAAACCGCGCAGGCACCGAGCAACGCGTGCCCCGCAAGATGCCGGCCAACGAGGGCGTCAAAAATCCGCTCATCGTTTTGATGTCGAAGGCACAGAGGCTCGACTAACAGGCATTCAAATCTCATTGGTTGCCATGTTTGAAATATCTGACCCACTGCGGAACTACATGCGCGTCGTACGCATCCTCAACGTCTATAAGCGCAGGGTGATCGTCCTTTCTGACAAGGTTGCAAAGACGTCCGGCCAGAAGAAAATCCTCCATGCCGGCAGGCTGAAGGCGGCTGAGGCCGAAATAGCCTGCCTTCTGCGGGAAGGAGACGATCATCTAACGAGGCTGCGTGAAGCATGGCATAAAAAAAGGTAAAACCGGCTGATCGTGCATCGGCAACACTACCGCGACACCTCTTCGCCACGGCCTTAATCGACATCAAAACCCTTGCGATGCTGCAGCTGGATCCGGAGCGATGCGAGCGCGCGCTCCGTTTCGTCTATCTTGCTTTGCACCAGTGCTCCCTGCCTATGGTCAAGGCCGCCTCCGGCCATTGCGGCATCGATGATCTCAAGCACGTCTGCCGCGCCGACGACGACCTTGGTTGCACCACGTTCGATGGAAGGTTCAAACTCGCCGGCCATAGGTCGTTCGGCTGCCGTAAACTTCGTTCCATCCAGGAGATAGGCCAGGAGCCTCGGATCGGGCACAGCTCGCAGGAGTTCGCGGACTTCGTCGGGCGAGAAGCTCGTTCTCGCGATCAGCCGTGAATGCAAAGTGGCATAGCTCATCTTGAGAGACCGAGCGGCGTCCTCCACCCGAGGTCGTTTCTCAATAACGAGGATCGTGTAGACGATGCTGGCGAACTCTTGGCCACGATCTCCCATCATTGTCCTCCGTAAAAAGGCATTCGTACGTTTGGAAGGCGCTGCCGCCAACTGATAAATATGGGCCATACGCCTGTCGCACCCACCAATGCGACGGGATCCCGCCGTCCGCCTGGACTAACGAGGCAGGAGGCGCCGGGGACTTGTCCGAACCACGCTAAACCAGAAAGAGCCAGGCTTTGACCGACGGTGTTTACTGCAAGGGCGACCTGTCAATGTCAGTCGAGACGCTGCAGCGACGGCGCGACCGCGGCGCTTTGCCAGTAGTGGTAGGCAACGGCGGTAGACGTCAGTTTAACCTTCGTGTCTGCTCGGACCCGTTGCCGTCCCAGACCGCAAACAAGGTGAGTTCACGACGACGCTGGTATGTTGTGACAGAAGTTGGCGAGATCAGCTCCCACAGCGAGTGCCGTCACTATCCATTAGCTCCCGATCTTCGGGACTGCAGATCGGTGCCTATCTTGGTGAGGCCTTCGACGATCCGCGGCTCTAGTCGGATTTGCCTCGTTTGAAGTTGCTGCGCCAAAACCGTCGGGCGTCAAGATCGAAGTGTAGTCCGGGCGAATATGGCGGCGATCGATTGAAGTTGAGCACGCAATAGCTTTCCTCTTGCCATTCTTGATGCGAGGTGCCGCAAGACTAGGCGGACTGATCATCGGCGGGGAAGTACGCAACAGTAAACGATCGCGTAAATGCAGAACCGCGACTTGGCTGCGATTGGGAAGGAGGTCGTCATCGAATAGGGGCCTGACCTACTCAGCAGCGATCCTGAGTTCCGCCGCAACGGCATCAAACAGCTCGACCGGAGCGATGATCTCGAAGTCGTCGACCATGTGATGCTGGTCGGATCCGGGAACGGCGAGCGTCCAGTAGTCAGGCTCTTTGCCGAAGATGGTGGAGACCTGAACGATGGTTGCTCGTCCCCTTGCATGCTTGCTTGATCGCGCCCAGTAGAACGCGTCCGGGATCAAACTCGTCATCACACCTACTCCCCCACAGAAGAAGCGACGATACCAGAAATTTTGCGAAAGACCATCGCTGCCGTTTGACGGCCAGCGTACAATCAACCGATCTCTGGTCGCAATCGCCGAGGACCAACCTATGTCTCGTATTTCGTTGACTTGTCGGTCGACGTTCAAATTGCGAACATATCTTCCGGCATGCGAACTGTGTCTCGCAAAGACGAGATCGGATGGCGTGGGCGTGCCTGCTAGTTGCCTTGGCCGCTCGCGGTCGTTGCGTCTTGGTCGGGTGCCGCCGGCCGCTTAGACGCTCAGTGCTGCAGCCCTGTGTTCTGATCTGGAAGGCCTTCACCCGCCCTAAGGATCAGCACCTTTAACAAACGAGACCTTGTCACCATGGCAAGACCTGAGCCTAGGCGCTCGCCCTTGCCAGAGCGGAGCTGGTGTTCGCGCGACGCGCCCGCTTTTGTTCGTACATCGCCAGATCGGCGCGCCGGACCATCGCTTCCATCGTCTCGCCTTCTTCACTGGTGGCATGGCCGACCGAAATGTCGAGTGGAGCATTGGAATAGAACTGGTTGTTGATTTTGAGGAGCTCCTGAATAGTCTCCAGCATGGCCAATGCTGCCTGTCGGTCGGCTCCGGGCATAAGAACCGCGAACTCGTCGCCGCCGATGCGGGCTGCGTGGTTCGGCATGGACACAGCGCCGTTCAGGACTTCGCCGACACGGCGCAGCAGCGCGTCGCCTGCATCGTGGCCTCGTTGGTCGTTGGCGACCTTCAATCCGTCGAGATCAATAATCAAGGCTGATACCGGCCGCAGCGGCTTACGTTGTAGGCGGTTGAGCTCATCCATGTAAAAAGCACGGTTGTGCAGCTTGGTGAGGACGTCATGCTTGCCGAGATATTCAAGATAGGCCTCGGCCTTCTTGCGGGCGGTGATATCGGTCAAGGCGACTTGGACGCGTGACCAGTCGCTTTCGTGGCCTGGGAAGACCGAAAACTGCAAGAGCACATGTCTCTCCGAACCGTCCAGCGCGTAGTTTATGACCTCGCGTTGGTGAAAGAGATTGCCATTCCATAGCTCGATCAATTGCTCGCGAAATGTCTTTTCCATCTCGTCACGGAAAATGTTTGCGATGCCATGGAGGAGGGTGGTGCGATCCGGCGCGCTGAAGAGATCAAGTGTCGCCTTGTTGACGTCGATCACGCTGATCTCGCTCATGCATTGCATTACGAATTCCGGATGGACGTCTGTAAATACACGAAAATCAACGATGCCGCGACTGCGCACGTCTTCAACCAACGCTTTAACGCGACTGAAATCCTCGATCCATAGCGACACGGGCGAATGTTCGAAAATACCCTCGGCATAGAGACGGTTTTCCTGTTCGGCACGACGTGCGTGCTCTCGCGCGCTGACATCCTCGGTGGTGATCAGCACCCGCCCGAGCGTCTTTTCATGGCCGGGCAGGACGGACCCTCGCAGCTGTATGTCGAGGCGGCGACCCGAAAGTGTGTAATTGACGGCGCTGCCGTCAAATTCGAGGCTACCGTCCCAAAGGGAGGCAAGCTCGTTGACATGGCTTTGAAGCATCTCGTCACGGAAGATGGAAGAGAGGTTTTCTGTCAGATGCTCCTGGCTGTCGGCTTCGAAAAGGTCGAGCGTCTTCTGGTTGACGCGCAAGATCCGGATCCGTTGCGAGCAGGCCGCGACGCGGTTCACATCCTCGTTCAGGAAGCTTCTGATATCGGTGATGCCAGCCCGTCTCCAGTCTGAAAACTGAGCTGCTACTGCGCTGAAATCCTCGATCCACATGGCAATCGGCGCCAGATCGAAAATGTCGAGGTCAGAAGCAATGCTTGTCATGGCCAAAGTCTTTCAATGCGATCAGCGGTCACACCATCGCCTGCAGCGACAGCCCAATCATTCTACGGCGTAATTCTAAAGCTGAGCTTGACGACAATGGGGATAACGGAAGCGCATGTCAGATTTTCATGGCTCGCCCTGCCTGAAGGTGTCGGCCGCACGGGGGCGGAAACGAAAAGAACGGCAATTTGCCGTTCTCCCCGTCCCGGACAGTTTTACGGATCAGCGCTTGGCAGATCTGAACAGTTTCCAGCGCGAGGGCCGAAACGCAATTCCGCCTTGGGCAAGGCTGCCCGCAGCTGCCGGTGGCAGTTCAAGCTCGATCGGCGGATGTCCTTGGCCTATATCGACCTCGACATGGCGGGTGCCGGCAACCCGGCGGCTGGTCGTCACGACGCCGGAAATGGAACCGTCGCCATTGCGAATTTCGATGTCGTGCGGCCGAAAGTAGAGGCTCGCCTCGCCATCTGCCTCGCCGTCTGCGCGGATGCCGAGGGCTCGGCCGTCGAACCAGATGTCGCCGTTTAATACTTTGACGTCAAGACAGTTCGACTGGCCGACGAAGCCGAAGACGAAGGGGGAATTGGGGTGATCGTAGACGTCGTCTGGTGTGCCGACCTGTTCGATCGCGCCCTGGCTCATCACGACCACACGGTCTGCGAGCTCCATGGCCTCGTCCTGGTCGTGAGTGACGAAGACGGTCGTGTGTCCGGTCCTGTCGTGTATTTCACGAAGCCATTTTCGAAGGTCCTTGCGGACCTGGGCGTCGAGCGCGCCGAACGGCTCGTCAAGGAGCAGGACGTTGGGTTCCACCGCCATTGCGCGCGCGAGCGCCACGCGCTGCCGCTGGCCGCCTGACAGCTGTGCGGGGTAGCGCTTTTCCAGGCCGGGAAGCTGGACGAGGTCGAGCAGTTCCAGCGCCCGCCTGCGGATCTCGTGTTTTGGAGGGCGGCGCGAGGCATGGCGCACCTTCAGGCCGAAGGCGACATTGTCGAGCACCGTCATGTGACGAAACAGCGCGTAATGCTGGAACACGAAGCCGATATTGCGCTCCTGAACACTCTTGCGCGATGCATCCTCGTCGCCGAAATAGATCAGGCCATCTGTCGGGCTTTCGAGCCCGGCGATGAGCCTGAGCAAGGTCGTTTTGCCAGAGCCCGACGGACCAAGCAGCGCGATCAGCTCGCCGGAGCGGATGTCGAGCGACACGTCATGCAGAGCCGGAAATCGATCGAATTCCTTGCGTAGGTTTTGAACACGAACTTCCATTCTAATTCCTCAGTGCCGCCGGCTCGCGGCGATTTCATCGCTATAACGCATTTCCAGCAAGGTCTTCAAAACAAGGGTGACGAGTGCGAGCAGCGCAAGCAGGGTGGCAACGGCAAATGCCCCGGTGAAATTATACTCGTTGTAGAGGATTTCCACCTGTAGCGGCATGGTGTTGGTCTGGCCGCGAATATGGCCGGAAACCACCGAGACAGCGCCGAACTCGCCCATAGCGCGGGCGTTGCAAAGCAGAACGCCGTAGAGCAGCCCCCATTTGATGTTTGGCAAGGTCACGTGCCAGAAGGTCTGCCAGCCGCTGGCCCCAAGCGAGATCGCCGCCTCTTCATCACCGGTCCCTTGTTCCTGCATGAGCGGGATGAGCTCGCGGGCGACGAAGGGGAAGGTGACGAACATGGTCGCCAGGATCAGCCCTGGAACCGCGAAGAGGATCTTGATGCTGTGCGCGCTCAGCCATTGGCCGAGATAGGTGTTGGCGCCGAGCAGCAGTACGAAGACCAGACCCGATATGACCGGCGAGACCGAGAAGGGTAGGTCGATCAGCGTTGTCAGGAAGGCCTTGCCCTTGAACTCGAACTTGGCGATTGCCCAAGCAGCGGCAACGCCGAAGACGACGTTCAACGGCACGCTGATGCCAGCGACGATCAGGGTCAGTCGGATGGCGGAAAAGGTTTCCGCGTCCTGCAGGGCCGTGAAGAATGCGGTCGGCCCTTTTCGGAATGCTTCGACGAACACGGCTGTGAGCGGCAGGATCAGGATCAGTGTCAAAAACACCAGGGAGGCGACGATCAGCGTCCATCGCGCCCATCGATGCTCGGTGACGACGGAGCGCACTTTCGCGGCGGGGGAAGCTTTGATCTCATGCGCCATTGCCATACCTCCGTCTGCTCCAGCTCTGGATAAGGTTGATCACGAGAAGCATGGCGAAGGATAGCACCAGCATGACGGCGGCTATACCGGTGGCGGCCGCGTAGTTGTATTCTTCCAGCTTGATGACAATCAGCAGTGGTGCGATCTCCGATTTAAACGGCAGGTTGCCGGCGATGAAGATGACAGATCCGTACTCACCGACGCCCCGTGCAAAGGCCAAGGCGAAACCCGTGAGAACCGCCGGCGCGAGGCCAGGCAACAGAACCCGGGTGATCGTCTGCAGACGGTTGGCGCCGAGCGTGGCGGCGGCCTCCTCGACCTCCTTGTCGATCTCCTCCATCACAGGCTGCACCGTGCGCACCACAAATGGCAGGCCGACGAAGACGAGTGCCACGACGATGCCGACAGGGGTGAAGGCGATCTTGATGCCGAGCGGCGTCAGGAACTGGCCAAGCCAGCCGTTGGGCGCATAGAGCGTCGCAAGCGCGATGCCGGCGACGGCGGTCGGCAGCGCGAAGGGCAGGTCGACCATGGCGTCGATGATGCGCTTGCCGGGAAAGCGGTATCGCACCAGTACCCAGGCGAGCACGATGCCGAAGACGACGTTGACGCAGGCAGCCGCAAAGGCGGTGCCGAAGCTGATCCGCAGCGCGTTCACGGTGCGGGCATCAATGGCGATCGACCAGAATTTCTCCCAGCCGAGTTCGCTCGAACGCCATGCCAGGCCCGAGAGGGGGATGAGGATAAGAAGGGTGAGCCAGATCAAGGTAAAGCCGAGTGCCATTCCAAATCCTGGAATGACACTCGGCCGCCTGAACCGCCACCGCGTGGGGCTATGTGCTCTCATGCGATGTATTATTGTGCCGGCTTGTAGATTTGGTCAAACACGCCGCCATCGCCGAAGAATTTCGGCTGCGCTTCCTTCCAGCCGCCGAAATCGTCGATCGTAGCAAGCGTCAGCTTCGGGAAGCGGGCGATATCGGCAGGGTCGGCTGCTTCAGGCTTGATCGGGCGGTAATAGTGCTTGGCCGCAATCTTCTGGCCCTCGTCGGAATAGAGGTAGTTCAGATAGGCCTCGGCGACTTTGCGCGTGCCCTTTTTGTCGACATTGCCATCGACTACGGCGACTGGCGGGTCTGCACGGATCGAGAAGCTCGGGGTCACGATCTCAAACTGATCGGGGCCGAGTTCTTCGAGCGAGAGATAGGCTTCATTTTCCCAGGCAAGAAGCACGTCACCCAGCCCGCGCTGGACGAAAGTGGTCGTCGCGCCGCGCGCGCCGGTGTCGAGAACGGGAACGTGCTGAAGCAGGCTCGTCACATAGGTCTGAGCCTTCGCTTCATCGCCTCCGTTTGCCTGCTTGGCCCAAGCCCAGGCAGCCAGGAAGTTCCAGCGCGCGCCGCCCGATGTTTTCGGGTTTGGCGTGATCACCTGGACATCGTCCTTTACGAGATCGGCCCAGTCCTTGATGCCCTTCGGATTGCCCTTGCGCACCAGGAATACGATGGTGGAGGTGTAAGGTGTCGAGTTGTTTGGGAGCTTGCTCTTCCAGTCGGCGGGGATCTTGCCGGTCTTCTGGGCGATCGCGTCAATGTCACCTTCGAGAGCGAGCGTCACGACGTCGGCGTCGAGCCCATCGATGACCGATCGCGCCTGAGCGCCGGAGCCACCATGCGACGCCTGGATCGCCACGGCCTCGCCGGTGTCCTTCTCCCACTTCTGTGCGAAGGCTGCGTTAAAATCCTTATAGAGTTCCCGTGTCGGATCATAGGATACGTTGAGAAGCGTCTGATCGGCAAAAGCTGGTGCGACAGCGCCGATGGCGAAACTGCCTGCCAAAACCGCGGCCGCGAGAAGCCGGGTAATCCGTTGTGCGTGCATGGGGAACCTCCTTCGTTTGTGATCCAAACTCTACCAAGTTGGTCGTATAATGAAACGAAGATTGTTTCTGTTCCATGCGGCGGTTCCGGAATGGCGTGCCATTTCGTGTGCAGTTTTGAAATGATTGTGCTGTCGAACCTGCGCGACAGGTGGCTGCGATTTGGCTCTCGCACTTTAGGAATGGCCACGTTTTTAAAACAACCTGCGAGCAGACGCGGGCATTCCATCGCGCCATGAGCAAAAGCCTCGGCGATGGAATTGAAATCCGCCGTGTTCGGCGATTATAGTCCGCCGACGCCGCGCTCGACTCGCGCGGGGAGGCAAGGGAAGGAAGATGCAATGACCAAAGTCCGCGCACTGGTGCTGGAGCGCCAGCATGAGCTCGCTATCCGCGAAATCGATCTGCCTATGGAAACCGGGCCGGGCGAGGTCAAGATCAAGATACACACGGTCGGCGTCTGCGGCTCCGACGTTCACTATTACACGCACGGCAAGATCGGCCCCTTCGTCGTCAACGAGCCGATGGTGCTCGGGCACGAGGCGGCTGGTACCGTCGTCGAGGTTGGCGCCGGCGTCACACATCTGAAGGTCGGCGATCGCGTCTGCATGGAACCGGGCATTTCCGATCCCAACTCGAAGGCAAGCCGGCTCGGCATGTACAATGTCGATCCGGCCGTCTCCTTCTGGGCAACTCCGCCCGTTCATGGCGTGCTCACGCCCGAAGTCGTTCATCCCGCCAACTACACGTTCAAGCTGCCTGACAATGTGAGCTTCGCCGAAGGCGCCATGGTCGAGCCTTTCGCCGTCGGCATGCAGGCGGCTACCAAGGCGAAGATCGCGCCGGGCGACACCGCCGTCGTGCTCGGTGCCGGCCCGATCGGCACGATGGTTGCCATCGCAGCACTCGCCGGTGGCTGCGCTCGTGCGATCGTGGCCGATCTCGCCCAGCCGAAGCTCGATATCGCCGCCCAGTATCAGGGCGTGATCCCGGTCAATATCCGCGAGACCAACCTCGTCGAGGAAGTCTCGCGGCTGACGGACGGATGGGGCGCCGATGTGATCTTCGAATGCTCCGGTTCGCCGAAGGCCTGGGAAACGATCATGGATCTGGCGCGTCCCGGCGGCGTCATCGTTGCCGTCGGTCTGCCGGTCAACCCAATCGGCTTCGACGTCTCGACTGCGTCGACCAAGGAAATCCGCATAGAAACGGTGTTCCGCTACGCGCATCAGTATGAGCGGTCGATTGCGCTGCTCGGCTCCGGTCGCGTTGATCTGAAGCCTCTGATTTCCGAGACCTTCGGCTTCCAAGACTCCATCAAGGCTTTCGACCGCGCGGTCGAAGCGCGCCCGAGCGATGTGAAGCTGCAGATCGTGATGGACTAGGTGCCTGTCGGCTAGCCCGTGCTAGCCGACACTTTCCTAAAAGCCTTTCTGAAGACAAGGGCCGCGCCAGCCACGATGGCCGCGGCCCCGACCCCGATGAAGAGATGATGATGCAGCGGCAGACGACCGAGGATCTGCTCGATCCCGTGTCCGAAGAGATAGCCGAGCGCCGTAAACAGCTGTCCCCATACAAGCGCCGCGATCGCATTCAACATCACGAACTTTCCGGTCGAGATTCGCGTCGTGCCGATCACGATCGGACTGATCGTCCTCAAGCCGACGAGAAAGCGGAATGCAAGGATGAAGCCTGTCGGATAGCGCTCGAGAAGCGACGTCACCTGGGCCAGCGTCGGCGTCTCCATCAGCCGGCGGACAACGTGCCAGCGGGCCGCATAGCGGCCGGCGAAGAACCACATCTGGTCTCCGGCGAATGAACCCGCCGACGCCATCAGCGAGGCCGACCAATAGGTGAGCAGCCCGCGATGGGAGATGATGCCGCCGAGGAAGGCCGCGGTCTCACCCTCGAATGCGGTGCCGAGGAAGATCGCGACAATCCCATAGTGTTCGATCAGATGTTCTATGGACACGATTGATCCCCGCCGTTTTTCGCCTGCCGCCGTGAAGGCTACACGTTCTTGAGGTCGCCAAGCAATGTCGGGATCAATTCGGACACTGTCGGATGAATCGGTACGGCCCACTTCAGCTCGGGATAGGGCGTTCCGGCATTCATCGCGTCGATGAAACCATGGATCGCCTCATCGCCCTCTATGCCGAGAATGGCGGCGCCGAGGATCTGCTTGGTTTGCGCGTCGGCGATCACCTTCATCAAGCCTTTCGTCTCGCCCCGCTCCTTGGCACGGCCGACTTTGGTCATCGGCCGGGTCGAGATCATGATCTCGCGACCCGATGCGCGCGCCTGCTTTTCCGATATGCCGACGCGACCGAGCGGCGGGTCGATATAAAGCGCATAGGCGAGGATGCGGTCGCTGAGCTTGCGATCCTCGCCGTCGAGCAGGTTGGCCGCTGCAATCTCGAAATCGTTGTAGGACGTATGCGTGAAGGCGCCGTGGCCATTGCAGTCGCCAAGCGCCCAGATACCGTCGACATTGGTTGCGAGCTTGTCGTCAACGGTGATGTAGCCACGCTTGTCGGCGGCGACGCCGGCACGATCGAGGCCGAGATCGTCGGTATTCGGCACACGGCCGGTTGCGATCAGCACATGGCTCGCCATGATCTCGGCGATGCCGTCGGCGACCGAGACTTCGATGCCGTCCGGCTTGTTCTTGAACGCGATACGGTCCGCGTCCGTGTGGGCCATAATTCCCTCGGCGCGCAGAATGTCGGCAATCGCGTCTGAGATATCGTCATCCTCTCGCGAGGCGAGCTTGGGGCCACGCTCGACGACCGTAACCTCGGCGCCGAAGCGGCGATACATCTGCGCGAACTCAAGGCCAATATAGCTTCCGCCAATGACCACCAGATGCCGGGGCAGCGTGTCCAGCGCGATGATCGACGTGCTGGTCAAATAGTCGATGTCGTCGATACCCGGCATATCGGGAATGGCCGGTCGTGCGCCGACGTTGAGATAGATGCGCTGCGCGGTCAGCAGCTCGCCGTTGACACTGATCGTCCGTTCGCTTTCGAAGCGCGCATGACCGTAGATTACGGTGACGCCGGCCATGCCCGCGAACCAGCTGATCAGGCCGTTGCGGGCCTCCATGGTCACTGTCTCGGCTCGCTTGCGCACGATCGCCATGTCGATGCCGATATCGCCCGGGATTGTCACGCCGTAGCCGCCGGCATTGCGGGCCACATAGGCGGCGCGGGCGCTGGCGACGAGGGTCTTGGTCGGCATGCAGCCTGCGTTGACGCATGTGCCGCCGAGATACTTGCGCTCGATCAGCGCGACCTTCATGCCCTTCTCCGCCATCCGGGCAGCGAGGAAGGGGCCGGATTGGCCGGCGCCGACAACGATGGCGTCGAAGCTGCGCATCAGACCGACGCCACAATCAGGATCGCGCCGACAATGGCGACCGCGTCCTCAAGAATCGCCGCGGGCGGATCTCTTCGAAAAGCGCTCGCCAGCTTGCCGCGCGCCGCGGCACCACCAAGCGTGCCCGAGACCGCGCCCAGAATGCCGGCGATGAGCCCTGGTATCAACGATCCGCCTGCGGCGCCGATGGTAGCACCTGACAGCGCGCCCATGATCAGCCGCGCGCCGAACTGCATCGGTACTTTTCTTGAGGGCGTGGATGGCAATTGATCCGTCACCAGTTCGACCAGCGCCAGCAGCGTGAAAATCCACGGGGTCCAGCGATAGCCCATGAAGGCGAGCGGCGTCTGAGACACATCGAACCAGCCGAGTGCTGCGCCCCAGGCGACGGCCGCGGGCGCAGTCAGCGCGCGCAGCCCGGCGATGATGCCGATCAGAAATGCGAGAAATAGAAGCATGCGCAATCCCCTATCGCAGCGCAGGCTCTCCCCGCGACAAGCGAAAGCTTGCACATTGTCGGGTCCGTTGCAATTTGGCGGAGAAGAATTCTCGATCAGTTCGAGAACGCCGCTATTCCCGTTATGGCGCGGCCGAGGATCAGCGCGTGAATGTCGTGCGTGCCCTCATAGGTGTTTACCACCTCCAGGTTGACGAGATGGCGGGCGACGCCGAATTCATCGGATATGCCGTTGCCTCCAAGCATGTCGCGCGCCATTCGGGCGATATCGAGCGCCTTGCCGCAGGAATTGCGTTTGAGAATCGAGGTAAGCTCGACGGGCGGGTGGCCGTCTTCCTTCATCCGGCCGAGGCGCAGGCAGCCCTGCAGCCCGAGCGTGATCTCGGTCGCCATGTCGGCGAGCTTCCTCTGGATCAACTGATTGGCGGCGAGCGGCCGGTCGAACTGCTTGCGGTCGAGCGTGTATTGCCGCGCCCGCGCATAGCAATCTTCGGCGGCGCCGAGCGCGCCCCAGGCAATCCCGAAACGGGCCGAGTTGAGGCAGGTGAATGGACCCTTCAGGCCGGAGACGTTTGGCAACAGGTTCTCTTCCGGCACGAAGACGCCATCCATCACAACTTCGCCCGTTATGGAGGCGCGCAGGCCGATTTTGCCGTGAATGGCAGGCGCCGTCAGGCCCTTCCATCCCTTTTCGAGGATGAAGCCACGGATCACGCCGTCTTCGGTCTTCGCCCAAACCACGAAGACGTCGGCGATCGGCGCGTTCGATATCCACGTCTTGGCACCGGAAAGACTGTAGCCGCGGTCGACCTTTTTCGCACGCGTCGCCATCGATCCGGGGTCGGAGCCATGGTTGGGTTCGGTAAGGCCGAAGCAGCCGATCCATTCGCCGGTGGCGAGTTTCGGCAGATATTTCTGCTTCTGCGCTTCGGATCCAAAGGCATCGATCGGCACCATGACCAGCGAGGACTGGACGCTCATCATCGACCGGTAGCCGCTGTCGACCCGCTCGACCTCGCGGGCGATCAGCCCGTAAGCGACATATCCGAGACCCGCGCCGCCATATTCGGGCGATATCGTCGGGCCGAGGAGGCCGAGTTCGCCCATTTCGCGAAAGATGCTCGGATCGGTTTTCTCGTGGCGGAAGGCTTCGAGCACACGCGGCGCAAGCTTTTCCTGCGCGTAGGAGTGCGCGGTGTCGAGCACCATGCGCTCCTCGTCCGTCAACTGCTCGACAAGCCGGAACGGATCGGACCAGTCGAAACTCTCGCGGGTGTACTGCATGGTTCATCCTCCTCGATCCATCGGCATGTCGCGGACCCTATTGGGATACTGCCGGGGCGAGGGAGCGTCAACACGCGCGCCCGTCCATGTCGCTCTCGACTGCGCGCGATGATGACATAGCTATCCTCCCATGGGCCCTCAAATGGGATCGTCTAAATGATGGGAGCAGGACATGACAAAGATCGCGTTTATCGGCCTCGGTAATATGGGTGGGCCGATGGCGACAAATCTGGTCAAGGCGGGGCACACGGTCGCGGGCTTCGACTTGGTGCCAGCGTTGCTTGAGGCTGCAGTGGCAACCGGCGTCCAGCCGACCAGCGATATTTCCCAGGCCGTGAGCGGTGCTGATGTTGTGGTGACCATGCTTCCGCAGGGCAGGCACGTCCTGACTGCGTGGACGGATATTATTCGCGGCATTCGCTCAGGAACGCTTGTCATCGACTGCTCAACGATCGACGTCGCCAGCGCGCGCAAGGCGCATGATATGGCAAAAGCGGCCGATTGCCCATCGCTCGATGCCCCGGTCTCCGGCGGAACCAGCGGTGCTGCGGCCGGAACGCTGACCTTCATGGCGGGAGGAACGCCGGAGAGCTTCGCAAGGGCCAAACCCATACTCGAAGCGATGGGCAAGAAGTTCGTCCATTGCGGAGAGGCAGGCGCGGGGCAGGCGGCGAAAATCTGCAACAACATGATACTGGGCATATCGATGATTGGCGTCTGCGAGGCTTTTGCATTGGGCGAAAAGCTTGGCCTCTCGCACCAGGCCTTGTTCGATGTCGCCTCGACGTCATCGGGCCAATGCTGGTCGATCAACACATACTGCCCGGTTCCCGGCCCGGTGCCGACGTCGCCCGCCAACAACGATTACAAGCCGGGCTTTGCAGCCGCCTTGATGCTGAAGGACCTCCGCCTGTCGCAGGAGGCGGCGCTCGCAACAGGCGCCTCGACGCCGCTCGGCGCCGAAGCCGCGCAATTGTTCGCTCTCTTCGAAAAGCAGGGCAATGGCGGTCGCGATTTCTCAGCGATCATCGAGATGTTGCGCGGCTGACGCCTTTCTTACGGCAAGCGCAGGTTCGTGCCGCCGACCCAGGCGGTTGCGATATTGGGTTTCGAGGCGGTGTTGATGATCTTCTGGAGAATCTGTTCGCCGCTATCGAATTCGTCGAACAAGCGCACCGATCCCTTCGGCGCCTTGGTGTCGACAACGATCGCATCGAACAGATAGCCGGGCTTGAACTGGCCGATCGGCAGATCGAGCGCCACGCCACCGCCTGCCGTCGCGATATAGAAGGCATCGCGGAAATCGATCTGGGCCGGCCCGTAGCTGGCGCGCGCCTCGGCATCGCGCTTGGGATCGACACCGCTCTCAAGAGCGCGCGACATCAGGATCGCGCCGCGGCAGTTTTCAAGCATCGAGGCGCTCGGCCCACCGGAGACATCCGTGCCGAGACCGACGTGCATGCCCTTGTCGAGGGCGGCCTTGAGCGGGAATACGGCGTTGGCGAAGTAAACGTTGGAGAGCGGGCAGTGGGCGACAGCAGCTTCGCGCTCCCGCACCTTGTCCATGTCACCATCCGTCAGGAAGTTGGCGTGTGCCAGAACCGTGCGCCGGCCGAGCAGGCCGAAGCGATCGAGCGCCTCGGTATCGGTCACGCCGTGGCGGGACAACACATAGCCATGCGCCCAGTCGCTCTCCGAACAGTGGGTCTGCACGTGGCAGCCGCACTCCTTCGCCAGAGCACCCAGCCCCTCGAGCGTCGCGTCGGTGCAGGATGGCACGAAGCGTGGCGTGATGACAGGAAGTACTTTCTTTTCAACGTTATCAGGATGATTGGTGATGTAATCAATCAGTGCGCGCGTGCCTTCAATGGCTTCGTCCGGCGAGGCGTCGCGGTAGTAATCCGGGCACTCGTCGGCGTTGTCCATCGCCACTTTGCCGATCAGCGCGCGCTGGCCCTTCTCCAGACATATGTCCGCAAGCGATCGCGTCGCATCCTGGTGCACGGTGGCGAAATAGAGCGCCGTGGTCGTGCCGTTTGCGAGGAGGTCGTCGACGAGCAGGCCGTAGCTGCGCTTTGCGAAGGCAAGATCTTCGTAGCGGGCTTCCAGTGGGAAGGTATATTTCTGCAGCCATACCTCGAGCGGCACATCGAGCGCGCTGCCAAGCTGGGGATATTGCGGCGCATGGACGTGAAGATCGACGAAACCTGGAAGGAGATAAGAGCCTACAGGCAACGTGACCAGTTCGCCGCCTTCCTCGCGCGCCTCGCGAATGGTCCGGTAGTTCGGATCGCTTGGGCGATGCATGGCGGCAATCGTGCCATCCGCGCCGATATCGATCAGCACCTCGTCCAGGATATCGATCTTTCCGCGCTCCGGAGCGTGAAATCCGGAGGCGCAGAGCGTTTTATTCCGCAAGTCCAATGCTGTATTCCAATTCAATCAATGCGTCAGTATCCGCGCACGTATGCACGAGTTCAAATCTATAGCGAATGGCGACGGGGTCCATCGCAGGAGCCCTGCGTTTTTACGGTGGCTGCCGTGCAATGATGGGACGCTCGCCCATCCGGCCAGCTGTCGCCGTGATTATCAGGCGCGAACGGACCGGCCGGCATGCTGGAGCAACCAGGCCCTGACCTTGGCGACGGATTGGGCTTGCCTCGGCCTGCGGAGCGAGACCACGTAAAAATCCGCTTGAGCTCGCATCGTTTGCGCAAATGCCGGCACCAGCCGCCCGGCGGCGATATCCTCGTTGACGAAGACCCCGCTTGCCAGCGCGATGCCCTGGCCGGCAAGCGCCGCCTCGATAGCATGGGATGTCTGGTTGAAGCGAACGCCCTTCGAGGCGGCGACCGGCCTCGCACGCGCGATCGTGGCGATGAACTCGGGCCATTGATTGTGGGTGTCGTGGAGCAGCACGAAACGCTCGAGATCGGCGGGGTCAAGGCGACCGGTGGGCGGCATAAGCGCGGGGCTGCATACCGGGACAAGCTCCTGCTCGAACAGCAGGTCGGCCTCCAGCGAGGCTGGAAACGGTGGTCGCGCCAACCGGACCGCGATATCCACATCATCCGATTGGAAGTTCGCGACACGTTCGCTGGCGAGAATGCGCATATCGAGATCCGGGTGCGCTGCAAGGAAATCCGGTAGCCTCGGAATCAGCCATTTTGATGCGAAAGTCGGCGTGACGCTGATCGTCAACCGCAACGGCTCCGGCCGCAACGTCGCGGTTGCGTCGGAGATCAGTTCGAAGGCACGCCGGATGCTCTCGGCATAACCGCGTCCGGCCTCGGTCAAGGCAAGCTTGCGGGGGAGGCGCTCGAACAGAGGGAGGTTTAACTCCTTCTCCAGGCCACGGACCTGCTGCGCGACAGCTGCCTGCGTGACGCCCAGCTCCTCGGCTGCGGCGCGAAAGTTGAGATGACGGGCGGCGACCTCGAAGGCGCGCAAGCCATTCAGCGGCGGAAGGCGGAAAAGCGGGTCGTTCATTCGATAGATTTTCTACTGGTTCACGCCAACCGAATTGGCTCGAAGCTATGTTATCATGATGGTATCATCATGCACTGAAGCTGCAAACACGCGCGATGCGCAAGAGAAGCAACGAAAGGGTGGATGTTATGACAGTAGAAAAAGTGGCGCTGGTAACGGCGGGCGGTAGCGGCATGGGGGCGGATGCCGCCAAGCGTCTGGCGGCCGATGGCTTCAAGCTCGCCATCCTCTCGTCCTCGGGTAAGGGTGAGGCGCTGGCCAAGGAACTCGGCGGCGTCGGCGTCACGGGGTCGAACCAGTCGAATGACGATATCAAGCGCCTTGCCGATCTCGCCATGCAAGCCTGGGGCCGCATCGATGTGCTCGTCAACAGCGCCGGACACGGCCCGCGCGCGCCGATCCTCGATATCACCGATGAGGATTGGCACAAGGGCATGGACGTCTACCTGATGAACGTCATCCGCCCGACCCGGATCGTGACGCCGGTCATGCAGGCGCAGAGGTCTGGCGCGATCGTCAACATCTCGACCGCCTGGGCCTTCGAACCGACAGCGATGTTCCCGACGTCCGCCGTCTTCCGCGCCGGTCTCGCCTCCTTCACCAAGATCTTCGCCGACACCTACGCGGCGGATAAAATCCGCATGAACAACGTGCTTCCGGGCTGGATCGACAGCCTGCCGGCAACCGAGGAGCGCCGCGAATCGGTACCGATGAAGCGCTATGGCACAAGCGAAGAGATCGCGGCGACCGTGGCGTTTCTGGCGTCGGAAGGTGCCGGATACATCACCGGGCAGAATATCAAGGTGGATGGCGGACTCGGCCGATCGGTGTGATCGAAACCGCTGACGTTGCGGGGACAAGCGGCTTCTGACGGCCGCTTGATAACCGTCACGTCGCAGGCGTTTGATAGGCATTATCTATCAAAATATTTTTCTTTATCTATTTCATTTATCGCCGACCCCTGTTTATGTTGCGGCGCGAAAGCGGGTTTTCGCTTCGCAGCAATTCTACAGGAGCCTTCATGTCCCTTATCAACACATCCATTAAGCCCTTCAAGGCGCAGGCCTTCAAGCAGGGCAAATTCATTGAAGTGACCGATGCCGACACCAAGGGCAAGTGGGCGGTATTCTTCTTCTATCCGGCTGACTTTACTTTCGTTTGCCCGACGGAACTCGGCGATGTCGCCGATCACTATGCCGAACTGCAGCGCCTTGACGTCGAGGTCTATTCGGTCTCGACCGACACGCATTTCACCCACAAGGCCTGGCACGACAGCTCGGAGACCATTGGCAAGATCCAGTATACGATGATCGGCGACCCGACCGGCACGATCAGCCGCAACTTCGAAGTCATGCGCGAATCCGAAGGCCTTGCCGACCGCGGCACCTTCGTTGTCGATCCCGATGGCGTCATCCAGGCTATGGAAGTCACCGCCGAAGGTATCGGCCGCAATGCTGTCGACCTGCTGCGTCGCATCAAGGCTGCGCAGTATGTGCGCGCGCATCCGGGTGAAGTTTGCCCGGCCAAGTGGGAAGAGGGCGAAAAGACGCTCGCTCCGTCGCTGCACCTCGTCGGCAAGATCTGACGTTCAAATAATAGGCCGCCTTCCGGTTTAGACTGGAAGGCGGCACCCAATATCATATTCAGCGCCTTAAACGCGGCGCGGCCATCCATTTTTAGCGGAGTGTCCCATGCTCGACGACAATCTGAAATCCCAGTTGAAGGGCTATCTGGAACGGGTCGTTCGCCCGATCGCGATCACCGCTTCGGTCAATGACAGCGCCAAGTCGAAAGAGATGTCGGAGCTTCTCGCCGAACTGGTCGCTCTTTCCGACAAGATTTCGGTCGTGGAAATGCGTGATGACGGCGAGCGTGCACCATCCTTCGCGCTGACCAGCCCGGGCCACGACATCAACCTGCGCTTCGCCGGCATTCCGATGGGCCATGAGTTTACCTCGCTTGTGCTCGCTCTGCTGCAGGTCGGCGGTCATCCGCCGCGCACCGAGCAGGCAATCATCGATCAGATCAAGGATCTCGACGGCGATTTCCTTTTCGAGACCTATTTCTCGCTCACCTGCCAGAATTGCCCCGATGTCGTGCAGGCACTGAACCTGATGGCCGTGCTGAACCCGCGCGTGAAGCATGTGGCGATCGATGGCGGCGTGTTCCCGGCCGAAGTTCAAAGCCGCCAGGTCATGTCTGTGCCGACGGTCTATCTCAACGGCCAGCTGTTCGGTCAGGGCCGAATGGAAGTCGAGGAGATCGTCTCCAAGCTCGACACCGACTCCGCTGCTCGTGCCGCCGAGAAGCTGAATGGCCGCGAAACTTACGACGTGCTCGTCATCGGCGGCGGTCCGGCCGGCGCTGCGGCGGCCATCTACGCCGCGCGCAAGGGCATCCGCACCGGCGTTGCCGCCGAGCGCTTTGGCGGTCAGGTTCTCGATACGATGGCGATCGAAAACTTCATCTCGGTGCAACATACCGAAGGACCACAGTTTGCGGCTTCGCTGGAAGCGCATGTGAAGCAATATGACGTTGATATCATGAACCTGCAGCGCGCCGAAAAGCTCGTTCCCGGCAAGGACATGATCGCGGTCGAACTCGCCAATGGCGCGACGCTGCGCTCGAAGACGGTGATCCTGTCGACCGGCGCCCGCTGGCGGCAGATGGGCGTTCCCGGCGAAGACCAGTATCGCAACAAGGGCGTTGCCTATTGCCCGCATTGCGACGGTCCGCTGTTCAAGGGCAAGCGCGTTGCCGTCATCGGCGGTGGCAATTCCGGCGTCGAGGCGGCGATCGACCTTGCCAACATCGTCAGCCACGTGACGCTGATCGAGTTCGACAACAAGCTGCGTGCCGATGACGTCCTGCAGCGCAAGCTGCGCAGCCTTCCCAACGTCGATATCCTGCTTTCCGCCAAGACGACGGAAGTGCTGGGCAATGGCCAGAAGGTGACCGGGCTCGTCTACGAAAACCGCATTGCCGGTCAGCGCCACACGCTCGATCTGGAAGGCATCTTCGTCCAGATCGGCCTGCTTCCGAACACCGAATGGCTGAAGGGCGCCATCGAACTGTCGCCACGTGGCGAGATCATTGTCGATCACCACGGACAGACCTCGGTTCCCGGTGTCTTTGCCGCCGGCGATTGCACCACAGTGCCTTACAAGCAGATCGTGATTGCGCTCGGCGAGGGCGCGAAGGCGTCGCTTGCAGCCTTCGACCATCTGATCCGCACGTCTAGCCCGGACGAGGATGCGGTGAAGGCGGCTTGAGGCTGATCGACACGGTTCTGAAATGACGCTTCGCGAGCTGGAATACCTGATTGCCTTGGCGGACCACCGGCATTTTGGCCGAGCCGCCGAAGCGTGCCTGGTCAGCCAGCCGACACTCTCCATGCAGATCCGGAAACTGGAGGAGACCCTTGGCGCTCCGCTGATCGAGCGCACGCCGCGCACGGTCATGTTGACACCGTTCGGCGAGGATACCGTCAAGCGGGCAAGGCGCATCATGCAGGAGGTTGCCGAGATCAGGTCATCGGCCTTGCGCAGCCTCAATCCCGAGGTGGGCACCCTGCGTCTCGGCATCTTCCCGACGCTCGCTCCCTATTTCCTGCCGCATGCGGTGCCGCGCATCCACAGGCAGTTCCCGCGGCTGGAGACGCTGCTGATCGAGGAAAAGAGCGATGCACTCCTGGCGCGCCTTAAAAGCGGCAATCTCGATGCCACGATCCTCGCTCTTCCCGTCAATGACGACCACCTGAAAGCCGAGTGTCTCTTCGAGGAAGACTTTCTGCTCGCCGTTCCCGACATGCATCCGCTCGCAAGGCGGCAGTCCCTGGTGCTCGGGGACCTCGATCGCTACGACCTTATGTTGCTGGAAGAGGGGCACTGCCTGCGCGAACAGGCGCTCGATGTGTGCCGCTTGTCGGGTGCAAGTGAGCGCACCTCGTTTCGCGCCACCAGCCTGGAGACACTGCGCCAGATGGTCGGCGCCAATGTGGGGATCACGCTTCTGCCGGAGCTGGCCGCGCTGTATCCGGCGTCGGGCGACATAAGGCTGCTGCGTTTCGAAGGCATATCGCCGAACAGGCGGATCGGCATATGCTGGCGCAAGGGTTCGGCGATGGGCACTTTTCTGGAAAGTATCGCCGGTCTCCTGCGCGACGTTGCCCAGGAGCTGCTTGCCGACATCCGACCGGAGCCGACCGCCTAAGGCGACGTTACTTCCATTCCCACAGTAGCTTGGTCGAGAACGGCCGTGTGCCGATTAGGAGCTCGGGTTGCGTCAGCTTGGCCTCGAAGATCGCTGCATCCGCGTCACCATTCAGCCCGACGAATAGCATTTTCATCGAAGCGCCGCGCGGCTGGCCCTTCTTGCGGTAGGCGAATTGCACTGCACAGGTCGGATATTCCCATCCCGCCGTCAGCGTCTGCGCGAACGCTTCCTCGCCGAGCCCGTTTGCTTGGCCCGTCGACGCCAGGAACTGGCCTAGTCCGAAGAAGCCGGAAAACACCCGGTAGGCCGTCTCCTGCGACATCTGCGTGCCTTGGCCGCTTGTCGTGTCGCGACGGTAGAAAAGGCTGTCCACCTGGCCCTGCTTACGGCTCATCGCGTAGCTGATCAGGTTTTTCTGGGCGAGCAGCTCCATCGTCAGATCGTAGGTCTGATAGCTGCCGGGGTTGGTATGCAGATCGTCGATACGTGCCTTCAGGTCGACAACATAGTCACGATAAAATGCGGCGCTCATCGGCGTTTCCTCATGTTTTCCGGCGCGTGGTAGCAGAAAACGCGGAAATTCCAAGGGGGCCGGCGGCCGGCGCGGCAAGGGTAGCATGTCGCAGATCTGCGACAGAAGCTGCGCGTCACGCGCATAGCGCATAGCTGTTCTGCAGAATTATGCCTATGATTTGAGCGTGCTTGCTGTATAAACAAATCATCGAAGCGATGCACCTCCTCCCGCAGAGCTTCGAGTTGCAGGTGGCCTTATCCTCCTCCCAAGGGTGCCTGCGGGAATGACAGCACTCCTCCTCCCAGCTGTCGTTCGGTTAAATTCGAAAAGCCTGTCGCACCTCCTCCCGCGGCAGGCTTTTTCGATTCTGACCCACGCGTTCTTCAGCTTTCAGTTTTCCGGATTAAACGGTAGCGCCAGCGGGCAACCCGTCAGGTCTGCGCGCCTTTCGCTCGGCCAGGTGTCAGCTGATGCCGCCGAGGCAGACATATTTGATCTCGGTGAACTCCTCGATACCGTACCGCGAGCCTTCGCGGCCGAGACCTGAGAGCTTCACGCCACCGAACGGCGCTTCCGCCGTCGAGATCAGGCCCGTATTCACGCCGACCATCCCATATTCCAGCGCCTCGGCAACGCGGAACACACGCGCGAGGTCCTTGGCGTAGAAATAGGAAGCGAGGCCGAATTCGGTGTCGTTGGCCTGTTCGATCACATCCGCCTCGTCTTTGAAGCGGAAGAGGGGAGCAAGCGGGCCGAATGTCTCTTCGCGCGCGACTGCCATATCCTTCGTGACGTTGGCAAGAACGGTGGCCTCGTAGAAAGTGCCGCCAAGCGCATGCGGCTTGCCACCCTGGATGATGTTGGCACCCTTCGCCAGCGCGTCAGCCACATGCTCCTCAACTTTCTCGAGCGCCGGCCTGTCGATCAACGGACCGAGGATCACGCCCTCATCGAAGCCATTGCCGGTCTTCAGTTTGCCGACGGCATCCGCGAGCTTCTTCGAGAAGGCGTCGTAAACGCCGTCCTGCACATAGAGCCTGTTGGCGCAGACGCAGGTCTGACCGTTGTTGCGAAACTTCGCGATCAGAGCACCCTCGACGGCTGCGTCGAGATCAGCATCGTCGAAGACGATGAACGGCGCATTGCCGCCGAGCTCGAGCCCGAGTTTCTTGATCGTCGGCGCGCTCTGCTTGTAGAGCTCGGCGCCGATTTCGGTCGATCCAGTAAAGGTAAGCTTGCGCACGGTCGGGTTCGACGTCATCTCAGCGCCGATCGCGGCGGCGGAGCCTGTTAGCACCGAGAAAAGCCCGGCCGGCAGGCCGGCGCGCTCGGCAAGCACGGCAATCGCGATTGCCGAGAACGGCGTCTGCGATGCCGGCTTCAGCACCATGGCACAACCTGCCGCAAGCGCCGGGCCGGCCTTGCGGGTGATCATCGCATTGGGGAAATTCCAGGGCGTGATCGCCGCGACCACGCCGATCGGCTGCTTCATGACCATGATGCGCTTGTCTGGCTGGTGGCCCGGTATCAGGTCGCCATAGATGCGCCGCGCTTCCTCCGCAAACCATTCGATAAAGCTCGCACCGTAGACGATCTCGCCGGTGGCTTCGGCAAGCGGCTTGCCTTGCTCAAGCGTCAGGATTCGCCCGAGGTCGTCCTTGTTCTCGATCATCAGATCGAACCACTTCCGCAGGATGCCGGCGCGTTCCTTAGCGGTGCGGGCAGCCCAGCCCTTCTGCGCGACGCGCGCGGCCTCGATCGCCGCCTTCGTCTCGGCGCCGCCCAGCTTGGGCACGCGGCCGATGATCTCTCCGGTGGCCGGATTGTTGACCTCGATCGCATTGGCGGGATCGGCATCGATCCAATTTCCGCCAACAAGAGCGGCCTGGCGAAAAAGGGAAGGGTCTTTCAGCTGCATCGCATTCATCCTGTTTGACAAGTTGCCCGCATTGACGCCGGCACTGATCGCCTCAGCGTCTTTCTGGTGCGAAGGATAAACTGGTGTCCCGGCCGGCAAGATCAAATTGGCCGAATTGCCCAGGACTTGCAACTGGAGCCGTTAGTGGCTTTTTCAGTGCCGGAAGCGGCGTGACCGTGGGCCACGCCGGTGTTCAACGGACAAAACGGTGGAGCTCAGGCTTTCTTGGAAGGGCGACCGTGCAGCGGCTCGGCGCGGTGCCAGTTCTCCAGGATGCGGCCGTCGGTGTGGTTCTGCTTTGCCCAGCGGATCCCGTTCGAGATGACCTTGTGAATGGTCTTGTCGTGATAGATCGGGTAGGTCTCATGCCCCGGGCTGAAGAAGAAGATCCGTCCCCGGCCGCGTTGGAAGGTGCAGCCACTGCGAAACACCTCGCCACCCGAGTACCAAGAAATGAGTACCAGCTCGTCGGGCTGCGGGATGTCGAAGGGCTCGCCGTACATCTCCGATGCATTCACCTCGAAATAGGGCGGCAGTCCCTCCGCGATCGGATGAGAAGGGTTGACCACCCAAACACGCTCAAGATCGCCCTCCGGCGTTTCGCGCCAGGACAGGTTGGCGTTCGTGCCCATCAGCCGGCGGAAGAGCTTGGAGTGGTGCCCTGAATGCAGAACGAGCAGGCCCATCCCCTTCAGAACGCGCTGCTGGATACGGTCGATCAGCCCGTCACTGACGTCCTCATGCGCCATATGGCCCCACCAGAGCAAGACGTCGGTATCGTTGAGTACCTGGTCGGGCAGGCCTTCATCGGGATCATCGAGCGTGCCTCGACGAATCTCGAAATCCGGATGCGCAATGCCTGCCGCAATTGCACCATCGATGCGATCGGGATAGATCTCCTGAACCTCCTTGTGCAATTGCTCGTGGCGTCCCTCGTTCCAGATTGTGACCTTGATCGTCATGATGTCCTCGATGTTATCAACGTGATTAGGATGATTGAGCCGAGCGGATAACGCGCCCGGTGGTGTCGAACAGGTGGCAGGCGGTGCCGTCTGCTGTCAGCGAAACGCGATCGCCGGGGCGTACCGCGACATCGCCTTCGGCGCGGACGACGATCGGCTGGTTTTCAGAGCCGACGGTCATGTAGGTCTCGACGCCCAGGCGCTCGACGATGACGACGTCGGCCGTGAAATTTCCCTGGCCCTCGGGTGCGATCTTGAAGTGCTCCGGTCGGATACCGAGCGTGGCGGCACCGTCGGGCACCGTTCCGGCTCCATCCGGCAGGTTGAGCGTCAATCCGATCGGGCTTTGAACGCGCAATGCGCCGGCCTGCGGCTTGCTGATCGTCACGGGAACGGTGTTCATGCGCGGCGAGCCGATGAAGGTGGCGACGAACTCGTTGTCGGGCTTGTGATAGAGGTCCATCGGTGCGCCCTGCTGGGCGACAAGCCCCTTGTTCAGGACGACGATGCGGTCGGCCATGGTCATGGCCTCGACCTGATCGTGGGTGACGTAAACGACGGTCGCCTTCAATTCGCGGTGCAAGCGCTGCAACTCGGCACGCATCTGTACACGAAGCGCCGAATCGAGGTTCGACAGCGGTTCATCGAACAGGATCAGCGACGGCTTCTTGATGATGGCTCGACCGATCGCGACGCGCTGTCTTTGACCGCCTGACAGTGCGGCGGGGCGGCGATCGAGATAATCAGTCAGTTGCAGGATTTCGGCGACGCCTTCGACCTGCTTGCGGATTTCGGTTTCCGGCACTTTTTTCAGGCTGAGCGAGAAGCCGATGTTCTGCGCCACGGTCATATGCGGATAAAGCGCGTAGGACTGAAACACCATGGCGATGCCGCGTTTGTCCGGCGGCAGGTCATTGATACGCTTGCCGTTCAGGATGAGGTCGCCGTCATCGATGCCTTCCAGCCCGGCGATCATCCGCAAAAGGGTCGACTTTCCGCAACCCGAAGGCCCGACGAATACGGCGAACTCGCCGTCCTCGACGGTGATGTCGACGCCCTTGATGACCTCCAGGGCGCCATAGAATTTGCGAACGTTCTTGAGATTGATCATCTGTAAAACTCTTTCTGGATATCAGCCTTTGACGCCGCCCGAAAAGGTCTGGACGAGGAAGCGCCGCGCGAAGCCGAAGGCGATCACAGCCGGCAGGAGGTAGATGAAAGCGAGGGCGGCGAGCAGGCCGTAATCGATCTCATTGATGCGCAGGAAAGCGCGAAAGAGGCCGAGGGGAAGCGTTTGCAGTTCCGGTGACGAGAGGAAGATCAGCGGCAGCAGGAAATCGCCCCATGCCGACATGAAGGCAAACAACCCGGCTGCGGCCAGCCCCGGCAGCGCCAGCGGGATCAGGACGCGACGGATGCGCTGCGTCATCGTTGCGCCATCCATCAGCGCTGCTTCTTCATAGTCGCGCGGAAGGCCGTCAAAAAAGGTTTTCATGATCCACAGCGCCAGCGGCAGCTGCATGGTCGCAAGCACCAGGATCAGGCCGAGGTAACCGTCGATAAAGCCCGTCCAGCGCATGATCGGCCGCGCGTATTCGCCGAAGATCGGCCGCAGGATCGCGCCCTCGGCATTGTTGAGCGTCAGCAGGAACTTGTAGAGCGGCACCACAAGTGCTGTCGGCGGCAAGACGCGGATCAGAAGGATCGCGTAGAGAAACGGCAGCTTCCACCAGGCCCGCGTGCGCGACAAGGCGTAGCCGCCGAGGCCGGCCAGCACCATGACCAGTACCGTTGCGGAGCCGACGACAAAGAGCGAATTGAAGAGCCACTTCGCCCCGTCCTCCTTGGTGAAGACACGCAGATAGTTGTCGAGCGTCCATTGTTCCGGCCAGCGGAGAAAGAGCTGGGCATTGCCATCGAGCGAGGCGAGCAGAACCCAGAGGAACGGTACGGCGCAGAAGATCGAGATCAGCGACAGCGTGGCGTAGGCGAGCAGATCCGATCGGGTCTTGTTGGCGTTTTCTGTCGGGGAAAGCACTGCCATGTCAGACCTCCACCTTCATTGCCCGCACGTATGCGATGCCGAGGATCAGCGAGATCACCAGAGTGACGACCGCGACCGCGGCGCCGTAGCCGAGCTGGAAGGCAGTGAAGGACTGGTTGTAGATGTAGATGCTGATGACTTCGGTCGCACCACCAGGGCCGCCGCGCGTCAGCGCATAGACAAGACCGAAGACCGCGATCGTCGAGACGGCGGAAATGAGCATGTAGAGAAGGATCGTCGGCATCATGAGGGGAAGCGTGATGCGGCGGAACATCTGCGATGGCGTGGCGCCGTCCATGCGGGCAGCCTCGTAGATTTCGCTCGGAATGGTGCTGAGGCCCGCAGTCAAGAGGATCATCGCGGTGGCGATGCCGCGCCATGTGTTGACGACGATGATCATCGTCAGCGGGAAGACCTGGAGCCAGTCGGTGGGCGTCACGCCGAAGAAGCTCACGATGCGGCTGAGCGTTGCGTTCTCGCCGCCGGCCAGCATCGAAATCCACATGAAGCCGGCAACGACCTCGGGTGCCGCGTTGGGCAGCAGGATCATCGAGGAGAATATCTGGCGGAAAAGGATCTGCCGGCGCAGCGCAATGGCTGAAATCAGGCCGAGTACGAACTGGCCGATCACCGCCGAGCCGACCACGAAGAAAAACGTCACGATGAGCGCGTTCCAGAATTTCGCGTCATTCAGCAGGCGCATGTAGTTGCGAATGCCCACGAAGCGCGGACGCAGCGCTGCGGCGCCGGTGAGAGCTTCGTTGGTGAAGCTCAGGTAGACGGAGTAAAGCGCGGGATAGATCACGAAGGCCAGAAGCAGGACCAGCGACGGCAGCAGGATCACGAGGAGCTGCCGCTCGACGCGTCGTTCGTGAGAATTGAGGACCATGAAGCTCGCAACCTTGTCTGATGATCGCAGACGCGGCCAGCGGGCCGCGCCTGCAGTCTTGGGCGGAAGTTGAAGGGCTTGAGGCTTATTTCACCACGTCGTCGCCGAGCGTTTCCTTGACGTAATCGACAAGGATCTTCTGGGCACCGGCGGCGTCCGTCTCCTTGCGCAGCAGCGCTTCGGTTGCCCGTGCCACGCCTTCGGCGATGGTGCCGAAGCCGGACGCCTGCTTCAGGAAGACGCCGTTGCCGGCCGCGGCGTGGATCGGAACGAGTTCCGTCAGCTTCTGGAACTCGGCGCTCTTAGCCGCATCCTTGCTTGCCGGAATATTGCCGATGCGCGCGGCGTAGGAGACCTGTGTGTCGACCGAACCGATCTCAAGCAGCGCCTTCGTCGCCAGCTCGACGTTCGCGGACTTCGCGTTAACGGCCCACGGAGCAGCAAGGTTCGCGAGCACGTACTGGCCGCCCGTCTGGCCAGGAACTGTCCAGGTGCCGACGATCTTTGTCACCTCTGGGATCGGGTTCTTGCTCTCGCGGCCCCAATCGAAGATGTAGCACCAGGAACCGCACGTAGTTGCCGCAAGCTTGCCCTCAGGGAACATCTGGTACTTGGGAATGACCCACGGCTCTGGGCCGAGCAGCGGCTGGGTCGGCATCAGATCCTTGTCGATGAGCTCCTTGTAGACGCCGAAGACGTCCTTGATGCCTTCGCCACTGAGATCGAGTTTTCCATCGGCGTCGACCAGCTGCGGCGTCTTGGAGCCGACGAGCAGATGCTGGAAGCCTTCATCGAAAGCGCCGCTACCCCAGGACACGCCGGCCGGGAAGAGCAGGCCGTAGGCGCCTGTCTTCGCCTTCACTTCAGCGGCGCGATCCAGCAGTTCCTGCCAGGTCTTCGGTTGCTCGGTCGAAATGCCGGCTTTCTCCAGCACATCCTTGCGGAAGTAGATTTCCTGAAGGCCAAGCATGAACGGCATGACGTAGGTTTCGCCATCGGGGCTCACGGCCAGCTGCTTTGCGACGTCATAGAAATTCGCGTAGCCGTCCCAGGCGGTGATCTCCTTGGTTACAGGGGCGAGGTATCCGGCTTCGACCATATCGGCCACAGCCGCCGTCGACGGGATCGAGAACAGATCCGGCGCGTTGCCGGCGCCAAGCTCGGTGAGCAGCTTCGTCAGGTAATCCTTGTCGGGCGCCGGGTATTCGACGACCTCGACGGTCACTCCGTATTTCTTTTCGATCGCTTCGACCGTCGACTTCATGGCGTCGATGCCGGCCTGGCCGTGATTTGCAATTCGGATTGTTTCGGCATGCGCCAGCGTCGAGACCGCGCTGAGCAAAATGGCGCACAGGCCACCAATGACCGTCTTCTTCAACGGAAGTCCTCCCTTTTTGATTGGCGGCGCCCTCCAGCACCGTTCGAAAAATGTACACGCATTCCTCAACGAGGCAAGACGGATTTCCGAAAGAATTTACAAGTTCATATAATGCATTGATTTAACGCATTAAAATAGAACTTGCGCCGAGTTTTCCGTTTGTGTAATCGTGTACACAATCATGTGGGAGGAGTTTCATGACACAGAAGTTGCGGCTTGGCGTGATCGGCGCAGGCCTGAAGGCGGCTGAATATGCGGCGAGCTGGGCGGCCATGCCGGAGATCGAGTTCGTAGCGCTTGCTGATACGACCGCTTCGTCGCGCCAGCGCCTGATCGACGTGTGCATCGCGGCTGGAGCGCCGGCGCCGAAGAGCTTCGAGGACTACCGCGAGATGCTCGCGAAATGCCGCGATGCGCTCGACATCGTCTATATCTCCACCCCGCACGCCTTTCACGGCGAACAGGCGGCGGCCGTCGTCGAAGCCGGCATCGATCTCTTCCTTGAAAAGCCGATGGTCACGACTGTTGCCGAGGCTGAGACGCTGATCGCGGCGCAGAAGAAAAGTGGCGTCACTGTTGTTACTGCTTTCCAGGGCGGCCTCTCGCCGCTGGTGATTGACACGCGCAAGCGCGCGCTCGCTGGAGCGTTCGGCGAGCTTATCGCGATTTCGGGCATGATCTGGGAAAGCTGGGCGGGCAACTATGCAGGTCACTGGAAACAGGAGCCGGAAATCTCGGGCGGCGGCTTCATGTTCGACACCGGCGCACACATGATGAATACCGTCTGCCTGCTGGCCAATTCCGACTTCGCCAGTGTATCGGCCTATATGAACAAGCATGGCCGCAAGGTCGATATTGCCACCGCCGTTTCCGCCCGCTTGAAGAACGGCGCCATGGCGACATTGACGGCCGCAGGCGAGGGGCCTCCTGGCTGCGCCTCCTACATCACCTTCTTCTATTCGAAGGCGATCGTGCGGATCGATGCCTGGGGCGGCTGGCGCGAGATCAGCGTCGGTCGGGTCAACGAGCCGCGCGAAGAGGCCGAAATTCTCGGAAACCCGATGAAGAACTTCCTCGCCATTCGCGCCGGTGAAATGGAAAACACCGGCTCCGTTGAAATGGGTCTGCGTTTCGCTAGGCTGTGGGATGCAATCAAGGAATCGGCGGCAGCCGACGGCATGCCCGTCCGGCCAGCGGAATAGACGTATCGGGACACGAGACATGAACAAGCGGCGGATCACCTCGAAGGAACTGGCAAAGCTCGCCGGGGTATCCTCCGCCACCATTTCCCGTGCCTTTTCGCCCGATTCCAGGATCGGCAGCGCCACGCGCGATCGAATTTTGTCGGTCGCGCGCGAACACGGCTATCAGCCGAACGCGATTGCCCGTTCGCTGAACAATCAACGATCGAGGTTGGTCGCCCTTGTCGTCAATGCCATTGGCAATCCTTGCGAGGCCGAAGAGCAGCAATTGTTGGTCCACAGGTTGCAGGCGCGCCAGCTGCTGCCGATCATCCTGTGCTGTGCAGATCACGACGATCGCCTGCAACTGATGCGGTTGGCATCCACCTATCAGGTGGATCATGTCGTCGTTTTCTCGGACATGGTGTCGATGCAAGACGCGGTCGATATCTTTCATACGACCAAGCCGATCATCGTCTCGTTCGAACCCTTGGACAACGAAAACGTCTCAAATATTCGCATCGATGGCGCGGCTGCGGCTGACGAGATCATCGAGAAGATTGTCAATGACGGCAAGAAGCGCTTTGCCTACCTCTCCGGCACCAAATCCAGCTGGATCGACAAGCTTCGACGCAAATGGTTCGCGGATGCACTCGCCAGGCGCGGGATGGCCATCGAGGCCGAGGCCTTTGGCGACTACACCTATGATTCCGGCTTCAAGGAAGCGGTGCTTTTGCTGCATCGCTCGAAGGTCGATGCCATCATTTGCGGCAATGACGTGATGGCGATCGGCGCGCGCGATGCCGCGCGGCGCATGCTCGGCAAGAACACGCCTGATGATATCGCCATCGTCGGTCAGGATGGGATTGCAATGGCTGCGTGGGATTGCAACGACCTGACGACGCTAAGCCTCGACCATGTCGCCTTCATCGACGCGGTGGTCGATCTCATCGAACGTCACGATGCCGATTTGCCGGGGCCCCACAGCATAACGCTGACCTGCAATGCCCGCTGGGGATCCACCGCCTGACACCACCCGCTCGGCGCCAGGAGGTCGCTGTCTTAGCGACATCTTGACTACGGGGTCCAAACGAAATGGTATGCTTGCCAGACATCATCCAATGGCGGCGCCGCCAGCGTGGCGCCGAGGGCAAATGATCGCGATCAGGCGGCGCAGCATCTTTCTATTCGTGTCGTGGGGTTTCCGCCTCTCTCTTTGCATGACACTGATTGGCCCGGCCGGCGCTGCTGAGACCATCGAAGCTCAGCCGGAGGCAGCCTGCCTCTACACACGCTCGATGACGGGCTCGGCGGAGACGCTTTGCATTCGCAAGGACAGCTTCAACCGCGACCTCTGCGGTGCGATCGAACGGACCGCGAGCGAACATGACCTGCCGCCGGATTTCTTCGCCCGTCTGATTTGGCGCGAGAGCCGGTTCAGGCCGGACGCGTTGAGCTATAAGGGCGCGCAGGGAATAGCGCAGTTCATGCCGGGTACCGCCAAGCTGCGCGGGCTGCAGGACAGTTACGATGTTCTCGAAGCCTTGCAAAAATCGGCCGAATATCTTGATGAGCTCAGGGATCGCTTCGGCAATCTCGGCCTTGCGGCCGCTGCCTACAATGCCGGCGAAAACGGGTTGTCGAACTTTCTCAATGGCGGCGGCCTGCCGACGGAGACCCGCAGTTATGTGATGGCGATTACGGCGCATAGCGTCGAGGAGTGGAAGTCCTCGGCACCCGACAAGGCGGCTGGTCCCCTGGCAGAGGATCAGCCCTTTATCGAAAGCTGCGTGGCGCTTGCCGATCGCCGCAAGATGGCCGATCCGGTCTGGCGGCCGGAGGGAAACTGGGCGCCCTGGGGCGTGCAGATCGCGGCCAGCGCGGACCCCGATGTTGCCCGTCGCCTTTTCTTTGCGGCGATTGCACGGTTTCCGGCACCTCTCGACCAGGAGCAGCCTCTTATCCTGCGGCAGCGTGACCGCAGCTTCGGTTTCCGACCGCGCTACGTGACCCGCATTGCCCGGCAGACAAGGGGGGAGGCTAACGAGGTCTGCAGACAGATCCGCAAGACCAACCAGATCTGCCTGATATTCAAGAATTGAATATCGGGGTTCCGGCACCCCGTTCGAGAACCGAGACGTTGTATTCAATGGCTATCCAAAACGGCCTTGCATCGTCTTTTGCCCAACTGGATTGCACGGGTGTGCAAAAAATGACTTCAGAGCTCATTTTGTCATGTCACTGTTACGCGCCGGCGATAGCAGAGCCGTAGTCCAAAGGGCAACGCCCGAAACAATGGAGACGGTCATGAACAGACGCGAGTTTCTTGTCACATCTTCGGCGGCAGCCGGTCTGCTGGCCCTGCCACGCTTTGCGATGGCTGCAGATGGCACGATCAACCTCTATAGTGGTTCCGACGCCAACATTATCGACTTCTGGAACAACACCGTGCTTCCGGCCTTCAAAAATGCGCACCCCGAAGCTGCCGTAAAGGTTACGGATGCAGGTGACAACGCGGGCTTGCGTGCGATTGCAGACCGTGCGCTTGCGGCTCTCAAGTCGAAGACGGATCCGCAGTCGGATATCTTTGAAGCGTTCAACCCACGACTGCCCACAGGTGGTATCGATGCCGGCCTTTGGGTCAAGTTCTCGGCCGAGAACATCGATGGCTTCGCGACCGTCAATCCGCTCAGCGTCGACAGCCCGTATTCGCTGCCCTATCGCGGTTCGCAGGTGTTGCTAGCCTACGACAAGACCAAGCTTGACCCCAAGGATGCGCCGAAGACCTGGGAACAACTGACGGCCTGGATCAAGGCCAATCCTGGCCAGTTCATCTACAATCGCCCCGACAAGGGCGGTTCGGGTGGCAATTTCGTTCGCCGCGCGATCCACGAAGCCAACGGTCGCGATCCCAAGAAGTTCACCATCGACAACTTCACGGCTGATTTCGCAAATCAGGCCCTGACGCCGGCTTGGGCGATCCTCAACGATCTCGCGCCGTCACTTTATGAAAAGGGTGCCTACACCTCCGGCAATACGCAGTCGATCCAATTGCTTGCCCAGGGCGTTGTCACGATGACCCCGGTCTGGTCCGACCAGGTGCTGCAGGCCCTGTCGCAGGGCGTACTGCCTGAGACGACCGGCCTTGTCCAGCTCACCGATCTGGCGCTTTGCGGCGACTTCTCGCGCATGACGGTGTTTACGAACGGCGCCAACAAGGATGCGGCACTGAAACTTGCGGCGTTCATGCTGACGAAGGAAATCCAGGAAGCGATTATCACCGAACTCGGTGGTTTCCCGGCTGTCGCCTGGGATCACATTTCCGACGAACTCCGTCAGAAATATGCCGATGTCATCCCGACCACCATCCCGACTTTCCCAGCCGGCGATTGGGAAAGCAACATCAACGACGGTTGGTATCGTAATGTTGCTCCGGGCATCAGCCGTACCTGATGCGTAAAAGCATGACATTGTCGCTGCCGGCGCGGGCAACCGCGCCGGGCAACGCGCAGAATCCGGTTGGGCTTCTTCTGGTCGCCCTGCCGGTGCTTCTGCTCGGGTGGCTGATCGTCTACCCGATCTTTTCGGCCGTGATCACCACCGTTTTCATTGCGCAGGCGGATGGAACGACCTCGGTGTCGCTGGCTTCCTACCGGTTCTTCTTCAGTGATCCCTACAGCCTCGCCAATCTCTGGGTGACGCTGTGGACGACCGTGGTCTGCGGCGTGTTGCTGCTGGTGATCGGCTTGCCGATCGCGCTTTATCTGCGGTTTTCACAGGGGCGTCTTCCAGTCTATGTTCAGGGCCTGGCGATCTTCCCGATGTTCGTGCCGTCGATCATCCTGTCTTATGCGCTGATCCGCACGATCGGGCCCAACGGGACCGTCGATCTCCTGCTCAATGCCGTCGGGCTGCCAAAGATCCCGTCCCCCTATCTAACCCCATGGGGGCCAGTCATTGGTCTGGTTTGGGACAATCTTCCTTTGACGGTGCTGATGCTGACAGCCGGGCTTGGCAGTATTGCGAAGAGCTCGGTCGAGGCTGCCCGTGATGTCGGCGCTTCGCCGCTGCGCGTTTTCATCTCGATCATCCTGCCACGTATGGGCAACTCGCTATTGGTCACGGCGTCCTTCGCCATCCTTGGCATCTTCTCGTCCTTCACTTTGCCGTATGTGCTCGGCCCGGCATCGCCGGAAATGATGGGGCCGTTCATGCAGCGCACCTTCTCCGATGTGAACGATCCGCTGAATGCGCTGACGCAGGCAGTAATTTCCTTCGGTTTCTGCCTCGTCTTCGGCATTTTTTATGTGCGATCAATCGCCAAAAATCGGGAGGCGTCGCGATGAGGACGATAGCCAAGTTTGATGGCTCCAAAGTCGATTGGGCGGGCATTCTGTTTGCCGTGCTACTGACGCTGTTCATCGTCGTGCCTCTGGTTGTGGTCGGCACCTGGGCGTTTACCGAGGTATGGCGCTATCCGTCAGTCATTCCGCAGCAGTTCGGTTTCCGCTTCTGGTCGCAGACACTGTCTCGCACCGATGTATGGGACGCGCTGTTCTTGAGCCTGCGACTGACGGCGACGGTCACGCTTTTGTCGGCCGTCATCTGCTTACCCGCGGCTTATGCATTTGCGCGCATGTCGTTTCCCGGAAAGAACGTGCTCTTCCTGTCTTTTCTGGCCTCGCATGCCTTTCCGAAGTTCGGACTTCTGGTGGCGATCGCTGGCATCTTCTTGAAGCTCGGCTTGATCAGCACCTTCTGGGGCGTTGTCCTGATCCAGCTGGTCGCGACGTTGATGTTGATGATCTGGATCCCCGTGGCAGCGTTCCAGAATATCGATCGGCGCATGGAAGAGGCTGCCCGCGATGCAGGTGCCGGACCGTTGCGGGTTTTCTGGTCGATCACCTTGCCCCAGGCGGCCCCCACAATCATGGCGGCCTTGCTCCTGACCTTTGTCGGAACATTTTATGAAACCGAAGGCGCCTGGCTCATCGGCGCCCCTGAGATCCGCACCATGCCGGTGTTGATGATCACCTTCATCAACAATCAGATCGTGGTTCAATATGGTGCCGTTTTATCGGTGATGCTCTGGGTGCCGTCGTTCTTCGCTCTGATGTTTGCCCGCCGTGTGGTTGGAACGGGCGCATTTGCCCGCGGCTTTGGCGCGTGACGCTAGGATCGGGCATGGCCCGAGGAAAGGCTTGATATGGCACGCTTGACGATCAAGAACGTCTCAAAGACGTTCGGGACCTCGTTTGCGGTCCGTGATTTCTCGCTCGATGTAGAAGATGGCGAGCTCGTCTGCCTGCTTGGTCCGTCCGGATCCGGCAAGTCGACACTGCTTCGCATGATCGGCGGCTTCGAACAGCCGTCGGACGGCTTGATCCTGATCGACGGCAAGGACGTGACGAGGCTACCGCCGGAAAAGCGCCCTACCGGCATGGTCTTCCAGAGCCACGCGCTCTGGACCCATATGGACGTGTTCAACAACATCGCCTTCGGCCTCAAGCTTCGTCGCCTGCCTAAGGCCGAGATTCGCGAACGCGTCGAGAACGCCCTGGCGCTGGTCGGGCTTGCAGACTATGGCAAGCGCATGACGATGCAGTTGTCGGGTGGCCAACAGCAGCGCGTGGCGCTTGCGCGTTCGCTGGTGCTGGAGCCGAAGATCCTGTTGCTCGACGAGCCGTTCGCCAGCCTCGACCAGCATCTGCGCGAACGGCTGCGAGAGGAAGTGCGCGACATCCAGCAGCGCGTCGGCATCACTACCCTCTTTGTCACGCACGGCCAGGATGAGGCATTGGCGCTCGCCGATCGTATCGTCGTCATGCGCGACGGGGGCACCGAGCAGATCGCCCCACCCGATATCGTCTACCGCGAGCCACAGACGGAATTCGTGGCCGGCTTCATCGGATCGATGAACTTCGTGAAGACCAGCATTCGTGGTGGCGTCAGCCAGCATCCGGCCTTTCCCCTTACCGTGCCGATCGAAGATGGCGACGTCGTCCTGGCGTTTCGCCCCGAGGCGTTGTCGCTGCAGCCATCGAAGACGCTCTCGACCGCCATCGTCCATCGCAGCATTGATTTCGGCACGCACAAGATCGTGGATATCGACCTCGCCGACGGGACGCGCTTGAAGGCGATGACGGCACCGGATAGCAACTGGGTGAAGGGCGTGGGCATCGAGGCGACGGCTTCCGCCTTCCGGGCTTTCCGCGACAATCAGCTGGTCTACCAATCGGCAACCTCAGGTGAACGACATCATGATCTTATCCTCGCTTGATCGCAACGGCATCGCGATTGATCATGCTGGCCACAAGACTTGGCTGAAATGGCATCGCGGCCACCGCTATGCCGGCGACATCTCGTTTACGGGACAACGCATTACCGAGGCGATGGCGCTGGGCGCCAGCATCGAGATCGACCTGGTGCGTTTCAATGGCGCTGGCTTCGCCGTTTTGCACGACGAGACGCTGAACAAGGCGACAACGGGCGAGGGGCGGGTGATCGATGCGACGGAGAGCGACTTGCGCGCTCTGCATCTTCGCGACCCCTTCGGCGAACCTACGGCCCACAGGGTGATGCTGATCGATGATCTCGGCCAATTGCTCAAGCGCGTCGCCCGCGAAAGCGGCGCTGTGCTGCAGCTCGACCTCAAGGAAGATTCCCCCGATATCCGCGAAGAGGATATCGCCGCTTTCGCCGCCGCGATCTCGCCGGTCGCAAAGTCGGTCATTCTCTCGGCCGGCGATCCCGAGGCTGTCGAACGCTTGTCCCAGGCCGTGCCGGACATGCCGATCGGCTACGACCCGTGCCATCACGGTGCGATCGAGCGCCTGAAGCAAAGCCGTGACTTTGACGGTTTCGTCGCAGACGCCGTGGCTGCCTCGCCGCGCGCGCGGATGATCTACCTGCACCATCAACTCGTGCTGTTTGCCGACGATGCCGGATACGACCTCGTTGCGGCCTTCCATCGCGCCGGGCGCAGCATCGACGCTTACACCATCAATTCGGCAATTCCTGCCGCATTGCCGGTCGTGCGCCGCCTCCTGGCGCTGAAGGTCGACCAGATCACCACCGATGACCCTGTTGGCCTGGAGACCCTACTTCTCGGCTAGGTACTCTCGCGCGCCAAGGGCAGGGCGCCCGCGCTGGTATTCGGCCACCGTCGACATCAATCAGGCCCAGTTGATGTGGTGCCTGTTCAACTTCCTGTTCGACTGTAGTAAGCGGGAATTCTCATAATCGGGAATCCATCATGGTCGAAAAGAGCAACACAGATGTGGTTGAGCGGCGCCGTGGCTCCGGCGTGAAGCTGGTCTACGACATTTTGCGCGACGAGATCCTTGATCTGAAACTTGCCCCTGGCAGTTCGGTTGACGAGGTGCTGCTTGCCGAGCGGTTCCAGATGTCGCGAACGCCGATCCGAGAGGCCTTGGTCAGGCTCGCCGGCGAGGGCCTGATCGAGACCCTGCCCAATCGCTCCACACTGGTCTCGAATATCGACCTATTGAACCTGAACACCTATTTCGACGCGCTCGTGCTGATGTACCGGGTGACGACGAGGCTTGCGGCGCAAAACCACAGGCCCGACGATCTGCTCGCCATTCGCGAACTGCACAGCCAATACGCCGCGACTGTCGAGGCAAGAGACCTGCGCGACATGATCGCGGTCAACGCGGCGTTTCATTCGGCAATCGCTGAGGCTGGGCGAAACCCCTATTTCACCGGGTTGTTTCGCAGGCTTCTCGACGAGGGGCGGCGTATTCTTAGGCTTTACTACAACTCCTATGACGAACAGTTTCCGCAACGCTTTGTCGATGAACACGCCGAGATCATTGCGGCGATCGAGGCGCGCGATTTGGACCTGGCGGACCATCTCGGAAAAGTTCACGGCGAGCAGATTGTCGAGCAGGTCCAGCGCATGTTCGTTCGCAACCAGAAGCTCGACATCAAACTCTGAGAAAGCGATTGCATTTTTCTTGTCGACAAGAAATATTTTCGATGATATTTCTTGTCGACAAGGGATGGCGTGCGTGCTGCGCCGCTGATGACCCGTCAAACTGATTTTGGAGAGCAACATGAAGGCCAGTATCTTTTCCGGTGTGATCCCTGCGTTGATGACGCCCTGCAACGACGATCGGACGCCCGACTTTGACGCACTGGTGCGCAAGGCCAAGGAGCTCATCGCCAAGGGCATGTCGGCCGTCGTCTATTGCGGCTCCATGGGTGACTGGCCACTCCTGACAGACGAACAGCGCATGGAAGGTGTCGAACGCCTGGCAAAGGCTGGCATCCCTGTTATCGTCGGGACGGGCGCCGTCAACACGGCGTCAGCCGTTGCGCACGCAGCTCACGCGCAGAAAGTCGGCGCAAAGGGCTTGATGGTCATCCCGCGCGTGCTGTCGCGTGGTTCGGTCGTTGCCGCCCAGAAGAACCATTTCAAGGCGATCCTTTCGGCGGCACCCGAGCTGCCCGCCGTCATCTACAACAGCCCCTATTATGGCTTTGCCACACGCGCCGACCTGTTCTTTGCGCTTCGCGAAGAGCACAAGAACCTGGTCGGTTTCAAGGAATTCGGTGGCGCTGCCGACATGCGCTATGCGGCTGAAAACATCACCAGCCGCGACGATGACGTATCGCTGATGATCGGCGTCGACACGGCCGTTTTCCATGGCTTCGTCAACTGCGGCGCGACCGGCGCGATCACCGGCATTGGCTGCGTGCTTCCCAAGGAAGTGATCCACATGTGCAATCTGGCGAATGGCGCTGCCAAGGGCGATGTCGAGGCACGCCAGCGCGCGCTCGAACTGGAATCGGCTCTCGCCGTTCTCTCTTCCTTCGATGAAGGCCCCGAACTCGTCCTGTTCTTCAAGCACATGATGGTGCTCAAGGGCGACAATGAATATACGCTGCACTTCAACGAAACGGACGTCCTTTCGGAAAGCCAGCGCGGCTACGTCGAAGCCCAGTTGAAGCTGTTCGACACCTGGTACGCCGAGTGGAGCAAGCTCCCGGGTGCGGTTCAGACCTACAAGGCGTAAGCCTACACAAAGTCAAAAGTAAAAAAAGGGCCCCACCGGGGCCCTTTTCATTTCGTGCCTTGAGGCCGTGGTCAGGCCACGGCATCGAGCCCCTTGTCGAGCAGACGCTCCAACTGCTCGGTTTCCGCCGCCGTCAGCACGATCCCCTCGGCATCGGATTTCTGGCGCGCCGTAAACCGCCGTTGCGACGGCAGCCGCGCGCCGCTCCCGACAATGGCATCGAACAGCATTTCGGCGCGCGCGAAGGGGTCACCAGTGCGACCGGCGGCGAACGCCTGAGGCGACATCGCGATGACGAGCTCGCCATGCAGCGGCGCAAGCGTGGTGGTGCCGAGATAGTCGAGTGCTTCCGAGCTTGTCAGGTCACCGATCATGATGCCGGCGAGAAGCTCGATCATCGTTCCGATCGACGATCCCTTATGGCCACCGAACGGCAGCATGGCGCCGGCCAGCGCCGCTTCCGGTTCCGTGGTCGGGTTACCGTCGGGATCGATCGCCCAGCCCTCAGGCAAGAGCTTTCCAGCACGGCGATGCAGCTCGATCTCTCCTCGCGCGGCCACTGAAGTCGCAAAGTCGAATACATATGGAAAAGCCTCATTGCGCGGCCAGCCAAAGGCGAACGGGTTGGTGCCTAGCAATGGCTTGCTGCCACCTGTCGGCGCGACCGTCGCATAACTTGGACACATGGCAAGGCAGGCGAGGCCGTGACGGGTGACAGCTTCAACTTCCCACCATAGTGCCGAAAAATGCGTGCAGTCGTTGATGACGAGGGCCGCGATGCCGAACTTGTCTGCTCGCTCAACAAGATGAGGGAGCCCAAGCTCGAAAGCCGGATTGGCAAAGCCGCCACCCGCATTGACCTTTACGATCGCCGAGGTTTCGCTGCTGTCGACATGCGCCGTGGCTGCCGGATTGACCTTACCCGCCTTGACGGTGCGCAGAACGCCATCCAACCGGTAGATGCCATGCGACTTGGCGCCGTCGGCTTCGCCGGCCACGATGACGTCGGCAACCGATTTTGCCTGGAACTCGCTCAGCCCGGCCTTCAGCAGGATGGCCACGACGCGGCTGTTCAGTTCACTCTTGCTTAGACGGACATCTTCCATGGCCTAATTCCTTATCGTCGCACCAACATTCCATCCGTAACGTTGAGTTTAAAACGCCGAAAAAGACAAGACGTCGACAAGATTATGAGCAGCGCCGAACATTGGCTTGCTCGTAAGTTCAGCTATTCGCCGGGCTCCTTATTGCGCGTGATTGGACGCCTGAGCCGGCTGGAGTTCCGTTTCGATGATGACGGTCACCTCGTCGCCGACGGACTTGATCTTGGGTGCGAGGCCCCATTCACTGCGCTTGAAAATCAACTCGGCGGAAAATCCGATCTTCGGGCTGTCGGCGGCGGGCTGGCGCGCCATTGAACCGTTGAATGTGACGTTCAACACGGCAGGATGGGTTTCGCCGCGAAATGTCAGATCGCCCGCAACCGTTCCATGGTGCGAATCGATGGCGGTAATCTCTTTCGAGACGAAGCGGATTGGCTTCCCGGCCAGAAACCTGTCTTCGGTGCCAATCTCCTTGTCGAAATCCTCGCGTTCAGGAAAGGGGAAATTTGTCTGGACGGATAGCGGGTCTATGGTTGCGACGACCGAGGATGTTTCAGGACGTTCTGCGTGCCAGTCCAGTTCCGCCGTCATGCGGGTAAAGCGAGCGGTGTAGTTGGAGAGGCCGAGATGGTTGACCTTCCAGATCACGCTTGAATGAGCGGGGTCCGACACGTAGGCTCCCGAGGGCGCGGGATCGTGTTCGGGCTGCGCCGCCCACACGGAGCAGCAAACAAGCGCCGCCGCTGCAGCGATCGGCGGGAGGATCCGGTTCAACGACATCGTCTGTTCGCTTTCAATTGTGGGCAAGGCCCCGCGTTGCTTCGGGCAGCATGCCCACTCAGGCAGCATTAGCTGTTACGCTGCCCTTGGAGAAGCTCATTGTCGTTTATCACCGGCGGACAACCGGACCCTGGTGATGCGGCGTTGCCGGCGACAGATGTATCGATGCGCCTCGTGAACGCCAGACACAGCTATCGACGGCAGACTTAACGCAGCGGGCTCTTAGAACCATCGGTCCGCTTGCCCGCTTCATCTGCTTAGAACAGGATCGGTTCACCGCCATCAGCAGGTGCGTAGCGATTGATTTCCATTCCGCAGGCGACTTCGATGAATTTTGGTGCAGACCATGTCATGGTTCTATTCCTTTCGTGCTTGGTTTCAGACACCGCCAGCTCTGTGCGTGGCGGCAACGCTGCTGGGGCAGGACGTTCTATCCTGCCGCAGCGTTTCATACCGGCTGCTGCCGGCATGAATGTCGTGCACATGCAATCATTGCAGTGCGCGTCAGCCCACTCGACTTTTCGTCGAGCGGGCAAACCTCTTCGAGATTACCTCGGCAGTGCGAAGGCAATTGTTTCGTCGCCATAGGTGGTGCCGAGCGCGCCGTGGCCACCAGCGGTGATGACGACATACTGACGACCATCTTCACCCACGTAGCTCATCGGGTTGGCCTGGCCGCCGGCAGGCAGGCTGTAGCGCCAAACTTCCTTGCCGGTGTGGGCGTCAAATGCGCGGACGTAGTTGTCCGTGGTTGCACCGATGAACACCAGGCCACCAGCCGTTACCAGCGAGCCGCCGAGGTTCGGCGTGCCTGTCGGCAGGGGCAAGTTCTGGGTCAGGCCGAAGGCGTTGTTCTTGCGAGCATTGCCGAGCGTTTTGCGCCAAAGCACCTTTTGCGTCTTGAGGTCGATCGCCACCAGCTGTCCCCATGGCGGCGGGACGCAAGGCACCATGAAGGGGCTGAGCCATGCGCGCAGGGTTGCCAGATAGGGCGTGTTTTCCTGCAGGCGTACGTCGAGTTTCTGGGCGTTTTCACCGCCGCTGCTTTTTTGCTTGAGGAGTTCCTTGCCGTAAGGCGTGTTGCGGTCAACCAGCTGGAAATAGAACGGCATGTTCATCGTGTTGACGTACATGATTTTGTTGACTGGATCGACCGAAGCGCCGCCCCAGTCCGTCACACCGTCGAAGGCCGGGTTGCCGATTGAACGTGTTGGGCCGATCGGCGTGAAGATGCCTTCGTTGCGTGCGCGTGCAAAATCGATGCGGCATGCGAGCTGATCGATTGGCGTTGCGCCCCACATATCCTGCTCGGTCAGCTTCTCTGGTACGAGCGAGGGCATTCCCACTGGAACTGGCTGGGTCGGTGAAACTGGAACGTTCGGTGCTGCACCGTTTGTCGTAAAGGGCATTTCCTTGGTCTCAACCAAAGGCTCGCCTGTTGCACGGTTGAACATGAAGACCTCGCCCATCTTGGTCGTCTGGATGAGCGCGGGCGTGCCATTAGGCATGTCAAATAGCGACGGGCCGACCGGCACGTCAAAGTCCCACATGTCGTTATGTACGAGCTGGTAATGCCAGCGCAACTTGCCGGTCGTAACGTCAAGTGCGACGAGCGAGGTGCCGAACTTGTTGTCAAAAGGGCGGCGGAAGGCAGTGTAGTAGTCGGGGGCGGCGTTGCCGGTTCCAAGATAGACCAGGTTCAACTTGGCATCGCCGGTGATGGTGCCCCAGACATTGGGCGTGCCCTTGGTGTAGACTTCACCCTCCGGCAGGCGGCCGGGCAGGGCATCCTCCGAACGGCCGACGTCCCAGGCCCAGACCTGATGTCCGTCAAGGGGATCGAAGGCGCGCACGACGCCCGAGGGCTCATCCGTGGACATATTGTCGATCACGCGGCTGCCGACAACAAGGCGATCGTTCATGACCAGCGGCGTGGAGGTCGAGACCTGCCAACCACCGCCCCAGGATTTGCCATTGTTGTCCTTGCCAGTCTGGTCCTTGAGGTCGATGAAGCCATTCTGGCCGAAACCATCGCAGATCTGACCGCTATCGGCATCGAGTGCATAAATGCGACCGTCCATCGTCGGCGCAAAGACGCGGGCCTTGCAACTGTCCGCCTGAGGGGCGTCGTAGTAGCTCACGCCACGGCACACGATGTAGGGATTGGTGCGGGGTAGCTTGGGATCGAATGTCCACTTCACTTTGCCGGTGGTGGCATCGGTTGCGATAACCCAGGAGTGCGGTGTGCAGCTATAGAGCGTGTTGCCGATCTTTATAGGGGTCGATTCAGAGTGATACTCGCGACCCTTGCGATGCAGCTCCATCTCATCGGGCAGGTCGCCCGAATGCGAGCTCCAGGCGACCTGCAACTTGTTGACATTATCCGGCGTGATCTGGGCCAGATCGGCGAAGCGGCTCTGGCCGGCATCATTGCCGTAGCGCACCCACCCCGTCGGGCTCATTGGAGCTTTCTGAGCTGTGATCTGCGTGGTCTCGCCTGAAGCAGGGCCATAGGCGGCGTAAAGGATGGCGCCGACCAAGAGCACGGCAACGACACCCGTCACGGCCTGGAAACCGCGCCAGAAGCGCGGGCTGGCAGCCTTGATGCCGCTCCCTAGTCCTGGCAGCAGGAAGGCGGCAAGCAGGACACTGGGTGCGAAGAGCCGTACTTCGAGCTTCCACGGATCAAGCCCGGATTCAACGAAGCTCCAGACCAGCGTCAGGGTCCAGGCGAGGAAATAGATGATAAAGCCGGAATTGCGACCGCGCGCCACCTGAACGCCGCTGACGATCATCAAGAGACCGACGATGAGATAGTAGAAGGTGCCGCCCAGGGTCACCAGCCAGCCGCCATTCGCGGCAAAGTACAAGCCTAGAAGCGATAGCACCGCCCCGAACACAGTCTGCGCGATCTTCGCGCCTCGAAAAGATAACAAGATTGCCTCACAGAAAGACACTGCCTTGCGGCAAAAGTCGGCGTGATTGGGAGGCCTGCGCAAATTGACGCAGGCCGAGTGACGCCGCGTTTTGCGCCCTTGCTATTTTCAGGACAAGCAATGATGGCCGCGGATGAAATCATATCCGGGCAGATGAATTTTTCTCATTTCGCTTTCGCAAGCGGGCAAAATGTCATAGCGCTGCCACGACGGCGAAACGGACGGGTCGACAACAGATGAAACGGATTCCAATCGGCGGGCTGCATGCTTTCGAGGCTGCGGCGCGGCATCTCTCGTTCAAGCTTGCCGCCAGGGATCTGAACCTTTCTCCCAGCGCCGTTAGCCACGCGATTACCAAGCTGGAACGCGAGATCGGTACGCTGCTGTTTGATCGCAGCCACGGCGAACTGCGCCTGACCGCAGATGGGGTGATGTTCCAGCAGCCGGTCGTCGAGGCCATGGCGCTGTTGCGGGGGGCGATGGACACGCTGTCAGCGCGCCAGTCTCTAGTACTGCGCCTGCATTCGTCTCCAAGCTTTGCAGCGCAGTGGCTTGCGCCGCGCCTTACCAGGTTTTCGATCGACAATCCTGGTTTCGAGGTAACGATCTCGGCCGACACCACGCCCGTACATTTCGCTCAAGACCAGTTCGACGTCGATATCGTCTATGGCTTGAGCTCTGCCGACGAGGGACTGGTGATCCATTCGCTCGGGCCCGTCGAAGTCCAGCCCATGTGTACGCCCGAAATGGCACAAGAGCTACTAACGATCGAGGATTTGCATCGCGTGCCTCTGATAAGAAGCATGATCAAGAATGTGAGCTGGTCGGACTGGTTTTACGCCAATGGATCGGCGATGCCACGCCAGCCGGCACTTCGCTTCGATCGCAGCTTCATGGCAATAGCGGCAGCAGCGGACGGCATGGGCGTATGCCTCGAAGCCGTCAAGCTCGCCGAGCGCGAGCTGTCAAGCGGCCGTCTCGTCCAGCCATTTGCTGGAAGGGCGGTGGCGCTTACCGAAGCCAACCACTTCCTTGTTTATCCCCGACGCAACGAGGCCCGACCGGTGGTGGGTGCGTTCCGCGATTGGCTCCTGGCAGCGGTAAACGAGGACTAGTCGAGTGTCTGGGGAGGGAGTTGGTCCCCTGACACTCTGACATGGGTGCGGATGTGCGTTTATCGCACGGTGCGAGAACACCAATAGATGGCAATCATAGGCGAGTGTCGTTGCCAATGCATCGCTGCAGTTTCGTAGCGTATGTCTGGACTTAGATCTTAACTGTGAGCGTGCCACCCATGCGCTGGCTGGCGAGACCCTGACTTTACAAGGATCTAGCGCTTGCCTAGTGCCCGTTCCATTCTGTCGAGGCCCTCGCTCAGCAACGATCGTGGGCAGCCGAAATTGACACGGACGTAGTCTCCATAGGCCGCGCCGAACTCTGATCCGGCGCTGAACCCCACTTTGCCATGTTCTAGAAAGAAGGCCTGCGGATCGCCTGCGAGCCCTAGTTCGCTGCAGTCGAGCCAGGCAAGAAACGTCGCTTCTGCCTTGATAAGTCGAATAGCGGGGAAACGTAACGCCACCTGTTGTGAGAGATAGTCACGGTTGGCCTGGATGTAGGAAAGCATCCGAGCTTTCCAGCCGGAGGCATGGGTGTAGGCTGCAAGGGTTGCCTCAAGTCCGAGAACATTGACGCTATCGACCATTCCAAGCTTCGAGAGCACGAAGCGTTCTCTGATCGACTTGTTCTGGATGATCGCAAAGGCGGTTTTCAGGCCGGCTATGTTGAAGGTCTTGCTGGCCGCCATCAGGGTGATGGTCCGGTTCGCCGTTTCCTCAGACAGTGTGGCGATCGGGATATGATGGCGACCGTCGAACAGCAGGTCGCAATGGATCTCGTCGGAGATGATCAACGCGTCATTGTCCCGGCAGAGCGTGGCGATCTCGGTGAGCTCGTGTTTCGTGAACACCTTGCCTGTCGGGTTCTGCGGATTGCACAAAAGCAGCGCACGCGACTGCGAAAGCGCTGCGGCCAGCGGATCGACATCCATCACATAGCCGAGCTCGGTTTGTCTTAGCGGCACGTCATTACGCACGAGGCCCCAGTGAGACGGCGCATTGAGGATTGGGCGGTAGACCGGCGTCTGCACCACCAGGCCATCGCCGGGCTCGAGCATCGCTTTCAAACCCATATTGAACCCTGGCTCGACGCCCGGCAAAAATACAATGTCCTCAGGCGTGATCGACCAGTGGTATTTCGATTGCATGTCCTCGACAATGCGGGCGCGCAGCTCGTCGCGGGCTACGCCGTAGCCGAGCATCGGATGTTCGAGGCGGTTGCGTATGGCCTCCAAGATCTCGGGTGCTGCTGGAAAGTCCATGTCGGCGACCCACATCGGCAGAATGTCTGTCGGATACTTGCTCCACTTCGAGCTGCCTGTGCCGCGGCGATCATAAACAGCATCGAAATCGGTCATTGCTTACAGTCCCCTGATCATGCCGCCATCGACCCGGATTGACGATCCTGTGACGTAGCTTGCCTGAGAGCTTGCCAGGAAAACGGCAACGGCTGCAAATTCCGACGGGTTGCCATAACGGCCAACCGGGATTTCGTTGCGCGACGCTTCCTCGACCGCCTCGATCGAGGCGCCTGTCTTTTCGGCCTTGATCCCGTCGAGTTCGCGAACGCGGTCGGTGGCGATGCGGCCGGGCAGGATCATGTTCACCGTGATGCCGTGACGGGCAACCTCGGAGGCCAGCGTCTTCGACCAGCCGGCGATAGCTGCGCGCACACCGTTCGACAACGCCAGATTTGCGATCGGCTGGACGACACCAGAAGAACCGATCGTAATGACGCGCCCCCATTTGCGGGAAATCATTCCGGCCAACATGGCGTCGGTGATCGAAAAGATGGAGGTCGCCATCGACTGGAAGGCGTCAACCCAGCTTTCGGTCGACTGACCGAGCGCCGGACCGGCCTTGGGGCCCCCGGAATTGTTGACGACGATATCGACGCCGCCCTGGCTCGTCAGCATCTCGACCAGGGCAGCCACCGAGACGGCGTCGGAAAGGTCGACGGCGACAGGTATGATGTTGTCGGTCGCCTTGATCTTGTCAGCGCTGCGCGCCGCTGCAAAGACCTTGACACCTTCTGCTGCGAGGCCGGCCGCGATGGCGGCGCCGAGACCACGGCTGGCGCCGAGAACGAGTGCCTTCTTACCAGAGATCTGCAGGTCCATCAGTTCAAAGCTCCTAGTTTCTTTTCCTGGCGGGCGATCAGCCGCTCGACTTCAGCCACCGCCGCCGCGTTGAGTGCAGCACCGGGGCGACGCTGGGTGGCGCTGGCGATCGCACCGCGCTTGGCCAATACATATTTGCGAACGGCGAGGCCGAGGCCAGGCTGTTGCTCGTAGCGCATCAATGGCAGATAGGCGTCAAAGAGGTCATGCGCCTCCTCATGCCGGCCTTCATTGCTCAGTTTGCAAACGCCCACCATCATTTCGGGGTAGGCGAAGCCGGTCATTGCGCCGTCGGCACCGCGCTGCATTTCTTCTGGCAGGAACACGCCGGCGTTGCCACAAAGGATCGAGACGCGCCGACGGCCCTTTGCCTCGGCGGCACGCAAGTCGGCGACCTTCTGCAAGCCCGGCCAGTCTTCATGCTTCAGCATGACGATGCTCGGATGCGCCTCGAAGATCACGCCAAGCGTTTTCGAGCTGATCTGGACGCCAGTCGCCAGCGGAAAGTCCTGCAGTACGATGGGAACATCGGTGCCGATCGTTTCGACGACATTGCGATAATATGTGACGATCTGGTCGTCGGTCCGCAGGCTGGACGGCGGCGCGACCATGACACCGGCTGCACCGATATCCATGACCGCTTTCGTCAGTTCGCCGATCGCGGCAAGGCCGGGGGCGGACACGCCGACAACGACAGGTTTGCCGGCCGAGCGCGCCAGGGTCCGGCGCGTCACCTCGATCGATTCGGCCTGGGTCAGCTTCGGCGCTTCGCCCATCATGCCCAGGATCGTCAGGCCGTCGGCGCCTTTTTCGTAATAGAAATCGACCATGCTGTCGATGCTAGTGGCGTCGATCGCACCGTTCTCGTCGAAGGGGGTGCATGCGATGACGAAGACGCCCGAGGTGTCGGCTGTGATATGTGACATGTGTAATCCTTGCGAGAGCACTCAGAACCAGGCGGAATTGCCACGGCCAACATACTGACCATCGCCGGGTGCGTTGACGATATCCCTGCCATCATAGGCGAGCTTGCCGCCGACATAGGTGCGCGCGACGCGAACGCTGAATTCGCGGCCGTCAAAGGGGCTCCAGCGGAGCTCATCATGGGCTCTGGACGCGTCCCACACCTGCGCTTGCGACTTGACAATGGCGATATCGGCATCCGCGCCGACGATGAGCGCTCCCTTTTGCGGCCAAAGGCCGAAGAATTTGGCGGGGCGTTCGCACAGCTGCTCGACGGTCAAGGTCACTGCGTCAAAACCGCGTATCTCGGCTCCGGTGTAAAAGGCCGGTAGCAAGGTCTCAAGGCCTGGGACACCGGCGCCGGCATCGAAGATCGATGCTGTGAACTTGTTGTCGATCGGCCAACTCGAATGGTCGGAGCTCACGAAGGCGACGCGGCCGGAGACGACATCATCCCAGAGAAACTCGATCTGACCAGGGCGGATCGGCGGATTGACTTTCATCTTGGCGCCGAGTGCGGGCCCATCGATCTCGGGGTCGAGCCACAGATAGTGGATGCAGAGTTCACCAGTGGCGCGATAGCCGTCGTTCAGATAGTTTTCGACGAGATCGAAGCCGCGTGTCGTCGTCAGGTGCACGATGTGTGCGTGCGCGCCGGCGGCGGCTCCAAGTTCGAGGAACTGGGCGGTCGCGGCCATCTCGGCGGCCGGTGGCCGGCTTTGGGAATGCGCCTCGATGCCATCGCGCCCAGCGGCCTTGGCCGCAGCGATATTTGCGCGGACAATTTCCTGGTCTTCATTGTGCACGCCAAGCGGGATCGCGGTCTCAGCCAGCGCTGTGAAGATCTCCAAAGTCTGGTTGGATGAGATACGCGGAAAGCGGGTAGGGCTGCTTTCGAAGGTCGAAATCTTGAAGGCGACGACGCCCCCTGCGATCAGGCCGTCGATCTCGTCGATTGCCTGGCCAGGCATCACTGTAGCGTACAGCGCGACGTTGGTATGGGCATGCTCGCGGATCGCTGCGATCTTGGCATTCAGCCTTGCGACCGAGTTGAGCGGATCTGGATTGTCATAGGGCATGTCGGCAATGGTCGTAATGCCACCGGCCACCGCCGAGCGTGTCGTCGAGCGGATGCCCGGAAGGCCGCCATAACTACAAGCGTGGGTCTGGCCGTCGATAACACCGGGAATGATGAGGTCGGCGCCGGCTTCGAAGCTTTGTGCAGCATTAGGCGCTTCACCGGTGCCGATAGCCGCGATCTTGCCATCGCGGATTGCGATCCAGGCGTTGTCGAGCGGTCCTTCAGGCAGGACGGCAGTGCCGCTGATAACAATATCATAGGTCATGATGCTTGCCTTGCATATTGAAGGTCGAGGGTTGTGCAAGCCAGCGCGACGCCGGCCTGTACCGGATCAATGACGGGAATGCGCAGAGCGTCCTGCATCGCTTGGCGATAGCCGCCGAGACCAGCGCAGCCGAGGATGATCACATCAGCACCGTCTTCGTCGCGCAAAAGGCGCGCCGTGCGCGCGACTGTTTCGACCACGTCGCCGGCCATGAGTTCGACGACAGTCATGTCGATGGAGCGATCCCCGGCCAGCCGACCGTCAAAGCCGAGGGCTTTAAGATAGCGGAGGTGACGGTCGATGGAGGATTGCCCGAGTGACACGATGCCGAAATTCTGGCCAAGGCCTAGAGCCGCAAGATAGGCAGCCTCGGCAATCCCGATGACGGGGCGTGTTGTTGCCTTTCTAACGGCAGCAATGCCTGGATCGGAAAAGCATGAAAGCACGAAGGCGTCGGCGTCGGAGGTTGCGACGGCTTCGAGGATGTTGGGTATTACCGCCGCCACATGGGCGTCGGTCTCGATACCGGGTGGGGACTTCTGCAGTTCCGTGCAACGGATGTCATGGCAGCTGGCGTCGCGAACGATGCCCAGGCATGTTTCCATCGATCGGGTGACCGAGACGGAGCTGTTGGGATTGATAACGAGAATTTCTGACAAGGCGATACCTGTTGGGGGACAGCATTGCTTCTACTAAATATATTACGTAGTATATCAGAAAATCGACCCTGTCAAAGTTCTGTTGGTCCAGGCATGCCTACGTGAACTGTTCGTGGAAATTGGCGGATTGCTCGCCTATGTTGATGCTGGGCTCGACGGATTGCGCCGCCGGAATCGGAAACGGAGATTGATTTTGATTAAAGCGGACACGTCGAGCGGCAAGCGCGCAAAGTCGCTGACGGAAACGGCCTATGCCGTTCTTCGCGAGCGCATCATCACAGGCGACCTCGCGCCCGGTATGGAGGTCTCGGAGCCGGAACTGGCCGAGCAGCTGTCGGTGAGCAAGACGCCGGTGCGCGAAGCGCTGGCGCGACTTTGCGTCGAAGGTTTCATGGAAGCCTATCCGCGGCGCGGCTATCGTGTGACACCGGTGACGGTGAAGGACATGAACGATCTTTTTGCCATTCGCGGCATGCTGGAAGGGACGGCTGCAGCACTTGCCGCCAAAAACCTTTCCGATACAGATCTCGATCTGCTCGATCAACTCGCCGATGTCAGCTATGTGATCGGCGAGGAGGTCAGCACCAAGACCTTTGTCGATTCCAATCAGGAGTTCCACTCCGCCATCGCGCGGGGCTCGCGCAATCCGCGGCTCTATGCCTTGATCATGAGCCATCTGGAGGAATGCGCGCGGCTGTTTTATATGGGCGCACGGGTCCGCGACATAAATCCGGAGACGAATGACGATCATCACCGCATCGTGGCGGCGCTGCGCCAGCGCGATGCCGAAAAGGCGCGCGACGCCGTGGTCGAGCACAATGAAAATACCCGCCAGGGGATACTGGGCGCGCTCGTCGCAGCGGGGCAGGTGGGGCTGACGCTTTGATCTCTCCTGGTCGCCTCAGGCGACCTTGACGAGGTGGCCGGGTGCCGGCTCGTTGTAGCGGGCGACAGGTGGCTGGTAGTCAGCCGGTCTGACGGCACTGCCGATCTCGCCGCCGGCTGTTGCGCGGCGGATATGGCGGCGAGCCGGATCGGCGATCGGAACCGCGCTCAACAGCTTGCGGGTATAGGCATGTTGCGGATTGGCGAAGATCTGCTCGCGCGTACCAATCTCTACGATCTCGCCGAGATACATAACCGCTACGCGGTGGCTGACGCGTTCAACGACAGCCATGTCGTGACTGATGAAGAGGTAGGCGATCTTCAACTGCTCCTGCAGTTCCATCATCAGGTTCACGACCTGCGCCTTGATCGAAACGTCGAGTGCGGAGACAGCTTCATCGGCGACGATCAGGCCGGGATTGAGGGTGAGCGCTCGGGCTATACTGATGCGCTGCCTCTGTCCACCCGAGAACTCATGCGGGAAGCGTCGCGCCATGTCGGCCTGAAGACCGACGCGCACCATCAGATCCGCGACCTTCTCGCGCGCCTCTTTCGTAGTCGCCAGGCCGTGGGTAACCATCGGCTCGATAATGGCGTCGCCAACCCGCATTCTCGGGTTGAGGCTCGAAAACGGATCCTGGAAGATCATCTGCATATGCTGGCGCTGCTTCAAGAGGCTGCTGCGGTCCAGCGCCCTGATATCCTGTCCGTTGATATGGATGGAGCCGCTGACAGGTTCGACCAGACGCAGCACGGAGCGGCCGGTGGTGGACTTGCCGCAGCCGGATTCACCCACCAGCGAGAGCGTTTCGCCCGCGTGTAGATCGAAGGAGACGTTTTCAACTGCATGCACGCGGCTGCTGACACGCCCGAAAAGGCCCGACTTGATATCGAAGCGGGTAACAAGATTGCGGACCTCGAGAATGGGGCGCTTATTGTTCTCTACGGTGCCCTCGATCTCGCGCTCCGGCAAGACAGCGCCGGTGTCCGTATCCGTCAGCGGCAGCGTGGCCGGGAAGGCGCGGCCTTCCATCGAGCCGAGCCTTGGTACGGCGGAGAGCAACGCCTTGGTGTAGACGTTGGAGGGTCTTGTAAAAATCTGTTCAGTCTTGCCGGTCTCCAGCGCGCGCGAGCGGAACATCACGACAGTTCGGTCTGCGATTTCGGCGACCACGCCCATATCGTGGGTAATGAATAGAACGGCCATCTTTTCCTCGTCCTGCAGCGACTTGATCAGTTGCAGGATCTCCGCTTGAACGGTGACGTCGAGGGCGGTGGTCGGCTCGTCGGCAATCAGGAGTTTTGGCTTGCAGGCAAGCGCCATTGCGATCATCACACGCTGCAGCATGCCGCCGGAGAGCTGATGTGGATAGTCGTCGTATCTGCTTGCCGCGGCTGGAATCCGGACGCGCTCGAGAAGCCGCACCGCTTCAACGCGCGCTTGCCTCTTCGAGCAACCGCGATGGCGGATAATGGCCTCGGCGATCTGTCGCCCGACGCTCAGGACCGGGTTGAGCGAGGTCATAGGTTCCTGGAAGATCATGGCGATGTCGTTGCCGCGAACGTCCTGCATCTGTTTTTCCGGCAGCGACAGGATATCGGTGCTGCCCAGCGTGATCTTGCCCGCCACGCGCGACGTATGCTCTGGCAGGAGCCGCATGATCGACATGGCGGTGACACTCTTGCCCGAGCCGGATTCGCCAACGATAGCAACTGTCTCGCTCGCCGAGATGTTGAAGCTCACATCGTTGACCACGGGCGTCCACGCGCCATTTCTGCGGAAGGATGTCGTAAGATTTTCGACCGAAAGGACTGTCAAGCGCGGATACTCCGGATCACGGCAAAGCTGGCAGATCGATATTGCAGCGCGTCAATGTGCAAATGTCAATGAAAATACCTCGTAGAATATCACGTAAGATATTTTAACTTGCGATCCGAGGAGCGATCGACGAATCTGCTTCTAGGGTAGATTTAGACAGGATCCTTACCGGATCGATTGGAGGTCGACATGACAGACGCGCAGCGCGAGACCGTATTGCTCACCCCTGTTCAGTTGCAGGCAATGCGCGCATCTGGCGCTGATGTGACGGTGATTGCTGTTCACTCGATCAACCCCTACACAGGGGAGCCTTCATTCAAAGGTAAGCGCATTGAAGGTGCGATCGACACGCAGGCCTATGAGGATTTTCAGTCGCCGTCCACGCTCGAAGGAGGGCAGCGCCCGTTGCCTGAGATCGCCATGCTCGAGATGAAGGCGCGCGCTTGGGGTCTTCGCCGCGAAAGCACGATCGTCATTTACGACGCCGACCGCAGCATGACGGCTGCGCGGGCCTGGTGGGTTTTGCGTTGGGCCGGGCTGCCTGATGTCAGGGTGCTCGACGGCGGCTTTCCCGCTTGGCTGGCAGCCGACCTCCCCGTCACCGAAGCGGTCTCTCGTCCAACACCGAGCGACATTACCCTCAAGGCCGGTCAAATGGCCGAGATCGGGCCTAGAGAGGCCCTGCGTCTCGCTGTCGATGGCGTGCTCCTGGATGCCCGCATCCGCCCGAACTATATTGGCGGCGCCTCGCTGCCCGGTCAGCCGCCACGCGGGCACATCCCGCATGCGCTGAGTGCCCCTGCGCCTGATAATGTCACCGATTACGGCAATTTCACAGACACCGAAACACTGAAGGAAATGTACCGGGCGCTTGGCGCCGATGGTCACAAACCCGTCGGGGTCTATTGCGGCGCCGGAATGTCAGCAGCACACACGGTCTTGGCCCTCGCGTCGATCGGCATCGATGCCGCAATGTATCCAGGCTCGTGGTCGGCCTGGGTGAGTGATCCCACTCGACCGGTCGCAACAGGTGCCGACCCGGCACGGGCGGATTAGGCTGAATGTTTCGCAAGAATGCTGCTATGCAGAATAATCTTTTCGCATTTGCACAATAATTAGGCCGCAATCGCTACTTGTTCAAAACGCCGGCAGGCAAGGCTTTACAGCCGGAAAAGCGATGATATATTTCGTGGAATATCAGATGAGGAGTGCCTTTAAAGGCTGACGTTAAAGGGCTTGGGCAGACGTTGTCTGCGTCCCTGCCGGACCATGAAAGGGTCGTGCGAATGAAACTGCTTAAAGGACTTGCCGCCGCGGCCTTCGTGGCCTTGCCGATCTTTGCCGGATCCGCAAATGCGCAGAGTGACGAGCAACTGAAGACGCTGGTTGTCGCCGTTCCATCCGATCCCGTCAGCCTTGAGCCCGGCACCAACAAGGCTGAGCCGATCGGCAGCGAGATCATTCTCAATGTTTTCGACACGCTGGTCGCCTGGACCGCCCCGGATTTCAAGCAGCTCGAAGGCCGTCTCGCCAACAGCTGGACCGTTTCGGCGGACGGCAAGGAATTCGATTTCAAGCTGCGTGATGGCGTGAAGTTCCAGGACGGCACCGCCTATGATGCAGCCGCAGTCAAGTTCTCGCTGGAGCGGACAAAGGCCACCAACTCCTACGTAAAAGCGACCTTCGACCTTATCAAGGACATCGCCGTCGTGTCGCCGACCGAAGTCAAGATCACGCTCTCCGAGCCCTATCCGGCATTCCTGTCGATCCTCGCGCAGCCGCAGTCGGCAATCGTCAGCCCGGCTGCTGTCGCCAAGTTCGGTGACAAGTTCGCTGCCAATCCCGTCGGCACCGGACCATTTTCCTTCAAGAGCGCGCAGGCCGACACAAATGTCGTGCTGGAAGCCAACCCTGATTATTTCCGCGGCGCGCCGAAGCTCTCGCGCATCATCTACCGCGTCATTCCCGATGCCTCGACGCGGCGCCTGGAGCTCGAAAGCGGCGGTGTCGACGTCGTGCAGCAGCAGGGCCAGCTCTCGGCCATTGCCGCTGAGGACATCGAAGCTCTAAAGTCCAACAAGGACGTCAGGATCATCGAGGCGTCGAGCCAGATCATTCGCCAGCTGGAATTCAACAACAGCAAGAAGGATGGCCCCTTCGCCAATATCAAGGTCCGCGAGGCAGTTGCGCATGCGATCGACTATGACGGTCTTCTGACCGGCGTATTCGGCGGCACGGCCGAGCGCGTCTACGGTCCGCTGACCTCGAACAGCTGGGCGTTCGATCCCAAGATCAAGGATATGGCGCCCGCCTACGATCCGGAACTCGCGAAGAAGCTTCTCTCCGAAGCCAGCGTCGATCCGTCCACCATCAATCTGAAGCTCTATAGCTTCCAGGGTCCGCTGTGGGGCGCCGTCGCCACCTTCGTTCAGGCCAATCTCGCCGATATCGGCATCACTGCAACGATTGAGCAGACCGAATTTCCGGCCTATCGCGCCTTGCAGACCGCAGGTCAGTTCGACGCAGCACTTGACGGTCGCCAGCCCTGGTACAACGATCCCGACGCACACATCACCATCGGCTATCTTTCGTCGCTTGCCGACACAGCCATGACCTTCCGCATGCCTGAGGACAAGGCGCTTGACGAGCTTATCTTGAAGGCGCAGCAGACCGTCGATATGGATGCCCGCAAGGCACTCTATCAGCAAGTGCAGGAAGAAATCGTCAAGCGCGTGCCAGGTGCCTATCTGTTCAGCCCCAAGCTGATCGTCTTCACCCGCGCCAATGTCGAAGGCCTGGTGGTCAACAGTGCGCCTCCGCTCAACGAGTATTGGGGTGTGTCCAAGAAGTGAGGCGCGGTGCGTCTTCATGACGAGAAATCGATCCGCAGAGGTTCGCCGCTGCGGGTTACTTCCTTAAAGATATGAGTAGAACTGGGCATGGCGACCTTCATCTTGCGCCGATTGATTGCGTTGATACCCGTCATGTGTATCGTGCTGGTCATCGTCTTTTCGCTGGTGCGCTTCATTCCCGGCGATCCAGCCGTGACACTTTTGGGGCCGGGAGCGACGCAGGCGCAGATCGATGCGCTGCGTGCCCAGCTCGACCTCGACCAGCCGTTTCCGATCCAGTTTCTGAAGTATGTCGGAGGTTTGCTGCAAGGCGATTTCGGGATATCGCTGAAGACCGGCCAGCCTGTCGCCCATGAAATCCTTCTGCGGCTGCCCGCGACGATCGAGTTGTCGGTTCTTGCTGTTATCGTCTCCGTCATCATAGGAATTCCGATCGGCATTTTATCAGCCACACGTCCCAATTCCGTCTTCGACCATGTGACGCGCGTTGTCTCGCTGGTCGGCGTTTCCATGCCCGCCTTTCTGCTGGCGCTGATCCTGCAGCTGGTCTTCGGCACCTATCTCGGCTGGTTGCCTGTTTCCGGGCGCATGAGCTCCTTCATCGTCGCCGAACCGGTCACTGGATTTGCGATCCTCGACGGCGTGATCACCGGCAACTGGGCGGCGGCGCTCAGCGCGCTGCAGCACCTGATCCTGCCAACGGCCGTTCTCGCCGCCTTCCTTGCCGCCACACTCGGCCGCTTTGTCCGCAATACGATGCTTGAGGTAATGGGTGAGGATTTCATCCGCACCGCCAGGGCCAAAGGCCTGAGGCGCGGCGACGTGATCATCAATCACGGCCTGCGCAACTCGCTTTTGCCGGCCATCACCGTCATTGGCCTGAAGTTCGCCGAAATGCTCGGCGGCGCTATCCTGACGGAGACAATTTTTGCCTGGCCCGGTATCGGGCGCTACATGTTCGAGGCGATCAAGAACCGCGACTATCCTGTGATCCAGGGCACGACCCTGGTCTTTGCACTGCTTTTCGTGTTCACCTCTATCGTGGTCGATGTGCTTTACGGCGTTCTTGATCCGCGCGTCCGCAAGAAGATGAAGTGAGCGCGATGTCAGAGTTTTTCACCTTCCTGCGCAAGAACACGCTGGCCATGGCCGGCAGCCTCATCCTGGTCGCTCTCGTCCTGGTGATCGTCTTCGGGCCAATGATCACGCCTTATTCGCCGACCAAGCTAGACGTGCTGCACAAGCTTGCCGCGCCGAGCTTCAGCCACTGGCTTGGTACAGATGCTTTTGGTCGCGACGTCTTCACGCGCATCATGCATGGCGGCCGGGCAACACTTGCCATCGGGGTCGGCGTGGTCGCGATTGCCTTTGTCGTCGGCGTTACGTTCGGCATGCTTGCGGGCTTTGCCGGCGGCTGGACGGATAGCGTCATCATGCGTATCGTCGATGCGATCCTGGCGTTTCCGGCGCTCGTCCTTGCCATTGCGCTTGCAGCGGCTTTCGGCCCCAGCCTGGAAAACGCGATGCTGGCCGTGGCGATTACGCTGGCACCGCAGTTTGCCCGTGTTGCGCGAAGCCAGGCGCTCAGCATCTCGGTTAAGCCCTATGTGGAAGCTGCCGTCTCACTCGGTCTGCCGACACCGCGCGTGCTCTTTCGCTATGTGTTTCTCAACGGGCTGGGTCCGCTGCTGGTGCAGTCGACGCTGGCCCTTGGCAGCGCCATCTTGCAGACCGCAAGTCTTGGTTTTCTTGGCCTTGGCGCGCAGCCGCCCATGGCGGAATGGGGAGCGGACGTGTCGGCCAACCTGCAATTCGTGCGTGGTGCTGCCTGGGTGGCGCTAGCGCCCGGCATGGCGATCCTGCTTGCCGTGCTGTCCTTCAATCTGATTGGCGATTCCCTTGCGGACTGGTTCAATCCCCGTCGTCGAAGCGAACTCGACTGAGGCCCGCAATGTCCACACTGACGATCAGTCTTGAAAAGGTTGATTTCCTGCCACCGACGCGGGTGACCGACGACACCAGCGTACTGACGCTCAAGAACCTGGTGTTTGAGCCGCTTTTGAAATGGCATGACGGACAGGTGCTGCCGGCACTGTTTTCCGGTTGGACGCACGGCGACGACGGCCGGGAATGGCGGTTTACCATCCGCAAGGGTGCGAATTTCCACGACGGAAAGCCCTGTGTTGCCGCTGATGTGATCGAATTCATCGATGGTATTCTCGAAGCGGTCGATACTTTCGGCATGAAGTGGTCTTACGCTCGCTATCTGGCCGATGCAAAAATCACCGCAGAAGGCGACACCACTGTCGTTGTCCGTAACCCCCGACCCTTTGCAGATATTCTCGACATTTTCTCGGAGTTCTACATCTGCAGGCTCGCAAGTGACGGCCAGCCGATCCTTGGAACAGGGCCATTTCGCATTCGCTCGTTCGAACCCAAGGCAAAGGCTGTGCTCGAGCGTGTCGTCGGCAATGGCGAGCCCCGGAAGATCGTTGCCATTGCCGAGGCATCCGCAGACAAACGCCTTTCGATGCTGACATCGGGTGCCGTCGACGTAGCGCTCAACCTAGAACGCGTCGATGGACGTCTTGACTTCGATGATCGCTTCCAGTGGGGTAAGGCGGTCAATACGCTGTCGGTGATGTTCTACCTCAATTGCCAGGACGGTGTATTCCGCTCGCCGCAGGCCCGACTTGCCGCCAATCACGCCGTCGACACTGGGCGCATCGCAGAAGAAATCTTCCACGGCCTAGCTGTTCCGTCATCGAGCATAGTCAGCCCTCATCATCTGGGCATGGCGACGGCAGGACTGTCACCGATCGTCTTCGATCCAGAGCGCGCGCGCCACTTGTTAGCGCAGGTTAGGGGCAGCAAGCGGATCAAACTGCGCACGCCCACTTTCATGCCCGAGCGAGCCATTGAGGTCAGCCGCTTCGTGGCAACCGCACTGGAGGCTGTTGGCTTTGAAGTGGAGGTCGAAGTTGAGACCGACCGGCCGGAATATGCGCGCCAGATCGGCCGTAAGGAAATGGGAGACATGGCGATTTTCGATTCATCGCCGCACAGCACCTATAGGATCCTGAACGACAAGATCTCGAGCGTCCCGAAGGCTGTGTGGTGGCAGGGCTATGACGACGAAGAGGCGGAGCGCCTGATCGCTTCGGCCAACAGTGCCGTCGAAGCGCAGGCGCGTGAAGCGGCGTACGCAGCCTGCTTGACCTATCTCAACGCCAATCCGCCCTGGCTTTACCTCGTGCATCCCGTCGATGTTTTCGCTGCGCGCGAGGGGATCGCCGGCCTATCCATCGATCACAAGGGCACGTTGACCATCGCCTGAGATCACCTCCTGAGGCTATCGCCTGAGATCATCGCCCGCGCATGTGAGGACCGACCATGAAAAAAGACCATTCGATCACCTTCTTCTACTATGACGACATCCACACAGTGGTCTCGTTCTACGAACAGACCCTTGGCTTCGAACTGGTCCTCGACCAGGGCCTCGCACGCATCTACCGGATCGCCGAGAACTGCTACTTCGGCATTGTCGACGGAAATCGCGGCCACCTAAAGCACCAGGAAAAGAGCGCAGTGTTGCTCACGATCGTCTCGCAGGATGTCGAGGGCTGGCACGCCAAACTCAAGGAGGCCGGCGTCTCAGGTCAGTCGGAGATGCTGCGCGGCCGTTTCTGCGAGCATTTCTTCTTTGAAGATCCCGCTGGCTATGCGATCGAGATCCAACGTTTCCACAACCCCGACGTGGCGAAGCTGTTTCAATGACCGGCATGAACGACAGGCCACTTACTCCAAGATTGGAGGCGATCCTTGCCGAAGCGCGGGCGTTTGCGCAGGCGCCGCTCCTTGGTCTTCCAGACGGATCGGTGGCCGATCTCGCAACGGGTTACATCCCGCTCCTCGTCAATTTCACCTTCGAAGACAAGGCAGCCAAGGGGCTGCGCAAACTGGAAGATCAGACAGAACCCGAGCCTCCGGTTTATTTCACGGCACTGGAAATGGTGCGCGACCATGCTGCGGTGATCCTTTCCGGCGAGACGGGCAGCGGCAAGACCAGCTTTGCGCGCAGTCTTGCGTCCAGGCTGGCTGTCGGCGCGTCGGCCTTGCAATCGCAGGCGGTATTCCGGAACGATCTGGGAACCGTGCACGAGGAGCACTGGGGTTTAGAGGGCGTCGTCCCCCTTTATATTTCCGTGACCGGATCGAGCTCTTTCGAGACCCTCCTGGGAGATGCTGGCGTCAGCATCGGCGATCTTATTGACGATCAGATGCTGACTGATACATCGGCCACCGTCCTCATTATTATCGACGCGCTTGAGGCTGCCGGCGAAGAGGGTCCCCGCGTGCTCGCCGATGCGCTGGCGTTCCAAAAGACCCACCCACGGATCCGTCTGCTGGCACTTGGAGAGATATCCGTCGTCAAGAGCTGGCCGCTTCCAGCTGATTGCGTTCGCTACGATCTTCTCCCGCTTTTGAAGACGCAGCGCATCGATGCTGCAGCCCGCCTGGCAGGGCTCGATCTGGCGGGCTCGAATGTCGCCCTTGGCGCTGCGGCCGCCAACCCGGCACAGTTCGCCATGGCGATGGCATGCGCAGATGCTGGGGAAACCGCCGAAGCGATCACGGATCGCTGGGTCGCCCGGATTGCCGGCGACGAAAAGACAGCGGGCCTTTTATGCGGTCTTGCCTACGATGCCTTGAGAGGCAAGAACGACGATCCCGCACTCTTTCCCGTGACCCGGGTCCGTCAACTGCTGGCGGCGCGCCATCTTGCATCGCAATCACCTGAAGAAGCGGTCCAACCCTATCATAAGAACCCAACCCTCTGGACACCGGTTCTAAAGGGACTGGCAAGGCGTCTTTCAGGCACACCGGCAGCCGAAGGGCTCGTGGAGGCCTTGCTCGCAGGCGATGGCTGGGAGGTCCTTCGGGGAGCGCTCCTTGCCGCCGAACTTTTGAGCGAAAGCAGTCGGCTTCGTGACCCCTTGAAGGCACATCTCGTTGCCATCGTGAGCAATGGCGCGCTTTCGGCGCGCGAACGCGAACAGGCGGCTCGTATTCTCTCGCGCTGGGGCGATCCGCGTGACCTGCAGGCACTTGCGGAAATTCCTGCTGGCACCTTCACCTTCGGTTCTGACACGCATCCGAACTCCGCGCCTGCGCATACGGTTGCGGTCGAGGCGTTCCGGATCGGCATCTACCCGGTGACCAACCGCGATTACGGCGCCTTCGTCGAGGCGACGAACCGCCTCTGGCGCAGTCCTGACGGCTTTGCCGCGGATCGCCGCAATGCTCCTGCAACGGACCTCACCTGGCGCGATGCGCGCGCCTATTGTGATTGGCTGACTGAACGTTGGCGAGACGAGGGACGCATCTTGTCGGATGAGGTCGTGCGCCTGCCGAGCGAGCCGGAATGGGAGCGCGCCGCGCGCGGCGATCAGCCCGACGAGGGCGCCGACACGATCGTCTATCCCTGGGGTTCAACATGGCAGGACGACGCCTCGAATTCCGAAGAAGCCGGGTTCAACACCACCTGTGCGGTCGGCCTATTCCCGAAGGGCACGTCGCCTTACGGGTGTTACGACATGGCGGGACAGGTCTGGGAGTGGGCGACCACGCTTTGGGGCGACGACATGGCGACACCGCATTACAGATATCCTTATGCCGACGACGGCCGGGAGGCGCCGGACGCCGGTCCATCTATCCGCCGTGTGCTACGCGGAGGGTGCTTTTCCAGCGGCAAACTCAAGGCTTGCTGTACCTATCGCGGTAGCCTGGAACCCGATGGTTTTTGGCGTGGCAACGGTTTTCGTATCGTGGTCGCACGGCTCTGAGGATGCGGCGATCTCGCAACGCGGTATCAGGTTGCGGCCATCGCACGACCGGTACTCATTGAGCTTGCATCGCGATCAGCGTTGCGGGCCAATGGGACAGCACGCGCGCGTGATGAACAACGCTCGAAGGTCCGACCTTTCGCCGATCGGTCCAAATCGAGGTCATATACCGGATGCGTGTTGCCAATCCTTGAGGTGCCATTCCTTGACGGCAACGCCTGTTCTGGAATTAAACCTGCCAAAGTTAAAGATCAGCAAGACGATACCGAGCGCGACCGGAGCAGCCCAGATGAAATCAGGCGTCTTCAACGGACAGGAAAAGACTGCAGCTCCCGAGAGGAAGAACACGGTGCTTGCTAGCAAAAGACGGCAACGGGTGGAGCGCAAGAATGTCATCAAAACCTCGATCTGGCAGTGACATCAGTATCCACGGTCGCGCTTGCTTGTTACAGCCAAGCCGTTTCAAAATTTACGGTGTTTGAAGCATGGTAGTGCCGCCTGTCAGGCTTGAACCAATCAAGAGCTTGCTCGCAGTCAACCGCCGCGCCACTTTGAATGCGCAATATGCCTCATTCCCACTGCGCGCGGCGGCCCCGAAACTAAAGGAGATGAGGTGTTCTAAGACCGCCCCTGCGCCACCACTGGCGTGGATGGCCCAGTTGGTTGCGCGGTTGCGCCTCAGTAATTGAGCTTGGGATACCAGTCTGTCCCTCGCCCCGCAGGCGTCAGGTCCAGAATATTCCAAAGAGGTGCGATATCGACGGCTCCTCTTGGATCCTGCCCGGGGTCGGCTGCTTGTGGCGGCATTTCGCCATTGTAGAACACATGAACCTGCTGATCCATCTTTTGATAGACTGTAAGGCCTGGATACTCGTAACCCTTATCATCCAACAGACCCAAATCTCGCGCATAGTCGTCGCCTATCGTCTGAACGAAATCGAGGTCACGCCAGCCTCGCTCTATAGCGAACGCCCGCTGACGTTCCACCGGACTCCGACCAAGAATCTTGAAGGCAACACGTTGCTTGATGTCGGCTCCATTCCCGTTTGCCCCACCAAGGAAGTTCGTACACATAGGGCAGGGGCGTTCACGCTGTGGGCCGAACATCCAGAAATAGGTCACAAGCGTGTCGTGGGACCCAAAGAGGTCAATCAAACCGACATCGCTGCCGTTTTCGTCCTGGAAACGGTAGTTCTTCTCGATCGCCGGGCCTAAGGGCAGGCGCCGGCGTTGCTCGGCGAGGCGGGTCAGATGACGCCGTACTTCTATCTCTTCCGAGAGTAGGGCCATCCGTGCCTCGGCATAGTCAGGGCTCTCGTTCTCGAACCGTGACACCCGTGTAGCGGCCAGATCCTTGGCAGGTTTTAACTCGGTCATGTCCATGTCCTCACTCCCTTGTCTCGGTCACAATCATCGCGCCAGGTGATCAGTCTATTGCAGGCTCGGCCAAAACGATCCTGTTGTTGTCGGCATCAAAGAAACTCGCACGGCGCCAAAGGGTCCGCGTGCCTCGCTATCGGGCACGATGCCTCGCGCCGACAATCGCTGTATTTCGACGGCGAGATCGGGGACGACGATCGTCATCACCCCGCTTCCCGCCCGCGTCTTGTCGCCCCAAAGCTGGAGGCTCCCCGTCGCGCTCAAGTTGCGCCATTGCGCCATCTGGGCAAGCGGATGGTCGTCGGCTGGACGACCGAGGAAACACTCGTACCACATCAATGCCGTCGAAATGTCACTTACGGTTGCGGCAGCAAATATGCCTTGCACGTTCAGGTGTGATGCCATTGCAGTTCTCATCGTTTACATCGTCTCAAGGACGTTTATAGCGTTCACGTTCCGACAATGATGTCGACTTTTTTGCAAATGTAATCACGATCCGCTCTGCAATGCCTTGGCTTTGTCCCGGTTGCACTGCGTCCTCACCTACTTTTGCGTCTGTCGGTGCCGACAGGGCCGTCAGTCCAAGGATGTCCCTAAAGCAGAGGACGTATTCATGGAGACGCGCCTGTGACCCCTCCGATCGCGGTCGTCAGCTCAAAGTACCACCATGAGTGCTGGAGTTTTGGATTGCTCTGATGACAGCGCATATGGTCGAGCTTGCGGATCCGGACAGCGGCCCATCTTGTCCGGGGGCCGACCCAGGACGCTTACGGCCGATATGAAGCCGATTAGCTTGGATGGGCACATGTCACCTTCTGGTGACATAGCCTCGATAGAGTTGGGTCAACAGGTGTGAGCCCTGTTTTCAACCTCGGCGCTCTTGGTCGAGCGATGGGCTACATGACAGGTGTCAGGCGACATGCAAAACTGGGCCCGTAGCGACAAAAGAACTAGGCCCTTCTTGAATAGGGGCTGATGAAGCGGACCGACCATGACATTCTCCGCTGTCTTCACGCGGAGTGAAGCGATGAGCCTGATGAGGTGACGGCCTACTTTGAGGACCGCATGGGACTGGCGTCGGGGTTCGAAGTTGCTCTTCTTGGGCCGCACCCATTCCAAATGCAGTCCGTCTCGGCCGCCCCGGTGTGTCAGGCATAACCCCAACTGTCTTTGTCACTCGTCTCGGGCCGGTCGATCTCGAATACCACCGGCGCATGGTCGCTCGTGTTCTCCCAGCTTCGCGGCTTACGCCGAACGCTCGCTGTCTTCAGAAAGGGCGCGATAGCTGGACTAAGCAGGGCGTGGTCGATGCGGAGACCTGCGTCGCGCTCAAACGCGTTTCTCCAGTATTTCCAGAAGGTGTAGATACGCTCATCTGGATGCAGATGCCGGATTGCGTCGGTCCAGCCCTGTGCCACCAGGTCGGAATATGCTTTGCGAACCTGGGGCCGAAACAAAGCGTCATCGAGCCACCGTTCCGGCTTGTAAACGTCCAAATCCGTCGGAATGACGTTGAAATCTCCTATTAGAATGGCAGCGACGTCGAGATCGAGCAATTCAGCAGCATATCCATGAAGGCGCTTGAACCAGTGAAGTTTATAGTCGAATTTCGGGCCGGGTGCTGGATTGCCATTGGGCAGGTACAGGCAACAGATCAAGATGCCATCAACGGCGGCTTCAATGTAACGGCTGTGGCTATCGTCGGGGTCACCTGGAAGCCCCTTGCGAGTTAGGTGAGGTTCTTGACCTCTTGCGAGAATAGCGACGCCGTTCCAGCTCTTCTGACCTTGCCAAACGGCGCCATATCCGGCCCTTTCCAACTCCCGATGGGGAAATTTGCCGTCGGAACACTTAAGTTCCTGCAGGCAAACCACGTCGGCCCTTTCCTCCTTCAGCCAACGAAGGAGGACATCCAGGCGCCCGTTGATGCCGTTTATATTGTAGGTCGCGATCTCCATCACACAAGCTAGCTCTCGCTAGCGACCGCCTGGAAAGCTCTGCTTTTGACGCAACGCGTCAAGCTCCTCGTTCGGACTCATGCTTTGATCGAGCGGATCCTGATGTCGGTCGGCTGTGGTTCGCTGATGTCCAGTTGGAAGTACGTCGTCGACGACGTTTCCAGGAAGCTGTTCCGTCAAATCATATGCGCGCACGCGGGCAGAGCTCGCCTCGCCACTGCGCGAGAAGCGCCCGACGCCGGTCGCAGCGCCGGCCACGGCATCGGCCTGGTATATGTCGCCTTGAGAACCGCTCGGCTTTCGATCGTGCGCAGCGCTCCATCCACCGGTTCGCCAGAGATCAGCGCGCTCATCGATGTCGACTGCGCCATCGTCATCGAGAATGTCGTGGGCTGCCTCGTAGGTCGTGCCATCGACCAAAACCGAGACAAGGAAACCGCCGCGGCGAAGTCCTTCCGCATAAAGGTTGCGGTCGTCGTCAGGGAAGAGCCAGTCTCCGAGTTTCGACCAGAAGCTGTCGGCATCGTTGGAGCTGGACGCTTCGCCATCGGCTTCGTAGCCAGCCATCAGCCGCACGTCTCCAAGGCCTGCTGACCTCAGCCTTACGATGGCTCGATCAGCGTCGCTTCGGTTGTCGAAGAAAGCGGTCAGGGCGCTCTTTGCTCTGCCTGTCGCGGAATTTAGTCCGTTGTCACTTGATATAATGGTCACGATTTCCTCCTGTGTCTGAGTTGCCAACGAGCAAGATTGGTTAAGGTTCCGCGGGCCGCTAGAGGCAGGTTTACCAGGCATCAAGTCGCTCTGGCCCGTCAGGCGCCCGCCATGATTTCTCTGCCAATCATGGTCGTCGATCGTCGACCGTGCGAGTGCCTGTGGGTGTCGGGGGAGGGGAGACGTTCTACAGGACACAGGATAGCAACGATGATCCCAGGAGCGAGCTTCGAACGATGGCAGGGCGCACCTTACATGGGGTCATTCGTATTTTATTAAATATGTCCGCGAATACTATGACCTGAGGGGCGATCTAAATCTGGGCAAACGAGTTCACCTCGTATCCACGGAACGGAGACGGCCATGTACCAGCGTACCGTACTAATTGTCGAAGACGAGTTCTTGATCCGGATGGTGCTCGCAGACACTTTGGCTGACGAGGGCTATGATGTCGTCGAAGCAGGAAACGTTCTCGAAGCCGTCGCAGTGCTCGGACATCGAAAGATCGACGCCGTCATCACCGATATTGATATGCCCGGCGGTCTGAGCGGCCTCGACCTCGCGCGAATGATGTCGATCAAGCATGCGAACGTCCCCATCATTATCGCTTCCGGCGGTCGGCTGCTCGGGTCAGAAGAACTACCGGGTGATGCGGTGTTCGTGCCCAAGCCATATGGCATGTCAGCTATGGCGTCGATGGTCGACGAAATAACCTCTTGCGACAGGCGACGCCTAGCCTGATCAGGCAAAGAAACGTCCGGCCGTTCGAATGTTCGGCACTAGAAACCCTTTGCGGCGCGTATACCAAGGTGTGGTTGACGCCCTCAGAGGAACAAGTTCGGTTGAACCGGGTTTGATCGTCTCGAAACCAAACCAAGGGATGAGAGATGACCCAGATCGTATTCGTGCATGGCATGTTCCAGAACCCGAAAAGCTGGGACCGCTGGAGCCGTTTGTTTTCCGAGCGCGGATACGAGTGCCTCGCGCCCGCATGGCCGCTACATGACGGTGAGCCTGGGGGCCTGCGCCAGAACCCTCCCAGCGGGCTCGGCGAACTTGGTCTTGATGAGATTTACGCGAGCATCGTCGCCGTCGTGTCCAAGCTTGATCGACCGATTGTTGTCGGCCACTCGGTAGGCGGCCTGATCGCACAGAAGCTTCTGGCAGCGGACCTGGTTTCTGGCGCCGTCGCGATCGCGTCTGTTGCACCGAACGCGATGCTTGATTTCGACTGGGGTTTCATCAAAAACAGCGCCATTATCGCTAACCCATTGAAGGGTGACGAACCTGTCTTTTTGGATGCTGAAACGTTCCACGATGCGTTCGCCAATACGCTGACCGAAGAACAGGCGGCAGCGGCGTTTGTCCAGACCGCGACGCATGATAGCCGCAACGTTCTACGCGATTGCATGGGCGTTTCCGGTAAGATCGACTTGTCGCGCCCACATGCGCCGCTTCTCGTGGTCGCTGCGGAGAAGGACGAGATCATCCCGGCACACTTAAGCGAGAAAAACTTCAGAGCATATAATGACAATGGTAGCGTAATGGCCTTCCAGGAATTTACGAACCGAAGTCACTACATCTGCAACGAGCCGGGCTGGGAAGAGGTCGCGACCTTCGTGGCAAACTGGTTGGCTGAAACATTGCCGGTATCATCGCGAGACAATGCGGCGTCGGTTACGCAAACGCCTTCAACCGCCGCTGTTCGATGATTGGGAGACCCTGCCACGGTGCCTTAGGCTGCCGAGGCGTTCCAGTTGTCTGCATTAGAAAAGATGTGCCAGCCGGATTTTGATCAAGCGTTGCCGCGATCACCGCTAGAGATGGATCCTAGATGTCTCAGGGAGATAGAAATGCACATAGACGGCCAGTGCCAGTGCGGACAGGTCGCTTACGAGGCCGACATCGCGCCAGAGGATGTCTCAATTTGCCACTGCGAGGATTGCCAGAGGTTGACTGGAACGGCATATCGCGTCTCTGTAAGCGCACGGCGCGAACAGTTTTGGGTGACGTCAGGCGAGCCGAAGCTATACATCAAGGTCGCCGCCAGTGGACGCAGACGTTTGCAGTATTTTTGCGCCAACTGCGGGTCACCTATCTTTACGACAGGTGAGACGGACGATGCTGCGAAAGTGGGAATTCGGCTTGGTACGATAAATCAACGTCGTAAATTGCAGCCACGATCGCAGTCGTGGTGCTCATCCGCACTATCGTGGACGCAAGACCTTCGCGACCTTCCGCAGCGCGACCGTGAATAGGCAAAGCATCCTCCGACGAATTCGAAATTTGGCATGTTCGATTTTGCTGCAGCGGATCTAGATGACAAGAGATGCCGCGTCGGTCAAAAGCCACGTGCCGGCTTTCCGGTATCCGCCGGTCGTAATTTGTGTGTGGTCTCTGCCGTCGATCGCTCGCATCTAGACGCAAAGTGATCCGGGAAACGTAAGCAAACGATGGGTCAGCAACAGACGGAGAAATTTTTGCTCATAGTTCATCATCTGAACAATAGTCGGTCCCAAAGGGTCCTCTGGATGCTTGAGGAACTCGAGGCGGAATACGACATCCGGCGCTACGAGCGTCGGGTCGACATGCGTGCTCCAAAAGAGTTGAAGAAGGTGCATCCCCTCGGCAAGTCTCCTGTCATCGAAGACGTTGTTGACGGCCACCGGACTGTTTTTGTCGAAACTGGCGCGATCTGCGAATATCTCGTTGACCGATCTGGTGGCTTTCTCGGCCCACCGGATGGAGCAGATGGTATCCGCCGATACGAGCAATTTCTACATTACGCTGAAGGTTCGGTGATGCCAGTACTGTTTGCGCTGCTTGTGGTCTCGCAGGTGCCGTTACTCGGCCGCTTTGCCGCCCAGAAGGTGCGGCCGATGCTCAATGTCCATCTCGATTATATCGAAGCGGAGCTTGCTTCGCGTCCGTGGTTCGCCGGAGATGCGATTTCGGCAGCCGACATCATGATGAGTTTTCCGTTGGAGGCTGTGCGGGCAAAAGTGGGTCTCGAGCATTGCGGGCCTTCGACGAATGCATGGCTGGATCGAATACACGCTCGCCCGGCCTATCTGCGAGCATTGGCCAAAGGCGGCCCCTACCGCTTCATCGACTAGTGTACCAAGGCGTCATGCACCTCGTGAGCTTTGTTTGCATTGGCTGAGTGGTACTCCTGAGGCAATAACAGGCGTGCCCCTGAATGGCTGCAAAGCTTCCACCCGATCTTTTTTAAGGTAGGCCACGCCGAAGCTATCGACGAAGGTCGGTGAGGCGCTGCTCTACCGAGACTAATTTGGGAGTGGGTGATCGCAGATTACGGGAATGACCACCCTCTGTTGGATCGGTTTTCCTGGTGCCGACAGACGGAAACGTTGTGCGCACGACGTGAACACAACGACAAAAGCGGCGTGGATTGGTCTGACCGATCGGCCACGGCCTACTACCTTTTTGGCACGGCGACTTCGCCGTTGTCCTCGCCGTCCCAATAATAGACCGATAAAGCTGACACCTTTATCAAGACTAAATCCGGAGTCTCCGCACCTTCAGGAAACCAGCGTTCCAAACCTGAAACCCAGTGTTCCTTGAAGGTGGCGTTGTCCCGAACGATCGACGCTTTTCCTTGGATCGCAATGAAGATGCCTGGCTTCCCTAAAAGACCCGGCGGCTCCGTGAAGGTCAGCAAGACGTCATCGACGCCCTCGATCTCGCCGATTTTCCGGGTGTGCTCGTAGGAAAAGAACCAGGAGTCACCATTATACTCGACATCGCCATTGTTGCTCATCGGGCGGCTGAAAATCCTTCGCATGCCGTCAGTCGTCGATAGCATGCAGAAATCGATTTTCTTGATCTTCGATGCAAGGTCTTCGAATGTCATCGTGGCCATCGTCATCTCCCATTGTGGTGTAGGAGTTATCGTTCGCGCGACCCGATTGTTCCGGAGACTGCAAACTATTCCTGCGAACGACGTTGCAACAGACGATGAGGGCTCCTCGGGATTGTTGATCGACATTCTCGACGGACACGGCAGCCAGGTAACGGGAATGGGTGAGTATGATACGGTGCTCGAGCCCTATGGCTTTCGCGGGTAACGGTCGGGTGGCCTGGAGCTACCTGCTGAAGCGAAGCGAGGTACAGCCAACGTTGCGCTATTGCTGGCCGCTAACGTTCCGTATCGCTTGAGCCCGGCCCTCGACGCCGAGTTTCGAAAAGACATTGTTAGAGCGGGTAAGTGCAGTCCTGCAGAAGAATGAGTTCATCGTACGCATTGGCGGCGAGGAGTTCGGCATCCTGCTGGCGACGGCGGATTTGCGGGCCGCCCCTAGACGTGCTGAGGATATATGAGCGCGGATCGCCGAAGGGCAGTAGAGTGGAACGGGAAATCGATGGCTGTGACGACCAGCTAGATGTTGCTGTGTCTAGAGAGTCTGGGGGAGTCAATGAGATTCTGGCTCGCGCTGACAATGGGCTTTACCGGCCAAGCGTGGCGGCAGAAGTCTGGTTGCTCTTTATGGAGAAACGAGCTTGAACACTGGCTAGTGCGGTCGAACGGCAGTTCGCAGCTATCGCAATTGTATCGCGCCGGTAGTCTGTCGATCGACCACGTTCTGACCGAAGGGATTGATCGCAACCAAGATAGTCAGCGTGACAATAAGCGCTGATATGGTCATCAACTGATACTTCATTCGATAATGTCTCCGGATACGCGAACGCAATACCTGTCGCGCAGCGATAAAACTGCCATCCGAAACTCAATAAACTGTGAAGCACGAGTGCCCGGGGAAAAATTCGATGTTCGATAGTCGCATGTGCCGCGTCTCCGCGGTGATGGTGGCATTCATAGGGTCGGATGGTCCCGCAGTCAGCCAGGATGTGAGCGAGGGTATTGTCGACACCACTGTCGGAAAATGGCTCTTGACTCTAGAAGATGGTTCACTTGCGTGCCATGTTACGTTGGAGAAGGTCGAGACCATCGGCTGCCGTGTTGTCACCAAAGTTAGACCTTGTGGTCCGCCGTGGCATGATGAACTTGCAGCCTGGGAGTTTTCCGATGCTGGCATTGTCCTTCGAGACGCCACCCGGAAAGAAATCCTCACCTTTCGAGAGCAGGAGGGCGGACCTTGGAAAATCCCAATTGACGTCTCCCCGGTCATCTATTTCATTCCCGAGCCGGGGAAGACGGATCTCACCTGTTGGCTGAAGATAGGGAAGTTTGCCAACCCGGCATCGACCGACTCAACCTGTGCACCGGCACTCATCTTTTCGTCTGCCTGTGCTCTGGGAGCAATCATTACTATCCTCGCTTTACTTCTCGGCCGACGGCTAAATATGGACCTTGAATGTCAGAAAAGGATGCACTATTTTCTGACGCATGAAAAGCGTTGTGGGTTCTGTGCCGGATCGAATTATGAAGCGCGCCCGTGCTGGCGGGCGCGGCGGCGTTTTCACGCCTAGTGATTTCCTGGATATCGCTGGGCGCGCGGCTGTCGATCAGGCGTTGTCGCGGCTGGTCAAGGGCGGGAAGCTCAGGCGCCTCGCGCGAGGCCTGTACGATTTCCCGAAGGTTCATCCTCAACTCGGGCTGCTTTCGCCTGCCCCAGATGATGTCGCGCAAGCGCTGGCGCGCGAGACAGGTTCCCAATTACAGATTGCTGGTGCGCGCGCGGCAAACGCCCTTGGTCTTAGAACGCAGGTTCCTGCGAAGAACACATATCTCACCGATGGGCCTTCCCGACGTGTTGTTTTGGGCAAGCGCGTAGTCGACCTCCGTCACGCGTCTCCTAAGCATTTGATCGCTCCTGGCAGCGCGGCTGGAACGGTTGTGCAAGCGCTTCGTCATGTTGGGGCGATGCGTGCCGGTGATGTTGTGCAAATCGCGGCGCGCCGACTGTCAGCCAATGACAAAAAGACACTCGCTTCCTCGGCGGTACAAGCGCCAGCTTGGATGAGGCCTACGCTCGTATCAATTGCCAATGCAGCGTCGGTTGAAATCGATGGATAACGTAGCTCTTCTTCCGATCGGTGATCGGGCAGCCCTTTTTGGCGAAACAGGCGCTGTTCGAGGTTGTCGCCAATACGATCATCGAGAAAGACTTTTGGGTCTGTTGGACTTTGAAGCGGCTTTTTGGTCTCCATGAGCAAAATGCAGCTACCCTTGTTTTCAAGGGCGGCACATCGCTCTCCAAAGCTTTCAATGCAATCCACCGGTTTTCAGAGGATATCGATCTTTCCTGCGATCGAGCGGAGCTCGGCTATTTCGGTGACAGGGATCCTGAGAAGGAAGGTGTCAGTAAAAAGCGATCGGGCAAACTCATCGTGGCCTTGGTAAGTGAGGTGGAGCGGCATATTGCGGAAAAGCTGCCTCCTGCGCTTCGGTCTGCCATCGTCGAGCAGTTAGGTGAGCCGGCGGAAGGTAAGTGGTCGCTGGAAATAGACGCTAACGATGCGCAGACGGTGAACTTCCATTATCCGACTGCACTCCCCCCCGCAGAATATGACGGGATGGCTTACATCACACCGCGGGTGAAGCTCGAGCTCGGTGCGCGCGGTGATCCGTGGCCGACCGAGTGTAAAATCATTCGTCCTTATGCTGCTGCCGATTTCCCAGGCTTTTTCAAAGAGCCGGAAAGCAAGGTAATTGTGCTCTCTGCGCAGCGAACCTTTTGGGAGAAGATAACCGCTTTGCACGCAGAGGCGCACCGTCCTGCGGAGTCGAACACGCCGCAGTATTTCTCACGCCACTATTACGACGTGGCGATGCTTCTCGACACCGAGGAAGGTAAAACCGCAGCAACTGATTTCAACCTTCTGGCAATAGTGGCAAAGCACAAAGCCACATTCTTTCGATCCAGTTGGGCAAGCTACGACACGGCGAAGCCCGGCACGCTGAGATTGTTGCCAAGTGAACTCCGGATCAAAGATCTGCGCGGCGACTATCGCGCCATGGCACCAATGATGTTTGATGAACAGCCGCTTCCTTTCGATGAGATACTTGCCAAAATCCAAAAGCTTCAAGAACAAATCAATAGCTGAACCAATGTGGCAATTCAGGGGGGCGTTTATTAGCTCGATCCGATCCATTGACCTGCGGCTCATAGAAGGTCTCGTGGATTCCGTGGAGAAGCTGCACCATGCCTGCGCTTTAGGGTAGGGGATCACCCTCCTTCTTCGCTTGCACGACCAAGCATTTTGCCGTTCGGATCACGGAAGGTACAGCTATAGGCGAGGCTCTGGCATCCTCGAAGCCTCGCTTAATTCCTCGCCAAGCTGCGGCAGTGGCAGTACTTCTACTTCGCTGCCGAGAGGATAGGCCTCGGATCCTGGATAAACGACGATGCGGCGAACAGGGTTCAATTCCAGGCAGGCGTTATGGAATCCGCGCTCCACTTTCGGTGTGAGACTTCGCTTGATCTCGATCGCCCAACGGCGTCCGCCGGGCAGGGTGACAATGAGATCGACCTCCGCGCCAGCCGCGGTGCGGTAGAAATTTGTTTGGGTGCCGTTTGGCATTGCGGCATGAAGTGTTTCGATCACAAAACCTTCCCAGCTGGCGCCGGCGACCGGATGACCGAGAATATCCTCAAGCGTTGTCAAACCAAGTAGAGCGTGGAGCAGTCCGGAGTCGCGAACATACACACGCGGCGACTTTACCAGGCGCTTGCCGGCATTGTTGTGCCATGGCTCGAGGCGGCGCACCAGAAGCAGATCCACCATGAGATCGAGATATGAGGCGACAGTCTTCCCGTCCACGCCGAGCGCGCGAGCGAAGTCTGCCGCATTGAGAAGGCCGGATTGATGGTGTGCCAGCATTGTCCAGAACCGGCGTAGCGTTTCGGCTGGGACCCTTGGTCCAAGAAGCGGAATGTCTCGCTCTAGGTAAGTTCGAATGAAATCAAGCCGCCACCGCTGGCTAACGGCATCTGTTCTGGCCAGAAGACTGTCAGGAAACCCGCCCCTGTTCCACAACGTGTTGAGCTCGGTTTTATTGACCTCAAGGCCGTCAATTGGAGCGAGCTCCAAATATGCGATCCGTCCAGCTAGGCTCTCACCGGACTGTTTCAGGAGATCGATTGAGGCTGAGCCAAGCAAAAGGAAGCGGCCGCTGCGCAGTCCCTTTCGTCGCCCCTTGTCGATTAGTCCGCGAAGATTTTGGAAGAGATCCGGAAGCCGGTGGACTTCGTCGAGAATGACCAGCTTATCTTCGTGACCGGAGAGGTAGAGTTCCGGCTCAGAGAGTTTGGCTCGATCGGCGTCCGATTCCAGATCTAGATAGATCGATGGTCGCTGTTTCCCGATCTCCAATGCGAGCGTTGTTTTTCCGACCTGTCGAGGTCCCAGCAAAGCGACGGCCGGATTGGAATCGATGTGTTCGATGAGTTCTAATGTTTTTCGCCTGCTAATCATCCTTGCAATTATGGAGTTGAATTCCAGAATTGCAAGTTTAATTATTGAAGCAAAAGGCGGTGCCTTCCGTGCGAAGCAGACACCCTCTTGAACGGCTTCTCTCGGACCGCAACAACTTGAACGGCTGAAAAACTTCCAAGAAGGTAGTCGAGCAGAGGGCCGACATAGAAGGCGTGACCCATTTCAGCTGGCACTACAAATGCCATGCGTCCTCCCGGTTTGAGGAGGGAGGCTGTGCCAATGAGAAACGGGACCCACGTGGAGCTGAGACCACTTAGCGCGACACCGTTCGCCTCGCAGATGGCCGTCGCCGCAGCTTTCGAAATGCCTTTGAAGTTTTGAAACCGGATGAAAGGCGGGTTCCCGGCAGCGCACTCGAACCGTTCTTCAGTAGACTGAGCCCATGTGAAGAAGTCCACGTTATCGATTGACGCTTGCGGCACCCGCTCCCGAGCGACCCAAGCAGAGTAGGGGTCTCGTTCGATACCCCTTACTTTGCCGTGATGTGAAAGGATGGCGCCGTCACCACAAGACGGATCAAGCAGCCGGGCCGTCGGAAGCCGAACGGCCCAGGAGACGAGAGCTTTCGCAATTTTTTCGGGAGTAAAGAACTGGCCCGCGATCTTGCCGGTGATCGCAGAGGGTGAGACGAGATTCATGGATGATTGATCGAAATGCGGTCAATCGATTGTCGGTCTGAAAAGCTTTGCTGTGCAATAGCCGTCACTCTAAAGTTGAGATGAGCAGACTTGCATGCTCATCTGCCTTGGATTGATCGTGCTTCGATCTGTGGCGAAGGGCTCGAATCAATATTCGGCGGGGAGATTGAATGAACTTGATCAGGCCTAAACTGATTGCTGCAGCCTTTTGCATCATCGCGGCGACTGTCGGGCATCTCGCGGCACAGGAGGTGAGCGAAGATATTGTGGACGCCACAATCGGTGAATGGCTGATCGCCTCGGAGGACGGCTCGATTGGTTGTCACGTGACCCTCAGCAAGGAAAAGACGATTGGCGGCCGCGTGCTGCAGGAAGGGAAGGTCTGCGGAGCGCCTTGGCACGACGAAATCGCAGCCTGGGAGTTTGCCGAACCCGGAATCGTCCTGCGGGATGCAACACGAAAGGTGCTGGTGGGATTCGAAGAGCAGGAGGGTGGGCCGTGGAAGACGCCGCTGGATGTTTCGCCTGTCATCTATTTCGTCCCTGAACCGGGATCGATGGATAGCGTCCCAACCGACAAGGGCGTTGTCGGAAATTGGATTTTGAGCGACGCCAAAGGGAAATCCCTGTGCCAACTCTCTTTGCTTGAGACGACTTCAAAATGGCTGGACGATGCCAAGGCGGTTGCACTAGGGAAGGATTGTGCAACGAGCGTCAAGAAGACGAAGATTGACGCGTGGGAGATTTCTGAGATTCAGCTTGTCATCATCGGCGGCGAGGACTGGGTCTACACCATGGTCCCGGACAAGTCTGGCTTTATTTCAGACGATGGCAAGTTTCGTATGGAGCGAGAAAAGTAATTTGATGAGCGAGCAATTGAGTAAGCGCTTCCCACATTGGCGGATTGGATCGGCGGCAGCCATTGCCTTCACCTGTACGACCTTTTCGGGAGCCTTCTTCAGCTCTCCTGCATCCGCCACGAGTTTCGATTGCCGGAATGCATCGACGGCGGATGAACGAGCAATCTGTTCGAACGAAGAACTGTCAGCTTTGGACGATGCAATGGCCGCTGGATTCCGCCAAGCCCGAAAGACGGCTCCAACCGCCGTGAAGACACTCTCGCGAACATCGCTCGCCGACCGCCGAGCTTGCGGCGCTGACGTAGATTGTTTGAAGACATCAATGACCAAGTCGATCGGCGCCTACAAGGCGATCATCCTTGGCGAAGCCCCTGACACGACCCCCAAAGACAAAGTTTATTACGGGACGAGAGCAGGGATGCAGGTTTCAGTGGTGTCCCGCTCGGGGATTGATACCGCCAAGGCTATTGTCAGGGTCGAACATCGACGGGAGGACGCAGTAGCATTTTGCAGAGACTACGTTCAAAATGTCACGGATAAGTGCATCCAGGATGAGCTTGCAATCGACTTGAAGGACAATTTTTCGGGCGATTGCAAGACCGGTCGTTTCACCACGATCACAGGTCAGACCCTAGTCTTCTTTGGCAAGAATACAGTTGCCAATGCAGAGACGATGGGCAACGACTTCATAATCGTGGATCCTGACACGAACCAGCCGCTGGACGGGAGCATGGCAAGTGGTTATCCCGTGGCCGCCGATCAGTTCAAACAGCTTTGCCCATCTCGAATGAGGTGAAAGGCGTACCGGCCGCGTTAACCAGGACTGCGTTTCAACCTAGCGAATGTTTTCAACTCTAGGTATGAAGCTCTCCCATAGGGAGCGCAAATAATGAGAGTTTTACTGGCACTGATTGGGGCAATTGCCGTTGCGGGATACGCAAACGCGCAAGCAAGGGTAACTGCGACCCACCGTAACGGTTTTATCGAGAGCTATCGCGCTTATATCGGCGAGGCAGACCTCTTCAATTCGAGCGGTGAGAGACTGACCCAACCCTGGCAGATCGTTCGACAGGATCGTGCCAATTTCCATCTTTATGGGGTGCGCGACCACGATGACGAGTCTGACACGTTTTTCGCGGACAAGGGCAATCGACAGGCTCTAGAACAGATGCTGCGCAACGGCACCATGACGAGAGACGCGGCGAACATGATTGTGCGCGGCAACGTGTGGATCGACGTCGATATCTATGGCGGGCAGGGGACTGGACGATGGATCGACGTCTCGGTGTCCGACTGATATCTGCCTCCGGAACATGAAATCGATGAAATCCGCTTTAAAAGCACTTTTCTCCACACTCCTTATCTGCGCCCCGTCCACCGCTTGGGGTCAGGCGATGTCTGGGGTTTCGCTAGGCGGTAGCCGTGACCAACTAGCCACCCTTGGCAGCCGCCCCGTCGCCGCAGAAGCGATGGGTCCGCATAGCCTTGAGAAGTACAAACTCTCTGGTGGGAATGACCTCTCGGCGACCTACCATCGAGCATCCGGCAAGATCGTCTACCTAGAGACGGATTGGGGAGGCGAGGCAGCTGGAGCATTCTCGGATTTTGAAGGCTTCAAGTACGGGAAGACAACGCTTAGCGAAATACGGACGAAGCTCGGCAGCAATGGACTGTCTTTCAAAGATCGGCCGCCGGTGGCACCAACGCCTGTGGGCGGCCTGGCGCTCTTCAACTCGTTTGAGATCAAGGGAACCGACGCTGTCGTCACGTTCGTGACAAGTGTCACAGCTGCAACCGTTAAGGCCATCAAGGACAAGGGGGCGAACCCGAACGTCGGCGATGTTGCCACGCTCGAGGCGGTAATTGTTGGCGAGAATGACTACCTGGAAACGATCTGGGGTGGCGATAAGATCCGTTCGCCTGGATACACACCGATCGAGTGGCCCGGCATCGCGGCAGCCTCACAAGAGATTTCAATCGGCACCTCTTTCCGGAAGCCTGATGCTTTAAATTTCCCGGTCGACCAAGTCTACAGGGGTAAGACCGCGAAACCCGACTTCACTGGCGACAGAGAGGACTTCAAAAATTTCCGCACTCGCATCCGAAAGGGGATGGCTGAAGGGCCTGATTTCGCTGGCGAGTTTTCGGTGATTCAGTTTGGGTGCGGTACGGGCTGCTCGATGGTCATAGTGGCGAATAACAAAACGGGAAGACCCTATTCGTTTCCGCGAGGCGGCGAAGACAATATGTACCTGACCCTAAAGTACAAGCTCGACAGCCGCCTCATGGTGGCGCAGTGGGGCTCTTACGACAGCGGGAAATGCTACATGGAATACTTCGACTTCGTCAAAGGATCCTGGAGCGAACTGGGCAAACGTGAGATCGGCCCTCTCGATTCCTGCTACAACGACATCGAGCAGAATGAACCATGAAGGCGTCCCGTTTCCATGGCAGCCTGGTCGCTATCTTGGTAGCCTGCGTTGGACTGCTTTCGACCCCGGTGCTGTCCGCCGAAGTTGCCGCGATTGATAGCAGAACTTGCCAGGCATCCCTAACGGGTCCAATTGCGGCAGGGGATCTGTCCAAGCTTGAGAAGATCGTGTCACCTGGTTCGTCGTTGTGTCTAAACAGCCCTGGCGGCGATTTCATTGAAGGTCTAGCGATCGCAGAGTGGCTGACCGGAAAGAACGTAACCACAGTCATCGACGACGGGGCATCATGCTATTCCGCTTGCGCGATCGCCTTCATGGGGGGTAGCGAATGGGAGGAGATCTACACAGCAAGGCGCAAGCTACATGTTAACGGGCGGTTGGGTTTCCACGCCCCCTATCTGATCGCGCTTAGCAAGACCTACTCGGGACCTGATCTGGAGGCGACGTATTCCGAAGGTCTTCAGGCCGTCGCTCGCATGATGAAGCTTGGTGCCGACATGGGAGAGAACGGGTTTATCCCTGAACGCGTCATGCTGAAGCTCCTCGCCGCGGGGCCGAGCGACCTCTACATGGTCGATGATGTGATCAAGGCGCGGGAGTTGGGTATCCAACTGATCGGCGTGCCTAAAGCACGGTGGACGACTGCCGCGCTTTGCAATGCCTGTGTCGTGCGAAACGAGCGACGCGCCAGAACCGATGCCTGCGAGCAGCCGGTTGCATCCACGGCGATCTCGAAGGACGTGATCCAGACCACGTTCTACGGTTTCGCTGGTGAGGGGTCCTACTATTGCGCGGTGCGGCTATCCAAAAAGACGGGGCAGGCCTCGATAGCTGTGACAATTGATGAGGACGAGATTTCCCGCAAGGACACGAAGTTTACGCCTCTCGAGGACGAGGATGCTCTGTCCGTCGGCCTGAAGGATGAATGAGCGTTCAGGTGTGCAGGAGCTGCGGCGTCTGTGGTAATTAGCGCCAACTACACCGCTCCCAGGACGTCATTGAAATCGGTGATAAGCCCGCGGGGGTAGCTCAAACCTCGGAACCTTTCCATCGGCCGTGCCTTCCATCACCATCATTATGCTGATGGGAGCAACGCCTTGATTAACGATCTTTGGTACAAGAACGCGGTCGTCTACTGCCTTTCGGTCGAGACGTTCATGGACTCTAATGGAGACGGCATCGGGGATTTCCAAGGCCTGCAGCGTCGTTTGGACTACCTGGCCGGGCTCGGCGTAACTGCGATTTGGTTGATGCCATTTCAAAAATCGCCCGGTCGCGATGACGGCTACGATGTCTCCGACTATTATAACGTTGATCCGCGCTATGGCACTTTGGGTGATTTCGTCGAATTTACCCACGGCGCCAAACAACGTGGAATTCGTGTCCTAATCGATCTCGTCGTCAACCACACCTCCGACGAACACCCGTGGTTCAAAGAGGCCAGGGCTGACAAAACCTCGAAGTACCGGGACTGGTATGTCTAGTCGAAGACTAAGCCGGAAAACGCAAACGAGGGTATGGTCTTCCCCGGTGTGCAGAAATCCACTTGGACGCGTGATAAGCAGTCAGGCGAATATTACTTTCACCGCTTCTACGATTTTCAACCTGATCTTAACACCGCCAACCCACTTGTTCAGGCCGAGATCCTGAAAATTATGGGCTTCTGGATTCAGCTTGGGGTATCCGGTTTCCGCATGGACGCCGTCCCCTTCGTTATTGCTGAGAAAGGTGCCGAGGTGACAAAGCCCAAGGAACAATTCGACATGTTGCGAACGTTCCGGGAGTTTCTGCAGTGGCGAAAGGGTGACAGCATCATCTTGGCGGAAGCCAACGTCGTCCCGAAGGAAAATATGCAATATTTTGGCGATGACGGCGACCGCATGCAGATGATGTTTAACTTTCACGTCAACCAGTCACTCTTCTATGCGATGGCAAGCGCCGACGGCCGTCCCCTTGCAAAGGCAATGCGAGACACGGAGAAGCTACCCCGTACGGCCCAGTGGGGCGTTTTTCTACGTAACCACGATGAACTTGATCTTGGGCGGCTAACAGACGATCAAAGGGAAGCAGTTTTCTCCGCCTTTGGGCCAGAAAAAGATATGCAGCTCTATGACCGTGGAATTCGCAGGCGGCTAGCTCCGATGTTGGGAGGAGATATCCGTCGTCTAAAGCTAGCCTACAGCCTGATGTACTCGCTGCCCGGCACACCGGTCCTTCGCTACGGCGATGAGATCGGCATGGGTGATAATCTATCTTTGCCTGAGCGCAACTGCGCACGCACTCCCATGCAGTGGTCTAATGAGCCACAAGGTGGCTTCACGAAAGGTGAGAAACCCGTCCTGCCGGTGATTTCAGAGGGTCCCTATGGGTTCGAGCATGTGAACGTTGCTTTCCAGCGCCGCGAGAGCGACTCGATGCTGAACTGGACCGAGCGGATGATAAGAATGCGGAAAGAAGCTCCAGAGATAGGATGGGGCACTTCCACGATGATCGACTGCAAGGACCCAGGTGTTCTGATCATGCGGTACGAATGGCGCAATAATGTCGTTGTCATCATCCATAATTTCCACGACAAACCCGTCGAGATCAGCTTCAGCCTCGACGATGAGGGCACCTCGGGATTGTTGATCGACATTCTCGACGGACACGACAGCCAGGTAACGGGAACTAATGAGCATCATATGGTGCTCGAGCCTTATGGCTTTCGGTGGTATCGGGCAGGTGGCCTGGACTACCTACTGAAGCGAAGCGAGGTATAGCGAACGTTGCGCTATTGCTGACCGATAACCTTCAAAACCGCCTGCGTCCGGCTCTTGACGCCAAGCTTGGAGAAAACGTTCTTAGAATGCGACTTCACGGTGTTGATGTTGATGGAGAGCTTCTGAGCAATCTCGTTGTTGGATAGACCCCACCGCATCAACTCCAGTACCTCTTCTTCCCGTTCGGTCAACCCGCTAACTGTGGGAACCACGGAGGGTCCGATCTTCCGGCTACTTCCAGTCCTCCGCTCTCTCGGATGGGCCAAGTAGATCGTCTCGAGCCTTTTTCGGCCGCTAGACGGCACGTCTGCGGCTATCTCCCCGGCGATTTGCTCTGCGAGCAATTCCAACTGTCGAGCACTCAGCTCACGTTCCTGGGTTCTAGCAATTTGAGAGGCACTCCTCAGCTTCTCGACGGCAAGGTCGGTTTGCCCCGTGTCCGCGAGGAACCGCGCCTCAACTGCAGTGAACGCATCCCATATTTGCCAACAGGAGGGCGGGAAGCGCCGTTGGGCTTCCGACACATGGGGTACTAGCCTCTGCCACTCCTTGATGGCCTCGTCGGAATTCCCAAGGCGAAACGCGCGATTTGCCCGCTCAATCATTAGCTGAAACTCAAGCCTGAAATCTTCGCCCTCATAAGCTCTTCGGCTTGCCGTGACGAGTAGGGAATTAGCCTCGCTCACCCTATCAGTCTCGTCGCAAATCCTCGCCAAGCCGACCGTCGCGATTAGTATGCGTTCGCAGAGCCCGGAGACGTCAGAGGAGGCCGTCGATGGAACAGCGCGTTTCCAGTGCTTCTCCGCGCTATCGAGGTCGCCCGAATTGTAGGCGATCAAGCCCAACAATGCTGAAGGGAGTGCAACCATGTAGGAAGTTTCATTGAAATGGGTCCGCCCCATCTCCAATGCCGCTTCCGCCACCTCTTTAGCCTCCCCTAACAATCCACGCGCCAAATAACTCATTGCAGCGATGGAGCGCGAGTGGATGCCACCCCAATGACACGCCATGCCATCGTATACGCCGTTCGCCCGCCACGTTAGCTTTTCAGCGAGTTCCAAGGTTCCATGATGGAACGCGAGATAGCTATGAATGGAATCAAGGTCGACCTGGCCGAATGGAAGTTTGTCCAACTCGCGACCGCGAAGCTCCTCGATGTGGGTCATCCCGGCTGCAAAATCGCCTCCGTACGCGCCAATAAGCGCCTTCATCAAATGCAGGCGACCGTCGACATCAAGTCCGATGTCGGACGCAATTTTAGCCAAGCGGCTCTGATGATCAGTCGCGGAGCGCTCGATGATGCCAAGCGTTTGCTCGGCCTGCAGAAAGCGGCGGAGATTGATCGATCGCCACACCTGGAGGAACAATAGAAGCGGCCGCTCATCACGCGCTTCTCGGGGCAGCTGCTGCATCCATCTTGAGAATACCTCAAAACGCCCGTGGCTCAGATAGTCGTAAAGACAATAGGTCTCAATGAGTTCAGCCGCCCAGGTCGGGTTGCGAGCTTGGAATGCATGTCGCACACCGTCAATTGGTGAAGCGTGTTCGATAAACCACTGGGCGGCCTTCGTATGCAGTCCTGATGGGTCGCTATCAGGGCTGGCAAGCAACCTGTTCTGCAAGAACTCCTGGAAAAGGTGATGGTACTTGTACCATCGTTGGGATCCAGGCAAGGCCGCGACGAATAGCTGTTTTCTTTCCAGATGGTCGAGCACTTCTCCGCTATCGCCTCGTCCTGTGATCGCGTCGCAAATGCCACCATTCAGCGCATCAAGAATCGACGTCTTTGTCAGGAACTCAAGTACATCGCCGGGCAGACCATGGATGACTTCCTCCATGAAATACTCCGCGAACGCACGTTGGCTGCCAATCGGCGCCAGGGCTTTCAGGGGGGCGGGAGCCTTTCCGACTACGAGAGAAGCCAAACGCAAACCAGCTGCCCATCCTTCGGTGTGATCATGCAGTGTCCGGGCCTCCTGGGCGCTCAAAGGAACAGAGGCGGTCGCTCTGAAGAAATCTTCGGTTTCCGACTGACTGAAAAACAAGTCTTCCATAGGAACTTCGAGAATTTCACCGCTTACTCGTAAGCGTCCAAGTGGAATGGACGGACGGGTACGGCTCGCGAGCACGATCGAAAGCTGAGGCATCCTGGTGGCAAGGATCGCGCTAACAGCCTCCCCGCCATCTCCAGCTTCCGCGAGATGATAGTCGTCGATGAACAGAGCCGTCGGCTGCTGAGACGAAAGGCGCAAAACAACCGAGATCAATCTTGAGACGCCATCATTTCCATCCGGCGCGTTCACGGCGGCGGTGTTCGATTTGCTCAAGGCTATCTGGAAAGCCTTCGCCAGCCCGTCGGCGAAGCCTAGCAGGTCGCGGTCCGCATCGTTTGCTGAATACCACACTGGAGCAACGCCATCCGCCTTCAACGCTCCATGCCATTGCGAAAGGAGGGTGGTTTTCCCAGAGCCAGCTGGCGCGTGAACGACCGTAAGGCGGTGAGTGAGTAGCATTTCCGATAAGGCCGTCAGCCGAGGTCGATCAATGGCTCCTTGCGGGGCCTGAGGTGGAGAAAGGTGACGGCTAATCAGGTTAGGTTGCAGCAATTGATGTGTTCGTCCTCATTTGTTTTCTACGATCGTATCACCCTTTGGTGTGAGGTGAAGTATTTTCTTGGTCTCACACTTCCGGATCATGCTAAAAATTTGGGCGCGTCGTAACCTTGCTTGAAATCTGGACAAGGGTCAAAAAATTGCAGCTCAATGAATATCAAAGCTTCGACGCCACTGGTCTTGCTGAACTTGTCGCTAAAAAGGAAGTTAGCCCAACCGAACTGCTAGAGACTGCACTGAAGGGCGTCGATGCGGTCAACGGACAACTCAATGCAGTAGTCGCGACGTTCGAAGATGAAGCTCGTCGCTTCATATCCAACGAGTTGGGGGATGGCCCGTTCAAAGGTGTACCCTTCCTGTTGAAAGACCTGACCGCACACTACGCGGGACAGCCGACTGGCGCGGGGTGGCCACCACGATCCGAAATTATCCCCGCACAGGACAGCGAGCTGGTTTCGCGCTTCAAGAAGTCGGGAGTGGTGATTTTCGGGAAGACCGCTGTCCCGGAGCTGGCAATGGACTGGACCACGCGTTCGCGTGCCCACGGGGTCACTAACAATCCCTGGGATTTAACAAGAACCGCCGGAACTTCCAGTGGCGGCACGGCAGCGGCGGTGGCCGCGGGTGTAGTGCCGATGGGGCATGGCAATGACGGCGGTGGCTCCATTCGCGTCCCTTCCTCCGTTTGCGGTTGTTTTGGCCTTAAGCCAACGCGCGGTCGTAATCCGGCTGCTCCCTCTGGGAGCACTTGGCAGGGGATGCTGGTGGAACACGTCCTGACGCGATCCGTTCGAGATAGTGCCGCGATGCTGGACGCCACCTCTGGTCCGTATTTCGGCCAGTTCTATAACAGCCCGTCAGGAGCCAATTTTGCGGCTCAGGTTGGCAGAGACCCTGGAAAGCTTCGGGTTGCGGTGTCAAGCAAGGCACCTTATGGGGCTCCCACGCACCCGGATTGCCTGACTGCGGTAGCGGAAACCGTGAAACTGCTTGAGGAGCTGGGTCATGTCTGCGAGCCCTATGACCTGGTCCTTCCGGATGACGGCTGGAGCGCGTTCGAGAAATTCATCCTCGCCGAATACGCGACGGACATGCGGCTTGAGGAGGCTGCGTTTGGTCGTAAGCTGACCGCCGATGATTTCCCCCCGATGCTCTGGGAGATGATCGAAGCTGGAAACGAAATTTCGGCGGTGGATGTTAATGTTGCGGCTACGAGGCTGCATGCGGTTGCTTCGGCCGTGACCTCCACATTCAGGACATACGACGTTTTGCTTTCTCCGACGCTGGCACAGCCTCCACTGCCGCACGACGCCTTTCCACAGTCGACGTCGATGCGAGGGCACTATGAGTTCTACCTCTCGTGGATGCCCTACACGCACATTTTCAATGTCAGCGGCTCGCCTGCGATCTCCGTTCCGCTTGTGTGGAACGAGGAAGGGTTGCCGATCGGTGTTCAATTCGCCGCAGCTCCAGCCGCCGAGGGGCTGCTTCTTCAACTTGCCTCACAATTGGAGGCCGCAAGACCCTGGTCGCATAAGCGCCCGCCAGTCTCCGTCGCCTAGCATTCAGTTTAACAAAAAGGGGAACGATGCTCATGAAGGAAAGAAAATACACAGGGCGCCTGAGTGCGCTATTCATGGCGCTGTCGCTGAGCGCCGCATCAGGGATGGTTGCCGCCAACGCTGCCGATCTGACCGTTGCTCGATCGGTGGACGCCGATAATCTGGATGCCCAGAAGGCGAGCACGACGCAGTCCCTGCAGATCACAAACCTGATCTTCGATACGCTTTTGACCATGGACAAGGACGGCTCGGTTCATCCTGGCCTGGCAAGCGATTGGAAGATGGCGGACGACGGGAAGACCTACCAGTTCACCATTCGTGATGGCCTGAAGTGCCACGATGGTTCAACGTTCGACGCCGCCGCAGCAAAGGCTAGCCTCGACCGGGCGCTGGATCCAGCGACTGTGAACCCAAATCTTTCCGCTTGGGGACCGATCACCGGCAGCACCGTCGAAGGGAACGTCCTCAAGGTCTCACTGTCGGAACCCTATGGCCCATTCGCATCGTTCCTGACCAGCATTCAAGCAGCCTTTCTCTGCCCATCCTCTTGGGCCGACAAGGAGTTCAAACCGATCGGCACGGGTCCGTTCAAATTGCTCAGTTGGACCCGAAACGACAGCATTCAGCTGGAAGCTAATCCAGACTACAAAAACGCGAACCCGCTGGTCCAGAACCCCGGTAAGCCACATATTGATAAGCTGACTTTCAAGGTCATACCCGAAGCGGTAGCACGTATGGCCGCGCTTCGTTCCGGCGAGGCAGACATGGTCGAGCCATCGCTGGAAGAAGCGACTGACCTCAAGGACGACAGCAACTTCAAGGTCTACGCGGCCGAGCTATCAGGCCAGCAGATGCTCGCAGCATTCACCTGGAAGATCAAACCGCTCGATAACCCCGAAATACGCAAGGCAATCGGGATGGCGATGAACAAGGATGCATACGCGTCCATCGCCTTCGAGGGCCTCGTGAGCACAGCAAATTGCCCGGTCGCCCCCAATCTCTTTTCGACGGATGAGGCCCTGTGTGCTACCTGGGGCGTGAAGTACGATCCCGAAGGCGCCAAGGCCATCATGGCCAAGGCCGGTTTTACACCCGAGAAGCCCCTGAAGCTGAAGTTGCTGGTTCACAAGCTGCCGGGTTGGGATCAGATGCATCAGATCATGCAGCAGGATCTCGCTGCGATCGGCGTTCAGGCCGATATCGAGACCCGCGAAGTGGCCGCCTTCTTCGATTACATGAAGGGCGTGAACGAGCGTACCGACGGCGAACCGGCCGTTTGGACAATGGGCATGTCGGGCGTGGACCCAGACTACCTTTATTTTCTCTGGAAGCAGCCTGGCTTTGTTAACATGGGTTTGAACCCAGAGCTTGACGGGATGCTTGAAAAGCAGCGCAAGCTTTCCGGCGACGCTCGCGCCGCGAAAATCCACGACATCGAAAAGTATCTGATGACGAATTCGTACGCGATCCCGTTGCTATCTCCCGGCTGGGGATGGCTCATGGCCTCCACGTCGAAGGTTCAAGATTTCAAGATGGGCTTCATGGTGTCGCTACTGTTTAACGACGTCACGGTATCAGAGTAATCCAGAAACGTGCCCCGTCGTCGTGGCGGGGCACGTTCCCGAATAAAATGAGATCCGATGCTCTACATAATTTCCCGAAAAGTCATTTTGGCAATGGTCACCGTGCTGGTGGTGATCGTTCTGTCAGGTATCCTGATCCACATTGTCCCAGGCGATCCCGTCACGGCGATGATGGCGCAGTCTGTCACGGCGACGCCTGAAGCCATGGCTGAGATGAGGTCGCGTCTTGGCCTTGATTTGCCTGTGTGGCAGCAAGTCGGCCTCTACGTCTGGCATGTTCTTCAAGGCGACCTTGGAACCACCATTCGGGGTAACGAACCAGTTCTCACATTGCTGATGCAACGATTGCCGAATACCTTCATGCTTGCAGTCTCTGGACTAGTGGTGGCCCTGGCAATCGGGATTCCACTTGGATTTCTGGCGGCCATTAACCGGGGCCGCATCGCTGATACGGTAGTAATGATCGTTGCGGTTTTTGGTGTTTCGATCCCTGCATTCTGGCTGGGGCTCATCATGATCCAGGTATTTTCGCTGAAGCTTGGCTGGCTACCTGTGGCTGGGTCGGGATGGAGAAACATCATCCTGCCCGCATTGACCCTTGGTCTGACCTATTGCGCCCTCGTGGCCCGCATGACCCGATCCGCGCTCGTTGAGGTCCTTGGCGAAGACTACATCAGGACCGCAAGGGCGAGGGGGTTACGAGAGCATCAGGTCCTCCTGGTACACGCCCTTCGCCCAGCACTGATCAGCATTGTTACCGTTGTGGGACTGGTTTTCGCCTATCTCCTGGGCGGCCAGGTCATTATAGAGAACGTGTTTTCTTGGAATGGGATCGGCCGGTTGGCCGTCCAGGCAATGCTGGAGCGCGACTATCCCATGATTCAAGGATTTATCGTGGTTTTCGCCACCTCGGTCGTCGTCGTGTCGATGTTGATCGATGTTCTCTACAGTATCCTCGATCCCCGTATGAGGGCGAAATGACCGAAATCACGCAGACGACAAGACCTTGGCGATCTCCGCCGTTATCGGTGCTCATTGGAGTGGGCATCGCAGCGATCATCGTTGTGGCCGCAGCTTTTGCTCCTTTAATTGCGCCTTACGATCCATTGCGCATGGCTGCCGGTCCGCGCTTGTCCGCGCCGTCCGCAACTCACCTGTTCGGCACTGACGAGTTCGGCCGTGACCTGTTCAGCCGTGTTCTGCTTGGCGCCCGTCTCTCGCTTGGGATTGGCGTTGTAGCGGTTCTCAGTGGTCTGGCCGTTGGCGGCGTTCTGGGTCTCGTCGCGGCCTTCTCGGGACGATACGTCGAAATTTTCCTGCTACGGCTTATCGACGTGCTCTACTCGTTTCCCGACACTCTGATCGCATTGGCGCTCGTGGCGTTCCTTGGGCCTGGAATTGAAAATGCCACCTTGGCGATCGCCGTCAGCCTCGTACCGTTCTACGCCCGGGTGACGTACGGACTATCGGCTGGTGAACGCGCGAAGCCTTACGTTGAGGCGGCCCAGCTCGCTGGCATCCGTTCGGCGAGGCTGGTTCGGGTCCACGTAATGCCCAACATATCCCAGAGCATGATTGTCATGGGTACGCTCGGCTTTTCATCCGCGATACTCTCCGCTGCAGGTCTGTCGTTCTTGGGGCTTGGCGTGCAGCCGCCGTCACCAGAGTGGGGGGCAATCCTGGCGTCTGGCCGAAACTACATCACCAAGGCGCCTTGGATACTGATGTTCCCCGGCCTCGCAGTCTGCGTCACTGTTCTTTCGTTCAATCTGATCGGCGATAGCCTTCGCGATCTCTTCGATCCCCGTCGGAGGACACGCTGATGGACAAGCATCCGTATTTGCGGGTCCGCGATCTGTCGGTCACATTTGACAGCAAGCGAGGCCAATTCAAGGCGGTCGATGGCGTCAGCTTCGATCTGAGCCAAGGTGAGATCCTGGCCCTGGTCGGGGAATCGGGCAGCGGGAAAAGCATGACCTCGCTGTCGATCATGAAACTGCTCCCTGAAGCTGCACGGTTGTCCGGACAGATATCCATCGATGGCGTGGATATCGCCACCAAGGACCGGCGGTCCATGGAAGATGTTCGAGGCGCAAAGCTCGGAATGATCTTCCAGGAGCCGATGACATCGCTAAACCCCGTCTTGAGCATCGCCCGACAAATGACTGAGGGACTGAGGCGGCACAAGGCGCTTAACAGGCAAGACGCCATGAACGTGGCAAGGACCTCGCTTCTGGACGTAGGCATCGCTGACCCAGATCGTGTTCTGTCACAGTACCCGCACCAATTGTCGGGCGGTATGCGCCAGCGCGTCATGATCGCCGCAGCCATCGCTCTCCAACCTGCGATTCTGATCGCTGACGAGCCGACGACCGCACTCGATGTGACGGTCCAAGCGCAAGTTCTCGATTTGTTGGTTGATTTGAAATCTCGCCTTGGCGCGGGGATATTACTGATTACGCACGACATTGGCGTGGTTGCCGAAACCGCCGACCGCGTGGCGGTCATGCGCAGCGGTCGAATTGTTGAAACCGGCCGTGTTGAAGAGGTATTGAACGTTCCACAACACGAATACACGAAGGCATTGCTGGGCTCCCACCTGACGGTTGAAACGGGCCTAAAGATCCGCGACGCCGAGAACGGGAGGGTAGCGCTTTGATTGGCAAGCCTGTTCTGTCAGCCTCCTCGATTACAAAGGTCTTTCACGTCAACGGGAAGCCATTTGTCGCTTTGCGCGGGGTTACAATCGAGCCACGGCTGGGCGAGACGTTCGGGATCATCGGTGAAAGCGGATCCGGCAAATCGACACTCGGACGAATAGCCGTGGGGCTGGAAACACCATCCAGCGGAACATTGCAGATTGGCGGGGAGCGCGTTGACAATCTTCCCGCGGCAACACGCCGTGAGAAGTTTCGTCAGTGCCAGATGATCTTCCAAGACCCATACTCATCGTTGAATCCACGCTTAACTGTTGGCAAGCAAATCGGCGAGGGCATTTTCGCGCGTGGCGTTTCAGATTGGCGGGAAATCAGGAACGATGTGTCCGATTTGCTCGAGAAGGTGGGCCTCAAACGAGAGTTTGCCGACCGCTATCCGCACGAATTCTCCGGCGGCCAGCGTCAACGTATTGCTATCGCTCGAGCGCTCGCGCCATCGCCCAGGATCGTGGTTGCCGACGAGCCAGTTTCGGCGCTCGACGTTAGTATCCAGGCCCAAATTCTGGACCTGATGGAAGCCGTCAGGGCGGAGAGTTCGCTGTCCTACATCTTCATTTCGCACGATATGGCCGTTATCGCGCGATCGTGTGATCGCGTCGCCGTCATGCACCAAGGCAGGATTGTGGAAATGGGCCGAACGCGTTCGATCATTGAGCATCCAAGGCATCCTTATACGAGGAACCTTCTCGATGCCGTGCCCCGGTTCGGGAGGCGCCGAACGGGACAAAAGTCGATTCCCGCTTCGCTCCCCGCGCCGGATGACCTTGATGTAATGGTGGAAGTTTCAGACGATCACTTTGTGCTGGAGAGCGCCACCTAGCTGCTACCAACACACCTCCAAACGATAGGGGCGCTCAACCCGATAGGGGAGCGCCCGTATGTTGTTGCTAGCAGCAAACGCCAATTTAATGGCAGGCCGCCTGCGTGGAACGGTCAGTATAGGTCTGGACCGGGTCGAGCAATCTCCGTTTTTGCAGCGCAGGTATGCACGGCCAGAAACTCGAATTTGCCCGACAGTAACTCGGAAATACTCGACGTGAGTCGATTGCAGCGGTTAGAGGCGGTTCGCCCCCTTTTCACTACGCCTAAGCTTGAAACTCCGGACGTTGCTGGAAAAATTCGCGGTTGGTGGCGAAGGGGTGGCCACCGACCACGGCGCCTGGCTCTTCGCATGAAGCAGTCCTCCGCGTGGGCTCCCTCGCGAAGGACGAATTGTTCAGGAGATTGGAGCAGTCTTCTGCACGCGCCCCGGCTTTAACTTCTTCGGCGTAGCAGACGCTTTGCCTGTTGGTTCGAGGACGATCGTCGCAGGGTTTGGGGTGTGGTCGAGGTTGGCGCCAGTTGCGGCGTCGACGCCGATACCGATGACTCCACCAAGGATGACGTTACCGGCATATCCCGCCGCTCCGCCACCCTGTACCTTCGTGGTGATTTCGACGCTGCCGGTCTTATATCCTGGCTTCTCCGCGAATGCTGTGAATGCTGTTTTTCTCGCGACTGAAAAAGTGCAAGGTGAACGCGGGCAGTATTGGCCGATGGACGTCCTGATAGACGCGTCTTCAGGAACAGCTTTGATAGTGACGTCTTCCGTCTTTCCGCGTGTAACAGTGCCACACGACGACAGCAGCGCGACCGTGATAGCCGCAGCTCCAAGCAATTGAATTTTCATATTTCCCCCAGAGGTTGAACGGAAATCACAAACTATTTTCATTGAGAGTCTTCGATTGGCTTTCTGGGATAGCCCAAAAATGGTCCGGCCATGGGCGGCTTTTCTTGGCTCCAAATAAGCTGACCAAGGCGACTAGCCTTACGACCGCTTGTGCACACGGTATGGGAGCATTAAGGATTTCAACCTAGTGTAGCTATGCCGCACTGGGGGATCGCGCGAGAAAATGCTTACTGAAAATGACATGGCTTACTTCAGGCGCCGTATCGAAGAGGTGCTTCGTGACGGTAGTCCAACGGAGTGGCAGCGTCAGTTCCTGGGTGACGTCGGAAGCAAGCTTGCCCGTTATGGCGCCCGAACCAAACTGAGTGACAAGCAGTTTGCGATTCTACGACGACTCACCGGCGAACAGGCGAAGCTGCCAACTGAGGCCGTCACGGGAGAACATCGACCGCAGGTTCAACGCCCAACGCGGCCGCCATTTGCGTCACGCAGTGCTCCTTCCTCTGCGAGAAATCCGCTGAGGACCCGAAATCCCCTCCGGCCTCCGCGAGTATTCCGGCGCCGCGGATCCTTTGTAGTATCGTCAGTGATGGGAAGTCGGGTGACCGCCGCCGTGCTGGCGTTGCTGATGGTAGTGGGCGTGGTGGGCAGTTTCTTAAGCGGCGGGGTTGGCACGTTGGATAACCGGCCCGAAACATCTCCTGTCATTGACCGATCCCCGAGCGTCCCGAACGCTGGCAAAGCGAAATTCACGATCACCGACGGGGATACGATACGACTGCACGATGGCACGCGGGTACGCTTGGTCGGCTTCAACACACCTGAGAAATTCGAGCCTCGTTGTACCGCTGAGGCCGCTTTGGGCAATCGTGCGTCGTCGCGACTGAAGGAACTGGTGACAACAGCAAAGACGACCGAGGTGACCTTGGTTCCTTGCGCTTGTAGGCCGGGAACTGAGGGAACAAAAAAGTGCAACTACGGGCGGAGCTGTGGCACTCTTTCTGTCGATGGCCGGGATATTGGCCAGACACTGATAGCTGAAGGCTTGGCAGTTTCTTTCGTCTGCGGAGCCACTGGCTGCCCGCCGACGCCAAGGCCCTGGTGTGGCTAAACAAATGTCCAGACAGCTGCGAAAATTCCGACCAGTCCCCGTTGTGACGCTAATTGCGCTCTTAGCTCTCGCCTTGCATCCCGCATCTGCAAACACGCCATGTAGCGGACGAAAGGGCGGTATCGACCACTGCCAGGGCGAAACCTTTATCTGCCGCGATGGCTCTGTCAGTGCGAGCAAGAAGTCGTGCGAAGCGACCATGGGCGCCCCCGGTCTTTTGGGATCCAGCAACGACGACATGCAACCAACATTAACGGGTGAATGCTCGTGCAGGGGAGGCAACTACTGCACCGGTCCGCGAGGAGGGCGGTATTGCATGACGGATACCGGCAAGAAGAGCTATCTGCGCAAGTGATGCTTCCCAACTACCACGAGAGAGTTGGGATGGACCCGAGCACCCGGGATTGTCGAACAGCGGTGTCATCCGCAGGGCCGCGTAAACTCGCTGGTCGGAGGTGACCTTGAAGCCTACGCTATGGAAAGCCAATCCGCCTTCCAGAGGTGGATCTATTGGACCTTGACCCTAGATCGTAAGTGATAATTTGAATCGCAGTGAAATCTTGGCCGAGCTTAGCAATTTCCGGTTCGAGGCCTTTGACCTCGACATAATCCATCGAGCTGTTAGCAGTTGGTCGCTGGACAACGGTCTAGGCGTCGGCCACGAGGACACGATGCTGGCAGCGCGTCGGGCGTTCTTCATCTATCGAGATGGCATGGAGGAAGACGAGCTGTTAGGCATGCTGCACAACGCTCTAAGTAGACGACACTAGGCGCTCGTTCGGCAAAGGGCCAACGCCCTCTAGGCACCGACCTCGGCAAATAGGGCAATAATCCCAAACTCACGCTCCATTTCGGTGAAAAGTTGGCGCTGAGGTTATTCTATCGGATCGACATCTCGTTCTCGGTCCTCTGCATCGAGAAGGTCGCTCGCATGAAGCCGAAACTGACGAGGAAACCGTGGCTTCGCATCCTGTATCTCCGGCTGTTGACCATCTTCGACTTCCGAAATCCAGCGAAGCAGCCTTGATTTGAGGTCATCCGACACTTCCCGAAACGACGTCAGCCCGACCAGGTTGACCATCTCATAGGGATCGTTATCGAGGTCGTAGAGATAGGCCTCTTTATAGTTTTGAAGAAGCTAGGGCAGGGAATACCCTTTCCAGCGCACATCGAGGCGACCATCCGCATAAGCATAGGTCTCGACATAATGGCCAACCAGACCACGCGTCACTTCGGTTTCCTCCAGCATGATCCGCTTGCGTTCAAACGAGAACGTCAGATGTGTTCCGACGTAACGCTGCTCGCGCTTGCACAGGATCTCCATCAACCGATCCGGCGCCAGATTCAACGGCCGGTGCAAATCATCGGAACGGGCAGGGACGATGGAAAATCGCGCATTATATCGGCTCATGAAACTCGCCAGAAACGCGTTGCCATCCCTCATGTTATCGATCCTGGCCAGTCGCAGTGCCTTGACCAGGCGATCCTGCAATGTCCGGTTCATCCGTTCGACGCGTCCTTTAGCCTGGCTTGAATTTGCACAGAGAATCTCGATGTTTAGCTCGCAAAGCGCACGCCCGAACTGGGTCATGGCCTGACCGCCCTTGGCATCCTTCTTTGCCACTCGGAACACCGAATGTTTGTCTGAATAGAACGCAATCGGGGCGCCATGTTCGCGAAGATACAGCGCCAGTGCTTCAAAGTACGAGAACGCACTTTCCGATCGCACAAACCGCAATTGCATCAACTTGCCGGTCGCATCGTCGATGAAAACCAACAACGAACAGGGATCGCCACGGTCTTCGAACCAGCGATGGTCAGAGCCATCAATCTGCACCAGTTCGCCATAAGCCTCGCGACGCATTCTTGGCTGATGAAACGTCCGACGTTGCTTGCGCGACAACCAAATGCCGGCATCGATCATCCAGCGTCGCAGCGTCTCGCGCGACACACACAATCCATCCCGCTCAGCCAGCATCTCTGAAGCCAGGGTCGGACCGAAGTCCGCATAAGATTCCCGAACCAGTGTCACCGCGTAATCTCGAACGCCATCGCTGATGCGGTTGTTTGACGGCCGGCCGATCGCCTTGTGCCGGATCGATGCCGCACCACCAATACCCATCCGCTGCAACAGCCGGCGCACCTGGCGCGTGCTCAAGTCGAGCACATGGGCCGCCGAAACCATCGTCATACGCTCAGCCGCTACCTTCGACAAAACTTCGATCCGCTGCAGATCACGCTCGCTCATCGCTATCAATCCCATCTGCTTGTCTCCGCGTTATCAAACGCGGGGAGTGTGACACTCTAACTTTGCTAAAGTAGGACATTCTAACTTTGCGGCTACACATTTTGTCAAAGCTGAATAGGGCTGCGACGTTGTCAGCCATTTAGACACGCGACACTGGCTGCTCGGATCAGCCCCCGATCCGACCGGCTGGGCCGGGTTGAAAGGGCGGAGCGGGGGCGGGTGATGACGC